>Ga0268298_10004659_pt1 | contig 13260 bp, 13 predicted proteins | sample WWTPWeurt_MetaG_FD_194462 | JGI IMG/M metagenome (GOLD analysis project Ga0268298, IMG submission 194462) | Activated sludge microbial communities from WWTP in Nijmegen, Gelderland, Netherland - WWTP Weurt | ecosystem: Engineered > WWTP > Aerobic digester > Activated sludge | place... | reverse complement strand
GGGGTCGGGTCGTACCACCACGATCGGCGCCGGCGCCGGCGCCTGGGCCACGCGGGCCCAGAGGCCGGTGTAGATCGTCGCGCCAACGGCCACCGCCGCCATCACCAGCGCCGCGACCCAGATCCACGGGCGAGCACGGCCCCGCGGCTTCTCACCCCAGAAGTCGGCGTGCGCCGCGTGGGTTCGGTTGTCCAGCAGCGTGTCGGAGCTGCTGCCCGTCAGCGACCAATAGGAGGGATTCGGCATCAGGTCGGCCGACGCCGCCTCCCAGGACGACGACGCGGCGTCCTCGCGCGGGGCGAGCGCAGGCTCGGGCTGCGCCGGCGGTGTCGCCACCGCACCCGAGGGCTCGCCTTCCCTCGAACGCTCGCTTTGGGGGAGCCACACGGGCGGCGACGGGACCTCAGCGACTCGAGGCAGCGTCAAGCGGACCTCGAGGCAGGGGGCGCCATCCAGCTCTCGCTGCACCAGCGCGGCCTGCCGTACCACCGCGTGCACCGGCTCGGCTTCGGGCCCACCCAGCGCCAGGCGCACGCTGGCCTCCGGCCGCAAGAAGGGCAACCAGGTGCGCACGAAGCCACCCTCGTCGGTGGGCGTCCATTCAGCGGCCACGGGCTCGGCCATGCCCTCGAACCAGACCTGGCCGAGCTCGGGCTGCACGAGCTCGCTTTGACCGAGCCCCAGCAGCGTCGCGCCGCGCACCGTGTAACCCTCGAGGAACGCGATGCCCATGCCCTGCTCGCTGCGCTGGAGGCCTTGCCGCTGCCAGGCGACCCTGCCGCGCACGGTGATTTGATCGTCGGCCTGGAAGGCCAGGTCGCAGGTCAACTCGGTGCCGACGTCGAAGAGCTGCGCCGCCTTGATGAAGACGCCCCTCGGGCTGATGTTGAGTGCCTGTCCCAGCACCGGCTCGTCCGGTCCACCCGCGATACGCGCGAGCGTGCCGGGGCAGGCCCGACGCGGGTGTGATCGTGCCTCGAGATATTCCACCCTCACCTCCACCGGCGCCCGCGACCGAGCGCAAGCTCCTATCTACGAGCAGCCGGCGGCCGCGGGCAAGTTTCGCCGCGGCGGTCGAGGACCACCGCCGCAGCCCCCGGCGTGCGGGCGAAATTGACAGCGTCCGACGGTCTGTGATCGAATGCCGCGTGCCCTGGTCGAAGTTCACATGCTACGGCTGGCTGGCGGGCTGCGGGCTGCTCGCTGGGGGCTTCGGCTGCGCGCCGCGTTTGGCGCGCTCGGCGGCGGTGACCGGGCCGCAGCGACAGCAGCAGCAAGCAAGCACCGCGGCCTCCAGCGCGAGCGCCGGAGCGGCTGCGGGCGCGGCCGTCGCGGCCGCGGCCAGCCGGGGGCCTGCGACGGCGCCCAGCCCAGCGGCGGCGGCCGCAGCCGCGCCTTCGCCAGCGGCCCCCGGGCGGGACGCGCCACCACCGACGACCCCGCCACCGACAACCCGGCCACCGACAACGCCACCGCCGGCAACAGGCGCCGACCCCTTCGCCGCACTGCAGCCGGTCGTGGGACCGGGTCCGTTGCCGCCGCTGCCCAGCGTGCGAGCCCGCGAGGCGCCAGAGAGCGCCGGCCTGCACGAGCGCGTCGTCGTGCGCGTGACCAGCGTGCCGGCGGGGGCGCAGGTGCAGCACCATGGGCGCGTCCTCGGGACGACGCCGCTGACCTTCGATCTGGCGCATCCGGGAACACCGCTCGACCTCGTGCTGACGCGCACGGGCTACATGCTGCTGCGCACGCGTATCGAGCGCCGCGAGTCGCGCAGCTACGTCTTCGAGTTGACGCCAGGAAAGCTGCAGTAGCGGGGGATTCGAGCGCGGGGGGTGGTCAGAGACGCGCGGATCGGCCCCTAGCGGCCGGAATTTGGCATCCTAGGGCGGAAAGCGCTTGACATGATCGCGCCGATGCTCGAAAAGTTTGGTTCATTGCGTTGGTTTAATTGTTGCTGAGGCATGCGATTGGTTAATCGTTGCTGAGGCAGCTGACTACGCTGAGGAGGGCGTACCGATGGCAAAGGTCAAGAAGAAGGCAGCAGCAGCACCCAAGAAGGCCAAGAAGAGCGACCGCGAGGTGCTGGTGGTCGCCAGCAAGGTCAAGGACTACATCAAGTCCAAGGAACTGCAGAGCAGCTCCGAGGTCGTTCCCGCGCTGAGCGAGAAGATCTACGCGCTGCTCGATGGCGCGATGGAGCGCACGCGCACCAACAACCGCGCGACCGTACGCCCGCACGATCTGTAGCCGCTGTACTCGGCAGCCATGCGGTGGTGTTGGACCACCGCATGGGCCGAGCTTCCCCTTCGACCTCACCTGACGCCCGCGCCGGTCCATACCCGGCGTCGTGTCGGCAGCAAGTCCCTCGTGGGACGCGCTGCGGGGCGCAACCCGCGTCCCGCGAGCCACGTCGCTCGCCACCTACGGCGCGAACTCCCTACGGCGCGAACTCTTGGTCAGGGGCTGAGGAGCTCTCGCACGCTGCGCAAGAGCTCTTCGTGCGTGAACGGCTTCTCGAGGAAATGCGCGCCGAGCGGGATGTTGTCGAGCGTCTCCGACGGGTAGCCACAGACGAAGAGCGTACGCAGCCCGGGCTGCAGCGTGGTCGCCCGCTGTGCGAGCTCGACGCCATCCATGCGCGGCATGTTGACGTCGCTGATCAGCAGCGAGATCGAGGCCGACGCGGCGCTGAGCAGCGAAAGGGCCTGCTCGGGCCCTGCCGCGGCCAGCACGTGGTAGCCAGCCGCGCCCAGCAGGCGGGCCACCGCGGAGCGAAAGAGCGGCTCATCGTCGACCAGCACGATCGTCGCCGAGCTCGAACTCATGCGGCGCCCCTCTCCCCCAGCGATAACAACGTCCCTGCGGCAGCAACGCCCTGCGCGCGCGGCTCCGCAGGGGGGCGCGGACCCTCACGCCTGCCGCTAGCGCCCGGAGGACGGCGGGCGCAGGGCTCCTTGCGCCTCGATCCGCGCGACCCACCGCGCCATCCCGCGCCGGCGGGCCCCGCCCTGCCCGGCTCGTCGCGGGGCGCAATCTCCCGCCTTAGGACCCGCTCGAACATGACCCATCCATCTGGCCGTCGATCCATTCCGCCGGACTGCGTTGCAGCTCCTCGTAATGCCAACAGTATTCCTTCTTCGCTGCGCCTTGCCCGGCGGGCGCCTCAACGCCCAGTTCTCGAGTGATGTTCGAGTGTGTCCTTAGGGCTCGTGACGAAGCGGCCAAGCGTAGCATCGCCGCGCCCACGATCGAAGAATCTGCGCCGCCCTCCCCCGCAGCCGGCGGGCTCAGCTCGGACACGGGAGATGCCGTGGCGCGAAGGCCCAGCCCGAGCGGACCAGGCCGCGGCGGGTGGCCTGGCGCAGTCCCGGCTCGGCTCGCAGCAGGACGGCCGCCAGCAGCTCGGGATCGACGACGCGACCGGCGACGGACGAGGGCCTCTCCTCCTGGTCCTCCGCTAGCCGCGGCGCCCTGCGCCGCTCGCCCTTACGCTGGCTCATGGGCGGATCATCGACGGCGAGCGCGCAGCATTTAGTCGGTGGCGCGGTGGGGCAGTGCGACGGAGGGGAGGGGAGCGTGTGAGCGCGGCCCAGCTGCGAGCAGGCCGCGCTCGGCGAGCGTTCGACAGCGCTTCAGGCGGCGACCGCCGCCGGAGCCTCGCCCTCGACCCGGAGCCGCAGTTGTTCGACGGCCTCGGAGCGAAGCTGGCAGACTCGCGAGGGTGTCACGCCGAGCAGATCGGCGATCTCCCGCAGCGGCAGCTCCTCGTAGTAGTAGAGCCAGAGCACCAGCGCTTGGCGCTCCGGCAGGGCGCGGATGCACTCGGCCAGCAGCTGGCGAGCCTCGCTCTCGCACACCTGCTCGTAGGGATTCGCGGCCTCGTCGAGCAGCTCGAGCGCCTCGGCCGAGACCATTCGCGCTGACTTCAGCCGCAGCTGCAGGGCCCAATAGGACTCGAGGTCGACGCCCAGGTGTTCGGCGACCTCGTCGTCGGCCACCTCGCGTCCGCGCGCTGCGCAGAGCTGCTCGACCGAGCGTTGCAGCTTCTTCGACTCGATCCGGGCATCCCGTGACATGATGTCGCGGTGGCGTAGCTCATCCATGATCGCGCCGCGGATGCGTGACTCGGCGTAGCCGCGGAAGGTCTCCGCGCGGTCCGGGTCGAAGCGGGTCAACGCCCCGGCCAGGCCCAACGCGCCGGCGGCCGCCAGCTCGTCGAGGCCGACATGCATCGGAACCCTGCGGGCGATCTGCGCCGCCACGTCGTGGACCAGCGGCATCAGCTCGCGCGCCAGCTCGCTCCGTTGAACCGTCTGCATCGTCATCGGGGCCTCCGTCGGCGCCGAAGAGAGCAACCACCGTGCCATAGTGCATGGGTTTAGAAGTATGAATAGTTACATACGCCGCGTCTGTCGACGACGGCGCCTCGGTGTCGTGAGTGACCCAGGGAGAGGGCCGGCCGGGCGGCGCACTACCGCTCAAGCATTGAGCATAATGGACGTGTCAAGTTTGACACCGTTTGTCAGATGAAGTGAAATAGCGGCTGGAGAGCGGGGCCCCGATTGCAAGCTCGCGAAATACGTATGCTTTGGTCTGTTAGCGAAGATACGAGACGGTGGGTCAAGAATGACCACAATGTTTTTGCGAATTCTGATACGTTTCTCGAATGACGCATAACGGCTTCGCGCTGATCTTCCACCCGGTGGCCGACGTGCGCCAGCGACTCGCCGCGGCCGTGCCGGCGCCCTGTGCGTGCAGCGAGGGCGCGCTCGACCCGGCCTGGCCGCGGGCCGCGGTGGCGATCCTCCACACGCGGCTCGCCGCCTGGCGGGAGCTGGTGGCGCAGCTCCGGCGCGCTCACCCGGGCATACGGCTGGCCGTCGTTGCCGAGACGGTCGAGGCCGCGAGCGCGGCCGTGACCGAGCTCCACGTCACCCACCTGCTCCATCGCGATGACGACGTGCCCGCGATGGTGGCGAAGTTGCGCGCGGCGCCGCCCACGCCGGAGCGATGGCCGGAGGAACGCGCCCGACTGGCCTGCGCCGGCAAGACTTCGGCGGTGGGCAGGCTCGCCGGGCCGATCGCCCATCAGCTCAACAGCCCGCTGACGAGTATCCTCGTGTTCGCTGAGGCGCTCCTGCACAAGACGGCGGCCGAGGGCGAGCTGCACCAGCACGCCGCCGAGATCGTCGAGGCCGCGCAGCGCTGCCGGGTCTTGCTGCACGGGCTGCTGCGCTTCGCGCGGCGCCCGCGTGCCGCCCCACCCGACGGGGTGCCGCTCGCCGCGGTGATTGCCGACCTCTTGCCGCTGCTGCAGCACCGCCTCGACCTCGCCGCGATCACCGTCGCCGTCGAGCTGCCCGACGACCTCCCGGCCGTCGCTGCGCCGCGCTCCGACCTCGAGCAGGTGCTGGTCGAGCTGCTGACCAACGCGATCGACGCGTCCCCGCCGGGCGCCACCGTCCGCCTCGCGGCGCGCCAGCTCGCGCCCCCGGGTAGGCTGGAGCTGGTGGTGGCGGACGAGGGCCGCGGCATGACGCCGGCGCTGCTGCAGGCGGCCTTCGACCCGTTCTTCAGCACGCAGCCCGCTGGGCAGGCCGCCGGCCTCGGCCTGCCCACCTGCGAGGCCATCGTCGCCGCCTTCGGCGGCACCTTGGCGCTGGCGTCGGCACCGCAGCAGGGCACCTCCGTGCGCGTCGGTCTGCCTGCCGTGCGCGCCCTGGCCGCCGACGGCGCAGGAGACACCGATGCTTGAATCCCTCGCGCCGATCGATGTGCTGGTGGTCGACGACGAGCCGACGGTCCTGCGCGCGTGGCGTGAGATCCTGCGCGACCCCCGCTACCGACTGACGCTGATCACCGACCCACTCGACGCCGCCGCGCGCCTGAGCGAGCTGGCGATGGACGTGGCGATCCTCGACCTGCGGATGCCGAAGCTCAGCGGCATGGAGCTGCTGACGCGGATCAAGACGCAGCGGCCCGAGGTCGAGGTCGTGATGATGACGGGCATGGGCGGTGTGGCCGAGGCCGTCGAGGCGATCAAGCGCGGGGCCTTCGAGTTCCTCAGCAAGCCCTTTGCCAGCAACGAGGCCGCCGAGCTAACGGTACGCCGCGCCGCGGAGCTGCGGCGCCTCGAGCGGCGCGTGGCGCAGCTCGAGCGCGACGTGCAGGGCGACGCGCTGCACCGCATCGTCGGCCAGAGCCCGCAGATGACCCAGGTCGTCGAGCTGGTACGGAGCGTCGCGGCGAGCCCGGCCACGGTGCTGATCACCGGGGAGAGCGGCACGGGCAAAGAGCTGGTGGCCCAGGCGATTCACGCGCTCAGCCCCCGCGCCGCCAGGCCGCTGGTCCAGCTCAACTGCAGTGCGCTGACCGAGACCTTGCTGGAGAGCGAGCTCTTCGGTCATGGCAAGGGCGCCTTCAGCGGCGCGACCGCCGATCACCCCGGCCTCTTCGTCGCGGCCGACCAAGGTTCGATCTTCCTCGACGAGATCGGCGACATCTCGCCGGCGATGCAGGCCAAGCTGCTGCGCACGCTGCAGGAGGGTGAGGTTCGGCCGGTCGGGTCGGTACGCACGCTGAGGGTCGACGTGCGGGTGATCGCCGCAACCAACCGCAACCTCGAGCGGGAGGCCCAGCAGGGCCGCTTCCGCCAGGATCTCTACTACCGCCTCAACGTCGTGCGCATCGACATGCCGCCGCTGCGCGAGCGTGGCGACGACGTGCTGCTCTTGGCCGAGCACCTGCTGCGCAAGCACGCCCTGCGGATGAGTCGGCACTTCGACGGTTTCGAGCCGCCGGCGCTGCGCGCGCTCGGCCAATACGGCTGGCCGGGCAATGTGCGCCAGCTCGAGAACGCGATCGAGCGCGCCGTGGTGCTGGCGCGCGGCAGCAGCATCACGCTCGAGGATCTGCCCGCGCCGATCAGCGGCGCCGTGGCGAGCGCGGGCGCCGCGGCGCCCGCGCTCGGGGACCTACCCTTCGCCGTGGCCAAGCAGCAGGCAACCGAGCACTTCGAACGTGGCTACCTCAAGCACCTGCTGGCGCGACACGACAGCGTCTCGGCCGCGGCGCGCAGCGCCGGCCTCGATCGCTCGAACTTCCGCCGCCTGCTGCGCCGCTACCAGCTCGGCTGAGAGCTCATGGCCACGCAACTCGCTCGTTGTGGCCGGACCTGGGGGTGGGGCCCGGAAGCGTCAGGACTCCTCGGGGCGGGGGCAGGGTTCATCCCCCCGCGAACGCTCCCGCGATCCGAGCAGCGCCCGTAGCTGGCGGGCACCCTCGCCGGCGGCTGCCTCCGCGACGGCCGAGAGCGCCGTGCCATACGCCAGCTGCCGCGCGGGCAGGCGACAGAGCCAGGCCGCGCCGGTGAAGCCGTAGAGCTGGCGAGCGAGGGCGATCAGCGCGGTGGGTGCCAAGCTGTGGCTCAGCACGCGACTCGCGCTGCGGCCTGCGGTAGCCTCTGGCAGGGGCTCGAGCGTCACGGTCGCGGCGGTGACGTCGGCGTCGAGGATCACCACTGCGCTGGCGCTTGCCACCGCCTCGGCCAGCTCCGGGGTCAGGCCGTGCACGGTCATCGCCTGCGCGCCCGCGCCGGCGCCCCATCGATCGAGCACGTGATCGAGCACGCGGGCGGCCACGCCGTCGTCACCCCGCAGCACGTTGCCGACGGCGAGGAGCAGCGTCGTGGCGGCCACGTTGGACCCTTAGTCGCGCGCGATCCGCTCGAGCAGCCCGCCCTGGCGGTCGCGCAGCTCGAGCACCAGCGGCATCTGGCCGAGCGCGTGTGTCGAGCAGGAGAGGCAAGGGTCATAGCAGCGAATCGCGTGCTCGACGCGATTCAGCATGCCCTCGGCCGGAGTGTGGCCCCGCACGAAGCGCTGCGCCGTCTGCTTGACCGCCTGGTTCATCGCCAGGTTGTTCTGGGCCGTGGCGATCAGCAGGTTGGCCGTGACGATGCACCCGTGGTCGTCGACCCGGTAGTGATGAAAGAGCGTGCCGCGGGGCGCCTCGCTCACGCCGACGCCCTCGCGGTGGTTGAGCATCGCCTTGGCGCGAATGGTGGTGCCCAGCAGCGCCGCGTCGTCGAGCAGCTCCTCGATGCGCTCGACGGCGTGCACCATCTCGATCAGCCGCGCCCAGTGGTAGTGGAACGAGGCGCAGACCGTGCCGGCGGCGTCCCCCGCGTGGTGCCGCAGCTCGCGCAGCTCGCGATCGGCGCGCGGGGTCCCTGCCGTCGTGGCGACGTTGAGCCGCGCCAGGGGCCCGACGCGGTACATGCCTGCCGGATAGCCCATCGGCTTGTAGAAGGGGTTCTTGATGAAGGTCCAGCACTCGGACGCCTCGCCGAGGTAGGTCGCGTAGCGCTGCGGGGACAGGCCGTCGGCGACGACGTTGCCCTCGCCGTCGACGATGCGGATGTCGCCGTCGTAGTACTCGAGCTCGCCGTCGGCGCCGATCGTGCCGAGGAAGAGCGAAGGGAAGTCGCCGAGGTGGTCGACCTCCTCGCGAAAGCCGTCGAGCAGCGGTCGGAAGCGCGACCGCGCGAGCTCGAGCGTCTGATAGGCCTCGGGCAGCCAGCCACGCGCCTCGTCGCGGGCCGCGGCCGAGAAGGGCTGGTTGACGCCGCCGGGCGCGGACCACGGCGGATGCACGCGGCGCCCGCCCAGCAGCTCGATCAGCCGTTGACCGAATTGGCGCAGCCGAATGCCGCGGCGCGCGAAGTCGGGCTCGGTCGCGGCCAGGCCGAAGATGTGGCGCGTCGCCGGATCGGCGTCGAAGCCCAAGAGCAGATCGGGCCCCGAGAGGTGGAAGAAGCTCAGGGCGTGCGACTGCAGCAGCTGGGCGTAATTGGCCAGGCGGCGCTGGGCCACCGCCGCCGGCGGCACGTCGACGCCGAGCAGCTGGTCGCCGGCCTTCGAGCTGGCGAGGATATGGCTGACCGGGCAGATGCCGCAGACGCGCGCCATCAGCCCCGGCATCTCCTCGAAGGGTCGGCCCTCGCAGAGCTTCTCGAAGCCGCGAAACTCGGTGACGTGGAAGCGCGCGTCGCGCACCGCGCCATCGTCGTCGAGCTCGATCGTGACCTTGGCGTGGCCCTCGATGCGCGAGACCGGGTCGATCAACAGTCGACGTGCCATCTCAGCCGAACCTCCGCGCGATCTCCGGCGTCCGTCCCTCGAGCAGCGCCAGCACCAGGTCGAAGATGCGGTCGGCGTCGGGCGGACAGCCCTGCAGGAAGTGGTCGACCTGCACCACCTCGTGGATCGGTCGCACGCGGGGCAGCAGGCGCGGCACCACCCCATCGCCCCCGAGCGGCACCCCAGCGATGACGGTCGCCGATTGACGGTAGGCGCGGTCCAGCACGTCCTCGACGGCGAAGAGGTTGCGCATCGCCGTGACGTTGCCGGTGACGGCGCAGTCGCCGAAGGCGATCAGCACCTTGCTGCGCGCCCGGACGCGTCGCAGCACCTCGAGGTTGTCCTCGTTGGCGACCGCGCCCTCGACCAGCGTGATGTCCGCCGGCGGGAAGTCCTTGAAGTCGGTCAGCGGCGAGGCGCCGAGCTCGACGCGCGCGGCCAGCGCCAGTAGGCGTTCGTCGAGGTCCAAGAAGGACATGTGGCAACCGGAACAGCCGCCGAGCCAGACCGTGGCCAGGCGCGGCTTGCCGATCGGGGCCTCGCGGCCCGGGGCCTCGCGGCTGGGGGCCTCGCTCTTCAGGACCTCGCTCATTTCCGAATCCATTCGTGCTTCTCGCGCGCCGTGACGATGTACTGCAGGAAGGCGCGGTTCTTCGTCATCTCACCCACGGCCGCGCCCTTGGCGAAGAGCGCGCCCGTCGGGCAGACCTGCACGCACTTGCCGCAGCTGGTGCAGCTCTCGGCCGCACCCCAGCTCTGTCCCAGATCGGCGATCAGGCGCAGCTCCGCGCCGCGCCCGGCCACGTCCAGGGTGTGGGCCCCCTCGACCTCGTCGCAGACGCGCATGCAGCGCCGGCAGAACACGCAGCGGTTGAGATCGAGCGTGAAGCGCGCGTGACTGGCATCGACCGGTCGGCGGGGATGTTGGTAGCTGACGCGGACGTGGTCGATGCCGAGGCTGGTGGCGAGATCCTGCAGCTCGCAGTGGCCGTTGGAGACGCAGACCGCGCAGACGTGGTTGCCCTCGGCGAGGAGCAGCTCGACGATCAGCTTGCGATGCGCGTGCAGCCGCTCGCTCTCCGTGCGGACCACCATGCCCTCTTCGACCTCGGTCATGCAGGCCGGGTGCAAGCGCGGGCGGCCCTCGATCTCGACCAGGCACAGGCGGCAGGCGCCGATGTCGGAGAGGCCGCCGATGTGACACAGCCGTGGAATGCGGATGCCGGCCTCCCAGGCGGCGCTGAAGAGGGAGGTGCCGGCCAGGCCGGTCACGATCTTACCGTTGATCGTCAGCGTCTTGACGCTCATGCGGGCTCCGTCGGGGCGGCCGCCGCCGCTGCCTCGGCGTCCTGGTGCAAGCGCTGCTCGAGCTCCTCGGGAAAGTAGCGCAGCACGCTGAGCACCGGATTGGGTGCCGTCTGGCCCAGCCCGCAGAGGCTGGCCTCGCGCAGCAAGGTCCCCAGCTCCTTGAGCAGCGCGAGGTCGTGCTCGCCGGCCTGCCCGGCACAGAAGCGCTCGAGGAGCTGATGCATCTGCACCGTTCCGGTGCGGCAGGGCACGCACTTGCCGCACGATTCGTCGCGGCAGAACTCCATGAAGTAGCGCGCCACGTCGACCATGCTGGTGGCCTCGTCCATCACGATCAGGCCCCCCGAGCCCATCATCGAGCCGACCCCGACCAGCGACTCGTAGTCGACCGGGAGGTCGAGCAGGCGCTCGGGAATACAGCCGCCGCTGGGGCCGCCGGTCTGGATCGCCTTGACGCGGCCGCCGTCGGCGATGCCGCCGGCCATCTCGTAGACGATCGTGCGCAGCGGGGTGCCCATCGGCACCTCGACCAGGCCGGTGTGCACCGTCTTGCCGGCCACCGCGAAGACCTTGGTGCCCTTGCTGCGCTCCGTGCCGATGGCCGCGAACCAGGCCCCGCCACGGCGGAGGATCGGCGCGATGTTGGCGAAGGTCTCGACGTTGTTGATCAGCGTGGGTTGGCCCCACAGCCCCTTCTCGGGCGGATAGGGCGGCCGTGGGCGCGGCTCGCCACGCCCGCCCTCGATCGAGGCGATCAGCGCGGTCTCCTCGCCACAGACGAAAGCGCCGGCGCCGATGCGGATGTCGACGCGGAAGCGGAACGCGCTGTCGAGCACCCGCGGCCCGAGCAGCCCCTCACGCTCCGCCTGGCGGATGGCGCCCTGCAGCCGCTGGATCGCCAGGCCGTATTCGCCGCGCACGTAGATGAAGCCGTGGCTCGCGCCGACGGCGTAGCCCGCGATCGCCATGCCCTCGAGCACGCGATGGGGGTCGCCCTCGAGCACGCTGCGGTCCATGAAGGCGCCCGGGTCGCCCTCGTCGGCGTTGCAGACGATGTACTTCGTCGTGCCCGGCTGCTTGGCCACCAGCTCCCACTTGACCCCCGTGGGGTAGCCCGCGCCGCCGCGGCCGCGCAGGCCGCTCGCCCGCACCTCCGCCAGCACCTCTTGGCGAGAGAGCTCCGACACGGCGCGCGCCAGGGCGCTGTAGCCGCCCACCGCGAGGTAGGTGTCGAGCTGCTGGGGATCGACGCGCCCGGCGTTCTCCAGCACGATGCGCTGCTGGTGCGCGAAGAAGGGATGCGTGGGGTCGAGGCGCTTGGCGGCCAGCGCTTGTTCGGACGCGGCGTCACCCTGCAACAGCAGGCCGGCCTCGCTCGGCTCCAGCTCGTGAAAGACCGCACCGTCCGAGGCCCGTCGCAGGAGCGGGCCGCGACTGCAGAGGCCCAAGCAGCCGGTCCCGTGCACCTCCACCTGCTGGCTCAGCCCGCGGGCCTCGACCTGCGCGTTGAGCTCGCGCTTCAGCTGCTCGGCGCCGCAGGAGAGGCAGCCGGCCGCCGTGCAGCAATGCAGTCGCTCGCGAAACCCTTGCTGCCGCTCGAGCTCGGCGGTGGCGCGATCGCTCAGATCCTCGGGCGTCATGCGGTGATTCCGATCTTGTCCAGCGCACGTTCGAGCTGGGCGGGGGTGACCCGCGGCAGAATGCGGCCGTCCAGGACCACCGCCGGCGCCAGGCCGCACGAGCCGATGCAGCGCGCCGATTGCACGCTGAGGCGCGCCGGGCCCGCGGCGCCCTTGGCCTCCTCCGCGGCGGCACAGGCGCAGCGGCGGCGCTCGAGGGCCTGGAAGAGCTGCGGCGCGCCCGCGACGTAGCAGGCGGTCCCCAGACAAACCACGGCGGTGTGCTCCGCCTTGGGCTTGAGCGAGAAGAAGTTGTAGAAGGTGGCGACCCCGAGCACGCGGCTGGGCGGCAGCTTGAGCTTGAGCGCCACCTCGCGCAGCAGCTCGGGGGTGAGGTGCCCGAAGAGCTCCTGCGCCGTGTGCAGCACCTCGATCAGCGCGTGGCCGGCGTAGGCCTGGCGCGACATCGCACGCTCGAGGAACTTCTGCCGGTTGTCTTTGGTCGCGGTGACCGGGTACTCGCCCGACTCGGAGGTGGGTGGCGTCATGAACACTCCAGCGCTCGTCGGCTTCTACCATTGCCCGCGCCGCGTTCAAAGCGCACGTGACAAGACAACTCGATCGTTGTGGCCACCGATCCATCGCGTCTGCCGGCGTCGCTCCTCCTCGGTGTACCCCAGGTAGACCTTCGTCGGCGCTCCTTGCCGGCCGCGCGCCTCGATACCCACAGTCGACCGATTTGTCTCGTCACGAGCCCAAAGTCGCGCGGTCGGTGCAGCTTTCGACGCAGCCGGCTACCGCGTTGGCCAGCCCGCCGCGCCGCCCGGCCCGGAGGGCAAACAGCTCGAACTCTCGACGGGTTAGCGGATCCGCCAGTGGATCCAGCGCGACCGCCGCGCCGGTCGGCGCCCTAGCCGGCTGCTTCGGCTAAGCGGCTGAAACCGCGCCACTATATGATTGGCCAGTCGTTTGCATTGCGCGAAGCCGGGTAGTGGCCGGAGCAGCCCGAGCCGAGGGACGAGCCGGCCCCACGATACCGCAGCCCCGCCGCACGACCGATGGCCGTGCCCGGAGGCTCAGGAGGTCGCCATGAAGAGGCGAGCGAGTGGCAAGGGCGGGCGCTGGAGCGTGGCCGTGATCGGTCTCGCGTCGTTGGTCGCCGCGCAGGTGGCCTGCAACAACGACGACAACGA
>Ga0268298_10004658_pt1 | contig 13260 bp, 10 predicted proteins | sample WWTPWeurt_MetaG_FD_194462 | JGI IMG/M metagenome (GOLD analysis project Ga0268298, IMG submission 194462) | Activated sludge microbial communities from WWTP in Nijmegen, Gelderland, Netherland - WWTP Weurt | ecosystem: Engineered > WWTP > Aerobic digester > Activated sludge | place... | reverse complement strand
CAAAAAACTTAATACATGAAATGATATTTTTTGGACCGGCAAGTGCTATGGAGAGTGAAGATTTGACACATCCTTTTTCGGGAGGACAATTAAGTGCATTTGTCCTTAACCAAAAAAGCTATCCATACTTTGAATTTGGACCTCCGCAATAAACTGATTGGAGTACTTTATGAGCAAAATACTTGAAATCTTCAACACCATGGAATACGGACCCGCGCCCGAAGCGCCGGATGCTGTCAAAGCGTGGCTGGACGAGCACAACCGCAAGTTTGGGCTGTTCATTAACAACGAGTGGATGACACCCAAGGGTGCGAAGTTCTATCCTTCGTACAACCCGTCGAATGGGGAGTTGATGGCAGAGACAACCCAAGCCGAAAAGAAAGATGTGGATGCGGCGGTTGCTTCAGCGCGTGGCGCGTTCAAAACCTGGAGCAAAACGCCTGGTGTGACTCGTGCGCGCTATCTCTACGCTATTGCCCGCAACATTCAAAAACATTCGCGTTTGCTGGCGGTGCTCGAAAGCATGGACAACGGCAAGCCGATCCGCGAGTCGCGTGATATTGATGTGCCGCTGTTGGCGCGTCACTTTTACTATTATGCGGGCTGGGCGCAACTCATGGAAACCGAACTGCGCGACTATCAACCCGTCGGCGTGGTCGGGCAGATCATCCCGTGGAACTTCCCGCTGCTGATGTTGGCGTGGAAGATCGCGCCTGCGATTGCGATGGGCAACACGGTGGTGTTGAAGCCTGCTTCGTACACAAGACTCACAGCGTTGCTGTTCGCGGAAATTGTCGCCGAGGCTGGACTTCCTGCTGGCGTTGTAAATGTAATTACTGGTTCAAGCAGTGCAGGCTCGATGATCGTTGAACATCCCGATGTGGATAAGATCGCGTTCACGGGTTCAACGGATGTCGGGCGCACGCTCCGCAAGCAGACGGCTGGCTCTGGAAAAAAACTTTCGCTTGAACTCGGGGGCAAGAGTCCATTCGTCGTGTTTGACGATGCCGATTTGGATGGAGCAGTTGAAGGCGTGGTCGATGCGATTTGGTTTAATCAGGGTCAGGTCTGTTGCGCAGGGTCAAGGCTCATAGTGCAGGAAAACGTCGCAGGGAAATTCATCCAAAAATTAAAGGCTCGCATGGAACACATGCGCGTGGGCGACCCGCTGGATAAAGCCATTGACATGGGCGCGATCGTTGACCAAAGCCAATGGGACACGATCGATGGTTGGGTGAAGACGGGCATTGCCGAAGGCGGCGAATGTTTTCAGCCGAATATCGCGTTGCCTGAAAAAGGTTTGTTTTATAAACCAACTTTGATTACTGGGCTCGACCCCGCTGCCGCAACGGTGCAGGAAGAAATTTTTGGACCCGTGCTTGTGTCACTCACGTTTCGCACGCCGAGCGAAGCCATCGAACTTGCGAACAACACGCGCTATGGTCTCGCGGCAAGCGTGTGGAGCGATAACATCAACCTCGCGCTCGATGTGGCGAGCAAGATCAAAGCGGGCTCGGTGTGGGTCAACTGCACCAATCAATTCGACGGCGCTTCGGGCTTCGGCGGCTATCGCGAGTCGGGCTACGGGCGCGAGGGCGGGCGCGAAGGCTTGTTTGAATATCTGCGACCCAAGTGGATGGAACGTCCGCGCCCAGAATTTACTGTGGACTCAAAATGGGGAGCACACACACCAACGCTTCCGACTCAGCCGGGAGTTGCTCGGGCAAATGGACATTCGCTTCCGCTGGTAGATCGCACGCCGAAGATGTACATCGGCGGCAAGCAGGTGCGACCCGACGGCGCGTACACAACGACCATCACGAATGCCAAAGGGAAAATTGTCGGGCAGGTCGGGGATGGCAATCGCAAAGATATTCGTGACGCGGTCGAAGCGGCTCACGCGGCGCATGTTGCCAAGCCAGGCTGGGCGATGCGTCACGGCTACAACCGTTCGCAAATTTTGTATTTCATCGCGGAGAATCTCGATGCCCGCAATGCCGAGTTCGTCAAACGCATTGTCGAGATGACAGGACGCACGCAAAAGTCTGCGGGTGCCGAAGTGGACGCGGCGGTGGAACGTCTCTTCAGTTATGCGGCATGGGCAGATAAATATGGCGGCACCGTGCAAGAGACCACCCTGCGCGGAATCACAGTGGCGGTCAATGAACCTGTGGGTGTGATCGGCATTGCCTGTCCCGATGAAATGCCCCTGCTTGGTTTTGTCTCGCTCATGGCGCCTGCGATTGCACGCGGCAACACCGTGGTGATGATCCCCAGCCAGAAACATCCGCTCTCAGCAACGGACTTCTATCAGGTGCTCGATACATCCGATGTGCCTGGCGGCGTGGTCAACATCGTCACAGGTGACCGCGACCATTTGGTCAAGACCCTCGTCCAACACGAAGACGTTGACTCGGTCTGGTACTTCGGCTCCGCGGACGGCAGTTACCACATCGAGAACGAATCCGCCGCCAACATGAAGCGCACATGGACAGGCTACGGTCTGCCGCGCAACTGGCTCGACCGCGAGCAAGGCGAAGGTCACGAGTTCCTGCACGAGGCGACGCAGGTCAAGAATATCTGGGTGCCGACGGGGGAGTGATGGAAAATAAATCAAGAAAACTACGTGTCTTTCTTTGTCACGCTTCAGATGACAAGATGTTTGTTAAGATTTTATATGATCGAGTAATCGGAGACGGTGTAGATGTATGGCTTGATGATAAAAATCTATTGCCAGGACAGAAGTGGCAACAAGAAATACCAAAAGCGGTAAAGGATGCTGATGCAGTTATTGTCTGCATATCAAAAAATTCTGTCACTAAAGAGGGCTATTTTCAAAAGGAAATTAAGTTTGCCCTTGATATTGCAAATGAAAAGCCTGAAAACACAATCTATTTAATTCCTGCGAAGTTAGAAGATTGTGATATGCCGAATCAGTTATTGGGTTGGCAATGGGTGGATTTATCTGTTGATAGAGCAACTATTGATGCTTCAGGGTATAGCAAACTCTTGCGATCACTAACAATTCGTGCTGAAAACATAGGCGCGTTGCCACCGAGTAATACACAGGATTTTGAGAGAGGTATTGTAGTATACAAATTTGCTGACTTGGTTCTGAATATTGCTACGCGTCAGGTAATGCGAGGCAACCGAATTATCCATTTAAGTAAAACTCAATTTCAGTTGTTGCAATTATTTATGGAGAACCCTGACCAGGTCTTAAATCGCAAGGTTATTATGGAAAATATTTGGGAAGACATAATGCATAATGAAACAAACATAGTTGAAGTATATATTGGATATTTGCGAGAAAATTTAGAGGCTGGGGGGGAGAACCGTATAATCCATACTGTTCGTGGCTGGGGTTATATTATGCGCGATGGTAAATGATGTTAATGTATAAGTGTCACTTGGGGTGGAATAGCCGTATAAAAATCCTGGATTCATCGCGTGGGTGGAAGAACCTCATCCTGATTGGCTTGAGCAATCGGCATGTCCGCTTGGCCCTCTCCTAAAGGAGAGGGTATGAGTTCGATTCCCTTTTGCCTGATGGCAATTTCGGTCTTGAAGAATAGACTTGGGAGAAGATGGTTTTAGCTTCTCCCCCTTGGGGGACATCGTACCCGAGCCTAGCGAGTGGTAGACGGGAGAGGGGGCAATGTGTCAATGTGTCTTCTGAAGTTCACGCCTAACTGGTCATTGCGAAGGTACGCCCACAGTTTGGCTTCGGCGGGAGTAGGTTCTTTGCGAAGTTCCCTTGCGCGTTGATATCCTTTGGGTGTGGTTCTGCGGGCTGGCATACATGAAGCCTAAATGGATGTTCACTTCTTGGGCGCTCGGGGAATCAGTACAGAGGTCTGGGCTTTGTAGGCTTCATACTCGGCTTGTCCGCCCCATTTTTCGTCGGCGCGTTTTTCAAGCAGAGGCACGCCGCTGACGCGGGTGAGAAGAAGCGTGATAAAGATGGGGGAGATGAGCGTTACCCATTGCCATCCGCGCAGCACAGGCAAAGCGACGATGGCAACGCCGATCCATAGCACGATCTCCCCAAAATAATTCGGGTGGCGAGACCATGCCCATAAACCGGTGTGGATGAACTTCCCTTTATTTGCAGGGTTGGCATTGAAGGCGCTTTTCTGTCTGTCTGCGGCGGCTTCAAACATAAAGCCGAAAGCCCACACCAGGAAACCAACCCCCATGAAAACGTCCGCGCCTACTTGCAGGGTGGATGTCATCACCGCCAGAGCGGTTGCCATGGAAAAAGAAACCCATAGCCCCTGCAGGGTCCAGGTGAGCATGAAGCGCGCAAAGTTTGGCTTGATCTCACTGAAGCGCCGGTCTTCTCCCGCGGCGTGGATGCGCAGGAAGAGGAAAGAGCCGAGCCGAAGCGCCCAGAGCACGATCATCCCAGCCAGAAGCAGCGAGCGCATATCCCCTGCCGAGCCGAGCACGATCGCCAGGGTAGTCACCGTCAAAAAGGAAAGGCTACCTGCCAGGTCGTAGAACTTTTCGGTTTGCATGGCGAAAGCGGGAATAAATGCGATCCATTGGATCAGGATCGCAGTGGCAACACATATGGCAAAGATCGGAAGTCCGTTGAACGTCTTCCCGCCCTGGCTTCCGGCAAGCGCCAGCCCAGATGCGATCAATAGAACGATGACAATGGCAATAATGGAACGTTTGCTGACGGGATTCATGATTTCCTCGATACAAATTTTGTCTTGCGTAATACAACACTTGTTCTGTTGCACGATTCTATTTTTCGCTCATTCTGCGCGAAAATGAACGATATACCCTGACAGGCACGCGTCCCCCAAAGGCGACATTATTCTGTCGCGTTTGGGGGACGGTGAGCAGGCTCAATAGTGCTTCTCAATTCCACCGAACCCGATCTGCTTGTTCCTGGCGGTCATTTCGATGAAATGCCTTAATCGCTTCTTGAATTCTTCAGGACGTTTGCGCGCTCCGTCAATGAACGCCACGCGGATGCGAATGTAAGCATCGGAGAATCCCTGAAAATTCTTCCAGGCTTCTTTATCGGCTTGAACGGCTTTCAAAATATCGGGTGGGATGATGAACTCCGCGTTCAAGACCTCGGTCAGGGTTTCAGCAACCTCTTTGATGACCTTCTTCTGCACCACCAGGGTCCGCAGGCGCTCGATGTTGGCTTGCGAATATTTCGCTTTCGGTTTGCGCGGTGAAAATCGCTGGACGGTATGTTCGTCGTCCAGGGTCTTGATGATCGAGTCGATCCAGCCGAAGCACAGGGCTTCCTCCACCGCGTCGTTGTACTCGATGCGCGGCACCCCAGTCGCTTTCCTGGGGTAGACCAGCCAGATCTCAGCCTCGGTCCTGTGATGTTGCTTGAGCCACTTGCGCCAGTCTTTGGGGTTGGTGATATAGAGGGTCCTGGAAATGTTCATATTTATAAAAGGATAATAATACAGCCGCCCCCATGCCGTTAGGGGCGGCTGATAAGAACGTTATTTCTCCAACGCTGCCATTACATCGGTGAAGAACTCCGCCATGTCCCAGGCGCCATTGCGGCTGACACTGAGGCGCACGATGATCATATTCTGCGAAGGGATAACCACCACATCCTGCCCGTCGTGACCGGAGGCGTAGTACAGGTCATCAGGCATATCGGGCCATTCTTTGGTGGTCGGGTCGCCGCCATCGCTTGCGTTCAACCACCACGAGCCGCCATATTCGCCTTTGGATGGAGGTGTGGGCGTGCGGCTGTAGTCCACCCAGCCTTCGGGCAGGATGCGCTCGCCATTCCATGTGCCGTCCTGCAGATACAGCAGACCGAAACGCGCCCAATCGCGCGCCGTGGCATACATGTACGACGAGCCGACAAATGTGCCGGATGCATCCGGTTCAAGGACCGCACTGTTTATATTGACCCGCTGGAACAAAGCCTCCTGTGGGAAGGCCCAATAATCGGTAACATCGCCGCCCACCGTGTCGCGGATGATGCGCGAAAGGATGTTGGCCGTGCCGCTGGAATAATTCCAGATCGATTCCGGTTCGCCTGCCAGCGGTTTGTTCGCGGCGTAGGCGGCCATATCGCCCTGGTTGTAGAGCATCTGTGTCACGCCATCGGTCAGGTCGCCGTAATCTTCGTTGAACTCCAGCCCGCTGCTCATACGGATGAGTTGATCCACGGTAATGGCTTTGCGTGGGTCGTCCGCGCCCTGCCATTCGGGTACCGGGGCGGGGGAGTGAATGTCGAGTTTGCCTTGTTCCACCAGCACGCCCAATAAGGCTTCGGTCACGCTTTTGGTCATTGACCAGCCCTGGAAGAGCGTATCTTTATCAAAGCCTTCCCCATACCGCTCGGCGATGATCTGCCCATCCTTGACGACGATAATGGCGCGTGTGCGGCGCGGATTTTCAGGGTCGGGGTTTTGAAACCATTTGTCCAGCATGGCTTCCAGTGCGGGTGATTTTTCTGTCGAAACGGATTCACCAAGAGGCCAGCGCTGATCGGCAGCCAGCGGACTCGCCTCAGGCATGGCAGCCGCGCGGGTTTCGAACGGTTCTTTCCCCGCCAGAAGCGTACAGCCCAACCCGGGCCGCAAGATCGCCTTTTGCTCCGCCGACCAACCCCACAAGGTGACCGTCGCTTCGCCTTTTGCCTCATCGATCTTGGGGCGCAGGAAAGGCACCAAAGGGTTGCTGGGTAATTCGGTCATGATGCTGTCAATATCCTGACCGGTAAGAAAATGATAAGAGCAGACCGCCTTGGCGGTATAGCCTGTGGCTACTTTGAAGGTCGGTAACATATAAAAATATCCGCCAACGAGGGCGACAACGAGGAACACAGCAAAGCCGAGCAGAATCTTTTTCATGGAAATTCTCCTTGCTCGTATTTTACGATAAAAGAACGATCGCTGACCCTTTGGCGGTCAAGAAGAAACGTCAACATCCTGCTCCCGGTCCGCCTCCAAAAAACAAGGTTATCCTTTGGCGCGGGGTAAAATAGACGGGTACTATAATTGACAGCGAGACGAAAGGATTTCCATGCTGGAACAAGTCAAACGTTGGTTTGAACCGCCAGTTTTTCCTGAGGATGACGACAAGACCCGCAAGGCCCGAATTCTCTCTATGCTATTGGTGTCTGTTTTGCGCCTGATGGTTCCGGCTGTTCTTGCGATGCTCTTTGTCTCTGTTCAAAAAATTGGGGTGGGGTTGATCTTATTTTTCCTGCTTGCCCTGGTCTTTGTTTCGGCCATACTCATGCGGAAAGGTCGCGTTCAAACTGCCAGCGGAATATTTGTCGCTGGCCTATGGTTGCTGTTCACCTTGATGTATGTGCTCGGAGGTCGGACCACCTCCTCTGCCGCCAGTTTGCTCGTGGCGGTGATCGTTATTTCCGGTCTTCTGCTGGGGGAACGTTTGACCTCCATTCTGGCGGTGTTGAGCTGCCTGATCGGGCTGGGTCTTGCCGCACTTGAGAGCACAGGCTTTCCCCTCATTCATTATTTCCCCGGGCTTCCCATCCCCAGTTGGGTCACCTGGACCTTCGCCATTTTTTTGACCCTGAAGCCCTTGAACCTCGCCATTGACAGCATCACTCGTTCTGCTGAGACCTTGCGCGAATCTGAAGAACGTTTGAAATTCGTTCTGGAGGGCAGCCAGCTGGGTTATTGGAATTGGAATATGGAGACCGGCGCGGTACAGCGAAATTCGTACTGGGCTGAAATGCTGGGATACACGCTCGAGGAGATTCAGACCACGGTCACACAGTGGACCGATCTTCACCATCCGGATGACCGTGCGCTTGCATGGAAATCGCTTCAAGACCATTTGGATGGAAAGACGCCAAGGCATAAAGTGGAGTACCGCATGCGTACCAGGGACGGACAGTATAAATGGATCCTGGACCAGGCCAAGGTCGTTGCGCGCGGCCCGCACGGGCAGCCCATTCGGATGAGCGGCACCCATACCGATATTAACGAACTTAAACAGATCGAGGAAGCCGAGCACGAACAGCGGACCCTGGCGGAAGCCTTGAGCGACAGCGCCGCCATCCTGAACAGCACCCTTAACTTTGAAGATGTCCTGGACCGCATCATGGATAATGTGGGGCGTGTCCTGCCGCACGATGCGGTTGGGATCATTTTGCTTGACGAGACCGGGGAGACCGCAAATATCACGCGCTACCACGACAACAGGAGCGAGCCAGTGGATAGAAAAGGTGCTCAATTTTCGATCCTGCAGACCCGTAATCTTCATGAAATGCAAATAGGCGGCAGGCCGGTCATCATCAATGATACGCACGAGTATGAAGGCTGGATCCCCGCACCGGCAAGCGAATGGATTCGTTCCACCTTGGGAGTCCCCATTAAGATCAAGGATGAGATCATCGGCTTTTTGTCCCTCGCAAGGTCTCAGGCGAATTCGTTCACCCGACAGGATATCGAGCACTTGCAGGCTTTCGTAAACTATGCCGGTATTGCCATTGAAAATGCGCGGCTGTACGAAGAAGTGCAGCGGCTGGCTCTCACTGACCCGTTGACCAGCATATTCAATCGGACCTTCTTCGAAGCCGAACTGATGCGCCTGGAAGGTGGCAGGGACTTCCCGGTGAGCATCATCATTGCAGATCTGGATAACATGAAGATCATTAACGACACGCTTGGGCACTCCACAGGGGATGCGCTGCTAAAAAATGCCGCCCATATTTTACGGGAAGTATTCCGGGCGGACGAGATCATTGCCCGCATCGGCGGGGATGAATTCGCCGTTCTGCTGCCCCGCACAGACCAGGAGGTGTTGAAGGATATCCTGCCGCGCGTCCATAGGAAGTTGGATGAGCATAATGCCATGCACTCTGATCTGCCCGTTCATCTATCCATCGGCGCATCCACTGCCAGGCTGGGTAAATTGATGGATGCGTTTATTGCCGCCGACCAGCATATGTATGAAGAAAAGACCAGGCATAAGGCTGCCCGTTGAGGGATGGATGGTATCGCCGCCCGTTTAAATAAGATACAGGGCCTGCGCGCCCATTGCTGACGGCAGGCCCTGCACAGATCAGGATTACGCCTCTTCGAATTTCATGGTCGCCTTGCGGACAATATCCAGCAATTCCTTCAACGGCTGGATGAAGGCGAGAGTGTACAGAATAAAGCCGATGCCATACAACACACCTTCGATCGGCGAGAAAATGCTGATCCAAATGATCAGCCCGCCGAGGGTGAGCAGGGCGAGGGTGAGCCAACTGCCGCCAAGCGCGGGCTTGGCCTCTTTGAGCAGGGTGCGGCGGAAAATGTATGGGACAAGGGCAATGCCAAATTGGAATACCCAGCCATAGATCAGGGGTTGAGGCGCGGTCGATTCGACGGGTCCGCTTTTGAGGAAGCCGAGCACGATCAATGGCGCCACCAGCACCGGCAATAAGATCCACAGATACGAAGCGACCAGATGCCAGCCGCCCGCCTGGGTGAGATGCCCGCTGGCTTTGAGGGAGCGGATCATTAAGACCAACAGCCATGCTGTGGCGGAGAGATGCAATACCAAGCCAACGACGGTCGGCGGCAGGCTGAACTCAGCGGGGATCCACGGGCCGAGGATGATGCCGAACGCGCCGAGGGTCATGCCCCAATAGATGAAATCGATGGCTTTCTTTTCGCCTAGTGCCCTGCCTGTGATCATTGGGATGAAATCCACGAGCAGACCCGCAAAGACCAGCGACATGAACCCCCACGAGTTGGCGTGGATGTGAACTTCAAGCGGCACGCGGATGCGTAACGCGGTGCTCCAGTTGAGGAAAATCCCCGTACCGAGGAGGATGCCCAGCAGCAGGTAGGCAACGCCCGTGGTGTAAAACTTGAGGCTGGCGGGCATTTCGCCGCCGCGTAAATTCCATAACTGCCCAAGCAGCAGCGAAGCGGCGATGAAGACTAACGTGCCGCCTGCAAAGATCTGCGGATGGTTCATGCTCGAAAAGCCTGCGATCAACAAAGCGAAGCCCCCATTGAGTAAAAGCCAGATATCCCAGCGCATGGCAGGTTTGGGCTTCTTTGCATGGCTTGCGATCAGCGCGGGCAGCAGCCCAAAGATGACCTGCGAAAGAATGCCAAGTGTGATGAAGTGAACGCGCACCCAGCGCAGGGCGGGGAATGCGCCCGTTAAGTTGAAACTGACCAGCGAGGCATCCGCCGCGATGAACAGTCCGACAAAGGTGTAAAACAAGGTGGTAAAGATGTATGGAATTGACATTTTTTCTCCTTTTTATTTTCCATATCCCATGCGTGCGAACATGTTGTTCTTTAGTGAATTCATGCCGGTCCCTTCGAGCCAAGAAAAACCAGGCGCGTCTTTGCCGTGATGCCGCGCTTCGACCCGCTCGGCGCGACCACCGTCACACCCGGTTTGATCTCGAACGCTTCATCGTCCACGAACATCAAGCCTTCGCCTTCGAGGAAGTGGTACATCGCCGCCTCACCCGGATGTTTCGGCAACTGTTGCCCCGCTTCCAACCCAACGACCAGCACCTTGAAACTCTCGGTGTTGAGCAGGAACTGCGGCCTGGCCCCTTCGTTTGAAAAGATCGCTTTGGATTTTGTTTCAGCGAAATAGATGTCTGGCATACGAACTCCTTTTTGATATGCCAAACTTTATCGTTTTTCCCCGCTTCCCGACCCGACTTTTGTCGGGTTTTCAGCCTTGATCCTGATCCCCCCGAATCCTCCTTTTCGCCATCCCAGATTCCATATGCAAATTTCCCAACCGTCTAAACCCTAGCCTGGCATGATGCGGAACTTTGCTTACAAAATTGTCAATGGAGGAAAAGGTCAAATCCGTATAATCAATTTAAAACCCGGCCGGACAAGGATCAGATCATGTACGATTATCAACCTGGTGATTTTGGAGAAACAGGTTCGCAAAGTGACGCGAACAATTCTGCGCGCCGCTGTCCGCGCTGCTCAAAAATGATCCCTGCAGGTCTGGCTGTATGCCCGAATTGCGCCCTGTCTATGGATGAAGAGATCCAGGTGGATTTGCACCCCGAGACGCCTTCGGAACGCTTGCGAAAGATTTTCAAGCCCCGCAATGTGATCCTATCTGTGCTGACGGTGGCTGCTGCCCTGGGGTTATATGGTTACTTTGTCCTCCAACGTTTTTCGAGCGCATCTTTCATTTCCGCCGGGGACCGTTTCATGCAGGAGCAGAATTACAGCGCCGCCGCCGATTCCTACCGCCAGGCTTTACAGACCGGTTCGCAGATGGCTGAGGTGTATGAAAAACTCGCCTGGGCTGAGTATCAACTGTCGCAGGATGCCGAAGCGCTGGGTCACTTTGAAGACGCGCTTTCCATGGAACCGGACCGCTGGCTGAGTCTGTACGGAGCCGGGCTGTCCGCCTATCGGGTTCGGGAGTATGACAGGGCGGTCGCGCATCTTTCCCGTGCCGTGGCTCTTGCGCCCGATCAGGCTGGGGCGTATGCATACCTTGGGCTGGCAGAATACCGCCTTGGCGATTATGAAGCGGCGTATGCCCATTTGACCGAAGCCTGGGTCTATGATCCGCAAGACCCAACTACGTTGTATTACCTTGGCCAGACGCTCGCCATGCGTAAAGAGTTTGATGCCGCAGTGGAGCGATTGACAGAATCTGAATCCCTGGGGTTCGAACCTGGCGCAGTGTTTTACGCCCGCGGACTTGCCCACATGCAGGCTGAGAATCTTGGGGCAGCACATGCTGATCTGCAGAAGGCGCTGGCGGCCTACCCAGGGCGCGCAGATGTAGCCTTGTCGCTTGCGAAGGCCTCTTATTTGATGAATGATTTTTCAGCCGCGGCGGAACAGTTGGCCGCGGTTCAAGCACAAATATCCCCCGGCCATATGCCAGAGTTCCTTGCATTGGCAGGTTGGGTCGCCATGCGCCGGGAGGATTTCGCCAAGGCCGGAGATGCCTTCAACCAGTGGGTGAACCTGGAGCCGGATAATGCAGAAGCCATGAACTCGCTGGGTTGGGCGGCTTATTACTCCGGCGATTGCAAGACGGCTATTTTTTATTTTAAGAAAGCCATTCAATTGCAGGACGAATGGGCGGGTACTCACACTTCTCTCAACAACGCGGAAGAGATCCCGCAGACCGGCCTCCAGTGCAAATGAATGTGGTAAAGGATGTTGATATGAACAAAAAACTTCTGAAGACCTTTTCCGATGCACAAGGACAGGGGCTGGTGGAGTATGTCATTCTGATCGCCGCCATCGGTATTTTGACGATCCTTGGGCTGACCCTTTTTGGGGGGTCGGTAAAAGGTGGGTTGTTGAAGATTTGCGCCGCCATGGGGAATCCCTCCTGCCTGGCTGCCGAAAGCGCTACAGAAGTTACAAATACAGTGGATGTCACCCCCACGATGCAAGAGGCGGAAACAGCGACGCCGGTGGTCAACTTTACTGCCACGCCGCAGCTTTCGGAACCGGATCCCACACGTGAGTCCGTCCCTCCAGGAGGCGGCGACCCGTCGCCGACCCCCGCGCAATCCGTTGTGACCATGCGCGTCAAAGTTGTTCTCAACGGTAAAGACAGCGATAATAGGTCGCTGGCAGGCGTTCGGGTGGTGATCTACGATAGCGAGGGCCGGTTCGTGGCGCATGGCGTAACAGATGAAAAAGGCAATGTATCTTTTTCCGTGCCGATTGGAAGTTATACGATCTCCACTTACTATGGCGGGACCTGGCAAAAGGATGGACCGGTCAATGTAACCAACTCGAAGGAAAACGTTGTTCATCGTAAAAAAGGTGACGACTGATCTGCTGGATTGAATGACAAGGTCTCTGGTGTTCTCTGGAAACCTCGTCATTTGAATCGGTGTTGGGAATCCTGTTAATGAGATTGCAACCCTATTATGCCGGCTGCGTAGATCGTTATACTGCATCAAAATTTTATTTATATGTAAAGGAATTCAAATGACCGCCCGATACAAAATCCGCCAAAACCTGATCTCCATCGGAGATGATTTCTGGATCGAGAACGATGAAGGGAAACGCGTTTACAAAGTGGATGGCAAGGTGCTGCGCATCCGCAAGACCCTGGTGTTTGAAGATGCCAAAGGCAGGAAACTGGCCCAGATCCAGGAGCGCCTGCTGACCATAAAGGACACAATGGTTATTGAAGACGCGGACGGCAGGGATATTGCCACCATTAAGAAGGCCCTGATCGCTCCCTTCCGCGATAAATGGGATGTAAAGGTGAAGAACGGCCCCGATCTGGATGTTCAGGGCAATATCCTTGATCATG
>Ga0268298_10004655_pt1 | contig 13271 bp, 9 predicted proteins | sample WWTPWeurt_MetaG_FD_194462 | JGI IMG/M metagenome (GOLD analysis project Ga0268298, IMG submission 194462) | Activated sludge microbial communities from WWTP in Nijmegen, Gelderland, Netherland - WWTP Weurt | ecosystem: Engineered > WWTP > Aerobic digester > Activated sludge | place: Netherlands... | reverse complement strand
TTTTACCACCTTCGAAAATCCAGCGACCTGGAACTCTGTGCGAATAATCAATTGAACTCTGAGGCTGATTCGCCGAACGCCAAATCAAACTGACCTTTTTGCAGAAATCTATATCTTTGTCGGAAACATCAGCTCTCAACTCGACTGCAGTGACCGCAAAAGGATCGAGAGGCTCTTTTAATTTGGCCCATAGAACTCTGCCTTTTCTCGGATTTTCAATAGTAGAGCATGCGGTCAGACCGTTCTTTGTCACCATAGAAAAATTCCGACTGTTGAAAGAAGTGGCGCCGCCAGTTGGAGTCCAATCCAACCAGCGCTTTTCGTCCTTGCTCCACAACAGCCAATGTGCAGATTTTTTGCCGTAGAAAAACTGTTTTAGCGCCTGGGAATCTATTTTGTCAGCAGCAATTTCTGAGGGAGATTTGTAAACAGAGATTTTTTTCGAATAGTCCTGCTTTGTCACTGGTGGTCGTAGCATTCGCCGCAAGATGTCCTCGTTTCCGACCATGCTGGCGCCTTCGAAATCTTGAGGCAAACCAAATAGAACCAAAGAATCAATGCGAGGATCATCGACCAGCTCGAACAAACGAGCGGTCAGATTATTCATCTGCTTTCCGGCTTCAATCCATGGGTTGAGATTGAATTGAAGCGCCGCGCCCCAAGTGAGGATTAGGGCGCAAAGAGCAAGGCAGGCAAGGAAAGATTCAAAACGACTTAGCCATTGAGACAAACTCGTCTTGCCTGTGTCGGCAAACCTGAAAATGAGAGGAAGTACGGCTGCGGACAAAAATATGCAAAAACTCGCAGAACCGAGGAAAAATAACCTGCTGCCTACTAGATTGGAAGAAATTTCCCAAACCTGAAAGGCAGGCAGAACTGATACAACAGTCCATAAAGCCGTGAAAAGGAGAACTCGTGCGTGAGGCTTCTGCAGGGGCAGACGAATGAGAAAGAGGACGAGCAGAGTCAACCAACCAGCAGATGCAATCGTCCCGTAAACAGGCGAAACCTTAAGCTCAGTATTGATGCCGAAGAAGATACGCTTTAGAGAAGCAACATCAAAAAACTTATACCGTGAATGAAGAATCTCGCGAAACCCTCCGGCACCATAGCCGCCAATCAGCGAACCGAGCAAGATTGTTCTCAATGCCGCAAAACCAGCAAGCATTAACGCAAAGGATGAAACGACAAAGACACGCCGCCTCAAAGTAAGTTTTTGCCAGGCCAAAGAGGAGGCCAGAAGAATTTCAGCAAATACGATTACAAAGGGCAAAGAAACTGCCATTTCTTTTGATATCAATGCCAGAAAGAATGAAAGTAGTGAGAGCGCTAAGAACTTATACTGTGAGACTTTTCGAAATCGAATGTAAAAGCTCACGGCAGCCAAGTAGAAAACAGTACAGAAAAGATCAACTCGTCCAACAATCCATGCAGTCGTTTCGGCATGCAAGGGATAAGCAATGAAAAGCAAGGCTCCCAAAATTGCTGCGCAAAAGCGTCGGCGTTTGTCTTCGCCGGACAATAACTGAAATGTCAGTACACCACAGAGCAGCGCACAGAAAGAGAAAACGAGCAGATTGGTAAAGTGGTAGCCCACTGGGTTCAACCCGTAGACGATATGGTCCACGAGAAAAGACGCTGAGATACCCGGCCGAAAGCTCGTCAGTCCATCAGTCTGACCGGACCAATTGCCGGTAAAAGTTTTGAGAAAACCTGTCAGATCTCCGTGAGAAGCGTCGGAAATGTATCCCAGGTGAACAAAATCATCGAGAAGAAAACCCACATGCAGCGTCTTAAAATAAAAGAGCAGCGTGATAGCAAACGTGCCTACGAAGCAGGCAATAAGAATAAAGATTGATCTTTTTCTTGTCTTTTGCAGCTCGCAATGGTCAGGCGTCTCGTTTTGAATTAAGACACCGGAGCACTATCGGAATGCTCTTCGTAAACCGAATCTTCTTTAAGAGACAGGGTTATTTTCTTCGTAAGGTCCGAACTTATGGAAAGCTGACGGATCAGTTTGACCTGGTATGAGCCGTCGTGAGGCGGGGAGAAGCGGAAGATATAAACACCGGAAGGCAATGTAAGCCTGCAGATACCATCGTCAGGCGTCACGAAATAACCGCGTGGCATGCCCGACTGGTCGAATTGCTGGCGCTCAAATTCGTGCCCCTCGTCATCATCCTCAGGTAGCTCGGTTTCGTCATTTCCGTAAGGCGCGTAGGAAACACGGCAACGCGGGACCGCATATCCATCTTCCCCTTGCACTTCAAATCGAACATGGCACCAGCCATGCCAGGTTATATCAACGTTTACCGGTTCGCTGGCAATTTCAACCATGCGTGCATTGACGAAGTCTTTGTGCACGACCAACCAGTAACTTCCAGGCGACAAGAATATGCAATATCGTCCATCACCATCGGTAATACCACTGGCAAGTGCACGCGACCGGTCGGCATCTAGTTGTTTTTCAGAGTCTGGAAAAACACTGACCCGGACTCCAGGTCTCGCCTGCCCTTGCTCATCTGAAACGCGACCCTGAAGGGCTGTTCCATTCTGGATTTTGACTGCCACATGCGTATCGCCACCGACGACTATCATGCGAGTCCATGGTGCTAAACCGTTGTGTTCCTGATCATTGATGATCACGGTCGGAGCATCTTTCGGGTGGGCCGTTACGACCAATTTGTAATTTCCGCCCGGCACGGCAGCCGAAAAATGGCCTTGTGCATCCGTTCTAGCCAGATATTCGGTTTTTCTATCGGCAGCGCGAATACGCACCAGAGCCTGCGAAATCGGTTCGTCTTCATAGAAGACCTGTCCGCGCAGGCGGTGCCCTTCACTGACGGTGAACTTTTGAAATACGCTCTCTCCTACAGTCAGCCCGGTCTCCTTTGTGGAAAAGAACATTGAGCCGTCGTCGGGTTCGATAGAAACATCGTAGTGTCCGGGTGAAACCAGGGCACGAAATCGGCCCAGTGAATCAGTTAAACAATGACCGGTCAAATCGAGTTCTTGAGCAAGAACCTTATCTCTGAAATCCATCGAAGAACGTGATGGTGCAACAGAAACACGAGCAGATGCAACCGGTTGCCCAAAAATGTCTTGAACCTCGCCATCCAGCGGAACCAAGGGCGGCAAGACAAGATCGAGCTCGTCATCGTTGCCGAAGATCATTACTTGAACGGTTGTGCTTACAAAAGTGTGCGATGGGTCAGTGTTCATCGGAAGATCAGAGGCTTCCTGCTCCTCATTGATATCATCGAGATCTTCTTCCAGTTCTTCTTCATTTGCCGAAGGATCGAACTTGGTAGCCCGGGCAGCAACGTGATATTTGCCGCGCGGAAGCACGAGACTGTAATGGCCTTCCTCATCAGTCTTGGCGGCAGCCTTATAAGATGAAGGCTCGATACCTAAGGCGACGACTTCACAACGTCTGACCGCTTCGCCTGTGTGTGCTGTCACCTTGCCGGTCAAAATGCAGCCGGTGGTGAGATTGATGTTGCAATTCGTATTGCTCAAGACGCGAGCTTCGGCGATAGATTGTTTCAAAAATCTTGTAGAGGAATCGGGCGTAATTTCCAGCCTGTAGAGCCCGGAGCGCACAGCAAAGCTAAACTCACCCCGCGCACCCGTGTATTGCTGCGAGACCGGAGAATCAGCGCCATTCATACCTGCGGCGTTCTGCTGATAGACATCATAGACATGGACCAGCACGTTTTGCACCGGCAAACCCTGGTGGCGTATGTGTCCAGCCAGATTGAACGTCACTTCGGAAGATGCCAAGAGAACCTCGTTTTCTGCACGAACACTCACCTAAAGCAAGATTTTACCTTGACGTGGCCATAATTCATACCCCAAAAGCAGCAACAGCGCCCAAATCTATGCGTGCCATAGCGCGTCGATACCCCCAGGCTATCAATTGCATATCGCCGGATCTCAGACGTTTGCAAGCTCGCCGAACCTAAGTATTACCGACATAGCTGTCTTCGACATATGTATAGCCGAAGTGCTGCATGGTCTCCTTGATGGCGGCAAAAGAACCAGAAATGACGATGAATTCGTCCCTTTCTTTGCATGCACGGGCTGCATCGACGGCGTGAGAGATGCTGGGAAAGCTCTTGCCTTGAGCCCCTATCAAATTCAAGCAGTGAAGCAAAAACTCTTTGCTGTGGCTGGACCTTCGCCCCTTAGCCTCAGCCACAAAAACCCTTTCTCCTTTGTGCACGAGACTGCTGAGCAACTGCCGAGCATCTTTCGTTTCAAAACTGGAGATGACGAATAGCGGGCGAAAGCCAGGATATTTCTGGTCGATGAAAGCCCGCAAAGCTTGTGCTCCTGCAGGATTGTGCGCACCATCCATCAAAATGTCCTTGCTCTGCAAATATTGCAGACGCCCCGGCCAGCGGACATTCTTCAGCCCCGCACTCAGTGTTTCCAGATCACATTTATAGATTGCATCGACAAGCTCATCCGGCAAGGGCGGAGTTTTACCAGACGCTATTTCCGAACTCGAACCCGCAATTTGCACCTTAACGTCTTTATCTACGATGAGAAACTTTGCCACTGCCAACAGTGCCAAAAGACCGTTTTGAATTTGGTGATTACCCAAAAGCGATAGGTTCTCCTTGAGCAAGCTGAGAAGGGGCGCCGCAGAACAAGTCGCTTCTCGTTTACCATTGATGTAGAGCACAATCTGGTCGTTATTAGCCAGGGCGTATACAGGAGACATTTTTTCTCGCGCCACGCGAATAACTTCATCAAGAGCAGCATCCTGGCAGGCAGTAATAACTGAGATGCCTGGCTCGATTATGCCCGCTTTCTCGAAAGCAATTTTCTCGACCGTATCGCCGAGCAAATGAGTATGATCGAGGCTGACATTGGTAATCACGGTGACAAAAGGATTGGTGCGCGCAGTAGTGGCATCGAACCTGCCACCCAGACCGACTTCGACGACAGCTACGTCGACCTTGCATTCAGCGAAGTGCATGAATGCCATTGCAGTGAGAAATTCGAACCAGGTAAGAGGTCCTACATCTCTGTTTTCTTTGCCGAACCTTTCCGAAAGCTCGCGAAGCTTCGTTGCCAGCCGCGCAAAATCTTCGTCGCTGACAGCTTTGCCGTCGACGTGAAAACGCTCATTCCAGCGCAATAGATGCGGGCCGGTAAAGCGCCCGACTTTGTAGCCGCGCGAACGCAGCAAGCTGTCGGCGATAGCAACGGTTGAGCCCTTACCGTTAGTGCCGCCGATATGGATACAGGGAATATCGGCTTCCTTAGACAAATACGCCGCAACGAAGCGATTCATTCTGTCCAGAGTCGGACGCGAAAGAGTCGGAGAAAGACTCTCCAGGTATGTTTTTGCTTCCAGGTAATTCATTCGAGGGACTTGTAAAGGCGGGCGGGAAATTATAACCACAAAAGGGGAGCCAAATGGGATGATGCTATTCTCAACCACGCAGACGGCAGAGAGGGAGACCAGTGGCGTTATTTACACGCGAACACACATACAGATCCGAAAGAATTCACGAGGGACACATCATCAATTTGCGCGTCGATTATTTGCGCAATCCCGAGGGTAAAGAAGTCGCACGTGAGCTTGTTGAACACAACGGCGGCGTGACCATCTGCTGTAGACCCAGCGAAGAGACAATCGTGCTCATAAAGCAATACAGATATTCTGTCGACGAACTGCTTTATGAGCTGCCGGCCGGGCGTATTGAAAAAGGTGAGGATTTGCTCGCCGCAGCCAAGCGAGAGTTGGCCGAAGAGACCGGCTATATTGCCGCAACCTGGCGAGAGATATCGCGCTTCTATACGGCTCCCGGTTTCTGCAACGAGATGCTTTACATGTACGAAGCAACAGATGTCACTCTTACCGAGCAATCTCTTGACGACGATGAAGAAGCTGAGGTTATTGTCATGCCTCTGCCCGAAGCATGGCAGCTGGTACTGGAGGGAAAGGTCAGAGACTCTAAGACCGTTGCGGGATTGGGACTTTTGACGGCCGGTCTGGGACAGGCAAAATAATCAAAAAATGAAAGAGCACTAATTACAAGTTGTCGAAAACTCCGTAACCAGCCAATCCACACAAACTTCATTTCACTTCGGGCTTGCTATACTAAAGCGAAATTTTTCGATGCGAGTCGCATCGCCAACCAGTAGGTCCGAGAGCCTGCACTAGAGGTCAAGAGGTAGCAATGACACCGAAGAAAGTTGAAAAAAATGACGGTCCCAGTCTCCCGTTGAATGCCATGTTCATTATGGCGGCGCTCGGGTTTGTGGTTGTCGGCGGAAGTTTCGAGGTGATCAAATACTATCCGTTGCCGGCCAGCGTTGATCCGTATTTCGACTGGGTGACAGGCGGATGCTGGGGACTGGTTGTTGGAGCAATTGTCGGACTGGTGATTGGCTATCTCACCGACGACAGATATTTCGAACAAAGATAATCGAGATATTCTTATTTACGGGCGGCGCTTTGCGTCGCTCGTTTTTGCATCTGCCTACAATCCCGGTACCTTTATAGCTTTATCGAGAGCAGGGACCGTTTAGATTTAGGCAGAGATTCAACCCCTGCAGCAAATCCGTTGGCATAGGCGCTGTTCAGCAAATCCGGCAAGTATGGCTTCTGGCAGAAATCTTCCAGTGCAGCGATCCAGTAATCGAGAGAAGTTTCTGCTGCCGGAATCTTTGCGTTGCGCATCGCATTTTCCAAAAGACGGACGATATCATCTACCGCATTGTCTTTCGCATGGTTTCTATCCGCATACTCTCGAGCGGACTTCGAAATTCTCTGGCATCGAGAAGTATCTTCCATCAAGTCTCGGATTGCAGATGCAAGAGAAAGAGCACTTCCCGGCTCAGCCAGAACAGCAGTTTCACCGTCTACCAGACACTCCTTGAGAGTACCGACTGCCGAACACACGACGACAGCTCCTAGCGACATCGCTTCGGCAACATGATACATGCAACCGCAATATCGAAAGGGAAAAACAGCAATGTCCGCTGAAGCGAACAAGGATGAGCGCTTATCGGCGTCCAGCGCAGGCAGCCATTCTACATACTGATCGAATCGAGCCAACTGCTTTCTCAGTTTATCTCGATAAGGAAGATTCTCGCCAAACAGAGGCGGCGATTCACCTGCCACCGTAAACAGTGCTAGAGGAAATTTCTCCACAATCGACGGAATCGCTTCCACCAATATGTCTATGCCTTTGTAGCGCTCCTGCGTACCGACATAGACAATATGCGGCTTGCCGGTTTTACCCTGCCAAGGCAGAGGTTGCGACTGCGAGACTATGGCGGTTCTGTATAAATCCGTGCGCTCCACTGAGACATCTGCAGCTTCGATGATAATGCGCCTTAGCGTTTCGCTGGGGCAGGAGATCGCGCTCATGCTTCGTAATGCTGCCGTCTCTACGGCAGTAACGATGTTGGTGTCGAAAGCATTCAAATTACCATCGAAATTCTCACGCATGATCTCGAACTGCGGCGTCACGCTCATCAGGGCAACAGGTAGTTTCTCGAAACAACTCCAGAACATCCCATCGATTGCCTTAACACACAAGATCACATCAGGAGCGTATCCGATAACATCATCTCTGTGCACACGATAAGTTTCATAAGCACGACTGAATACCCAACTAAAAACAGGAGCGCAGCCCAGTGAATGGAGATTGGCATATCGCTCCAGTTCTCCTTTGCGGCAAAAAACCTTCCTGTCGAAATCATCGAAGTCTCTGTCACCAAGCGAAAAAACGACAGTCTCATGACCTGCCTCGCCGAGCGAACCTACGACGTGATTGAAGAATGAGGTCGTCACAGCGTCAAGCTGTTCACCCTCATAATAGCTCGTGATAAAGGCGACTTTCATCAGTTGAGTGTTACCGCGTCCGCGAGCCTGTGAGTGCGTTTTTGACTTTATCGACCACTCGCCGAGTCAGCGTTCGGCTCAGATGAGCGTTGCGCCTGGCAGCTTCCTCCAGTCGCCTCTCCAGCTCATCGTTATATGCGCTCAATTTCTTGAATGCATCATGCAGAATTTGATACTCGTCTACGGACACGAAATACTTCTCTTCAATCGTCGCCAGGACTTCCGGCAAATGCTTCTCGTAGAGTTCTGGATTCGCTTTTGCAAAACTGCTGAGAGCGGAAGTGCGATTGACAGTCGACTTGCCTCTTTCGTGTTTGCGATAATTATAAAGCGGCTTTTCAACCCGATAGAATTCGTGTCCGCAGCTCAGCGCGCGCAACCAGAACTCATCGTCGTCATGGTACACATTCGTGTTGTAACCGCTCAATTGGTCGAACATTTTGCGCGTGTAGAGAAAAGTTGTCGGAGCAGGTTTGCCTGACATAATACCGAGCATCGTGCATTCGGGAACGTGAATAAACTCGTGCAAGCCGAAGACATGTGTTTGGGTATAGACTCCGCTATAAGCAAAGCCTTCGCGATTTGCGCTGGTGAGAGCGCCGACAACCGTTTCTACATAGTCTGGTTCGAGCCTGTCATCTGAATCAAGCGGCACAATCAAATCACCGTGACCGGCTTTGATGCCGGTGTTCTTTGCTGCAGCACTTCCGCCATTCATCGCTCTTCGAATGACGGTCAACTTTCCATCAGGCGTTTTGCATGATTGAATTTCCTGCCCGAGAATCTCATTCAATAAGGTGAAGCCTTCCAGCAAAGCGCGCGCTTCAACGACAGGAGAGGCGTCGTCGACAACGATGACTTCTATATTTGCATACGTCTGTGCCAATGCGCTCTCGACTGCCTCGCGCAAGAAATCGCAGTGGTCAAAAAATGGAATGATTATGGTGACTAGCGGATTCATAAAGCTCTAGACTGAACAACTAGAGAGGAGCGGAATGTTTATTGGTTGAGGACAGGCTTTAAGCCTTCGATGATAATGTTAGCCATCTTCCTGTGCCCAGCCGGTGAAAAGTGCGAACGGTAATAGAGTGGGCTTGATTGCATAGGGGCGAGGCTGGGGAATTGCGCATTTGCATCAATTACTGTGATGCCTTCCTTTTCTGCCAGCTTCTTCAGTGCCTTGATCTCTTTGAAATAGAAAACCATATTGTCCGGTGCCGGCAACGTCACTAAGACCAGTTTCGAGCCGGATTTGCGACAGGCAAGATTGAGCATACGCACGACGCGCCCGGCAAGATTGACGTCAGCACTGGCAGCATCGTGGAGGAGTTTAAAATCCTCCTTTCCATCGGCACCGGATGCGTTCTTATCGCCCAGGCGCGGTTTAACAGTCCATGTCCAAATGTTGTCGTGAGATACCTGCCTGTCCAGAGTTCGGGTTTCCTCGCAGATAGCTCGTCGCCTCCGCTCATAATCGCCAAATTTCGCAAGTGGTACGTTGTCCATGGCATTCTGGAAGCCCCCGGAAAATGGAGCAAAGAGCTTGCTTACAATGTTCATGTACCATTTGCTGCCGGAGCGCAGCATGAAATCATCAGCTGAAAGAGCCTGGAAAAGATGGCAGTTGCGGCGCAACCATTCGCTGGCGATCATATATTTGGCACCATCGGTGTGCAACCAGCAATCCAGAAAATTGTAGTCGATGGTCAGCTCGTCTTTATTGTTCAAAGAAAGCGTTGGCGCCGGCAAGCTGGTTGTTCCGAACTTTGGAAGATTTTCGGTGGAATCGAAAATGTGATAAACAACAACTGTCACATCAGGCGAATACGGTCGCACTTGAGACAGAAAGCTGACAAAGTATTGAACCAATCCATAACTGGACATGCCAAAATTGATCGTTTCGAATTTCTTCTTTTGAGATGCCGCTTGTGAGTTGAGTTCCTTTTCTACCAGCCGCACGAACGTATCTTCAATGTTCACCTGCAATGCTTGCGTTTTCGAATCGCCTATGAATGCAATGCGCGTGACTCCTTCGGGCTTGGCGATCTGATGCTCCACATCACGCAGGCCCTGAGAGGAAATCTTCGCGCGCGAAAAACCTTCGTGGCGGAAGTCTACCCATTTGTTTTCCAGGTGAGTAATACCGAGAACCGGATCGACTTTTATATATTCGTCATCACCCAACCCAATCAAACCCAGGGCGATTTCCGAGAGAACAAGCATCACGCCGAAGAGCAAGACGACAGATGAGCCAACCAGCAATCCAGCCAGAATTTTCTGAGAAGCATTCCGAGGTTGTTGCAGCGCATTTTTGCGGCCCAATCTTTGCTGCGAGGGGATTGTGTGTATTACTTCTGGGTCGAAAATAGTGGTTGGCGACATGGCTTATTTCTTCTGTAACTAGAACTGGAAATAGATAAAAGGCTGGGACTCGCCGCGGCAGAAGGCAAGAAGAACCAGTCCGATAAAGAAAGAAAAACCTATGTGTGCCATCGCAGGCAGTGGCATAATCGCAAAATGCCAGCGAGTATTCGCAAATGATTTCAAATCCAAACCGGGCAGATTTTGCGCCGAATCGTAGGAATCTCCAGCATTCCGCTCGATCAGTTTGACCACGGCGGCGCCCCCGACAATGAAGAAATAAACGCATATCGCAGCGGGCACCGGTGAATTGAAAAACGCATTAGCAACTTCGCAATCGATTTGTGCTACACAAGGAGTGAACATTGCCTTGAAAACGCCGATTGCCTCAGGCACTGTTTTTGCACGAAATAAAACCCAGCCGCACAGAACAGTGACAAGCGTAATTGCGTGAGCAAGGGCTAGACCAAAAACTGAATTGACAGCCCGAGACAAGGCTGGTGCATTTTGCAACTGTTTATCCCAGGCTCTATTGATTGCCAGACCGACACCGTGAAATAAGCCCCACAAAACAAAAGTCCAGGAGGCTCCGTGCCAGAGACCGCCTAGAAGCATCGTCGTAATCAGATTGGCATATGTCTGGGCTTCCTGGCCTCTAGATCCGCCCAGAGGAATAAACAGATAATCGCGCAACCAGGTTGAGAGACTCATGTGCCAACGATGCCAGAATTCTCTTAAACTCGAGGCAATGTAGGGCATATTGAAATTTTCCGGCAGCGAGTAGCCGAGCAACTTTGCCGAGCCCCTGCCGATATCGGTATAACCGGAAAAATCATAGTAAATTTGAAAGGCGAAAGCAGTGATGCAGAGCCATCCTTCGAATGTGCCCATCAAATTGGGATTGTCGAATCCGGCTTTGACTACAGGAGCGAGATTGTCACCCAGTGCGGTTTTCTTGAACAATCCCTGGGCGATTAGAAAAAGTCCGGAGGAGAACTGGTCAAATGTGACTTGCGGCTTCTCATCGAGCTGCTTGTCGAAATCTTGGTAGCGTTTAATCGGACCGGCAATTTGAGAAGGAAAGAAGGACGCGAAAAGAGCGAAACGCAGAGGATTTTTTACCGGCTTGCTTCCTTTATATATGTCGACAAGGTAGTGGATAAACTCGAAAACAAAGAAAGAGATGCCCAGAGGCAAGATGATCGGCAGGTCTGAGATACCAACGCCTTTGTCGAGTGGAAATGCCATAAATCGTCCCAGCCAGGCGCAGGACGTGTTAATCGAATCAAGAATGAAATTGGTGTACTTGAAGAGCGCCAACATCGAAAGATTGAGCGCAATGCCGGCGACCAGTATCAATCGGCGCGCATCAAGTCTTTCAAAGCGACTGACCAGCAATCCAAGAACATAGTTGGCTGCCGTCAGGCCCAGGAGCAAAAGCCCATAAACCTTGAAGGAATACATATAGAAGAAGTAGCTCGCGGCAATCAACAATACAGGCTTTACCTGCCTGGGAACGAGCCAGTAGGCAAGGACTACCACCGGAAGAAAGACCAGGTATTCGAAGCTGTTGAATAGCAAAGCGAGCAAGCTCCAAAAATTTCGCCCCGCCGGGGACTTGAAAGGGTTGAATGCCCCAACTGGCGAGACTTGACGAGTTTACAAGATACGGAGTCATGTTCCATGACTACCATCTCAGGTTGGAGCCCAAAACATAAACCGTTTCTCACAAAACTAGAGCGATCCGCCAAAGAATATCCAAACTATGCCAAATCAAAAGAAATCAGACACCTGCAAAATATGCCGCGCATATCAATCATTCTTCAAACTTGCTCTTCCTTGCGGAGCGCATTGATCCAGCTCTTGTTAATCGATCGATGCCACCAAAAGTGGCGCCAAAAGCAATCCGATCGAATGCCAAGCAATACATTCTTAAATGACTATTGGGGTACATCCGCGCATATTCCAATTTTCAAATCGCGCGATAAACTAGATGCATAAACGGTGAGCGATCACTCGAACGAGTTGATTGCTTTGAGCCGAGGGGGCCTGCGGAAACGCCAGGTTGGCGCTAACCAGAAACGGTAGCAAGGAACCCGCATCACATGAAGGACTGACTGAAGTGTGATGAAATACTGAGCCCAACGCAAGGGGCAGTCAGGCAGTAGCATCAACACCATCGCAGAGCAATCTGGATGGTGTTTTTGTTTTGGCGCTTTCGTCATAGAATCTTGTCATTCCTAGAGGAGAATTGATTCAGATGCCTGCTTTTCCTGTGCAGTTTTTACAAAGAATGCGCAATGCCGGGCTGGGTGTATACAGCGAAGCGCCGAGCAAAGAAGTAGATGGTGTGGGTCCGCGTGTGACTGCCGTTGACGGAGATTACAAGCTTTATCTCTACGGCGCTAAAGATAAATGGGTTGTTGAAGCCATTTTTACTCCTGACGAAAAGAGCCCTTGCGATTTCAGGCAGACTTTCGACTCGCCTGCCGATGCAGTTGCCGATGCCATTGCTTACTTCAAGAAAGATGAACGCTGGCAAGCGACTAAAGATTTCATGGAAAGCACGGGCAAGAAGCCTTGAGCCGAAATTCAGAAGCGCTTATATCAAACAGCTATAATTCGCATATCACCAGCAGCGAGTAGTCGAAAGTGTCCAGCGAAAAAATCAGTCTTCAAGTCCTCTTCGACAAGCTTCCGACTTTCAGCGAGCGAGAGCTGAATGAAGCAGCCAAGAACGTTTCACATAACGCACCGGACTTTCGCTATCAGCTCCCTAAAGATACATCCGCGCCGGGCGAGGGAGTTGCTGCAACCAATGCGCACAAAATCAAACTGAGTTTTTTCGACAAAAAACTGGAAGAGCGAGAACTGGCGCAGATTCGCGCTCATATCCGGCTGGTTCCGGATGCAGTGGCGGCCATCGATAAACACGGTGCTTACATCGATCTGTCAATCGAACAAGACCCGCAGAAGCCGCTTGAAGCCTACCAAGAACTCACATTTCTTGCCTGCATGATCGCTTTGCGCGAAGGCTTGG
>Ga0268298_10004654_pt1 | contig 13271 bp, 10 predicted proteins | sample WWTPWeurt_MetaG_FD_194462 | JGI IMG/M metagenome (GOLD analysis project Ga0268298, IMG submission 194462) | Activated sludge microbial communities from WWTP in Nijmegen, Gelderland, Netherland - WWTP Weurt | ecosystem: Engineered > WWTP > Aerobic digester > Activated sludge | place... | reverse complement strand
TCATCGCAGGTCTTGCGGGTGAGCTGGCGCATGCCGGGACCTTCAGCCCCCAGCACCAGCGCCACCGGACCGGTGAGGTCGAGGTCATAAATCGTCTTCTCGGCGTCCTCGGCCGTGCCCACGATGCGGATCTCGCGCTCCTTGAGTTCCACCAGCGCGCGGGCCAGGTTGGTCACCATCAGATAGGGGACGGTCTCGGCCGCACCGCTGGCCACCTTGGCCACGGTGGCGTTCAGCCCCACCGCATGGTCCTTGGGCGCGATCACCGCGTGCACGCCGGCGCCGTCGGCCACCCGCAGGCAGGCGCCCAGGTTGTGAGGGTCGGTCACGCCATCGAGGGCCAGCACCAGAGGCGGACCCTGCACCTCGTCCATCACCTCGTCGAGCGAGTGGCGTGCCGGCAAGGGCTTGACCAGGGCCACCACGCCCTGGTGACGGGACGCCCCCCCTCGCGACAGCTTGGACAGCCGCGCCTCATCGCTTTCGACAAGCCGCGCGCCCGACTCGCGCGCCCGCTCGACGAACTGCCGCATGCGGGCATCGCGTCGCGCCGGGTCGACATGCACCTCGACCACAGTCTCGGGAGCGGTCTTCAACCGCACGTTGACGGCATGGAAGCCGAACAGGACAGCGTGACTCATGGAACCCCTTGGCAATCTCGGCCCGACCCCGCGCGATGTGCAGGCCGTTCGGCCGGACGACACAGCCATGGTAGCCGCGCCACAGAGCGAGGTGCTCGCGCCGCCCCGGAACGTCGGCAGCGCCTGAGGTGGCGCCCGGTCATCTGACGATCGGTACAGCTTCCGTCGGCTCGCCGGTGGCCTGCCCAAAGGCCCAGCGCCGCACCGCCGCCGCGAGCAGGCCATGCTGGACCGGCTTGGTCAGGAAGTCATTCATGCCGGCGGCCAGGCACGCGTCGCGGTCCTCGGCGAACGCGTTGGCCGTGAGCGCCACGATGGGCACCACGCGGCCGCGGTCGCCTGCCTCGCCGGCGCGCAGGCGACGGGTGACCTCGAGCCCGTCCATGTCGGGCATCTGCCAGTCCATCAGCACCAGGTCGAATCCCGATCTCGCCATGGCCTCCAGCGCCGCGGCGCCATCGGCCGCCGGCACGACCTCGCAGCCCTCGTGCTGCAGGAGCCGACAGACGATGCGGCGGTTCAGGGCATCGTCCTCCACCACCAGCACGCGGGGGCGATGGCCGGCGTCCGGCATTGGCACTGTGGCCCTGGCGGCGGGTGTCGACGCCGCCGGCGGCTCGTCGCTCGACGGCGTGGCGCCAACGGCAGGCAACAGGTGCTGACGCAGGGCCTGGCGCAACACCGGCTTGGCCAGCGCAGGCAAGGCCAGCGGGCGAGACGCGAGCCAGCGGGTCACGGCGGGTGTGGCACAGCCCATGCCGATGACCCGTCCTTGCCCCACCTGGCGCTGGACGGCGTCGAGCGCCGCCTCGGCGCCAGAGTGATCCAGCGCCAGCAGCAGCCTGGCGGGTTCGGCCCCCTGCCCCTCTCGCGCGCTCCATGCGCACAGGGCGTCCAGGCTGTCGAGGCGCAGGCCGGTGCACCCCAGCCGCGCGAGCGTGGCCTGGACGCCTTCGGCACTCGCCGGATGGGGTTCGTACAGGACGACCTGAGCGAGTTCGCCCGGCAGATCGGTGCCACCGGCCGATCTGATCGGCTGGCCCGGCCCGGCCGGGGGGTCATGGTCTGCCACCGGCAGGCGCAGGTCGATCTCGAACCTCGTGCCCCGCCCGGGCTCGCTGTGCACGCCGATCCGCCCGCCCATCGCATCGATCAGCTGACGCACGATGGCCAGGCCCAGGCCACTGCCGCCAAAGCGTCGGGCCGCCCGTTCATCGGCCTGCCGAAACGGTTCGAACACCTGGCCCAGCGCATGTGCCGGAATGCCGACGCCGCTGTCGCTGACCTCCAGGCGCAGTTCGTCCGCATCACCGCCCGCGCGCACGCGAAGCACCACCTCGCCCTGCGAGGTGAACTTGACCGCATTGCCCAGGAGGTTGAGCAGCACCTGCCGCACCCGCAAGGCATCGCCGGTGCGCGAGGCCGCGATGCCGGGATCGACGATGCAGGCCAGCGCCAGATGCTTGGCCTGTGCCGCCAGCGTGGCCGTGGCCAGCACCGCCTCGACCAGGTCGCACAGATCGAACCGCTCGGTGACCAGCCGCATCTCGCCCGCCTCGATGCGCGAGAGGTCCATGATGTTCTCGATCAGGCCCAGCAGGTTGCTGCCGCTGGCATGGATGCCATCGACCAGCTGCGCCTGGTCGGCCGGGCCGTGGCCGCCGGCCTTGAGCAGCTGCGCCGCACCGATCACGGCATTGAGCGGGCTGCGCAGTTCATGGCTCATGTTGGCCAGGAAGCGAGTCTTGGCATGCGAGGCGGCCAATGCGCGCTCGCGGGCGGCATCGATCTGCCGCACCGCCTGCGCCAGTTGCTGCTGGCTCTCGATCGAGGTGGCAATGATGCGGTTGGATCCACGCCCGACCATGACCAGCGAGGCCAGCCCGGCCAGCACCACCAGTGAGCCGCACGCCTCGACAAGGCCTCCGGTTCGGTACAGGGCCCAGGCCGTGGGCAGCAGGGCCGCCAGCAAGAACCCCAGCAGCGCCCGCAGGCTGGCCGCCAGCGTCACCGCGGCCACCGCGCTGACCGCGAGCACGGCCCCCACCAGCAGCATGCTGCGGGCATCGCCGGCCGGAACCGAGAGGATCGACGGTCCGACGCCCCACGCACCGCCCGCCGCCGTGGCACCGGCGACAAACCAGGCCTCCCATGCCGGTGCCCGCCCGGCGGCCTGGCCACTGCGCGACCACACCCACCACAGCGCATAGCGCGCGGCCGAGACGCTCAGGATCACCGCGATCCAGTGGTACAGCCCTTGCGGAAGAAAAAACGCAAACAGCGGGCCGATGAAGATCAGGCTCACGCCGATGCTCATCAGCACGCTGGGGCGCAGCCGCTCGTAGGCCATCTGCAGCTGCGACGCCCGCACCTGCTGCCGATCGGCCACAGGCGTCGACCCATCACGCGGGTCCGGCGCCGCCTTCTGGAGGGCGTCCGCACGGTGGGCGGTCGGGGGGGCTGGGTACATCAGGTGGGCAGGCCCGAAGGCAGGATCCGAACATCATCCAAACCGGGCAGCCCGTCGGGCACCCTGGGTCTTCTTCGGCCACTGCAACAACCGACTTGAGTGCATTGCGGCACGCCCAACCCGCCGTGGGCCTCAACTGCCGACTCGGGCCACCGCCTGCCACGCCAGAAGCGCGCCGATCAGGACCGGCTGATGCAGCATGTAGAAGCTCAGCGACCATCGTCCCAAGGTGGCCAGCGGCGACAGGCGATGCGGACAAGGCCCGGCGAGCACCTGGGGACGGTGCGCCAGCAGCCACTGCCCCAGCGCCAGGCCCCACAGCATCACCCCCAGCCAGGGCAGCACCGGCACATAGTCTTCGGTGATCGGCTTGTGGGTCACCAGTCCGATCCAGTTGGACCAGGGCGCATCGAACCACGCATGCTGCACCAGCCTGGGCACGGCCACGCAGGCCGCCCCGATCGGCCACAGCCATGCGCCCAGCCCCGCCACCAGCCGGCACAGGATCAGCATCACCGCGATGCCATGCAGCACGCCGAAGCTGATCCAGCTGCGCGGGAACATCACCGCCGAGCCCGCCGACACCAGCAGCGCGCAGCCGGCCACCTGGGCCCATCGGCGCCAGAAGCGGCGATCGAACGCCGCCAGGCCGCCCGCGCGGCCCTGCATCGCCACCGCCTGGCCCATGCCGGCGCAGGCCAGGAACAGACTGACGATCATGGTGCGCTGGGTGGTCCAGAACGGGTCGCCGTAGAAGTTCTGGCGCGGCCACAGCAGCCCGAAGTGGTTCAGGTCGAAGGCGAAGTGGAACAAGGCCATCCAGACGATGGCCAGGCCCCGCAGCGCATCGAGCCGGTCGAAGCGCTGGGTAGCGAGGTGGGCGTCGACGGCCGCGTTCATCCGTCGGATCGTAGCGCCAGCGCTGCGACGATCCGGCGGGGCACGCTCAGCTCACCGGCGCGTTGGTCTCGGCCAGCGCCACCAGCATCGCCGCCGGCTCGAAGCGGGCGCCGTACCGTTGCGCCAGTTCGCGCGAGCGCTCGACGAAGCGGCGCGTGCCCAACGCGTTGATGAACTGGATCGTGCCGCCCTGGAACGGCGCGAAGCCCCAGCCCATGATCGAGCCGATGTTGGCATCACCCACCGAACGCAGCACGCCCTCCTGCATGCAGCGCGCCGTCTCGTTGGCCTGGGCGAACATCAGCCGGTCGATCAACTCTTGCTGCGCGGGCTGCGCCGCGGCCACCGGGTACAGCCGGGGCAGCTCGGGCCACAGCGACTTGTCGCCGGCGCTGCCGGCCTCGGGCCAGTCGTAGAAGCCCTTGCCCACCTTCTTGCCCACGCGGCCCAGTTCGCACAGGTGGCGCACCACGGCCATGCCGGGGTGCTCGGCATAGGGCTTGCCCTCAGCGGCCAGGTCCTTTCGGGTCTGGTCGGCCACATGCAGGCCCAGGCTCAGCGACACCTCGTCCTGCAGCGCCAGCGGCGGCATCGGCATGCCGGCCTGCAGGCCGGCCACCTCGATGCTGCGCGGGTGCACGCCCTCGGCCAGCATCGCGATGCCTTCCATCACGTAGGTGCCGAACACCCGGCTGGTGTAGAAGCCGCGGCTGTCGTTGACGACGATCGGCGTCTTGCCGATCTGCATCACGTAGTCGAAGCCCTTGGACAACGTTTCGGGCGATGTTTCCTTGCCGACGATGATCTCGACCAGCGGCATCTTGTCCACCGGCGAGAAGAAGTGCAGCCCGATGAACTGCGCCGGCCGCACGCTGGCCTGGGCCAGCCCGGTGATCGGCAGCGTGCTGGTGTTGGAGGCGAACACCGCGCCGGCGCCGATGGCCGCTTCGGCCTTCTTCGTCACGTCGGCCTTGACGGCGCGGTCCTCGAACACCGCCTCGATCACCAGGTCGCAGCCGGCCAGCGCCTCGTAGCTCGTGGTGGGGGTGATGCGCGAGAGCAGCGCGTCGCGCTTCTCGGCGGTGCTGCGGCCCTTCTTCACCGCCTTGTCGAGCAGGCCCTGCGAATAGGCCTTGCCGCGCTCGGCGGCCTCCTGCGTGGTGTCGAGCAGCACGACGTCGATGCCCACCTTGGCCGACACATAGGCGATGCCCGCGCCCATCATCCCGGCGCCCAGGATGCCCAGCCTGCCCACCTTCGAGCGCGGCAGCCCATGCGGCCGCGACGCGCCCTTCTTCAGCGCGTTGAGCTGGTACCACATCGAGGTGATGATGTTCTTGGCCACCTGGCTGGTGGCGCAGGCCGCGAACCAGCGCGACTCGACCACGCAGGCGGCCTCGAAATCGAGCAGGCCGCCTTCGAAGATGGCGCTCATGATGTGGCCGATGGCTGGGTAGTTGCCCCAGGTCTTGCCGTTGGCGATGGCCGGCGCGATGGCCAGCACCTGGGCCACCGCGGGCGAGCGCGAGTCGCCGCCCGGGAAGCGGAACTTGGGCGCATCCCAGGGCTGCTTCGCCTTGGGGTTGGCCAGCGCCCAGGCGCGGGCCTTGGCGAGCAGTTCGTCGCGGTTGGCGGCCAGCTCGGTGACCAGCCCCATGCCCTGTGCCTGGGCCGGCGCGAGATCTCCGCCCTCGCCGCAGATCTGCAGCGCGGCCTGGATGCCGGCCAGGCGCGAGATGCGCACCGTGCCGCCGCCGCCGGGCAGCAGGCCCAGCTTGACCTCGGGCGTGCCGAGCTTGATCTTGGGGTCGTCCAGCGCGATGCGTGCATGGCAGGCCAGGGCGATCTCGAGCCCGCCGCCCAGCGCATGGCCGTTGATCGCGGCCACCACCGGCTTGCCGCAGGTCTCCATGCGGCGCAGCACCGCCTTCATCGCCATGGTGGCGTCGAAGGCGGCCTGCGCATCGGGCAGGCGCGAGATGCGGTCCAGGTCGCCGCCAGCGCAAAAGTCGGCCTTGCCGGAGGCCAGCACCAGGCCCTTGATCGCCTCGTCGGTGGCCAGGCGCTCGACGATCTCGGCCAGCGGGCCCATCAGCTCGTCGTTGACCACGTTCATCGGCCGGCCGGCCAGGTCCATCGTGGCGACGGCGATGCCGTCGGCGCCCAGTTCGAGTGTGATGGCGCTCATGCTCAAACCCTCTCGATGATGGTGGCGATGCCCATGCCGCCGCCCACGCACAGCGTGGCGGCTCCGGTGGCCAGGTCGCGGCGCTCGAGCTCGTCGAGCAGGGTGCCCAGGATGATGCAACCGGTGGCCCCCAGCGGGTGGCCCATGGCGATGGCGCCGCCGTTGACGTTGATGCGATCCATGTCGATGTCCAGCGCGCGGGCGCACTTCATCGGCACCACCGCGAAGGCCTCATTGATCTCCCACAGGTCGACATCACGCGCAGCCATGCCGGCCTTGCGCAGCGCCTTCTCGCAGCTGGGTGCGGGGCCGGTGAGCATGATGGTGGGCTCGGAGCCGATGACGGCCATCGCGCGCACGCGTGCCCGGGGCTTCAGCCCCGCCTTGGCGCCCGCGGCCTTCGAGCCCAGCAGCATCAGCGCCGCGCCATCGACGATGCCCGACGAGTTGCCGGCATGGTGCACGTGGTTGATCCGCTCGACGGTCGTGTATTTGCGCAACGCGGTGCCGTCGAAGCCCATCTTGCCGATCATCGCGAACGAGGGCTCCAGCTTGGCCAGGCCCTCGGCGGTGGTGGTGGGGCGGATGGTCTCGTCCTCGGCCAGCATCGGCAAGCCGGCGATGTCGGTCACCGGCACCACGGCGCGCTTGAAGCGGCCTTCGGCGCGAGCTTGGGCGGCCCGCTGGTGCGAACGCGCCGCAAACGCATCGACATCGGCGCGACCCCAGCCCTCGAGCGTGGCGATCAGGTCGGCGCCGATGCCCTGCGGCGCGAAGCCCAGCGCCTGGTTGACGCGCGGATCCATCGCCCAGGCACCGCCATCGCTGCCCATGGGCCAGCGGCTCATCGACTCGACGCCACCGGCCACCACCATGTCCTCCATGCCGCTCATCACCTTGGCGGCGGCCAGGTTCACCGCCTCCAGGCCCGAGGCGCAGAAGCGCGACAGCGTCACGCCGGCGGTGGTCTGCGACCAGCCGGCGTCGAGCACTGCGGTGCGCGCGATGTCGGCGCCCTGCTCGCCCACCGGGGTGACGCAGCCCAGCACCACGTCGTCGACGAGCGCGGTATCGAGCGCGTTGCGCTGCTGCATGGCCTGCAGCAGCGTGCGCAGCAGCCACACCGGCGTGGCCTGGTGCAGGCTGCCGTCCTTCTTGCCCTTGCCGCGCGGGGTGCGCAGGTGGTCGTAGATGTAGGCGTCGGTCATGGGGGGTCCTTTGCCGTGAGTTGTTCAGCCCTTGGCGGCGAGCGCGGCGCGCACGCTGTCGTTGATGAAGCGCACCTCGCCCAGCAGGGTCTCGAGGTGGCGACGCTTGCGCTCGAGCTCGGCCAGCGCCTCGTCGGTGCGTTTGAGCACGTACTTCAGCTGCTGGGTACGGCCCTCGCCGTGGGTGCCGTACATGTCGAGGTAGTGCTTGATCTCGGCCAGCGTGGCGCCGATGGCCTTGGCGCGCAGGATCAGCGCCAGCCGCGCCCGATCGCGCCGCGTGTAGACGCGGGTGCCGTTGACGCGGCGCGGCGAGAGCAGGCCCTTGTCCTCGTAGAAGCGGATGGCCCGCGGCGAGATGTCGAAGGCCTGGCACAGCTCGGTGATGCCGAACAACTCGCCGGTGGCATCTTCGAGGTGCTCGGCCACCGACTCGCGCGCCGAGGGCGCGGGCCGGTCGGCCGGCGCCGGGCGTGATGCGGTGGCTTCGCGTGCCATGGGCGATCGGAGGGTTGACGAGGTGGGGAGTCTTGGCGGCGGCCTGCGCTCAGACCACGCGCTGCAGCTTCAACGCCACCGACATGTCGCCAGAGACCTTGAACTTGCCCATCATGAAGCCGGTGGCCGGCTCGAGCTCGCCCGACAGCAGATTGCCCAGGTTCTCCATCGTGATGGCCACGGTGCAGTCGGCATCGCGATTGTTGTTGTCGACGGTGTTGGGAATGCTCTTGCCATCGATCACCACCACGCCGTCGGCGCCGCAATCGAACTTGAGCACGGCGCCCAGGCCGCTGTTGTCTCCGACCTTGGCGCGCAGCGCCTCGGTGGCTTGCTGGATATCCATGCGATGAACTCCGGATCTTGAAGGGGACGGACGCGGCCCGGCCATCCCGCCGGCACCGCAGCGGAAGGCATCGTAGCGCAGCCAGATGTCGCATCGATCAGGGTAATCACGCAGATGGCAACTTGTTGACGTATACGTCACCCTCGGATCCAATGCGACACCCATGGATGCCCCTGCCGACACCCTCAGGCCGCGCTATCGCAGCGTGTTCCGCCCCGACCTGTTCGCCGGCCAGCGCATCTGGGTCACCGGCGGCGGCTCGGGCATCGGTCGCTGCGTGGCGCACGAGCTGGCCGCGCTCGGCGCGCAGGTGCTGATCAGCGGCCGCAAGGCCGACAAGCTGCAGCGCGTGGCCGCCGAGATCGCCGAGGACGGCGGCCGCTGCGAATGGCGCGCCTTCGACATCCGCGACGAGGAGGCGGTGAAGGCCCAGGTGGCCGAGGCGCTGGCCGGCGGCCCGATCCACGGCCTGGTCAACAACGCCGGCGGCCAGTTCCCGGCGCCACTGCTGGCGATCAACAAGCGCGGCTTCGAGGCGGTGCTGGCCACCAACCTCACCGGCGGCTTCCTGATGATGCGCGAGCTGTTCGTGCAGTGCCTGCAGGCGCATGGCGGCGCCATCGTCAACATGACGGCCGACCACAAGGGCGGCATGCCGGGCATGGGCCACTCCGGCGCCGCGCGCGCCGGCATGGCCAACCTGACCATGACCGCGGCCTTCGAGTGGGCCCATGCCGGCGTGCGGGTGAACGCGGTGGCGCCGGGCTGGGTGGCCTCCAGCGGCCTGGACAGCTACGGCGGCATCGCGCAGAGCCTGATTCCCAAGCTCAGACACCATGTGCCGCTGCGGCGCCTGGCGGTCGAGGCCGAGATCAGCGCGGCCATCGTGTTCCTGCTCTCGCCGGCGGCGGCCTTCATCACCGGCGTCACGCTGCCCGTCGATGGCGGCGCCGGCCTGGGCACGCCGATCTACCCCGCCATCGAGCACCAGCGCAGCCAGCCCTTCGAGGGCTTCCACCGCGCCGAGCCGCCGAAGGTGCTGGGCTGAGCCGATCGGCCCTGGATGCCATCGGCCCACGCCCCGCAATCCTTCGCCCCGCGCTTCGCATCTGCCCGCACGACTGCCCCATGCCCACCCTCACCTCGCGCCTGAACCCGAACTCGGCCGCCTTCGCCGCCAACGCGACGCGCATGGCCGAGCGCATCGCCGAGGTGCGGCGCCTCGAGGCGATGGTGGTGGCCGAGTCGTCGTCCAAGGCCGAGCGCTTCGCCAAGCGCGGGCAGCTGCTGCCGCGCGAGCGGGTGGCGCGGCTGATCGATCCGGGCTCGCCCTTTCTCGAACTGTCCACCCTGGCCGGTTTGGGGATGCACGACGACGATGGCCGCAAGAGCGTGCTCGGCGGCGGCTCCATCGTCGGCATCGGCCTGGTGGCCGGCAAGCGGGTGATGGTGTCGGCCAGCGACTCGTCGCTCAAGGGCGGCACCGTCTCGCCGATGGGCCTGAAGAAGGCGCTGCGGGCCCAAGAGATCGCCCGCGAGAACAAGCTGCCGTTGGTCTACCTGGTCGAGAGCGGCGGCGCCAACCTGATGTATCAGAGCGAGATGTTCGTCGACGGCGGCCGGGCCTTCGCCAATCAGGCGCGGCTGTCGGCGGCGGGCATCCCGCAGGTGGCGGTGGTGCACGGCTCGTCCACCGCCGGCGGCGCCTACCTGCCGGGGCTGTCGGACTACGTGGTGCTGGTGCGCGGCCGCTCCAGCATCTTCCTGGCCGGCCCGCCACTGGTGAAGGCTGCCATCGGCGAGGACGCCACCGACGACGAGCTGGGCGGCAGCGAGTTGCACGCCAGCGTCACCGGCCTGGGTGAGTACCTGGCCGACAACGACGCGCACGCCATCGACATCGCCCGCGAGCTGTTCGACAAGCTGCCCTGGGAGCCGGCCACCCTGCCACGCACCTCATCCGATCCGTTGTTCAGCCCCGATGAGCTGCCCGGCGTGGTGCCAGCCGACGACCGCGAGCCCTACGATGTGCGCGAGGTGATCGCCCGGCTGGTGGATGGCTCCGATTTCCTCGAGTTCAAGCCCGGCTACGCCGCCGATACGCTGTGCGGCCACGCCCGCATCGATGGCCACGCGGTGGGACTGATCGGCAACAACGGCCCGATCCAGCCCGAGGGCTCGACCAAGGCCGGCCAGTTCATCCAGTTGTGCGACCAGAGCGGCACGCCGCTGGTGTTCCTGCAGAACACCACCGGCTACATGGTGGGCAAGGCGGCCGAGAGCGGCGGCGCCATCAAGCACGGCAGCAAGATGATCCAGGCCGTGGCCAATGCCCGCGTGCCCAAGCTCACCATCGTGCTGGGCGGCAGCTTCGGCGCCGGCAACTACGGCATGTGCGGCCGCGGCTTCGACCCGCGATTCATCTTCTCCTGGCCCTCGGCCCGCACCGCGGTGATGGGCGGCGCGCAGGCCGCGCAGGTGATGGAGATCATCAGCGCCGGCAAGCTGGCCCGCTCGGGCATCGAGGCCAACGCCGACGCGCTCAAGGCCATGAGCGACCAGCTGCGCCAGCGCATCGACCGCGAATCCAACGTGCTGTTCGGCACCGCCCGACTGTGGGACGACGGCATCATCGATCCGCGCGACACCCGCCGGGTGCTGGCGCTGTGCCTGGCCATCGCCACCGAGGGCGATGCGCGGGTGCTGCGGCCCAATGCGTTCGGCGTGGCGCGGCTCTGAGCCGCGTCAGCCGGCCTGCCCCCCAACACCCATCCGACGCGTCCACGATCTCCCTCCGATCCACCCCCCCCTGCACGGATCCCCCGATGAAATTCACTGCCGAACACCGCCAGCTCGCCGACACCGTCGCCAAGTTCGTCGAGAAGGAGCTGAACCCCTACATCCCCGAGTGGGAAGCGGCCGAGATCTACCCCGCGCACGAGGTGATGAAGAAGCTCGGCGACCTGGGCCTGCTGGGGCTGAAGTACCCCGAGGAGTTCGGCGGCGCCGGGCTCGATTTCTCGTACTCGATGGTGATGGCCGAGGAGTTGGGCGCCTGCAAGTGCGGCGGCGTGCCGATGAGCATCGGCGTGCACACCGACATGTGCACCCCGGCGCTGGCGCGCTTCGGCTCCGACGACCTGCGCCGCGAGTGGCTGGCCCCGTCGATCGCCGGCGACATGGTCGGCTGCCTTGGCGTCAGCGAGGCCGGCGGCGGCTCTGACGTGGCTGCGGTCAAGACCAGCGCCCGCGCCGTCGACGGCGACTACGTCATCAACGGCAGCAAGATGTGGATCACCAACGGCCTGCAGGCCGACTGGTGCTGCCTGCTGGCCAACACCAGCGACGGTCCGGTGCACAAGAACAAGAGCCTGATCATCGTGCCGATGGATGCCGCCGGCATCACCAAGCAGAAGATCAGGAAGATCGGCATGAACTCGTCGGACACGGCGCAGTTGTTCTTCGACAACGTCAAGGTGCCGCGCCGCCACCTGATCGGCCAGGAGGGCATGGGCTTCGCCTTCCAGATGCTGCAGTTCCAGGAAGAGCGGCTGTTCGGCGCCGCCTCGTCGCTCAAGGGCATGGATGCGCTGATCGACCAGACCATCGAGTACACCCGCCAGCGCAAGGCCTTCGGCAAGAGCATCCTCGACAACCAGGTGGTGCACTTCCGCCTGGCCGAGCTGCGCACCGAGGTCGAAGCGCTGCGCGCGCTGACCTACCGCGCGGTGGAGATGTACGTCGGCGGCAAGGACGTGACCAAGCTGGCTTCGATGGCCAAGCTCAAGTGCGGCCGACTCACGCGCGAGGTGGCCGACAGCTGCCTGCAGTACTGGGGCGGCATGGGCTTCACCTGGGACAACCCGATCTCGCAGGCCTACCGCGACAGCCGCCTGGTGTCGATCGGCGGCGGCGCCGACGAGATCATGCTGGGCATCATCGCCAAGCTCGAGGGCACGCTGCCCAAGGGCGCGCATTGAACGCCCCCAACGGAGCCCCCCGATGAGCACGGCGATGGAAACCCTGCAAGTGCGCGAGGCCGCTGGCGTCTGGCACGTCACCCTCAGCCGCCCCGAGAGCCGCAATGCGATGTCGCTGCAGATGGTGCGCGAGTTGCGTGACGTGCTGCGCCAGGCAGAAGCTGCCCCTGGATCGCGCGCCATCGTGCTGCGCGGCGCCGGTGGTCACTTCTGCAGCGGCGGCGACCTGCGCGACATGGCCGCCGCCCGCGCCCGGCTCGGCGAGGGCGGCGATCCGCTGGCCGAGGTCAGCGCCGCCTTTGGCGAGTTGTGCGTGGCCTACGCCGGCACCGGCCTGGCCGTGGTGGCGGTGCTGGAGGGCACGGTGATGGGCGGCGGATTCGGCCTGGCCTGCGTGGCCGACGTGGCCATCGCCGGGCAGAGCGCCGTGTTCCGTCTGCCCGAGGCCTCGCTGGGCGTGGTGCCGGCGCAGATCGCGCCCTTCCTGGTCGAGCGGCTCGGGCCCTCGCAGGCGCGGCGGCTGGCCGTCACCGGCGGCAAGCTCGATGCCGATGCGGCGCTGCGGCTGGGTCTGGTACACGAAGTGCATGCGAGCGGCGCACTCGACTCGGCCTTGGCGGACGTGCTGCACCAGATCCTGCAGAACGCACCCGGCGCGGTGGCGCAGACCAAGCGGCTGATGGCCCGCGCGCGCTGGCAAGCTGCAGGCGAGCTGATCCGCGACGCCGCGGCCACCTTTTCGCGCGCCGCGCTGGGGCCCGAAGGCCTCGAGGGCACCACCGCCTTTCTGCAGAAGCGCAAGCCGTCCTGGGCCCCGACCTGATCGGCGCTTCCTCGCCCGCCCGCTTCCTTCGTTCCAACGATCCAGGAGACCGCACCATGAGCGACAAGGCCATCCTCACCTGCGCGCTGACCGGCGTGCTGACCAACCCCAGGCAGCACCCGGTGCCGGTCACCCCCGCGCAGATGGCCGCCGAGGCGCGCGACGCGTTCAACGCCGGCGCCAGCATCATGCATGTGCACCTGCGCATGCAGGAGGA
>Ga0268298_10004653_pt1 | contig 13271 bp, 9 predicted proteins | sample WWTPWeurt_MetaG_FD_194462 | JGI IMG/M metagenome (GOLD analysis project Ga0268298, IMG submission 194462) | Activated sludge microbial communities from WWTP in Nijmegen, Gelderland, Netherland - WWTP Weurt | ecosystem: Engineered > WWTP > Aerobic digester > Activated sludge | place: Netherlands... | reverse complement strand
GCCGCGCCTCGGCACATCAAACCGTCTTTCATCAATACACGAACGACAGGCGAAAAAAAGGCGCGAAATCCGCGCCTTTTTCTCCCCCTCAAACCCCCGGCCAGACTGCGCCGGGTTCCTCCCCTGTCATTTCCTTGACGACTCGCGTTGTTATTATTCCGGCAATTCGCGGAAAGCCAGTTGCGGGTCGCCCCCGGCATCACAGCCGGGGCGATACGACCAATCGATTACTTGAGTTGCTCCAGGATTGCCGGGTTCTCCAGCGTCGAGGTGTCCTGGGTGACTTCCTCGCCCTTGGCCAGCTGACGGAGCAGACGACGCATGATCTTGCCGGAGCGGGTTTTCGGCAGATTCTCACCGAAGCGGATGTCCTTCGGCTTGGCGATGGGGCCGATTTCCTGACCAACCCAGTTCTGCAGCTCCTTGATCACCGCAGCCGCAGCGTCGCCGGTCGGGCGGGCGCCCTTCAGCACCACAAAGGCGACAATGGCTTCGCCGGTCATATCGTCCGGACGGCCAACGACGGCCGCTTCGGCGACCTTCTCGTGAGCCACCAGAGCGGATTCGATTTCCATCGTACCCATACGGTGCCCGGAGACGTTCAGCACGTCGTCGATACGGCCGGTGATCGTGAAGTAGCCGGTGTCCTTGTCACGGATCGCACCGTCGCCCGCCAGGTACAGCTTGCCCTGGAAGTCGGCCGGGTAGTAGGACTTTACGAAACGGTCGGCGTCGCCCCAGATATTGCGGATCATCGACGGCCACGGACGCTTGACGACGAGGATGCCGCCCTGGCCCCAAGGCACTTCGGTGCCGGTTTCATCGACGACTGCAGCCATGATGCCCGGGAACGGCAGCGTGCAGGAGCCGGGAATCAGCGGCGTGGCGCCGGGCAGCGGGGTAATCATGTGGCCACCGGTCTCGGTCTGCCAGAAGGTATCGACGACCGGGCAGCGGCTGCCACCAACGTTCTCGTAGTACCACTCCCAGGCAGCCGGATTGATCGGCTCGCCAACGGAACCGAGCAGGCGCAGGGACGACAGATCGTATTTGTTCGGATGCACGGCCGGGGTGTTGTCCGCAGCCTTGATCAGGGAGCGGATGGCGGTCGGTGCGGTGTAGAAGATGCTGACCTTGTGATCCTGGATCATTTTCCAGAAACGGCCGGCGTCCGGGTAGGTGGGCACACCTTCGAACACGATTTCGGTCGCACCGCAGGCCAGCGGGCCGTAGGTGATGTAGGTGTGTCCAGTAACCCAGCCGATGTCGGCCGTGCACCAGAAGACGTCGTCCGGCTTGATGTCGAACGTGTACTTCATGGTCAGGATGGCGTGCAGCAGGTAGCCACCGGTGGAGTGCTGAACACCCTTGGGCTTGCCGGTGGAGCCGGAGGTGTAGAGCAGGAACAGCGGGTGCTCGGCTTCGACCCATTCCGGCTCACAGACATCGGACTGGCTGGCGACCAGGTCATCAGCCCAAACGTCGCGACCTGCAGTCATGGCGGTTTCTGCACCGGTGCGCTTCACGACGATGACGTTCTTGATGGAGGGGCAACCGCTTTCCAGCGCTTCGTCAGCGATGGACTTGAGGGGCAGCGCCTTGCCGCCGCGGTTCTGGCCGTCGGAGGTAATGAGGGCCACGGCACCGGCATCGTTGATACGGTCAGCCAGGGACTGGGCGGAGAAGCCGCCAAACACGATGGAGTGGGTGGCGCCGATGCGGGCACAGGCCTGCATGGCAACAACACCTTCGATGGACATCGGCAGGTAGATGACGACGCGGTCACCCTTCTTGACGCCTACGCTCTTCAGGCCGTTTGCAAACTTGCAGACGCGACTGAGCAGTTCCTTGTAAGTAATCTTGGCGACGTCGCCCTTGTCGCCTTCGAAGATCAGCGCGACCTTGTCGCCAAGGCCCTTATTAACCTGGCGATCGAGGCAGTTGTAGGAGACGTTCAGCTTGCCATCGGCAAACCATTTGAAGAACGGAGCATCGCTTTCATCGAGGACCTGGGTAAACGGGGTCTGCCAGTCGAGCAACTCCCTGGCGTGCCGAGCCCAAAAGCCTTCGTAGTCCTTCTCCGCTTCAGCGCAAAGCGCCTTGTACGCTTCCATGCCCGACACGGCAGCGTTCTTGACCACCTCTTCGGACGGATAGTAGAACTTCAGGGTGGTTTCGTTCGTCATTTTTCACCTCTCCTCGTGTTGTATGAGTGTGCAACGTTGATGCTTTAAACCCTGGCTGGCGTCGGTGCAGACTGTTCGATTACTCAGGCACCCTTGTTGTGTTTTTCTTGATGCGCCGACCGTTTGTCCGCCTAGGATTAAAGTCGATCAATCTTACACATGACTTACACCCTTGTGCAGGCCGGGCGGCAACGGGCGCGGGCTGCCCTGCCCTGCCACCCATCGAGCCGAAAATCAGCAGCTCCCAGCCAAGCTGGATTTCAAGCTTTCCCCGCCAACCAACGGACACCGTCCGCCCCACATAAAAACTCTTTTGACATAGAATCGGCAACTGTAAAAAAAGACATCCGGTTACGCAAATGACGTTCCACCACCATCTGGTGTTCGCTCTGGCACTGGCAACCGCGGCCTGCACATCCCTGCCGCCAAGCCCGCCATCGACAAGCCACATCCGCGCGGATGAAAGCGTGCCGGCGTCGACAGCCATTCCGCCGCTGGTGCCCGACATCCTGCCGCTGCCACGTCCGGCAGCCGAACCCAAGGTGGAAACGTATTCCGTGGTCGTCACAAACTTGAACATCCAGGACCTGCTCTTCGCCCTTGCCCGCGATGCCCGGATCAACATTGACATACACCCCGGCCTCACCGGCACGGTCACCCTCAACGCCATCAACCAGACCCTGCCGCAAATACTGTCGCGCCTCGCCCGACAAGTGGACATGCGCTACGAATTCGACGGACCCAACCTGCTGGTGATGCCCGACAGTCCCTTCCTGCGCAGTTATCGCGTGGATTACGTCAACCTCAGCCGAAACGTTTCGGGCACCGTATCCACCAACACCCAGATCGCCACCAGCGGCACTGGCACCACCTATTCCGGCAACGCTGGCCTGCCGGCGAGCAGCATGGTCAGCGGCGGCAACGTTTCCGCCACCCGCATCGAAAACACCTCGCGTAACCAGTTCTGGGAATCGGTCGAGAAAAACCTCCGCGATCTCCTGCGCGAAACCGACAAGATCCTCCCCGAAGGCTCCAGCGAAACCCTCATCGAAAACGTCGAAACCGCCACGACCACCGGCACAGGAGCCGGCCTCGCCCAGTCCTCCGCAGGCACGGGCAACCGCTCCCGCAACCGCAACGGCAACGGCCCGCAGCAAGCCGGTGGTGGTGGCCTGGCAGCCAGCCCCGGCCCCGCCGCCATGCAAAACAGCACCACCACCATGGTGCATAAATCCACCTTCCGAGAAGCGGCTTCCGTTATCGCCAACCGCGAGACCGGCGTCGTCACCGTCCGAGCCACCGGGCGCCAGCACGAAAAAGTGCGCGAATTCATTGACGAAGTGATGGTCGCAGCCCGCCGTCAGGTTCTCATCGAGGCCACGATCCTCGAAGTCGGCTTGTCCGACACCTATCGTCAGGGCATCGAATGGCAGCGCATCCTCGAGAGCGGCACCCGTTTCGGCATCACCGGCCCAGCACTCGGCGCCAGCACCGGCAACGCCGTCACGCCCTTCAGCCTCGCCTACAGCAGCGCCGGCGGCATCGACTCGACGATCCGGCTCCTCGAGGGTTTCGGCACGGTAAAAGTGCTCTCCAGCCCCAAACTGTCGGTGCTCAACAACCAGACCGCCGTAATCAAGGTGGTCGAAGAGTACGTTTACTTCAACGTCAAGGCCGACACCACCCAGACGGCCAACACCGGCGCCCTGACCACCGTCACCACTACACCCCAGGCCGTTTCAGTCGGCCTCGTCATGACGGTCACACCGCAGGTCAGCGAGAACGACGAGATCATCCTCAACGTGCGCCCCACCATCTCCAGCATCGCCGATTTCCGGCGCGATCCGAACCCCAACATCCCGGCCAGCATCGCCAATCTCGTGCCGCAGATCCGCACCCGGGAGATCGAATCCATCCTGCGCCTGGGCAACGGCGAAACCGCCATCCTCGGCGGCCTGATGGAAGACCGCATCGATTACAAGACCGGCCGCGTCCCGCTCATCGGAGCGATCCCGCTACTCGGCGAGCTCTTCACCAACCGGGACAACGCCATTCAGAAGACCGAGCTGGTCATATTCCTGCGCCCCATCGTCGTGCGGGAGCCCGGCAGCGTCGCCAACACGCCTCATCTGCGCCAGTTGCTCCCTGCCGGCAACTTCCTCACCGACACGCCCCGCCCCGGCAGCCGCAACTTTCCGCCGCCACGCACGGCGGGCGAGATCGCCAGCCCCGGAGCAGGCACCCCATGAGCCTGCTGCTCGACGTCCTGCGCAAGGCAGAGGAAGAGCACACCCAAACCGGGGCTGCCCCCTCGTCGACTCGCATCGAACTGGAACCGCTCCCCGAAGCAACACACCGGCAAGCCGCACAATCCTCCGCCACGGCGCATGAGCCGACAGCCCCCGACCTCAGCCCGACGACTGCGGCAACCCCGCGCCCGCCCGCCGTCCCCAAAGCCCCCATCCCCGAAGCCCCCGCCCCGACCCTGCCGCAGCAGGCCCGATCCGCGCGCCGCGCATGGCAACCAATCTGCGCCGCAGCCCTCACCACCGGCCTGATCTCCGCCGCCTGGCTTTGGCTTACACCAAGTCCCGCATCGCTCGCCCACGCCACCCACGCACCGGCCCGGCTCCCCGACCTTGTGCCGGAGCCACCCGCCAGCCCGGCGCCGGCGCCGGCATTCGCCCCCGAACCGGAACAGGAAACCGCCGTCCAGCCGATCAGGACCCAGCCCATCGCGGTCATGGCCCGCGCGCAAAAGCCGGAACCCAGGCCAGTCATCCACGAACCCGCCGCCGAACAGGAAGAACCTGTCCATTTTCTGCGCAGCACAGCCGATACCGCACCCGCAGCGCAGCTCATAACCCGCGCCCACGACGCCTACACCACCGGCAAGCTGCCGCTCGCGCAAACGCTCTACCGCGAGGCCCTCGCCGCCGACCCCGCAAACGTCGACGCCCTGAATGGACTCGGCGCCATCGCCCTGCGCGACGGGCACCCGGCCGAGGCCGAAGCCTACTTTCGGCGCGCCCTCCTCGCCCGCCCCCACGACCCGGTCGCTCTCGCCGGCCTCAGCCGGCTACACACCTCCGATCCGCAGCAAACCGAAACGCGCCTGAAAAACCACCTCGCCAGCCAGCCCGACGCCCCCGCCCCGCACCTCGCCCTGGCCGAAACGCTGGCCCGCCAGCAGCGCTGGGCTGAAGCCCAGCACGCGTGGTTTCAGGCCCACCGCCTCGCCCCCCACGAACCCGACATCGCCTACAACCTGGCCGTCAGCCTCGACCACCTCGGCCAGCGCCGTCCCGCCGCCAGCTACTACCGCAAGGCACTGGACCTGACCAGCACCCAGCCCGCCCGCTTCTCCCGCGAGCACTGCGAAACCCGCCTGAAAGCCCTACAGGCCCCGGAGCCCGCACCATGAACCCGGCCGCAGCCCCCATCGGACAAACCCTCCTCAATCTCGGCCTGATCAGCGCCGATCAACTCCACATCGCCCTGCGCGAACAAGGCCGGAGTGGCGAAGCCCTTGGCCGCCAGCTGGTACGCCTCGGCTTTCTCTCCGAAGCCACCCTGCGCGACGCCCTCGCCCGCACCCTCGACCGGCCCAGCGCCGACCTCGCCCACCTGCTGCCCGACGCCGAAGCCCTGACCCTCGTCCCCCAGCACGTCGCCAAGCGCCTCAAGCTCATCCCGCTCAGCTACGACGCCGCCCGGCAGCTCCTGGTCATCGCCTCCGGAGAAATCGACAACCTCGTCGCCCTCGACCAGCTCGGCAGCCTGCTGCCACCCGGCACACAGGTCGAGATCCAGCTCGCCGGCGACTCCGACATCGCCCGCGCCATCGACCAACTCTACGGCCACGAACTGTCCATCGATGGCATCCTGCATGAAATCGAAACCGGCGAGCCCGACCTCCGCAGCCCCTCCGGCCGCGCCGGCGAATACGCCCAGCCCGTGGTCCGGCTCATCGACGCGCTGCTCACCGACGCCGTCAAGCGCGACGCCTCCGACATCCACTTCGAGCCCGAAGCCGCCTTCCTGCGCATCCGTTACCGCATCGACGGCCTGCTGCGCCAGATCCGCGCCCTCCACAAATCCTGCTGGCCGGCCATGGCCGTACGCCTCAAGGTGATGGCGGGGCTCAACATCGCCGAAACCCGCGCACCGCAGGATGGCCGCATCTCGCTCCACGTCAGCGGGCGGCCGGTGGATTTCCGCGTCGCCACCCAACCCACCATCCACGGCGAAAACATCGTCCTCCGTATCCTCGACCGCCAGAAAGGCCTCGTCGCCCTCGATCAGCTCGGCCTCGCCGACCCCCAGCTTGATCTGCTCAAGCTGATGATCGCCCGCCCCGAAGGCCTGATCCTCGTCACCGGCCCCACCGGCAGCGGCAAAACCACCACGCTGTATTCGATCCTCGGCCACATCAACGCCGAAGGCATCAACATCATGACGCTGGAAGATCCGGTCGAGTACCCGATGCCGATGATCCGGCAAACAGCTGTTTCGGATTCCGCCCGCCTCGATTTCGCCAACGGCGTGCGCGCCATGCTGCGGCAAGATCCGGACGTCATCCTGGTTGGTGAAATCCGCGATGTCGACACGGCCCGCATGGCCCTGCAGGCCGCCATGACCGGGCACCAGGTCTTCTCCACACTGCACACCAGCTCGGCCATCGGCGCCATTCCGCGCCTGCTCGACATCGGCATTCTTCCCGACATCCTCGCCGGCAACATCATCGGCATCGTCGCCCAGCGCCTCGTCCGCCGACTCTGCCCGGCGTGCCGCGAAGCCCATCCCGCAAGGGATTACGAACTGCGCCTGCTGGCCCTGCCCGACACGGCCGAACGCCCGCTGCTGCATCAACCCAAGGGCTGCCCGCGCTGCGACTTCCAGGGCTACCGCGGACGCCTCGCCATCATGGAACTGCTTCGCATCGACCCCGATCTCGACGAACACATCGCCCGTCGCAGCACCGCCCGCGAGGTCCGCCAGGCCGCAATCCAAAAAGGTTTCCGCCCCCTCGCCGACGACGGCACCCGCCGCGTCCTCGAAGGCCAAACCTCCCTCGAAGAACTCTGCCGGGTGGTCAACCTCACCGACCGCATGTTCCCATGACCCCTTTCGCCTACCGGGCCGTCGACCCGCGCGGGCGAATCGTTCGCGGCAGGCTCGACGCCGGCAACCTCGCCGAACTCGAACTACGCCTCGCCCGCCTGGATCTCGAACTCCTCCACGCCAAGCCAGCCCCCCGGCGGCATGCCCCGTGGCAACGGCAACTGCCCCGGCGCGAACTGATCAACTTCTGCTTTCACCTCGAACAATTCCTGCAGGCCGGCGTGCCCATCATCGAAAGCCTCGCCGACCTGCGCGACACCATCGAACACCCGCACTTCCGCGAAATCGTCACCAGTCTCGTCGGCGCCATCGAAGGCGGCGAAACACTGTCCCAGGCCCTGGAGCGCCACCCCCAGGTTTTCGACAACGTATTCTGCAGCCTCATCCGCGCCGGCGAACGGGCCGGCGAGCTACCCACCGTGCTGCGCGCCATCTCAAGCGCCCTCAAGCGCGACGACGAACTCGCCGCCTTCACCCGCCGCATCGCCATCTACCCGGCCATCGTCGCCCTCGTCATCCTCGCCGCCATCGGCGTCGCGCTGATCCACGTGGTTCCCGAACTCGCCCGCCTGTTCCACAGCGCCGGCCAGCCGCTACCGCTGCAAACCCGCCTGCTGATCGGTCTGTCCAGCTTCGTGCGCAGCTACGGCTGGCTGCTGCTCGGCGGTGCCGGCCTCGGCTTCATCGCCTTCCGCCACGCCCTGGCCAGCCGGCCGGCCTTCCGGCTCTGGTTCGACGGCACGCTGCTGCGCCTGCCGCTTCTCGGCGACGTGCGCAAGAAGCTCATCCTCGCCCGCTTCACCGGCCTCTTCGCACTGATGTACAGCTCCGGCATCACCATCGTCGACGCGCTGAACGTCGCCGAAGACGTGGTCGGCAACGCCGCCCTCAAAGAAGGCCTCACCCGCGTCGGCCACGGCATCGAGCGCGGCCTCAAGCTCTCCGAAGCCTTCGGCGCCGTCAACCTCTTCCCGCCACTGGTCACCCGCATGCTGCGCGTCGGCGAAAGCACCGGCGCCCTCGACGCATCCCTCGCCAACGTCAGCTACTTCTATGAGCGTGACGTGCGCGAAGCCATCGAACGCCTTCAGGCCGGCATCGAACCCGCCCTCACCGTCATCCTCGGCATGCTGCTGCTCGCCGTGATGAGCGCAGTCATGCTGCCGATCTACGACATCGTCACGCGGATGAAAATCTGATCATGGCCGAGCGACATCTTCTTTATCTCACCCACGCCGGCCTCCAGGCCTGGAGCTGGAACAAAGGGGCACTGAAAGAAATCGCCCGTTTTGCCAGCGACGACGACGGCATCAAAGCCTTTTCGGCTCACCTCACCCGCCACCCGCAGGCGCGTTGCACCCTGGTTGCCGACCTCCCCGACGAAGCCTTCCACCTCGAAACCCTGCCCTTTCTGCGCGGTCGTGACCGCAGCCAGCTGATCGCCCGCCGCCAGGCCCAGCTTCACCTCGACACGCCCTACGTCGCCCAAACCTCCCTCGGCCGCGAAGCCGACGGCAGCCGCAACGAACGCCTGCTGTTCGCCGCCCTCACCCGCCCGGCCACACTGCGCCCCTGGCTTGCCGAACTCGGACGCGCCGAAACCGTGCTGACCGGCGTACACAGCGTCGCGCTGCTCGGCACGGCCCTCCTGCGGCAGGCAAGGCCCGCTCCCCCCAGGGCACTGCTGGTCCACGCCAGCCCCGCCGGGCTGCGCATTTCGTGTTTCGAGCACGGCCTGCTGCGTTTCAGCCGCCTCGTTCCCGGCCTCGGCCCGTCCACTACCGGCCTCTGGCAAACCTGTCGCGACGAAGTCCAGCGCACCGCCCAATACCTGCTCGGCCAGCGCGCCCTCGACCGCGGCACCGCAACCCCCGTTCTGGTCCTCGCCCATCCCGACCAGCACGCCGCCATCCACATGGCCTGCCCCGACTCACCGGATCTCAGTTTCACCCCGCTCAACCTGCCCGAACTCGCAGCCCGCTGCGGCCTGCAAACCCCACCGGACAATTCCGACTGTCTCTCGCTGCTCCTCCACCTCGCGGCCCGAACACCCCGCCAGCCCCAGCTCGCGCCGGGCGGCGAACTCCTGCAGCAACGCCTCACCCGCGTCGGCACCGCAATCGGCATCGCCGCCGCCTCCCTGCTGTCGGCCAGCCTCGTTGTAGCCACCAAAAACCTCATCGACACCCGCCAGCTGCACGACCAGGCCGCCGCAGCCCACACCGAACGCGTTGCCGAAACCCGCCGCAACGCCATCCTGGCCGCCACCACGCCACCACTCCCCATACCGCGCCCGCTCCTCCAGGCCAGCCTCGCCCAGCTCGCCGCCCTGCAAGGCTTCAGCGCCGGCCCATCCGGCCTCTTCACTCGGCTGTCCACCATCCTCGACAGCCACCCGGATATCGAACTGCAGCAACTCGACTGGACCGCCACCCCCGCCGACTCGCCGGTCCAGCGCGTCAACCTCGAAGCCAGCCTGCCCACCACATCCGCCCCCGACACCCGGGCCATCCTCACCCGCCGCTTTATCGACGCCCTCCACACGCTGCCTGACAGCACCTTAGACATTGAGCAGCAGCCCAGCGCCGCGGACGACCGGCACCCCCTGCGCCCAACGGACCCGGCCGCCCTCACCGACCTGCCTCGCCTTGGCATCCGCATCACGCTGCAGCCATACCACCCATGAAACTGCCGCTACCCGATCCCCGCCGCCAGCAAGGCCCGCTGGTCGCCGTTGCCCTTGCCGTCGTCGCCAGCGCCAGCCTCCTTGCCTGGACAAATACACAACGGAACACCGCCGAAGCCCTCCTGCGCGAGGAAAATGCACGGCTTGCCGAAGCCCGCGAACAACACGCTGAAACCCGCCGGACCGACACCGATGCCCGCACAGCCCTGCGCCAGCTGAGCGCATTGCAAACCGCCGGGCTCCTTACCCCGGCCGATCGACAAGGCTGGCAAACCCACCTCCATAAGCTTCGCCAGACATTTCAACTCGACCGGCTGGACTGGGAAATCAGCCCCCTGAAACCCTTCACCCCCGACGATCCGGCCGTCCTGGCAAAGCCGACCGCCCTCGTCGCCAGCACCCTGCGCCTGCACGGCGAAGTCGCCCACGAAGAACAGTTGCTGCGCCTGATCCAGCGCCCGCCAGCAAACCGGGCCGGTCTCTTCGTACCACGGCACTGTCGACTGGCCCGCCGCGCGCTGGATGAAACGGAAGCCCGCCCTCCCGCGCTCTCGATCGACTGCGAAATCGACTGGATCAGCCTGCGCCTGCCAGACCAAGTGCGGTAGACACATAGGGCAGCGCTGTTCAAAATCCTTCGCATCACGCCCACCAAGGACACGCTATGACGCCCAAGAAACTCCTGCTCATGGCCCACGACGTCACCCTGGCCCACCTTGGGCGTCCGCTCCAACTGGCCACCTATCTCCACCAGGCCGGACACGACGTGACTCTCGCCGCCTCCGCCGAATCCACCCGCTTCCTCAAAAACTTTCCCGGTCGCACTCACCTGCTCGCCCCCACCGGCAAAGCCAAGTTCATCGACAACCTCGCCAAGGGCAGGCCGGTTTTCGATTTCGAAACCCTCAAACGCTTCGCAGAAGAAGACGAGACGCTCCTGGCGCACTACCAGCCCGATGTCGTCATCGGCGACTTCCGCATCTCGCTCTCCGCGTCCGCCCGCCGCTTGCACGTTCCCTACGCCACCATCACCAACGCCTACTGGAGTCCGGCTTTCGCGCCACGCTTCGTCGTGCCCGACCTCCCGATGGTCAAATATCTCGGCGTCGGCATCTCTCAGCACCTCTTCGACCTAGCCCGCCCCTTCGCCTTCGCCTACCACTGCCGCCCCATGAACGCCCTCCGGCGGCATTACAACCTCCCCTCCCTAGGCCACGACCTGCGGCATATTTACACCGACGCCGACCTGGTCCTGTTCAGCGACGTTCCGGAACTCTACGACGCCACCGCGAGCCCGCCAGACAAGGGGCTGTTCCTCGGCCCGATCCAGTGGTCGCCCGATGTCCCACTGCCCGACTGGTGGAGCAGGCTCGACCCCGACACCCCCACCATCTACGTCACGCTCGGCAGTTCAGGAGACGGCAAGCTGCTTCCCAGGCTGGTCGACACTCTCAGGCGCACCGGCCTTCAGCTGATCGTCGCCAGCGCCGGCGCACCCGGCGTGACCACTGCGGACAACGTCTTCTGCGCCGACTACCTGCCCGGCGACGCCGCCGCCGCGCGCTCGGCCCTGGTCATCTGCAACGGCGGCAGCCCGACCTCGTCCCAGGCTCTGGCCCACGGCGTCCCGGTGCTCGGCATCCCCTCTAACCTCGACCAATACCTGAACATGCACTTCCTGGAAAAGTGGGGCGCGGCGCTCACGCTGCGCAGGCACGAGCTACGTGACGACATCATCCAGGCCCGACTGCACCAACTTCTCGACGTCCCAGCCTTCCACGACTCCGCCCGGCGCCTGGCCCAAACCTACGCACGCCACGACACCGCCAGAATCCTCGAAGGCACGGTGCTCGAAACCTTGCTGCGCCCCAAATACTGAATCATGCGGCGCCTCTCCCTGCGCCCACCCTGGAAAGTCGAAATCCACTCCTGGTATCCAGCCCCAAAAAATGTAAAAAAGAACGTCGGATTTTTTTACACATTACATTTTCCAGCCCCAAAGACATCGCACAAACCATTTCAAATCAGTATTTTGCAAACATGGCACACGACATGCTTAAGAAAACCCGTGAGACTAGGGTCTCCTCACTTCCAATCTAATCAGGAGTTGCACAATGAAAAAAACCACCTTCGCAGCCGTCGCCGGCGCACTGGCCCTGATGGCCGCATCGGCCCACGCCTCTGTCGTGAGCATTGACGCGGATGGCACTGCCGCGACCAACGGCTTCGTCGCCGTCGGCAGCCTTGACTGGGCCGCCAACGGCGTGCTGGTCACCCCGACCGTTGCTGGCGCCAACGCCGCTCAACCGGCCGTGGGCGACATCCTGCAAAGCTACGCCCAGGCCGCCTTGTCCGGCTTCCTGGACGCCAACGGTGACGGCATGGGCACCACCGGCCTGAACAGCGCCTTCGAATGGACCTTCGTGGCCGGCTTCCAGGAAAAGGTTATCTCCCGCTCCGTGGGCATTGACCCGATCACCCTGCTGCCGACCGGCATTGACAGCCTGAGGCTCGAAACCGTCTCCGGTGGCGACAACTTCTTCAAGATCTACTATGGCGCCAAAGATGCCAACTCCCTGGCTGGCACCGGCTATGCCAACGGCACCCTGATCATGTCCGGCTCCATTCTGCCGTACGATGGTGCTCGCGGCGCCACCACCTTCTCCACCAAGGGTGGCACCGATACTTTCGACAAGTCCCCGAACGGCAATGACTACCCCGGCATCAGCAGCGTGGTCGGCGAAGGCTCCGCCACCATCGACGCTCTGGTCAAATTCATCGACAACGATTTCTTCGCTGGCGTCAAGACCGGCGACGTGCTCGCGCTGATGCTCGACACCCAAGCCAACGACCCCTTCGTGCAAGCCAACCCGTCCGCCCTCTTCACCAAGGGTGACGGTACCACCATCGTTGGCGCCAGCCTCGCCTCCCTCGGCGCGACTAACGGTGTTAATGGCCCGAACTTCATGCTGCAATCCGACGCCACCGCCTCCTTCAAGGTTCCTGAGCCCACCTCCATGGCTCTGGCTGGTCTGGCAATGGCCGGTCTTGGCCTGACCCGTCGCCGCGCTGCCAAGTAACTGGGCCTGCGCTGCCTCAAAAAAGGCACCCCTCGGGGTGCCTTTTTTATTTTGGATACCCCGGACCAAGCGCCACAGCCTCTGGATATGCGGCAGGCACTTGCCCCAGCCCCTGTTCCACGCCAATATATACGACCATCATCCGCGCATCGACGAGTACGTCGCCTCTCTCAATGCCGCTCGACCTCTACCGTC
>Ga0268298_10004652_pt1 | contig 13273 bp, 9 predicted proteins | sample WWTPWeurt_MetaG_FD_194462 | JGI IMG/M metagenome (GOLD analysis project Ga0268298, IMG submission 194462) | Activated sludge microbial communities from WWTP in Nijmegen, Gelderland, Netherland - WWTP Weurt | ecosystem: Engineered > WWTP > Aerobic digester > Activated sludge | place: Netherlands... | reverse complement strand
ATCGACTCGATCTACGACATGCGCATCCTCTTCGCCGGCATCCCACTCGACCGGATGAGCGTGTCGATGACGATGAACGGCGCCGTGCTGCCCGTGCTGGCGCTCTACATCGTGGCGGCCGAGGAGCAGGGGGTGAAGCCGGCGCAGCTCAGCGGGACGATCCAGAACGACATCCTCAAGGAGTTCATGGTTCGCAATACCTATATCTACCCGCCGGCGCCCTCGATGCGAATCATCGGCGACATCTTCGGCTACACCGCGCGCCAGATGCCGCGCTTCAACAGCATCAGCATCTCCGGCTACCACATGCAGGAGGCCGGGGCGACGGCCGACATCGAGCTGGGCTACACCCTCGCCGATGGGCTGGAGTACGTGCGCACGGGCGTACGGAGCGGCCTCGCCGTCGACGCCTTCGCGCCGCGCCTCTCGTTCTTCTGGGGCGTCGGCATGAACTTCTTCATGGAGGTGGCCAAGCTGCGCGCCGCGCGCCTGCTCTGGGCCAACCTGCTGCAGGCCTTCAGCCCGAAGAGCGCCAAGTCGCTCTGTCTGCGCACGCACTGTCAGACCTCCGGCTGGAGCCTGACGGCGCAGGACCCCTACAACAACGTGATGCGCACCTGCATCGAGGCGATGGCCGCAGTGCACGGCCACACCCAGTCGCTGCACACCAACTCGCTCGACGAGGCCCTGGCGCTGCCGAGCGACTTCAGCGCGCGCATCGCGCGCAACACCCAGCTCTTCCTGCAGCAGGAGAGCGGGAGCTGCCGCGTGATCGACCCCTGGGGCGGCAGCTACTACGTCGAGCGCCTGACGCACGAGCTGGCGCAGCGCGCCTGGGCGCACATCCAGGAGATCGAGCAGCTCGGTGGGATGGCGCGGGCGATCGAGTCGGGGCTGCCGAAGATGCGCATCGAGGAGGCCGCCGCGCGCGCCCAGGCCCGCATCGACAGCGGGCGTCAGGTCATTGTCGGCGTCAACGCCGAGCGCCTCGAGCACGAGCCGGAGCTGTCGATCTTGCAGGTGGACAACACGGCGGTGCGCAAGGCGCAGGTCGCGCGGCTCGAGCGCCTGCGGGCCGATCGTGACGCCGGCGCGGTCGAGACGGCGCTGGGCGCGCTGACGCAGGCGGCGAGCCGCGGCACGGGCAACCTGCTCGAGCTCGCGGTGCAGGCGGCGCGGGCCAAGGCCACCGTCGGCGAGATCAGCGCCGCGCTGGAGCGGGTCTACGGCCGCCACCAGGCGCAGCTCCACGCGATCAGCGGCGTCTACAGCGGCGAGCTCGGCGAGCAGGACGAGGCGCTGACGCGGGTCCGGCGCCAGGCCGCGGACTTCGCCCAGCGCGAGGGGCGGCGGCCGCGGCTGCTGGTGGCCAAGCTGGGGCAGGACGGCCACGACCGCGGCCAGAAGGTGATCGCCACCGCCTTCGCCGACATGGGCTTCGACGTCGACGTCGGGCCCTTGTTCCAGACGCCCGAGGAGGCCGCCCGCCAGGCGGTCGAGAACGACGTGCACGTGGTCGGCGTCAGCTCGCTGGCGGCCGGCCACCTGACGCTGGTGCCGGCGCTGCGCGGCGAGCTGAACCGCCTCGGCCGCGCCGATATCCTGATCGTCGTCGGCGGCGTCGTGCCGCCCCAGGACCACGCGGCGCTGCGCCAGGCCGGCGCGGCCGCGATCTTCGGCCCCGGCACCGTGGCGCACGTCGCCGCGCAGCAGCTCCTGACGCAGCTCGATCCCGAGCTGGTGGGCGCGGCCTAGGTCCGGGCCGGCCCTCCGGCGCGCCGCCACCCCGCACGCATGCGACTCGGGCGACAACCGAAGCTGACCCTCGACGCCTACGCGGCCGGTGTGCGCGCCGGTGACCGGGCCGTGCTCGGGCGCGCGATCACGCTGGTCGAGAGCCAGCGGCCGAGCGACCGCTTCCTGGCGCAGGAGCTGCTGGTGCGGCTGCTGCCCGACTGCGGCCGCGCGCTGCGCGTCGGCATCACCGGCGTTCCTGGCGTCGGCAAGAGCACCTTCATCGACGCGCTCGGCGCCCGCCTGCTCGAGCGTGGGCACCGCCTGGCGGTGCTGGCGATCGACCCGTCGAGCCAGCTCAGCGGCGGCAGCATCATGGGCGACAAGACGCGAATGGAGCGGGTGGGCGTGCACCCGCGGGCCTTCGTCCGCCCCTCGCCGAGCGGTCGCGAGCTGGGTGGCGTGGCGCAGGCGACGCGCGAGGCGCTGCTGGTCTGCGAGGCGGCAGGCTTCGACGTGGTGCTGGTCGAGACGGTCGGTGTCGGCCAGTCCGAGGCGGCGGTCGCCGAGATGGTCGATTTCTTTCTGCTGCTGGCGCTGGCCGGCGCCGGCGATGAGCTGCAGGGCATCAAGCGCGGGGTGCTCGAGCTCGCCGACTTGGTGGCGATCACCAAGGCCGACGGGGACAACGAGCACGCCGCGCGCCGCGCCCGCCAGCAGACCGAGAGCGCGCTGCACCTGATGCGACCGCGCTCGCCGCACTGGCAGCCGCCGGTCGTGACCTGCAGCGCCCGCTGCGGCACCGGCCTCGACGAGCTGTGGGCTCAGGTCGAGGCGCACCGCCGTGCGCTCGAAGCGCAGGGCGAGCTGGTCGCACGCCGCCGACGCCAGCAGCTCGCGTGGATGTGGGGCCTCGTCGAGCGCGGCCTGCACGAGGCCCTCCGCGCCCACCCCGAGGTCCGCGCCACCCTCGGCCCGCTCGAACACGCCGTCCTCGAGGGCACCACCACGCCCCTGCTCGCCGCCCAGCAGCTCTTACGCGCCTTCGGGGTGGTGACGACAGGTTCCTAGGCCACGCTTCCTCCCTCGAAGGGGACCCCATCGGCCGGAGTACGGGGCGGGCCCGCGCGATCAAGCCCACCCAGGTCCGAGGTCGCCGCCCCCGTCGAGCTCGAGCCCCGCGCCGTGGAGGCCTCCAGCCCCTCGGTCTCTGCGGTCTCAGATCCGATCGCGGCTTTCAGGATCGTTTCGGAGCCACCACGGGGTCTCTTGACCCCATCCTCAACCCGTCGATATCGCAACGCTTAGCTCGCCGCGCGCCGGCGCCGGCTGGGATCGCTCGGCCCCCCGCCGGCTGCGGGGCGATATCGTAAGGTGCTGCATTTATTTGAGAACATGGATGGCCCGGTGGTTGCATATCGTCGGCACGGGGCGCCCTGCTGGTGGACGAGCGAGATCCACGGCTCGGGGGGCGTGGCTGGGGCCGGCAGCTACCGGCTGTTGGAGGAGGACGTCATGAGGATCCGCGAGACGGGAACCACGCTGGGGCGCTGGGGCGCGGTGGCCGCCACGGTGGCGCTGGCCGCACTCGGGGCCTGCGGTGGCGCGAGCAACACGCTGGAGCCGCTCGGCTTCTCGCAGCTCACCCTGCTGGAGTTCGATACTCGTGACATCACGATGCGTTACACCGACCCCGGGGGTTATGCGATCCAGACGGCGACGATCCGCTGCGACCTCGTCGGCTTCAGCAACGGCGCGGTGCTCGACAGTCGCGTCGGCGTGACGGACTTCGAGGGCAAGGCTCGCTTCACCCTGCGCGTGCGGAACGCCACCACCTTCAAGGTTGTGTGCACGGCCGCTGAGGCGGGCACCAAGGCCAACGTGCCCGTCTTCATCTCGAAGGAGAACGGCGGCCAGCTCAGGGTGCAGATCAGCCGCAACTCGGCCGCCGCGTCGCTCGTGGCCAGCGTCCGACTGGTCGAGAACTATCCCTGCGCCGGCTTCGACCCGCTGCGCGCGCCGGCGGCCAGCGCGCTGGTGCCGAGCTCGACCAAAGAGAACATCGCGCTCAGCAGCTCGGGCGTCGAGGTCAAGTTCGCCGGGCTGCGTCCCGCCACCCAGTACAGCGTCGTCGGCTACGGCCAGAGCGACGGCCAGACCGTCGCGGCGGGCTGCAAGGACAACCTCTCGCTGACCCAGGCGGCGATCGACAACAACGTGATGCTCACCGCGGTGGTGCAGCTCGACGACTGGACGCCCGAGATCAGCGGCAACGGGCTGCAGATCACCACCGAGCTGACCGCCGCTCCGCCCGTGCTGAAGGCCGTGGCGGGCCTCTACACGCGCCTCTCCGACGGCGAGAACGACCCGGCCGACGAGCTGCTGGGGCGGACGATGGACCAGATGACGGGCATCACCGGTTCGTTGGTCAAGATGTACCGCACGCAGATCGCCTCGCTGCTCAGCGCAGCAGGCGACCGCTCCGGGCGTGACCAGCTGCGCAGGATGGCGCTGGCGCTGAGCCAGGTGGCCAACCTCCAGCTCCACTCGCAGATGCAGATCCGCGACGAGTCGGTCAGCTCCGACGGCTTCATCACCGGCGATCTCTCGATCCTGCACACCTTCCTGCGCTTCAGCGCGCAGGTCGGCGGCGTCTCGCGGAGCTACGAGCTGGATGCCGCGCAACGCACGCCGCGGACGGCGACCCTGCAGCACATCCAGGCCGATCGGATCTCGATCGGCGCGCATACGATGAAGCTTCCCGTGGCCAGCACCGTGGTGGGTGGGCTGATGCTCGAGACCCTCGGCAGCCCCAACCTGGAGGAGTCCTTGACCTCGATGGTGCGCTGCGATCGGTTGGCCAACGCCGTGACCGAGATCATCAACAAGAACTTCTACACCGGGCTGTTCGGGGCCCGGAGCCTGCTCGACCTCGGTGCACAGCTGCTGACCAGCTCGACGATTGCCGAGCTTTGCACGGCGCAGGTCAAGCTGATGGTGGCCGAGGTCAAGTATCAGCTCGACAAGGGGCTCTATGACGCTCACCTCTTCGAGGACCTCACCTTGCAAGGCTCGGCCGGCGTGCTGATGGAGCCGGACGGCAAGACGATCAAGAAGCTGGGCGCCGGCGAGTGGATCGGCGTGGGCACCTTCAGCGGGGAGCGGCTGTGACGCGCGTCGCTCCGCAGACGGCAAGTCCCGGTGCCCGAGGTGGCCACCGCGCGAGCCTGCGCGTGAGCGCTCGCGGCGCCTCGACTCGCCAGGCCCGGCGCTCGGCGTCGGCGGGCAAGCGTATGAAATTTAGCCATTTCGCGGCTGGCAGTTGATTTGCAGAGCGAGCCTTGAAGCGCGAAGCCTGAAGCGCGAAGCCAACGAGACGAAGCGCCTGACGGCCGAGGGCGCATCACGGGGGAGAGGACAGCGGAGAGCGATGAGCGCGCCCACCCACAGCCCTGTCTCCCTCGGGCACCTGCCATCGCTCCGGGTGTATCGCTGCGGCGCTCCCATTCTCGCGCGCCTGGCGGGGCGCCGCAATCGCCTGGTGGCTGCGATCGCGCTCTGCAGCGCGCTGCTCGGCGCCGCCGCCTGCGGCCCGGGCGTGATCGCCGAGGGCAGCGCCAGCTCCCGCGGTAGCAAGGAGGTCTGCGGCGACCAACGGGACAACGACGGCGACTCGGCGATCGATTGCGCCGACCCCGAGTGCGCGAGCGCGCCGGGCTGCGCCAAGATCGTGGGGGGCCTCGGCACGCCGCTCCAGCCGCCCTGGCAGAGCTGCGGCGAGGTCGGCGGCGATCGCGGTCACACGCCGGTCGACATGATCTGGGCCGTCGACGGCTCGGCCAGCATGGACGACGAGATCGCCAAGGTCGTGCACAACATCAACAACTTCGCCGGCTACATGCTCGGGCTGCGCGCCGACCTGCACCTCGTGATGCTGGGCGACAAGAAGTCCGGCGGCCAGGAGCGGCTCTGCGTGCCGCCGCCGCTCGGCGGCGTCAACTGCCAGGACGGCGAGCGCTACCGCCACATTCAGCGCTATGTGGGCAACGACGCGCTGCGACAGATCGTCGGGCTCTATCCGGAGTACAGCACCTTCCTGCGCGCCAACGCCAAGAAGGTGCTGGTCGTCGTCAGCGACTCCAACGCCGAGGGGGTAACGCCCGATTGGTTCGACCAGCAGCTGCGGGCGCTCGACGGTGGTGCGATGTTCAACAACTACCTCGTGCACAGCATCGTCGGCTACGGCGAGCGCAGCTCGCTGGGCCACCCGCGCGGCTGCCCGAGCGCCGCGGCGGAGGGCACCACCTACCTCGCGCTCAGCGATAAGACCGGCGGCACCAAGTTCTCGATCTGCGCCTCGTTCTGGGATCAAGCGGGGGAGGGTCTGCCGAGCGGGATCTTCGGCGAGCTCGGGCGCAGCGTGGCCGGCCTCGTCGACATCCCCTGCCGCTATCCGCTACCGAAGCTCGAGGGCAAGCGCGCCGTGGACACGGCCCAGATTCAGGTCAACGCCGAGGGCGACCGCGGCTGGGTCGTGGTCCCGCGGCACGCCGACGGTGCGTCCTGCAGCGCCAACGCGCCGGGCTGGTACCTCGACGGCGACGCCGTGCGCATCTGCCCCTCGGTCTGCAAGGCGTTGGCGGTCGCGCAGATCAAGCTGCTCTTCGGCTGCACCGACATCGTCGAGTAGGCGATCGCCAACGCTTAGGACCCGCTCGGAAACAACTCATCCATCTGGCCGTCGATCCATCCCGCCGGGCTACGTTGCAGCTCCTCGCAATACCAACAGTATTCCTCCGTCGCTGCGCCTTGCCCGGCGGGCGCCTCACCGCCCAGTTGATCGAGTTATTCTCGAGCGGGTCCTTAACGTTGACCCTCGAAGCACAGGGCCGTCCGCTCGATCGTCGCGTCGGCTGGATCGTAGCCGAGGGCGCGCAGCACCTCGTCGGGTCGGCCAGTGGTGCCCTCGCCCGCGCTCAAACGCATCGCCAGTGCCCCCTCGCCCGCGCGGGTGAGGCGCTCGATCAGCGGTCGCAGATCGTAGGGGCGGCGGCGGCGCTCTCGAGGCAGCGACGTCGCGGCGAGCAGCGCGGCGATGCGGCCGTCGAGCTCCGCCTCGCCTGGAGCTTCGAGGGTCACCGCGTAGTCGAAGGCGCGCAGCCCACGACCGAGCGCCGGCGCGTCGGCGTCGACGGCCACGACCTCGTCGATGTGCAGCCCGGGGGCGGCGCATCGGCGCAGCCCGGCGTGCAGCCCCTCGGCGTCGCGCTCTTCCGTCAGCGCGAGCTCGAGCAGCTCGGCCCGTCCGATGAACCCGAGCGGCAGCGAGGCGGCGAAGACCAGCCGTGGACGCGGATGAAAGCCGGTGGTGAAGGCCAGCGGCAGCTCGGCGCGCCGCAGCGTGTGCAGCCAGACGCGCTGCAGGTCGAGATGGCCGACCCAGCGCAGCGGCCCGTCCTTGGCGAAGCGCACGCGATAGCGCCACAGCGCCGCGCTCGCCCCTAGGGCGCCACGCTCGCTCATCACGCGCGCTCGCCGCCGTGGCTCAGTAACCGTTCACGGGGGGATGATCCATCCCCCCGCCCAGAAAAGGCGTGACTTTTCGGGGCCCCACCCCCAAGTCCGGCGCGCAACAAGTAGCGCGCCGCGCGAGCGCTTGGTCGCGCTCGCGTGCAGTGGATCCGAGCTTCGTTCGAGGAAGCGGCGCATTGAGGGCCGTGAACGCTTATGTGGCTCAAGCGCTCGGCTCCGCCGCGGTCGGCGCCGCTGCCGTCGCCGTCGCCGTCGCTGCGCTCCTCGCGCTCGCCGCCGCCGACGCTCCAACCTCGGGGCACTTCCAGCCCGGTCCGGGATGCGCGGCGCGCAGCGCCTTGAAGGTCGGCAGCACTCCGCAGGCGAAGCAGCGCTCGCGGCAGTCGTCACGCAGGCGCCCCTCCGCGCTCCAGGCGCGATCCTCGCGCAGGAAGCGCTGGCTCACGCCGGCGTCGATGTGCTCCCAGGGCAGTCGCTCCTCGAGCGCGCGCGGGCGGTGCGTGTAGAACGCCGGGTCCAGTCCGGCCCCGGCGAAGGCCTGTTCCCAGCGCTCGAAGCGAAAGTGTTCGCGCCAGGCGTCGAAGCTCGCGCCGGCCTGCCAGGCCGCCAGGACCACCGCGCCCAGCCGCCGATCGCCGCGCGCCAGCCAGGCCTCGAGCATCGTCTCGCGCGGATCGGACCAGCTCAGCTTGATCGCCCGCTGACGCAGGCGCTGGCGCAGCAGCTGTTGCTTGGCCGCGATCTGCTCGATCGAATCGCAGGCAACCCACTGAAAGGGCGTGTGCGGTTTGGGCACGAAGGTGCTGATGCCCGCGTGCAGCTTGGCGCGCGCGCCGAGCACCTGCCGCCCCTCGGCGAGCACGGCCTGACACAGCGCCGCGATGGCCTCGACGTCGGCCAGCGTCTCCTCGGGGTGCCCGATCATGAAGTAGAGCTTGATCGTGTGCCAGCCGCGCGAATAGATCTCGCGCGCCGTCTCCAGCAGCTGGGCCGTCGAAACCGGCTTGTTGATGATCGCCCGCATGCGCTCGCTGGCCGCCTCCGGCGCCAGCGTGAAGCCCCCGCGCCGCGAGTTGCCCGCGAGCGCCTGCATCAGCTCGACGGAGAAGGACTCGATGCGCAGTGAGGGCAGCGAGATGTTGACGCCACGCGAGCCGAAGCGCGCTGCGACGGCACGGACCAGCTCGAGGGCGTGACTGTAGTCCGACGACGAGAGCGAGAGCAGCCCGACCTCGCCGAAGCCGGTGGCGCCGAGCGCCGCGTCGATGGCGCCGACGATCTCCTCGACCGTGCGCTCGCGCACCGGCCGCGTCACCATCCCCGCGTGGCAGAAGCGGCAGCCGCGCGTGCAACCGCGCGTGATCTCCACCGCCACGCGGTTGTGCACCGTATCGAGGTTGGGGACCAGCGGCCGCGTCAGCGGCGGCGGCAGCGTGGCCACCACGCGCTTGCAGACCTGGGCCGGGACGCCGGCCGCGCGCGGGCTGACCGCCGCGACCCGCCCATCGGCGTGGTAGCTGACGTCGTAGAGCGCGGGGACGTAGACGCCGTCCAGCGCGGCCAAGGCGCGCAGCAGCGCGGCGCGCGACGCCCCGGCTCGCTTGGCCCTCAGCACGGTGTGCGCGACCTCGATCAACGCCTCCTCGCCGTCGCCGATCACGAAGGCATCGATGAAGTCGGCCATCGGCTCGGGATTGAAGGTCGCGTGACCGCCGGCCAGCACCAGCGGATCACCGTCACCGCGCGCGCCGGCGAGCAGCGGAATACCGCCCAGGGCCAAGAGCGTCAGCACATTGGTGTAGATCGACTCGTAGGGCAGAGAGATGCCCACCAGGTCGAAGTCCCGCAGCGCGTGCCGCGTCTCAAGGGAGAAGAGCGGGAGGTCGTGCGCCCGCATCAGCGCCTGCATGTCGGTCCAGGGCACGTAGACGCGCTCGGCCAGCAGCTCGGGCTGCTGGTTGACCAGCTCGTAGAGCGCCGCCAGCCCCAGGTTCGGCATCCCGATCTCGTAGACATCGGGAAAGGCCAGGGCTACCCGCAGCGGGATCTGCTCCCACGCCTTGACCACCTGGTTGAGCTCGCCACCGACGTAGCGGGCGGGCTTCTCGACCCGCGGCAGCAGTCGCAGCAGGCGGGCGTCGATCTCGGCCGGGCTGAGCATCCGTCGCGGCTCCGGGTCGTGGCGTCGCGCGGCCGGTGGGCCGCCGCTCGAAGAGGTCAGTGCGTGGCGAGGCGCTGCCGCTCACTCGCGATCACCCGCACCTCGGCCTCTCCGAGCCCGCGCGCGTGGAAGGGGGTGCGACGCAGGCGCACGGCCTCGAGCAGCACCGCGCCCGTGTCCATCGGGTCCAACGCGTCCAACAGCCGTCGGGGCACGGCGAAGCGGCCGACGTCGTCGACGTTGCAGCGCAGCACCGGGCCCGCAGGTCGCTCGGTGCCTTGCAGCTCGAGGTACATCGTCTCGGCCGCGACGTTCGCCACCGTCCAGCGCAGCTCCAGCGCCGGGGTTGCGCCGCTCGCCGCGCCGCCTCCGGCGCTCGGCGCAGCGGTGGGCGCCGCGACCCCCACCGCGGGCAGCGCGGGTAGCAGCACGCGCAGCCCGAAGCCGCCCACCGTCGCGCCCCCGGCGGCGCTGATCTCGATCGGCTGCTCGAAGCCCGCCGCCACGCTGACCTGCGCCTCCTGGTAGACCGTGCCGGAGACGAAGGGCAGCAGCCCCGCGAAGGAGCGCGGGCGGAGCGCCAGGCTGCGCGCGGGGGCCACGATTCGAATGTCGCCGGCCTCGAGCAGGTCGATTTCGCCCTCATCGTCGTGTGCGACGTCCTCTTCGTCGGTGTCGCGCGTCGGGTCGAACCAACCGCACTCATCCAGCGCGGGGAGCTCGCGCTGCGGGTCGAGCGGGAGGGCCAGGAGCCGCGCGACCTGGCCCGGATCCAAGGCGCGGTAGCGCGCCAGGTGAGCCGTGGCGGAGAGCTCCAGGCTGGTTCCGGCTGCGGGCTCCGCGGGTTCATTGCCAGGCTGCGGGGCGATGCGCAGCGTCAGCAGCCCGAAGCTGTGCGCCCTTGCCGCGGCCTCGTCGCCCACCGGGCCCGCTGGCTCGCCGCTGCAGCCGGCTGCCAGCAGGGCCACGCCGGCCGCGACGAAGAGCCACCGGGGTTGCGCCGCCGTGGCGGCTGCGCTTCGTCGGGGGGAAGTGTCGTGGGGATCGCCGAGCCTTCGATTCACCGCTTGATCCCTTCCCCAGCGTTGCAGGCCGAACGGGAAGTATACGGCGCCGACGGCGGTCTTGAAAGGGCGCCAGGAAATACGACATGTAGGCCCAAGTCGTATAAGGTAACCCTTCTCGTTCGGCTGCCGGCCTTGCTGCCGTCCCGAAAGTGAGACGAAGGGGGAAGGCATGTCCGTTTCGGATCGTCGTGGTGCGCATCGGGCGCCCGTCGCCGTGGCCGTCAAGCAGCGCCGCGGGAGGGATCTATATCTCTGTCAGTCCGCAGACATCAGTCCTGGAGGCATGATGTTGGCCCGGGCCTGGGGACGGCAGGACGCCCGGCTTCCACGCTGTTGGCTCGAGTTCGACCTTCCCGGGGTCGACCGCACGATCGTCGCGCGGGCGGCTCTGGTTCGCGAGCAGCGCCGCGCCGCCTACCAGCTGATGGCCTTCCACTTCACGGCCGTCACGCCATCGCATCGCCGGCTGATTGCCGACTTCACGGCCCACGCACCGCGTCTCGCCGGGGTGCCCAACTTTCTGCGTTAGGGCTCGTGACAAAACAAATCGGTCGACGGTGGCTGCCGAGGCGCGCGGCCGGCAAGGAGCGACGACGAAGGTCTACCCGGGGTAAACCGAGGAGGAGCGACGCTGGCCGACGCGATGGATCGGCGGCCACAACGATCGAGTTGCTTTGTCACGAGCCCTTAGGGTGCTCGTTCCGGCGCCTACCTCTCTCCGATCCGCAGCACGGCCGCGGCCCGTAGCGTGCCGTCGCGGATCGCCGCCAGGGCGTCGTTGGCGCCCGTCAGCGGAAAGACCTCGACGGTGGTGCGGACCGGCACCCGCGGGGCCAAGGCCAGCAGCTCCTCGCCGTCGCGCCGCGTCAGGTTGGCGACCGAGCGCAGCACCCGTTCGCCCCACAGCAGGTCGTAGGGCATCGCGGGCAGCTCGCTCATGTGGATTCCAGCGCAAACGACCACGCCGCCCTTGCGGACGGCCCGCAAGGCCGTCGCGACCAAGGCGCCGACGGGCGCGAAGATGATCGCCGCGTCGAGCGGGCGTGGCGCCGCGGCGGTCGAGTCACCCGCCCAAGTCGCCCCGAGCTCGGTGGCGAAGCGCTGCCCCTCCGTGTCGCCCGGGCGCGTGAAGGCGAAGCTCTCGCGCCCTTCGTGTCGCGCAACCTGCACCAGGATATGGGCCGCGGCGCCGAAGCCGAAGAAGCCCAGGCGGCGCGCCGCCCCGGTCATCCGCAGCGCGCGGTAGCCGATCAGGCCGGCGCAGAGCAGCGGCGCTACTTGCTCGTCCGTGGTCCCCGCGGGCAGCGGAAAACACCAGCGCTCGTCGGCCACCACGAACTCGGCGAAGCCCCCGTGCCGCTGATAGCCGGTGCACCGGGCCTGGTCGCAGAGATTCTCCTGATCGCTGCGGCAGAACGCGCAGCTACCGCAGGTCCAACCCAGCCACGGCACCCCGACGCGATCGCCCGGCCGCAGTCGCGTGGCCGCGTCACCGAGCTCGATCACCCGCCCCACGATCTGGTGCCCCGGAATGAGCGGCAGCGCCACCTCCGGCAGCTCGCCGTCGACCAGGTGCACGTCGGTGCGGCACACGCCGCAGGCCTGGACGCGCAGCAGCACGTCGCGTCCGCTGGGCCGCGGTCGCGGCCAAGCGCGCTCGCGCAGCGGCTCCCCCCTGCGTTCGAGCACCATCGCCCGCATCGGCTCGCCGCCGTGGCTCATGGCCCGCGCCCCGGCAGACGCGCTCTTCGGATCGCGCGGTGAGTCGTCGTGCCCCCTTCGAAGGCCTCCAGTGGCGCCATTCGACCAGCTCCTGTCCTCTCCTCCATGGCGCGGCGGTCCCCAGGACCCCATTCTGAGCAACGAATACTAAGCATCTAAGATTGCTGTTTCCGCTGACCTTTCATAACCCACCGGATTGACGCGGGGTGATGTTGCCGGCGGGCCGCTTCCCCCGCCTCGCTGCGGTCGAAGCGGGCCGCGGCGCGCGCAAAGGCGGTACGAGGCTTGCTGTGCGTGGGGCGCAGGAGGCACAGCGATGCTGACACAAAGCGCGACGCCCCTCTGGGCCCGGCACATGACTGCCGTCCCGCACCACCACGTCGTGCCCGGCCACTGGGCCGCCTCGGAGGAGGCCATCCGTCTGCGAGCCTATTTCATCTCGCTCGAAACCGGAGGCCATGATCCCGCGGCCGACTGGCTGCGGGCCGAGGCCGAGTATCGCGCGGAGGCTGGGGCCGCGCAGGCGCGGCAGCCGGCCGGTCCGTCTCACGGCTGGACAGGTCTGCTCGACTACTGAGGCCCCGAATCCGCAGGCCTCGAGTACTGGCGGGCCTCGATGGCGGAGGCCGGGCCGTCGGGGCGCTTGCGTCGCTGGGCGCAGCCCGTGGGAGGCGGGCAGGTTGCTCGGCGCGGCCCGAGGCAGGCGTGGCTTCACTTCGCGCTGGCGCTCGCGCGCTGCTCAGGATCGGCCTCGTCGAGGGCCCGCAGGACGAGGTCGAGGAAATCAGCCTCGGTGACGATCCCGACCAGGCGCCCGCCGTCGACGACGGGCACGCAGCCAAACTTGTGGTCGCGCATGATACGCGCCACCTCGACCGCGGGCGTGTCTGGCGACACGCTCCTCACCCCGCTGGTCATGATCTCGGCCACCGGGATCTTCGCTTCGAGCTGCCGCGACTGATCGCGGCTGAGGCCGGCGAGCGCGCTGACCTGCGCCCGCAGAATGTCGCGGTGGGTCACCAGGCCGGCGAGGCGGCCATCCTCCAACACCGGTAGG
>Ga0268298_10004651_pt1 | contig 13273 bp, 11 predicted proteins | sample WWTPWeurt_MetaG_FD_194462 | JGI IMG/M metagenome (GOLD analysis project Ga0268298, IMG submission 194462) | Activated sludge microbial communities from WWTP in Nijmegen, Gelderland, Netherland - WWTP Weurt | ecosystem: Engineered > WWTP > Aerobic digester > Activated sludge | place... | reverse complement strand
AGCCATCGAAAACGAATACTGGATCATGTCCAAAGTCAGGATGGCGGATTTTATGTGGATTTCCAATGAGCCGAAAGAACGCAAAAAACACCTGAACCAAATCCTTTGCAAGCATGTTGATTTTCTGCTCTGCACCCGACTCTTCTTAAAACCCGTTCTGGTCATCGAGTTGGACGATCCAAGCCACCAATGGGAAGGCCGCGCAGAGAATGATCGCTTCAAAGACGAAACCTTTGCCAGTATCGGCCTGCCCATCCTGCGGGTGAAAATGCAGGATAGATACGATCCCGCCCAATTGGATCAACAGATACATGAACTCATTCACAGCAAGGACTACTTTGTCCAAGACACAGACGAATGATCCCAACGACCCGACTTCCGAAGACTTTGCGAAGCGCCCAGCAAGCGAGACCCTAAAGGTTTCTTTGTTAGACCCGCGCCGTGTCTGGTAAGAGAGCTGGCATACCGAGTCGAACGATGGCGGGAAAACCTTTAGGGTCTATCATCGTCGGAATTTTTTCCAATCAAGTTTGATGATACACACAACGAAAAGGAGAAAGAGGAATATGTACCGCTGGCTTATTTTCACGATCATTGTCCTTTCTATTACCGCCTGCGCTACCGTCGGCGGAGAAGGTGTATATAGTCCAATAGGTATTCCGTTGGAAATCAGCGTGAATACCTGGGGAGAGGTAAGTTTTGAAGTTGCGACGGGCATCAAAATCCCAACCGCAATCGGCACATTTGAAGCGAACGTAATCATCGATCCATCACGCGAATACAACAAAGAAGGCGTATTAACGATTCGTTTTGACGGTGTGGATCGTTTTTATGATCTTCATGGTGAAGATTTCAATGTAAGTTTCGAAGCAGGGAATTACGAGAAAATTGGCATCAGCAAGGCGGGTAAAAATATTCTCTTGGAATTAAAACGGGCGAAAGCGTCTGTTGCAGCGCCAACGAATGCCCCTGTTGTTGCCACCGCCCGACCAACAACAGCCGTAAGCCAAAATCAAACAAATCAGGTCAATGTCACCGCATCGTATCCCAGCAATGCAGAATTTAATAACGTTTCAAGCATTTGGAATGTCAATGATATTCCCGCCTTGGATTTACTCAAACCTGGTAGAAGGAGTTACAACGTCTCTGCCAGCCCATCCGACAAACTGCTTTGGCCATATTATTGGTGTGCATCCACCAAAGATGTATTAAAGGATAATTTGCGATACTTTAGCGTTGAATTTCTGGTTGATGGAAGAAAAGTTTCCAACTCACAAGTTTATCAATATTCGGATGAGTTTACAAATTGGAAATGCGAAAATTGGGTTACATTATTATCAGAGTGGCGGTCGGGAACAGTCGTTCAATTGGATATCCGTTATACATTTTCAGCAGATGTCAACGATGGATATACAACCTACCCTGCTGGAACATACACATATAGTTTGACAGTATCAGTCAGATAGAAATGGAATGGATCATATGAGTCAGGATAATAGAATCAACGATTTCATCGCCCTCTTCAACGCCTTCTGGTATCGCGATTTCCCTCTGACGAAAGATTATAAAGATTTCGGGGAACGCGCCGAATGGACAATTCACATCGGAGTTTGCGTACGGTCATGTGCAGACCTGCTCGGTCTATTTACCTATTTTGAAGCAGGCGGGCGAACGGATGCGATAATCAAAGATAACCAGCAAAACGAAATAGCGCACATCGAATGGGAGTGGTGGGAACCCGCTTCTGGCAAAGTCAATGAAATAAAAAAGCTTTCAAACAGCCATGAAAATGCAGAATTCTCCGTCTTAATTTCATACAGCCAGATCAAAGACCTCGATAAGAACATAAAATCCATTGAGTTGCAATGGGAACAGGTCTCAAAGCCCCTTGTGGTTATTCTGATCACATTCGAGCGTGAAAATAATAAAAGATTGTTTTATGAATTGAAAACGTATATCGTCAAAAACGGAAAAGCAAAAAATGTGCGAACGCAACCTGCGCTTCCATGGGATGTTGGCGGGACGCGCTGGGAATTGGCGTTAAAACCTGTTGAGTAGCGCTTGATTGAATAAACGGAATTTATAAAGACTTCCGAAGTCATCAGCCTTCGGAAGTCTCATTTTTAGCCCCTTTTCCCCGCATTTCAAATCCCTACCCATCAACAAGTCTAGACTCACCACCTTGTTCAACTTCAATAAAAGACGGTCAACCTTAAAAAAGCGGAAACTTTAAGTAAAACACAGAGCAATGTCGCAAAGGTTTCTGTAAAATGGGCATATGCTTTTTTATTGGCATCCCCCAATGTATCCCGCAACAAGAGCCGCTCCACCCAAGTTGGCTTTTGTGCGTTAATGGCGAATTCACCAAACCGTTAATCCCCTTTGGAGATACCACAATGACAACCGACGTCTTCCCCTTTTTCGGAACGATCCAGCAACTTTGGGGCATACTATGCTCTGAGTACGACAAGCTGTATAAAGCCCTCGGACGCGAGCCATTCTTCTTCGAACAGCCCGTTCATTCAGTTTTCCGCGAATACACGCCCAAAGACGGGGATGAAATTTACATTGAATTTCGGGAGCCAGGCAAAAGGGATGATTTGATCACAATTGAGTTCGAGCCAAAAGCAGGCGATGCGGGGCAATTCACCGTCTTCCTCCACGTCCATGGGAATGCCTTTCAAGAACCCCATAAATCCGCCGTTCAAATCTGGAAACAGATCGAAGAGTCCATGCGCGCTCGCGGGTATCTGCCCGATCCCAAGTCGGCATACCAAAAACCTTCACTTCCCCCCAAGCCTGCTCCAGGCAGCTCTCTGGATGGCTGGTTCGATTGGTATCACGCAGCCCTGGATGCTGGGTTTAAAGTTACCCTCCAGGAGATAGCCCGGGAAACCCAGTATGCAGTGGGAACGACAAAACAGAAACACGCAGCCTATGCGAAGGCTCGCGGTCAATTGAGATCCAAAAAAACGAACCAAAAATAACCTCAAGGTAATTCCCAAAATTGCCCCTTCCCTGTACCATCGCTCCAATGAGAATAATCATTGGAGTTTTTCTTGCTTACCTTCTCCACCAAGATCGCCATCGATAAAAATGAAACAACCTCACCTTCGCCCCACCTCTCTATACCCCTACTCATCCAATTCCAGCGAGGAAACGGCGTCTCATATCCATGCGCCGCAAGAAGATTTTTGCACTACAAAGATCGGGCGTTTCCTGGCCGCCATGAGCGCTCACTTTCAGGCGAACGCTCTCGATTTTCCCATCAGCGCGATGGAAAAGGAACTGGCAAAACTATTCGCCAAAAACATGGACTGTGAAAGCGCGCGCCAAAACATGTCCATGGCGATCAATAAATTGTTGTCCGAAGAAGACCCATGGGACCCTGGGACCATTGAATCATGACCAGAAAAAAATCCTCCCCTCGCCCAAATCAATATAGTTCCGCCTTTCATGGCGAAGCTGCCCGTATTATCAAATATCACGGAGATGAAGAACTGCTTAATGAAGTCAAACTTCTCCGTTACTTAATGCTGGTTGTCCTCCAACAAATGAATAAGGACAAAAAGAAGCTGACCTTTTATGACTATCTCAATACATTACAGGTTATTTCCATTTCCGCTGGAAGGGTCGCCCACTTGGTGAATGTCCAATACCGCGTCTTCAGTCCTCTCGAACAAATGGAACAGGCGCATCAAGCCGAAATGGAAGAGACCTTCCAGGGTATTAAGAACTATTTTATTGGCATTCTAGGCAGGAAAGAGGTGGAGGAAATTGAATTCCAAACGATGGTACAAGCGATACGTGAAGGAATCTAAAGTGGAAAACAGGAAAAGGAAAATCAAAGAATGAACAAAAAACGTGGCGCCCCTCGCGGCAACAAAAATGCCCTCAAACACGGCTTCTACTCGCGTTCGTTCACATCCAGCGAACAGTCAGCCCTCGCCGAAAACGTTTTGGGGCAGTTCAAGGATGAGATTCCCCTCTTGCGAGTCCTGATTGCCCGCACTGCCCAATCCCTCACTCAGGAGAAAAAACTCTCCCTCGAAGACGAACTCTCCGCCCTCCGCACCATCACCCTTGCCGTCGGCAGGCTCGAAAGCCTTACCCGCGAAAACCGCGTCCGTTTCACAGGATTATCCGAGATCGAAGCGCAGATCGAAGAGAATGCCCTCCTTGCCGAAGAATTGATCAATGATCACGCCATCCGTCAAAAGGAATAATAAAGACATCCCATCCCCGCCGCCCCACCCCTAATTGTTCCTCTTTTGTTCCGCAACAACAATTCCATCCCACTCTTGCGTTACTCTTCTTCTCTATCACGATCTCGACTTTTCAAGCAATGAAGGAAGCCTTTCCAATTGAACGGCGCTTTGGCTGGTAAAATACCCTCGTCTCCTCCCTTCCCCCTGACACTTGACACCTGATACTTAAAACTTGAACACCCCCACCGCCTCCCTCCTCCGCCTCCTCATTCAGCGCCTCGAGCGCGTCTCGGTCGATTCACATTGGGCGCATCGCGCGGGCGGGATACGCGGCTCCCTGCTCGATACGCTCGAGAAACTCGAAGCGGGCGAACCCGTCCCTGCGGAGGGATTGCAACAACTGATGGATTACGGCTTCCGCATCCTGCAAAAAGCGGCGGAAGAGAAGTAAGAGACTGTTTCTTAAATAGACCTCTTGCATAAGTGTGCCATAATGGGCACATGAACTATGAAACAATCAAACACCTAAACAATAGTGACTTCAAACGGCTAACAGGCGTCCAGCGAGAAACTTTCATTCAGATGCTTGCAGTCATCGAGAAAGGGCTGCGAGACTTCGGGAGACCGCCGAAACTGAGCCGAGCCGATCAGTTGTTGATGACCTTGATGTACTGGAGAGAATATCGAACAGAGTTTCATATTGCACAATCCTATGGTGTCAGTGAATCAACCGTTTGCCGTACCATTCGCAAGGTTGAGGATGCCTTAGTCCGTTCAAAAAAGTTTCGTTTGCCTGGCAAGAAGGCACTTCAAGCCAGTGACATGGTGTTTGAAGTAATGCTGGTGGATGTCAGCGAACAACCCGTGGAACGTCCAAAAAAAGCCAAAAACGGCATTACAGCGGCAAAAAGAAGCGTCACACTCAAAAAGCACAGGTAATTGCCGATCGAAAAAGTGCTCAAATCGTAGCTACCGCTTTTAGCCACGGAAGCAAACATGACTTTCAACTGTTCAAAGATGATGCCTGTGAATTTTCTGAGCATCTTCGCATTCTGGCGGATGCTGGCTATCAAGGATTGATGGAACTTCACGAAAACAGCCAGACACCCTTCAAGAAATCCAAATACCATGCTCTGACAAAGCGAGAGAAACAGAGCAATCGAAGTTTGGCGCGAAAGCGGATTGTGATTGAGCATATATTCCGCAAGTTGAAAGTGTTTCGTATTTTGAGTGAAAGGTATCGTAATCGCAGGAAGAGATTTGCTGTTCGCTTCAACCTCATCGCTGCAATTTACAACCTTGAACTCAATTCAATCTGACTTTTGCAAGAGATCTAATATATTTTATGCGGGTCATATTGGTCGCAAATAAGTAAGAACTAAGTATACGAATTGTGTCGTTGGTAACGATTTTGTAAAAGAGGAGTGATATATGTCAAAGTCAGATACTAATTCGGATGTTGTAAGTGTGCTAGTTAAGTTAGCTCGTGATTTTGCCCAAAAAGGCGACAAATCTAGCGCGTTAGATACATACGAACGGGCTATTTCTTTGCTTAACGAAGATAATCCCCTAAAAAAAGAACTCGAATCCAACGTTCAAAGACTTCGAGATGACAAGGCTACAACATTGGGCCAAAATAATAATTATGTCGTTGGTAAAACGAAGAAGAACAGTTCATTTCTTTTCTTAGGCGTATTAATTATCATATTGTTTGTTGTGATTGAGGGATTTAATAATTTTCCCATATTAAACCCCGTAATTAAATCGTCGACAAAAACTATTCTAAGTGATGTCGAGATTAGAGAAGTTCATTTAACCGCCACTAATCAGGGAGACGCTGAAAAAATACAGTCTCTTGTCGCTCAATCGTCTCCTAGTGTTATATCTAATATCACCCAGACGCCAGATACAAGGATCTTTCTAACGATAAAAGCTTATCGCGTACATCTTCGATCAGGGCCTCACATCAACCATCCTGAAATGCCCGAATCTTACGAAGAAGGAATTAAAATGGAGGTTGTAGGGAAGTATTCCGATTGGTTTTATGTAAAGGCTCCCGATGGACAATTAGGGTGGTTGTTCACTTTGTGGGTCTCGATTGATCCATCTCAGGCAAACAAAATAAAGGAAATTACGCAAATTCCCACACCCCCCATTGAACTTCCAACAAAACGACCTGGCTCTACAAAAGAAGGTTACCCATATCCATAAAGTTATGGAATTTAAAAGGAGAGTTTTTGCTGTCTTTGTGCTACTGGCGATAATTCTTTTTGGGGGAATTCTTTTGTATAAAAGCGCTAAGCATCCGTCGTTTTCCATGTTTCAAAAGAGAACGGACGAATATGTTGAGGTGCATTTTGGAAGTAATCTTAGCCAAACATTTTATTCTGATGAGGGGTTTATTACCGCTATACGACTTCCTGTAGTGATAAAAAGGGTAGAGAATGTGCCATCATCTACACTAAGTGTTTGTATCTTTGAAATGTCAGTGACGTCACCGCGAGAAATTTCCTGTAAAAAAATTCTCCTGCCTCGCAATAAAAATATTGACGAGATAATTTTCTCTTTTCCAGTACAAATAGATTCTTTTGGAAAAACATTTCTTCTTACCATCAAGACTGATGCGCCTTCTGGCATCGTGTTTTTTTATGATAGTTTTTTTGATTCTTACCCGAACGGGAGTCTACGAGTCAATGACTTAGAAATTCAGAAAGATTTAGCTTTCCAGGTGTATTTAAGGCCACCACTACTTTATTTGGAATTCGATTTGCCCAACTATTTAAATAGAATGTTTGCCATTGTTTCCGTTATGATTGTTGTCATGTTATGTGGTTACTTTGTTGGCTTTTGGATCCCAATAAAATCGTCCACTGAGGATATTAGCTTACAGATTGTTTTGTATAATTCAATAGGGCTAGCCATTCCGATTCTAATTCTTTATATTTTAGGCTTATTTAACTTTCACGTTTCTTCAAGGATGATTTCGAGAACATTTTTCTTAATTGTAGTAGTATTCCTTATCGCTTATTCCACAATGTTTTTAAAGTCTTCGCATAAAAAAAAGATAAGCATTGGCATTTCTAAGGCTACATTGCATCGCGATGATATCTTAGTTTTCTTACTTTTTGTTTTTGCTGTAATAATTCGTTTGCTCCAAATTAAAGATCTTCAAGTCCCGAATTGGATCGATGGTCTTGTTCACAGTAATATTTTGGACAAAATTCATTATCGCGGGATAATTCCCGTAAAGCAAATTTATCATATTGGCTTTCACCTCGACGCGTTTTTTTTGCAATCAATTTTGAAATTTAGCTCTCAAGAAACTATATTGATTTTTGGGCAATGGTTGAGCATTTCCTGCGGGATGAGTTTTTATTACTTGATCAGGCAGTTAATTAAAGATCGATTTATCGCGATTCTAAGTCTTGGATTTTACTGGTTTCTTGTTCCTTTCCCATCCTATCTCGTTTCGTGGGGAAGGTATCCTTATTTGTTGGGTTTAACTTTGCTGCCGATAGCTCTTGTCACAAGTATCAACTGGTTAAGAAGCGCGACTCTTGCTCGTTTTTTTATCGCTATGCTTTTTAGTGTTTCACTTTTTATAGCTCATTATAGCGTTTTAATTATCTGGATTGTCTTTGTTTTTTCTTATGTTATTTTTAACCACAAAAAAGAACATTCCGATGCATCTATGTTTTTTACAAAAAAATTATTGTTGCAGGTTTTTCTACTATTAACATCCCTGCTGTTGCTTGTTTTCCCGAAGGTGAAAACGCTGTTAAATGATGTTCAGTGCGAGGATGGAGTATCAGGATTGATAGGTTGTGTAAGACAAGTGGTTGCTCCTTTTCATTTCTTTGAAGCCGAGATTGCATTCCCTGAGGGGCCTGTCCCAGATACTATAAGTGATGTTGTTTATCAAGTTAGCACATTGGTGTTTAATGATGATGTAAAGCATGTTTTCGAACTGACCCTAGGAGTCGGTGGATGGATTATATGGTTATTAGGATTGTTAGGATTATCATTTCTGTACCATGAGAACGTCGGATATTTTTTTGTGTTCCTAAGTTGGATTTTGTCTCTTTTCTTTATTAGTTGTGTGCAAACTCTTTTTTTGGGCGTTGCCCTGCCTAACATGGTAAACTTGCTCATATTTATATCGTTACCTCTTACCTTTTTTTGTACTTATTTCCTGCAATTTATTATTAGCAAGTCGACTCAAGTTTTGCGAGGTGTGTGCGCGTGGGGAATGATTGCCATTATTGTTACTGGTGGTTATGCTGAAATTGGAATTGTTAATCCATCGACAACATTGTTTTATCAAGAGGATGGCAATGCGGTTGAGTGGATATGGAAGAACACTACTGGTGATGAAGTCATTTTGATCAACTCCTTTTTATGGGGAGGACATTATGTGGCGTCTGATGGAGGCTGCTGGATTACGCCTCTTACTGGACGAAAAACTGTATATCCACTAATGAATTTGGAGTTTGCTGATATAAGCAGGCTCATAGAAATTAAAGGAGTCGATTACGTTTATTTAGGAAGAGGCTACGGTGGGTTGAATAAATCCATGTTCAACAATAAAGGTTTTTCTTTAGTGTATGATAGTGGAGGTATTCTTGTTTATAAGGTAAATAAACCTTGATAAAATAACCCGTTGTAAATGCATCTTGGATAAGACTAATAATTGTGAGGAATGATTGTATGGCTGCCCTCAACAGAGAAATAAAAGACAAGTCTATAAATAAGGCGCTTCAGAAGTTGTTATCAGGTAAGGCGACTCAAAAAGAGATTGAGTTACTTAAGACTGCGCTTGCTAAGGGCGAGATTTCCATTGGGGGAAACGTTGAGCGTTCAGTAGTCATTGTTGGGAGCGGCAACACAGTTAATCTTCCACCTGAAATTGCTGGCCTGTTAAATCCCAGTACGAGAAATGTTCCTGCAAATGAAATTTTGCCATGCCCTTATCGCGAACTGTTTTCCTTTCGTGAAGAGGATGCCGATTTGTTTTTTGGCCGCGAATCATTTGTTGAAAGCTTGAAACAAGCCGTAACAACTAAATCTCTCACTGCGCTGATTGGCTCCTCGGGCAGTGGAAAAACTTCTGTCGTGTTTGCCGGCTTAATTCCACAACTTCGAAAAGATGAAACCTGGTTGATTTTAGATATGCGTCCGGGTTATAAGCCTTTTAACGCATTAGCTATAACTCTGCTATCTGCTCTTGATCCGTCGCTATCCGTAAGTCAAAAACTATCTGAGGCAACTGCGTTTGCAAAGACATTGCGAGATCCAGATTGGGATATGAACACCATCATCCCCATGCTTCAAAAAAGCAATCCTAAATATCATCATATATTGCTGGTCATAGATCAATTTGAGGAATTGTATACTTTGGTTGATGATTTTGCTGAACGACATCAATTTATAGACAAACTTTTGAAATTTAATCATAACGATGTTGAAAAAAATATTACGATGTTGTTTACTTTGCGCGCAGATTTTCTTGGTCAAGTTTTAGCTTATCGTCCGTTATCTGATGCCTTTCAGGACTCGGATATTAAATTAGGGCCAATGAATCTTGACGAGTTGAAACGTGCGATTGAAAACCCTGCAAAGGTTCGAGGCGTTGGGTTTGAAGAAGGATTAATAGAACTTATTATTGATGATATTTCTAAAAGCGCAGGAACTCTGCCGCTTTTAGAATTTGCTCTGACGAAACTTTGGGAACTTCAAGATGATAACCAATTAACTTTAAAGGCCTATCAGGAAATTGGTGGAGTTGAAAACGCCTTAACACGCTATGCAGATATGACGTTTGAATCCTTGGCGCCTGATGAAAAAGATAAGGCGCGGCGTATATTTACTCAATTGGTTAATCCTGGCGTAGGGATTGTGGAATCGCGGCGATTAGCGATGCTTAAAGATTTAAGCGAAATGGGGCCATCTATTGTTGAAAGCTTTGTAAAAAAACGTTTATTGATGACTGACAGAACTTTACAGGGTCAGGAAACTGTGGAAATAGTTCATGAGGCGCTAATTCAAGGATCTAAGGTTTTGCGAGGGTGGATAGATAAGGATCGCGAATTCTTGGTTTGGCAAGCCCAATTGCGAGTTTCAGTTCAGCAATGGATTGAAAACGGAAAATCCGTAGATGCGCTTCTTTCAGGGTTGTCACTGTCAATAGCAGAAAGATGGCTTGCTTTGCGTCAGAATGACCTTGGACAGATTGAAAGAACTTTTATTTTACTAAGTAGTGAAGCACGAAAAAAAGAGCTGCATGTCCGATCTCGAAATCGGAAATTGGGATTATTAGGGATGGTTTCTTCTTTTGCAATCATCATTTTTGTTCTTGTAATTGCCTATTTAGGAATAAAAACTGAACGAGACCGTGCGCAAGTAGGAGAAATTTCCGTTCAATCTGAATTATTGTCTGATGTGTATCCTGATCGAAGTTTATTACTCGCTTTAGAGGCTATGAATCTTTCTTCACCCCATTTATCTTCTGCTGAACAGGCGCTGCGTGATGGAATAGGAAAGATTGGCGGAATACCTTTGATAGGACATCGAGATACTGTTACAGTGTTTACTGTTAGTCCTAACGGGCATTGGCTGGCTACAGGAAGCAGAGACACTTCTATTCGGCTTTGGGATTTACTTTCGAAGAATCCTGCAAAGAACTCCATAGTTCTAAACGGGCATCGTCAAGTAATAACAGCAATAGCTATCAGTCCTGATGGGCGGTTCTTAGCATCTGGCGATTGGGGCGGCGTTATTCGCTTGTGGGACTTAAGGGATGTGCCTGTAGAATTAGATATATTGTACGGACAAGCAAGCGCTATAACTACACTGGTCTTTAGTCCAGACGGCAATTGGTTAGCAAGTGGAAGTTCTGACACTACAATAGCTCTTTGGGATTTAAAGTCCACTAGTATTAGATCCAGTCTAAGGTGGCTTGGTGGTATGCAAAATCCTGTGAGTAATATAATATTTAGTCAAGACGGAAAATGGCTTGCAACAAAAGATGGCTTGGAATCTATATGGTTATGGAATATCAAATTCTTAAACGCTCCTGCTACTATTTTAAGGCATGGCGATAGCGATATTACAACTTTCTCTTTTAGTCCAGATAGTCGTTGGGTAGCTACTGCTGGCACAGATGCAAATATTCGAATTTGGGAATTGCGTGCTGACGATGAACCAATAAACCGATATCAAATCCTAACAGGGCATCTTGACAAGATATTTAGACTAGCTTTTAGCTCAGATAGCCGCTGGATTGTATCTTGTAGCTCGGATGAAAGCATTCGAGTATGGGATTTAACGGCATCTGATGTAAAGGCTAGTGTGAAAGTTTTTTATGGACATGAAGATGCAATATCATCTTTATCGTTCAGTTCTGATGGAAAGCGATTGGCGTCAGGTGATATTGACGGTTCTGTACGGCTTTGGAGTTTTGATTCTATGGTTGAGAATACAGACCAATCACCCGATCAGGTTATTTTGCAGAACAATGATGGGGCGATTGAAAAATTAGTGTTTGATCCTACTAATCACTGGTTGGCGTCCTCTCGAGTAGATAACGTGTTGGAATTGTGGGATTTGAGGAATGTAACTTCATCAAGACCCTCTGTGAAGTTGTATGATGTTAATGGCTCGAATTATCAATTCACATCAGATGGGCATTGGCTGATTACAGCAAGTTCTGAGCCGAACGCGAATTTGAGATTGTGGGATATGACCTTGGACAATCCGTTTGAGAATGCCAATGTTTTTTTAGATCACACTGGCAGAACATTTGTTTTTTTGAGCGCAAATGGAAGCTGGCTTGCAACATATAGTTATGATGTTAATGACACTTCTGTGGTGCTGCGCAATCTAGCCCAACCTGATTCTACTCCCATTAAAATCGATTATCACACCGATAAAGTAAATGACATAGAGTTTAATCCCGCTTCTACATTGTTGGCAACAGCAAGTTCGGATAATAGCGCTTGTTTATGGGATGTGTCATCTTCGATGATAGATCATGAGCCGACAAAGTGCTTCAAGGGTCATCGCGGCAGGATCACCTCCTTGGACTTTAGTCCAGATGGAAGGTGGCTTGCAACGGGTAGTGATGATCAAACCATTCGGCTTTGGAACTTGGATGGAGGGGCTACGCTGGATACTGTAATATTAAATGCGTCAAATCGTGTTACAAATGTTAATATTGCCCCCGATGGAAATTGGCTGATTGCTAAAACTGCTGATTTGACAATTCAACTGTGGAATTTAAGCGTAATAACTGATCCCAAGCCTGTAACTTTTGACGATATGCCGAAAGCAGTTTCGGCAGTTGCATTTAGTCCGGATGGTCATTGGCTGGCAATGGCTGGTCGAGAGGGTCTGGTGCAAATTTGGCAATTGGATTCCAGTTTAACCCAACTTGCAAATTCTCATAAATTACCTAAACTTTTTGTAGGGATTCGGGCGCTTCAATTTAGCTCAAATGGTCTTCAGCTTGCTGCTGCGAGTAAAAATATTTATTTGTGGGATTTGTATAACTTGGGATCTGGAAAATCCATTCCTGATCCACTAGTGTTTACTGGTCATAGTGGCTATGTTAATGTGATTAAATTCAACCCAGATAATAACATGCTGGCGACGGGTGGAGATGATAAAGCAATTCGGCTTTGGAAACTAGATGTAAAAGATCCGTCGCAAAGCTCAATAATTTTGAACGGGCACAGGAGTAAAATCACTAGCCTTTCATTCAGCCCCGATGGAAAATGGTTGATTTCAGGAAGTTGGGATCATACAGCGCGATTATGGGATATACAAATTGAAGATATGATTTTGTTTGCATGTCAGACTGTTGGTCGAAATTTGACTAAAAGTGAATGGTTGCTGTATTTTCCCCATAGACCTTATCATATAACTTGTCCACAATGGACGGCCGGGAAATGAAACCTAAAGTGTTATCCTCTTGCACGAATCCCCGCGCGCGGCTATAATCCCGCCCGTTGGATGAATCGAAAAACCGAGCATAAAACCAGCAAGCGCTTGAGATAAATGGTCTCAAA
>Ga0268298_10004650_pt1 | contig 13273 bp, 10 predicted proteins | sample WWTPWeurt_MetaG_FD_194462 | JGI IMG/M metagenome (GOLD analysis project Ga0268298, IMG submission 194462) | Activated sludge microbial communities from WWTP in Nijmegen, Gelderland, Netherland - WWTP Weurt | ecosystem: Engineered > WWTP > Aerobic digester > Activated sludge | place... | reverse complement strand
ACGGGATCTGGTGGATGAGTTCTGGCTGATGATCTACCCGGTCACGTTGGGCAGGGGGAAACGGTTGTTCGCCGATGGCACCGTCCCCACGGCGTTTAAGGTGACGGAAAGCCAGGTCACCTCGAAAGGCGTGCTGCTTATGACCTATGAACGCACAGGCGCGATCGGGAACTGATCTCCATGATCTTGCCCAAGGTGCGCGATCCGCGCTTCATCACCCTTCGACGCGGGGGGATGCTGACAGACTCTGATCATTCCCTGCTCGCGCTATGGGCGGCGACCTGCGCGGAACACGTCCTGCCTTTGTTCGAGGCCGTGCAGCCAACCGACCCGCGGCCCCGTCAGGCCATTGAACAAGCGCGGGCGTGGGTGCGAGGCGAAGTGAGTATGACTCAGTCCCGGAGTGCGGCTGGTCACGCCATGGCGGCGGCCAGGGTGTTACGGGGAGCGGCAAGAGAGGCGGCCTTTGCAGCCGGACAGGCTGCGGCTGTGGCGCACGTCGCAGCGCATGAATTGGGTGCGGCGGCTTATGCCATCCGTGCTGTGCGGGCCTCTGTTGCGGAGAAAGATCGGGACAGGATGGGTCTCCTCGAGTGTGAGTGGCAGCGCGGACAACTGCCGGAGGCGATCCGCGCCCTGGTGCTGGACGACCAGCGGCTGCGGAACGAGATCTGCTGGTCTGTGTTCGGTTGAACGATCCAGACTGCCATTACAATACAATGATGAAAAACAGATCTGCATTTATATAGCCGCCCGGCACCCTTCGGCTTGAACAAGATCCTGATAGTTGGCGAGGAGGAAACCGTAAAGGCAGCCAAACCCTGCGGGGTCTTTATCGTTAATGGATTCTCTAATACTCCTCTAACACCCCCGTCCTTGACCAAAACTTAACTCAGGCATAAAGTTAAGCCCGCTTAACTAAAAAGAAGGCTTAACTATGACCGATTCCCTCCAAATCTCGAAATCCATGCGTCAATGGGTCGACATGACCACCCACCGCTCCATGCAAGGGCAGGCGCGCTATGTCAAGGCGCTAGGCTTTTCCATGCCGCAGTTCTTCATGCTGATCCAGGTCTTCTACAAGAAGCAGTGCGGCATCTCAGACCTGAGCGGCCACATGGAGATCACCACCGCCGCTGCCAGCCAGATGGTGGAGAAACTGGTGCAGAGCGGGCTGCTCGAGCGCACCGAAGATCCCAACGACCGCCGCGCCAAACAGGTGACGCTCTCGCCCAGGGGCCGCGAGTTGATCGAATCCAGCATCAACGAACGCTTTCGCTGGGTGGATGAACTGGTCGGCTCGTTAAGCGCAAAGGAAAAGAGCGTCGTGGTCGAGGCGCTGGGCATCCTGACCGAAAAAGCAAAGGAACTTGAAAAATAAAACTTATGAGTATTCCATTCTTCCGCAAGGAGCAAGATGAACCATGCTTAAATTGATGCGATATGTCAAACCCTATGGGTGGATGTTGCTGCTATCCATTGCGTTGTTGTTCGCGCAAGCCAACTTCGACCTGACCCTGCCGGACTATCTCTCGCGCATCGTCAATACGGGCATCCAACAGGGCGGCGTGGAAGACGCGCTGCCAGCCGCCATCCGCGCCAGCGAGATGGAACGCGTGACCCTCTTCATGAGCGCAGAGGATAAAGATGCTGTGCTGGCCGTTTATACGTTGATCGATTCGAACTCCGCCGATTACGGGTCCTACGTCGAGGAATACCCCACCCTGGCAGAGGAACCCATCTACGTCTTGAACCCGATCGAGCAGTCCGAGATCGACCGCTTGAACCCGGTCATGGCTAAAGCGCTGCTGGCGGTTTCCGGTATCGAGAGCGCCCTGGCCGACCCCGCCAAGGCCGCCGAGATGGGCGGCGCCTTCGGCAGTTTTGACCTGACTAAACTCCCGCCCGGCATGGATGTATTCACCCTGCTGGCCAAGATGCCCGCCGAGCAGCTGACCCAGATCACCGACCAGATGGATGAGAAGTTCGCCGCATTGGGCGATAGCATGCTGGTGCAGGCTGCCACACGCGTGGTCAAGGATGAGTACAAAGCGCTCGGCATGGATACCGACAAGGTCCAGAACAATTATGTCATGACGGTCGGCGGTTGGATGATCCTGCTGACGCTGGCTTCGGGTATCTGTACCATCATCGTGGGCTATCTCTCCGCCAGGATCGCCGCCGGAATGGCGCGCGACATCCGCCGGGATGTGTTCAAGACGGTCGAGAGTTATTCGAGCACCGAGTTCGACAAGTTCTCCACCGCCTCGCTCATCACCCGCACGACCAACGATGTGACCCAGATCCAGATGGTGGTGATGATGATGGTGCGCATGATGTTCTATGCCCCGTTGATGGGCATCGGCGGCATCATCAAAGTGGTGGCCAAGGATTCGCCGCTCTCCTGGATCATCGGTGTGGCGGTGCTGATGCTGGTCAGCCTGATCGCGATCATCTTCTCCCTGTCACTGCCCAAGTTCAAACTGATCCAGAAACTGACCGACCGCATCAACCTGGTCTCACGCGAGAACCTGACCGGTATGATGGTCATCCGCGCCTTTAACATGCAGGAGTTCGAGGAGAAGCGCTTCGACGTCGCCAACCAGGACCTGACCGCTGTAAGCCTGTTCATCAACCGCGTGATGGTGGTGATGATGCCGCTGATGATGCTCATCATGAACGTGATGATGCTGGGCATCATCTGGTTCGGCGCCAGACAGGTGGCCGACGCCAACATGCAGGTCGGCGACATGATGGCTTTCATGCAGTATGCCATGCAGATCGTGATGTCCTTCCTGATGCTCTCGATGATGTTCATCATCATCCCGCGCGCCTCGGTCTCGGCTGACCGCATCCATGAAGTGCTCGCCACCGAACCGCACATCCACGACCCGAAACAGCCGAAGCAGTTCCCGGCCGCGTTCAAGGGAGCGGTGGAATTCAAGAACGTCTCCTTCCGCTACCCCGGTGCGGATACCGATGCGCTGGAGCACATCAGCTTCACCGCGCAGCCGGGCCAGACCACCGCGTTCATCGGTTCGACCGGAGCGGGCAAGTCCACCATCGTCAACCTGATCCCGCGCTTCTATGAAGTGACCGACGGTTCGATCCTGATGGACGGCGTGGACATCCGCGAGGTGACGCAGCACGACCTGCGTGACAAGATCGGGTATGTCCCGCAGAAGAGCGCCCTGTTCTCCGGCACCATTGAGAGCAACCTGCGCTATGCCGAGAAGGACGCCACCCCCGAGCAACTCTCCTCGGCCATTGAGATCGCGCAGGCCAGGGAGTTTGTGGACTCTGTGCCCGAAGGCATGGCCATGGACATCTCGCAGGGCGGCACGAACGTATCCGGCGGACAGAAGCAGCGCCTCTCCATCGCCCGGGCGCTGGTCAAGAAACCGCCGATCTACATCCTCGACGACAGTTTCTCCGCGCTCGATTTCAAGACCGATGCCGCTTTGCGCCGGGCGCTCAAGGAAAAGACCGCCGACAGCACGCTGTTGATCGTCACCCAGCGCGTCTCCACGGTGAAGAACGCCGAACAGATCATCGTGCTCGATGAAGGCCGGATCGTCGGCAAGGGCACGCATAAGGAACTTATGGAAACTTGTGAAACCTACCAGGAGATCGCCCTGTCGCAACTCAGCAAGGAGGAGTTGGCATGATGATGCAAGGCAGACCCGGACAACAGCAGCAAGGTCCCCGCATGGGCGGCCCGATGGGCGGCCACATGATGGGTGGGCCCACCGCCAAGGCGCGCGACTTTAAAGGCACGATGAGCAAGTTGATCGAGTACCTGGGCGCGTATCGTCTCCTGATCTTGGTCGTGATGATCTTTGCGATCGCTTCGACCGCGGCCAGCATTGCCGGTCCGAAGATATTAGGCAACGCCACCACGAAACTCTTTGAAGGTGTGATGGCGCAATTGAACGGCAGCGGCGAGATCGATTTCGCATACATCGGCCGTATCGCATTGATCACCCTGGGACTATACCTGGTCTCGGCCCTGTTCATGTACATCCAGGGCTGGATCATGGCGAACATCTCCACCAATATCGCCTACCGCTTCCGCCGCGACATCTCCGAGAAGATCAACCGCATGCCGTTGAAGTATTTCGACGGCACCACGCACGGCGAAGTGCTCTCGCGCATCACCAACGATGTGGATACGGTCAACCAGACCCTCAGCCAGAGCCTGTCGCAGATCATCACCTCCATTGTCACGGTGATCGGTGTATTGGTCATGATGTTCTCCATCAGCTGGGCCATGACCGTGGTGGCGCTGGTGATCATCCCGCTTTCGATGGTGACGGTCATGCTGATCGTCAAACAGTCACAGAAGTATTTCAAGCAGCAGCAGGATTACCTCGGGCATGTCAACGGGCATGTGGAGGAAATGTACAGCGGCCACATTGTGATGAAGGCTTTCAACGGCGAAGAAGAGAGCATCCAGAAGTTCGACGGCTCGAACGACATGTTGTACGATGCCGCCTGGAAGTCACAGTTCCTCTCCGGTCTGATGATGCCGATCATGATGTTCATCGGCAACCTGGGGTATGTGGCCGTGGCCATCCTTGGCGGGTACCTCGCCATTAAAGGCACCATCACGGTCGGCGATATTCAGGCCTTCATTCAATATGTGCGCTCGTTCACGCAGCCCATCACCCAGCTGGCGAATATCTCCAATGTGTTGCAGCAGACGGCCGCGGCGGCTGAGCGCGTATTTGAATTCCTCGATGAAGCGGAGGAGACTCCCGAATCTGAAAGCCCGGTCCAACTGGACGACGTGCAGGGACACGTCGAATTCAAGGATGTTCACTTTGGCTACAACCCCGAGAAGATCATCATCAATGACTTCTCCGCCGAAGCGGAACCCGGCCACAAGATCGCCATCGTCGGGCCGACCGGCGCAGGCAAGACCACCATGGTCAAGTTACTGATGCGCTTCTACGATGTGAACGAAGGCGCCATCCTGGTCGATGGCCATGACATTCGCGACTTTACACGCCATGACCTGCGCCGGATGTTCGGCATGGTCCTGCAGGATACCTGGCTGTATAACGGCTCCATCATGGAGAATATCCGTTACGGCAGACCGAACGCCACGGATGAAGAGGTCATCACTGCTGCGAAGGCCGCGCATGTGGACCATTTCGTCCATACCTGGCCGGACGGTTACAACATGGTGTTGAACGAGGAGACCTCCAATATTTCACAGGGACAGATGCAATTGCTGACCATCGCGCGCGCGGTGCTGGCCGACCCGAAGATCCTGATCCTCGATGAAGCGACCTCCAGCGTGGACACACGCACCGAAGTGCTGATCCAAAAAGCGATGGACAACCTGATGAACGACAAGCGCCGTACCAGCTTTGTCATTGCACACCGCCTGTCCACCATCCGCGATGCGGACCTGATCCTCGTCATGCAACACGGCGACATTGTGGAGCAGGGCAACCATGAAGAACTGCTGGCCAAGCAGGGCTTCTATTACGAACTCTATATGAGCCAGTTCAAACGGCAGGAAGAACCCGAAGCCGTAGTCGCGTAAGAAAAAGACCCTGAAGGATTCAATCCTTCAGGGTCTTTGAGAAAATGATTTGAGGATATTCATGACAGAATCTGCCGCCGCGCAAACGCACCCTGAAGACAAACTTGATTTCAAACGCATCCTGCCCATCCTGGTGATCGTACTGGTGGACCTGATGGGATTGTCCATCATCATCCCCCTGCTGCCGTTGTATGCTGCGCGCTTCGGCGCGGAACCGTTCATGGTCGGCATTCTCCAGGCCGCCTACCCGCTGATGCAGTTCCTCGGCGCGCCAGTGCTCGGGAGATTATCCGACCGCTTTGGACGCAAGCCCATTCTCGTCGTCAGCCAGATCGGGACGTTGATCGGTTTTGTCCTGTTGGGTTTTGCGAACACGCTCTTCCTGTTGTTCGTCTCGCGCATCATCGACGGCCTCTCCGGTGCGAACATTTCCACCGCACAGGCGGCCATCACAGACAGCACCAACGAGAAGACCCGCACACAGGGGCTGGGACTGGTCGGCGCGGCCTTCGGGGTCGGCTTCGTGCTGGGACCGGTGCTGGCTTTCATTGTCCTTGCTTCCACCGGGCAAAACTACCAGGCCGTGGCATGGACTGCGGCTTTGTTCTCACTCACCTCCATTTTATTGACGACCTTCTGGTTCAAGGAAACCGTGGCAGAGGCCTCTGACCCGGAAGCCTCGCGCAAGCGGCGTCCGTTCTCGATCGCTGCGCTGCGTGAGGCCATGACTCACCGGCCCACGATCTGGTTCCTGGTGGTGGTGATGTTCTTTTATCAGGTGGCGTTTGGCGGGTATGAACAACTCTTTTCGTTGTTCACCCTCAACCGGCTGGGGATGGATGCGCGCGATACATCCGGCTTGTTCATGCTGGCAGGCATCCTCATTATTGTGATCCAGGGCGGGCTGATCGGACGCTGGTCGCGCAAGAAAGGCGACCGCTGGCTGGCGTTGATGGGTATCGGTGCCCTGGCCATCGGGTTGATCGGCACGGCGCTGACCCCGGCCATCCCTGTGCCCTGGTATGAAAAGGCGCGCGTGTTGGAAAGCCTGGCCGGGCAGGGCGAGTTCCGCGTTTCCGTTCAGAGCATCACCGTATCCCTGCCGGAAGAGTCCATGAGGGGGTGGTTCGGTATCATCTGGTTGGTGGTGGCCAGCCTGCCTGCGGCCCTGGGCGGCGGGACGCTTCAACCTGCGATCAACAGTCTGATCACCAAGGCTTCGGACAAATCCGAAGTGGGCGGCATGCTCGGCCTTTCCTCTGCGGCTTATAGCGCGGCCAATGCCATCGCGCCATTGTTCTATGGAGCGCTCTTCCAATGGCTGGGTGCTCCTGTGCCGTTCTTTGCAGGCGGTGCGATCCTGCTGGCGTTGTTCCTCTTTGCGCCGAGGGTGATCAAGAATTAAGAATAAAAAAACACCGCCCGTGAATATTCACGGGCGGTGTTTTTATTTACTTTAGGTGTCCCAGGATCTGGGGGGTGTCTGTGATGATCGCATCAGCGCCGAACTTTTTTAATTCTGCCTCCTCGCCAAAACCGCATAACACTCCCACCGTCTGCGCGCCAGCGGACCTGCCTGCGCGGATATCGACGGTGGTATCTCCGATCATCAAGCATTCCTGCGGTTGCACATTCATCTTTTGTGCTGCGAACAGGATCGGGTCGGGATAAGGTTTGGTATGTTCGGCCGAAAGACCGGTGACAATGACATCGAAATATTGAACAAGATTGTATTGCTCGAGGAAGGCCATTGTGCCATGTTCGTCGCGCGCACTGACCACGCTCATGGGATAGCGCCCATGCAACTGAGCCAGCATCACATCCACGCCGGGGATGAGCAGGAAGGTCTTCGCAGTGCGCTTTCGGTGACGGTCCAGCCAGTTGATGAAGGCGACCATCTCATCATCCAAGCCGAGCGTATCGGCCAGCCCCAGCAAGGCATTGCCCGGAGATTCGATCCACATCACAAAGCGGCGCGCGGCGCGTTCAGGATCCTTGAAAAGAAAGCGCGGCAGGAACTTTGAGACCTTTCCGGCGTACAGGTCATCGGTGTCGCTGAGCGTACCGTCCACATCGAAGCACAGCGCTTTGATTTTTTGTAGGTTCAAGGGCATGGATTAATTGTACCAAAAGGACTATACTTATTGCGCTCACGCACGACTGGGTACATTAATGGCAGAAAGTCGCACACGTCCACTCCTTGAATTGCTGGTTAAAGTCAGTCGCGAGATCGCAACTGCTTTGGACCTCCGGACCGTTCTACAACGGCTCCTGTTCGCTGCGATTCAATATGTAGGCGGGGAACGCGGCAGCATCGTAGTGATGGATGATTCCGGCAAGCCGGTGGATGCGACCATTGTGTATGGCCGCCAGTTCCATGACCATACCACCCAGCAATTGCGTGAAACGGTCGAGAAGGGTCTGGCCGGGTGGGTGGTGCAGAACCGCAAGTCCGCGCTGGTGCCCGATACCAGCAAGGATGAACGCTGGCTGCGCCGCGCAGACGATGCCGTTGAAAAGAGCGGCGCGAAATCTGCGATCTGTGTCCCGCTGATGACGCGTGACCGCATGGTGGGCGTGTTGACCCTCGTCCATCCCATCCCCAATACGTTCAACGAAGAACACCTTGAATTGATGCAAGCCATCGCCGACCAGGCGAGTGTGGCTGTTTTGAATGCGCGCCTGTACACCGAAACGCAACGCACGGCGCGGGTCATGTCTGCTTTGGCGGAAGGTGCGGCTGCGATCAATACATCACTGGCCAAACAGGATGTGCTGCGCCGCATCCTCAACCAGACCATGCAGGCGCTTCAGGTCGAGACCGTGGCGCTGGCGTTGATCGACCCGGCCAGTACCCGCCTCGTGTTCCAGGCGGCGGCTGGGAATAACTCCGGTGAGATCCCCGGCATCCAGATCCCTGATGGCAAAGGGTTGGCAGGCACGGTCATCCAGGATGGGGCGGGCATGATCGTACCCTCCGTCAGGCAGGACCCGCGCTACAGCGACCTGGACCGCTTGAACGGAGTCGAGATGCGCGCGCTGGCCATCGCTCCGATCCAGTCGCATGGCAAGGTCATCGGCGTGCTGGAGGCGATCAACCCGACCTCCGGTTCCTTCGACCCGGATGCGATGGTGGTGATGACCGGGCTTGGCAGCCTGGCCGGGACCACCATTCAAAATGCGGAACTGTTCGAACAATTACAAAAGGCGCATACGCATTACCGCGAGCTGTTCGACGACAGCATCGATACGATCATGATCACCGACTGGAACGGCCGGGTGTTGGAAGCCAACCGTCAGGCTGTATACCTGAGCGGGTATTCGATTGAGCAATTGCACTCCCTTACCATTGAACAATTGCACGAAGTCAATTGGACCAAGTCCGGTTCGAAGTTCGACCTGTTGCGGCTCAATGGCGGATGCAATTATGAATCTTCATTATTCCGCCAGGATGGCGGCACGACACCGGTGGAGGTGTATGCCCGCCGTGTGGAATACGATGACACGGAATCCATTCAGTGGATCCTGAGGGACATCACCGCCCGCAAGGAACTCGACGCGCTGCGCGATGACATGACCTCGATGATCTTCCATGACCTGCGCTCGCCGCTGGGGAATATCGTCTCCAGCCTGGAGATGATGAGCACGCTTCTCCCTGACGACGATACGCTGGTTTCCATGTTGACCATTGCGCGCAATTCCACCGGCCGCATCCAGCGACTGGTGAATTCCCTGCTCGATATTAACCGCCTCGAATCCGGCCAGCCGGTGGTGGACCAGAACTCCATCGACCCGGTGGCGTTGATCCGCGAGTCACTGCGGGATGTGGAACCCTCCTCCGCCGCGCGGCAGCAGACCCTGTTCAACCGGGCTACGAGCGTCATCCCCATGATCTGGGTGGATGTGGACATGGTCTACCGCGTGTTCGTGAACCTGCTCGAGAACGCGATCAAATTCACGCCGGTGGGCGGGCGCATCGAGATCGGCGCGCAGACCGCACCGGACGGCATGTTCGTCAAATTCTGGGTACGGGATAGCGGATTGGGCATTCCGCCCACCGACCAGGAACGTATCTTTGAGAAGTTCACCCGCCTGCGCGGAAGAAATCGGCCCGGCGGCCTGGGAGTGGGGTTGGCCTTCTGCCGACTCGCTGTGTTGGGGCATGGCGGCGAGATCTGGGTGGAGAGTGAACTCGAGAAGGGCACCACATTCTGGCTGACGCTGCCCGTGGCAAAGAGACAGTCCACCACCGGCCAGCTCAAGCGCCAGACCGGACGCCTGACCTTCAAGCCCGATCACAGATAAGGCCAATCGATTTCGGAAGTCTTTTTCACAAAGGCTTCCGAAGTTAATTTATCGCTTGTTTCATAAGGAGGCAGGACCCTGCCGAATTATGCGATACTTTGTAAACACTTCAGGAGCACCATGCAGGAAATCACCAAGAAGGTTTTTATTGAAGACCAGTTCCCCGGCGTCACCCTCGGTGTGATCGTCACACCGCGCGGGTTGATCCAGATCGATGCGCCCCCGTCGCCGGAGGATGCGCGTTCATGGCGCGCATCCCTCATGAGCCTGGGCGGCGGCATGGAGCGTGTCCTTGTCAATATGGATGCGCACCCGGACCGCACCCTCGGTGCGCGCGCCATGGATTGCACCGTCATCGCGCATGAGAAGATCGCGCTTATCTTTCGCACCCGCCCAAGCACGTTCAAGGCCCAGGGCGAGGAGACCGGCGCGGACTGGGAGTCCATCCCTGGTCTGGGCAGCGTCCGTTGGGCCCCGCCGGAGATCTCCTTCATGGCCGAGATGACCCTGCATTGGGGCGAGAACCCGGTATTGCTTGAACATCGTCCCGGCCCTTCGAACGGTTCCATCTGGGTGCATTTGCCGCAGGAGAAGATCCTCTTTGTGGGCGATTCGGTCCTGAAGAACCAGCCGCCTTTCCTGGCGGGATCCAACCTCAAGGCCTGGCTGACCTCGCTCAATGAGCTGCTGGATTCAGACTACAAGGGCTATACCTTCATCAGCAGCCGCGGCGGTGTGGTGAATACCAGCGCCATCAAGACCCAGTATGATTTCCTTAAACACGTCAGCGACAAGCTGGACAAAGCCACCGCCAAGAAGCCGAACCCGGCTGCGGTGGAGAAACTCGTCACCTCCCTGCTGACCTGGTTCAAGGCCCCGGCTGCGCGCCAGAAGCAATTTGCCCAGCGCCTGCGCTACGGACTGTTGCATTACAATGCGCGCCAATCCCACATGACCAGCCCCATGGATGAAGAATAAATGACGGCTCCCCAACCTTTGTTTGAGCTGATCCGCGGCTCGGTCGTTGAGGCGACACACTTTGGCTCCATTGCCGTGGTCGACTCGAGCGGAAAATTGCTGTATTCCCACGGCGACCCTCACACGGTCGCCTTTTTGCGTTCCTCGGCCAAACCCTTCCAGGTACTGCCCTTTGTGGAGAACGGCGGTGTGGAACACTACGGCTACACCCAACGGGAACTGGCCCTTTCGTGCGCCTCTCATGAGACCGCCCAGATGCATCTCGATGCGGTGCAGGCGCTCCAAAAGAAGATCGGCGTTGAAGAACGGTATTTGCAGTGCGGGCCGCACCTGCCGGGCGATGCGAAAAAATTGCGCGAGGTGATCAAGAACGACATCGTCCCGACCGCGAACTTCAACAATTGTTCCGGTAAACATACTTCCATGCTGGCCTTTGCCAAACTGCGCGGGCTGGCGCTCGATAATTACCTCGACTTCGACCACCCCATTCAGATCGATATCCGTACCACGCTGGCAGCCATGTGCCAAATGGATGTGACCCAGATCGAACTCGGCATTGACGGCTGCTCTGCGCCGAATTTCGCCATGCCGCTCTACAACGCCGCCCTGGGTATGGCGCGCATGTGCGATCCGCGTGACCTGAGTGAAGCGCGCGCCACCGCCTGCAAAAAGATCACCGCCGCCATGGCCGCTCATTCTGAAATGATCAGCAACTGGGGTGAATTCGATACCGAATTGATGAAACTCTGCGTTGGCCGGGTGGTCACCAAACGCGGCGCGGAAGGTTTCCAGATCGCCGGCATTGTGCCTGGCGTGATCGGTGAGCGTGGCGTAGGCATTGCCTTCAAGGTGACAGACGGCGATAAATCTTCGATGGACGATGACCTCGAAACACATACCCGCGTCCGCCCGGCGGTGGTGCTGGAGATCCTGCGTCAGATCGGCGTATTGAACACCGCACAGATGAAGGCGCTCGCAAAGTTCGGCCCTGAAAAGACCCTCAAGAATTACGCCGGCCTCGAGACAGGCCGTTCCCACCCTGCCTTCAAACTGGCATGACCCTGCCGAACGACCCTTTTCTTCAAACCCTGATCGCCCGGTTCATGCAACCGGGCGTTATTGGTATGGCGCTGGTGGGAAGTTACTCGCGCGGTTTGCAGGATAAATACAGCGATGTGGACCTGGACCTGTTCACGGATGTTCCCGGCAGGAAACCGCTGGCGCTTCATCTCGTCGACGGGAAACTGGTCAGCCTTAAAAGCATTTTCGCCGCCGATGAGTTTTCCTCCCTCACAAAACCGGAAAAGGCCGTGTGGGCTGTGCCGGGCCTGCGGCGGATGCAAATTCTTTTCGACGAAACCGGTGAGATCGCAAAACTCCAGCAAGCCGCATGGGATTTCAACTGGTCTGTGCTGCAACCGGCTGCGAACGCCTACGCTGCGCGCAAGTTAATGGGCTGTGCTGAAGAAGCGCAGAAGATCATGGGTGGGCTTGCGAATCAAAATGAATCCAAGGTCTTATATGCGGCATGGGGATTGTTCGCGCAACTGACCGAAGCCATCATTGTCCAACAGGGTTGGATGATCGAATCGGAGAATCGCTATCTGTCCATCCCGCAGGAACACCTTGGAGATGCGCATCCGTGGGTACGAGCCTTCCGCCTCGCCTTTGGTATGGATGCAGAAGCCACTGTCCCGGCGTGGAGGATGCGCGGCCTGGCCTCCCTGGACCTTTATGAGCAGACGGCGATCCTCTTTAAAAAGATCATCCCGGACGACCATCGTGAAGTTATCATGAATACGCTACAATTGATCGCAGAGTTCAAGCAGGAAGATCATCCATGACCCACTTGAAAAAACGCGCCATTAAAATCCACGAGACCCTTTTGGTCGCATTTGGCGAACCCATCTGGCGTAACCCGCTGCCCGCCATCGACGAACTGGTCTCGACCATCCTTTCGCAGAACACCAACGATGTGAACCGCGACCGCGCCTTCGAAGCCCTGCGCGCGAAGTTCCCGACCTGGGAAGCGGTGCGTGATGCTCGCGAGAGGGATGTGATGGATGCCATCCGCCCGGCGGGGCTGGCCAACCAAAAGGGACCGCGCATTCAACAGGTGTTGAAAGAGATCACCCGGGAGCGCGGCTCGCTGGACCTGCAGTTTCTGGCGGACCTGCCCGTGGAAGATGCGCGCGCCTGGTTGACGAAGTTCAACGGGGTGGGGCCGAAGACCGCAGCGATCGTTCTGTGTTTCTCGCTGAACCGCCCCGCCTTCCCGGTGGATACGCATGTCTATCGCGTCACTGGCCGCCTGGGCCTGCGCCCCGAAAAGATGACCGTGGAACAGGCGCATCCGTATCTGGAATCGGTCTTCCCGCCGGAGACGTATTATGCCGCGCACTTGAACATCATCCGCCTGGGGCGCGAAGTGTGCAA
>Ga0268298_10004648_pt1 | contig 13275 bp, 9 predicted proteins | sample WWTPWeurt_MetaG_FD_194462 | JGI IMG/M metagenome (GOLD analysis project Ga0268298, IMG submission 194462) | Activated sludge microbial communities from WWTP in Nijmegen, Gelderland, Netherland - WWTP Weurt | ecosystem: Engineered > WWTP > Aerobic digester > Activated sludge | place: Netherlands... | reverse complement strand
GACATCGAATGCAAAACCATATCGGCCATCACTTTAATCCTGCGCAGCGGGTGATCCGGCGCAATCCGGTCTTCGATGTGGGTGTAGCTGAAAAGGCTGCTCTGCTTATGGTCGAGGCCGCGCATGGAATATTGGATGTCGTGAATGCCTTGTGAATTTTAATTCAGCCGAAACCCTTGCTGGTGCTGGGAATTGAATAAATCAACGCCCTGTTAGCAGCGCAGCGGAATCAAGCCCCTTTGTCACGGCTTGGGTAATTACCGCCAGACGCTTTTCCTTCAGTTTCTCGATCAAGGCCTGTTTCTTCGCAATGAGCGCGTCGATCTGGGCCGTTTTCCAGTCGAGAAAAGCCGCAATATGCCGCTGTTCAGATTTTTTCTTGGGATACGCAACAGGTAAGCCGATAAGTGTGCTCGGATTGATCGCCGGATAGCTAACACCTGTAGAGCGCGCAACAACCTCCTCAACAAAAGCCGAATTCTGCAATGCGTATCCAATAAAGCGACTGTCAATGAAGCTAAATGGTCGAATCACTGCAAATCCGGTGGAAACAATCATGTTTTCCGGTGGTGAAACAATGGATGAAATTGCCTTCAGATAAGTTCGCACCGTAGATACGATGGTGTCGCCGTCGCGGACAATCCGTCTTGCACGCGATGGAGCTGCTTCAAAATTCTGAAATTCGATCGCAGTAATACCGCTGATCAGATCAACGCTGGAAATATCCACGTATGCAATTTCGTAGTCAGGATCAGTCGTTTCCGGCAACGCTTCATCGTTGCAGCTTGCAACGAACTTCAAACGCCGGTTTTCCCAAGTTGAAGGAATACTTACTTTGTCGGGGCCATTGACGGGTAAATAGTCGGGATACGGCAAATACCTCACTTCCCTTTCTCCTTCGCCTTCTTCTCCAGCAACTCCAGCATTCGCAAATCCTCCGCATCGGCTGCCAGCGCCTCGGCGCTACGCCGCCGGGCATCGAAGACCTCATAGCGTTCGTGGGCGATGCCCTTCGCCTGATCAGAGCTGACCTTGCCAGCCCCTTGCAATACCGGGCGGTCGTTGAATTCGAGCAGGCGATCCACATTCTGGCGCCAGTAATCGAGGGTCAGTTGCTTGCGTTCCTTGACGCGCAATTCGGCCTGTTCGAGAAAGATGACGACCAGGCGATTGAGCGTATCCACCTCGTCGGCCGTCAGGTAGTTTTTGGCGACGATTACATCCTGCTTGCGCACGCGGCTGCCGCTCCAGGTGTTGAGAGCCATGTTCGGGGCATCGGGGTTGCTGCGGTCGACGACGATCTGGCCAGCCGTTTTCCGGGTGACCGCGTAGAGCAGCTTGTTCTGCACTTCGGCAAAGAACTGCTGGGCGGCGGCGGCATTGGTTTTGTAGTCTTCGCTCAGGGCGAAGAGATCGCGCACCTTTTGATAGAAACGCTGCTCGGAAGCCCGAATCTCCCGGATGCGGGCGAGCAGTTCGTCAAAGTGATCCCAACCGCCGGGGTTCTTGAGGCGTTCGTCGTCCATGACGAAGCCCTTGACGATGAATTCCTTGAGCCGGGTATTGGCCCAACGGCGGAACTGGGTGCCGCGCACGGACTTGACCCGCATGCCGACCGCGATGACGGCATCCAGGTTGTAGTGGGCAACCTCATAGGTCTTTCCATCGGAGGCAGTTGTCCGGAAATTCCGGACAACTGCCTCTTCCTGTAATTCGGCCTCTTCGAAGATGTTCTGCAAGTGCTCGCTGATGGTCTTCTTGGAGCGCTGAAAGAGTTCCCCCATCTGCATCTGCGACAGCCAGATGGTGCCGTCGACCAACTGGCACTGAATGCGGTTCTGGCCGTCTTCCGTCTGGTAAAGAACGAATTCGCCGCCGGAGTGTTCGTTGAGGCTGGCACTCATACGGTCACCGCCTTGAGCATGGCCATGATTTCGCCTTCCAGTTTCTCGATATCGGCTTCGATCGCCTCCAGCGGGCGGGGCGGCTCGTATTCGTAGAAATGGCGATTGAAGGGTATCTCGTAGCCGACCTTGATCTTGCTGTGCTCGATCCAGGCATCCAGGCGGTAGGGCAGCACTTCAGCCTTGAGATAGGCCTCGCAATGCTCACGCACCAACTTCAACAAGGGTTCGACATCGAGCTTGCCTTTGTTCTTCTTGCTTTCGTAATCGAGCGGCAGCGGGAGCTTGATGTCTCTCGGCAAGGGTACATTCTCGGTGTCGCGCAAGTCGGCGTCGGGTTCCGGATTGCCTTTCTTGTCGCGGCAGATTTCGGCGCCGGGGTCTTTTTCGCCCAGGCTACCCGGCGCAAGCAGGGCGGTCTTGAGGGGCAAGTCGAGCGTCAAATCGGCGGCCTTGAAGGCCGCGGTCAGTTGCGCCTCGAAAACCTTGCGGTCCTTGACCAGTTGGCCATCGGCAAAGGCGGGCTTCATGGCTTGCAGCACGGCCAGAATGGCGGCCTGCGCCGCTTTGCCCATGAGGATTTCTTCTTCGATTTTTGCCTTGTTCTTGCGCTTGAGCGAAATGGCCAACGAGTCAAAAAACGCTCCGAGCTGAAAACGCCTGATGCGCTCGTCGTTTACCGCAAAATTGAGCCGTAGCGGGCGCTCGACTGTGATTTTCAGATAGCCGAACTCGCGGTTTTCAAAAATCTTGCTGACATACAGGGATTTTGTCTGGTCACGTTTGGGGTCGATGTTGGTTTCTATTTCACCCAGGGTCATCCGTGTGTCGTGTTGAAAATCGGCATAAAGCCGCGTGATGACTGCGATGTGATTCGGTGAGCCATCGGCTTCGTTAGTGCTGCCATCGGTGCCATCGCCAACGCGCTTACGTTTGTCACCCAGACTTTTTTTCATCTTGCGGGCAAATTCGGTGCCGTTGATGAGCTGAATCTTCCCGGCGCGTTCGGGGCGCTTGCGGTTGGTGACAATCCATATGTAGGTATAGATGCCGGTATTGTAGAAAAGCTGATCCGGCAGGCCGATTACCGCTTCGAGCATGTCGTTTTCAATGATCCAGCGACGGATATTGCTCTCGCCACTACCGGCGTCGCCGGTAAACAAGGGCGAACCATTGAATACGACGGCAATGCGGGAGCCTTCTCCACCCGATTCCGGCGCCGGCTGCATCTTGGAAATCATGTGCATCAGAAACAGCAACGCGCCATCGTTGATACGCGGCAGGCCGGGGCCGAAACGGCCTATGAAGCCGAATTCATTGTGTTCGCGGGTGACGTTGTCTTTTTCCGGCTTCCATTCCACACCAAACGGCGGATTGGCCAGCATGTAGTGAAAGCGCTTGTCCGGGTGGCCATCACCGTCGACAAAGCCTTCCTTGCTCTTGCCGGTGCCCAGGGTGTTGCCGAAGACGATGTTCTTGACCTCCTCACCCTTGATCATCAGGTCGGAGCCGCAAATGGCGTAAGACTCGGGGTTGTATTCCTGACCGAAGAGTTCAAGGTGCGCGCCGGGATTGAGGCCGGTTTCCGGGTCGAGAATAAGCTTGTCGGATTCGGACAGCATGCCACCGGTGCCGCATGTGGGATCGTAGATCTTGATGACCTTGCCGTCCTGATACACCAGATCGTCATGGGTGAACAGAATGCTGACCATCAGCTTGATGACTTCACGCGGGGTGAAATGATCGCCCGCTTCTTCATTGGCTTGTTCGTTGAAGCGCCGGACCAGATCTTCGAAAAGGTAACCCATTTCGATGTTCGGAATGCGGTCTGGGTGAAGGTCGATTTTCGCCACTTCCTTGACGACTTCAAATAAGCGGTTGGCTTCGTCGAGCTTGTCGATTTCTTCATCGAACTTGAATTTTTCGATGATCTTCCGCGCTCGTGCGGAGAAGCCGGCGATGTAATTGTTCAGGTTGGCCGCCAGCTTGTCGGCGTCGCCCAGCAGGTTTTGAAAGGTGAATTCGCTGGTGTTGTGGAAGTTGAGTTTAAATCGATGATTGATCATCGATTCGATGGTGTCGGCGTCGTACTTGCCGTCGGCCTTCAGCTTGCGGTGATATTCGATGACCTGTTCCTTGCTGCTCTCCAGAACACAATCGAGACGCCGAAGTACGGTCAGCGGAATCATCACCCGGCGATACTGGGGCGGGCGATAAGGGCCACGCAAAAGATTGGCGATATTCCAGATTACATCGCCTTGCTGTTTGAGGGCTTCGTTGTTTTTCATCGATTGTTGTTCTTCCCGAAATATCTGGTTGCGCGAAGCGACGGGGCGCGAAAATGAAAATGGTATTCAAAATGCAGAAAGAGGCGTGGTTAGCCTCTTTCTTTGATTTATTGCTGATTCGTGTCAGTCGGTTTTTATTAACCGGTCACAGTGTTTACTTTCTGTGTCACCTGAGAGCGATAAACCTCTGTCGTATGCCACAGAAAGTGAAAATTTAGCCATTGATCTATAAGTATTTTTTCACTAACTACGTCACATTTTGCGTCGAGCGTGACACGGATAGTGCAAAAATCCGAAACCTTTGCCACCTAAAGTGAAAATTTATCTACACGCGCCCAAGTCCTTCGATTCCTCAAAGTTCATACAAGTCTCGGAAGAAAGAGCTACGGTGGCGATGTTTTCTTCTTTGTCGTGGAAGTCGAATAGCCAAAGTTGAAGAAGAAGTGCGAGACGCGGATCGTTCCGTGCGTGGGAGCAAGCGCCGCATCCCGCTCATGCTCGGTATCGAAATCTGCGTGAGCAAAGAGCGTGGAGGGTCGCGCATAAGGGAGCCCTGCGGGCGTATTGCGCAAGCGCAGCGCGGTCGCCAAGCTCGCCTGCTCTAGAGCCGCTCTGATCGGTGGCACGACCTCAATCTCCGGATCAAGCAGAACGCCCACCATTGCGGCGACCGCTTGCTGGCGGCTGTAGATACCGGTGACGAAGCGTCCGAGCCCTTGCTCCTGCAGATAGTGGTCGCGATGCTTCTTCTGACGGCCCAAGCGTTTGAACTCGAATACGAACTTTATGCTTTGCGTGGCATCGTTCCAGCCATACACAATATCGGTTCGGCGCTCTTCAATCATCGTCCCCGTGTTTGGATCCACTTCCCCAATAATGTCCTCTGCGGCCCACATGCCAAGCAGGCCACGCTGTCGGGCCACATAATTTTCTACGTAGACCTTCAAGCGCTTCGTGAGTGCATCTTCCTTCGTCTTCGGATTGAAGTCCGGCCGCGGTCGCTGCGCCAGTTCCGTCCACCCTTGCCGTAAGGCCTCCACAGCTTCGGTAGCCGGTTGGATTGGGAAGGCCGCCAGCCAATTCGTCGGAGGAGTCTCCGGTCCGGTGCCCACTGACGTCATGCCATCTCCGCTCTCTTCTGGCCATACTGCTGGCCCTGCACACTGCGCACAATGTGTTCAGCGTCCCGGTTAGCCTGCCTTCGGGTCCAGTTGCGCCGAGCAAGAGGACGCACTAGGTACAGGGATTCGTCGATCCATAGATGCACATCGGGGATCAGGTTCAGGAAATCCCCTGACGGGATCGTACGCAGTCCGACAAGCTGGAGTTCTGCCAACGTCGCGAGTACCAGTTCATCATTGATCTTGGTACTAACCTCCGGCTTGCCGGTAGGACGCTGAACATAGGAGACACGAACGATGCCGGAAGGGCCGGCGCGCCCAGGATCACTGGCAACGACATCAACCCTGAATCGCCCTTGGCCGCACGTCTTCGTGCGCCAAGCCGTTAAAGCCCCTGCGAGTGCATGGGCGTAGACTTCAAAATCTTCAGCTTGGACACGATGCTGAGCAGGGGTATCCAGACTCTTGAAACTGCGCGGGCGCACCGAAGGCATCAGGATGTCTACGGTTTCTCGGACCAGCAGTTGCTCTTCGGCTGTGAGGCCAAAATAAGCAAAGATCGCGTCGTCGAGTTCGTCGCGCAACGCGTCATAGCGAGGCAACTGTTCAAGGTCGGCCAACGAGGCAAGCTCGGCCATATGAATCTGGACCGTGCGCAACGCGGCTTGCGCCGCTTCGGGGTCAGGCGCGTCCTCCGGTGCGAAGAAGGGGAAGGTCTCTACATCGCTCAGATGCACACCGTTGCGCTCGCAAAGCATCTTCCAACCGCGCAACATGAGGAAATAGCGTGCCAGCGTCGAGCGCAGATAGACCGCGACGAACTGCAACAAGGGCGCGTCCTGCTTTGCCCCCGCAATCACGCCGATGCTGTGCGTAAACGAGGCGGGGCCGTCATAGTAAACGGCTCGAACGTTTTGTTCGTCCTTGGAAAAACCATCCGGGAACAACACACGTGGTTCGCTGAAGACCCTCAGAACCTCCGGCCCTAAGCCGACGACGGTCGTATGTTGCGCAGGCCACTGGGTCAGTAGGTCCGGGTGCAGAACCGGAGAGCCCACCCGCAAGGCAGCGATTGGCACGTGCGGCAATTTACGAAGAACGCCAGCTTCAACGGCCACGCGGCTCTTGTCCTGCAGATGAATGCCCTTGCGGTATATCCAACGCCGGAACTCTTTAGGGCCGCGCCAGAAATCGGCAAAGGTGCCTCGCAGAGTCAGACGCGTCCAAATAGCCAAGTCACCTGCGTCGCCCCACATCATTGCGACCAGCAGTTGTGGGTCCTCGGCCACCGCACGGGTTTGCAGCGTATGGCGGTCAGCGGACTGCATCGTCAACCTGCCCAGGGCGAGGCTCAAATCGGCTTTGGGGACCAAGTAGTCGAAGGTCTCACCGAAGGGAACGTGATTGCAGAGCTCACCACCGCGGCGCTCGCCCAAGAAGACATGGCACGTGTTTTCCGCCGTGGGGAAAAGTAGGCCTTGGAGATCGCCGAAGTTGATCAGCCGCAGCGGTCGATAGCTGCGCAAGGTGTGCGCCACGAAATTGGCACTCGAAGCTGAAGCGCCGAGGAACTGACCGATCGGTAGGATAAGGCACGCCCGGCCGCCATCCGACAAAAACTCGAGTGCGCGCAAGGCATACGCACCGGCGATCTGCCGCCGAGCAAAGGGCACACTCGCACGTTCTGCCCAGTCGTCAGCAGACGTGCGAGCCTCCCCTTCGGGCTCAGCCCAGGGGGGGTTGGAAATGATCAGCGAGAAGCGGCGGCCATGAAAGGCGTGGGAGTTACGGAAGAAATCTCCTTGCACCTTGCCATGGGCCAGATTGGTGTCGCTAAGGGAAGGCAGCTTGGTGCCGTCACGCTCTTGAGCCTCCAGGATGTCCGTTGGATCGAGACCCTCCAACAGCGACAGATACAGGCTGAAGGCCGTGACACGGCAGGCCATGAAGTTTATGTCGGCACCGAAAATGCTGCGCACGAGGAGCTTGCCTCGCTCGGCGAAGCCGAGCCGCTTTCCACTTTTCGCTTCCGACAGCGCAATGAGGCGACGGTAAGCGGTAGTGAGCAAAATACCGGAGCCACAGGCGCCATCAAAGATCGTCTCTGCAAGGGGGTCCAGGGATGCCATGAGGGCTTGGTCGACCGCGAGCATGGCCAGATTGCGGGGTGTGTAGTACGCGCCCTCTTTGGCCTGCTGCTCAGGCGTGAGGAACTTCTCATATAGTCCAGAGAGCAGTTCCACTGGGATGTAGCTGAAGTCGTAGTTCCAGAAATCGCCCTGCCCGCTTTCCATGTCGGTTCGGCTAAGGAACTGGTTGAGCAGCGAGAAGCCTTGGTCTGAGAGTGCCGTCCAGGGGTCGTGCCGGTCGTCCCCCATGAAGTCGCCGTTGAAGTCCCCGCGTAGGCGATCCACTAGATTACGAACCCCCTGGCGATCCATGCTCGCGACCAACTCATGCAGTGCGGCGACGCGGCGGCGCTCACGATAGGTCGTCCCGACGATCTCCCGATGCTCCAGGTACGAGATGAACAACACCTGTCCCATGAGCAGTTCAGCCAGCCGCCTGCGCGCAGCGACGGATCCGTTGCCACGAAGTCCTTCGTCAGAGAGTTTACTCACTGTCAGCGACAGATTGGCCAGCAGCTTACGATCGACCCGCGCCTTGACGTCGAACCACTTCGGCAATCTGCGCGACAGGTTAGCTGTTGCGACGTCCAATGCAGAGAACGGCCCATCGGGCCTCGCTTCGTCTAGTCGCAGCCGCTGTTCGGTCTGGAGCTTTCGTGCAGGCAGGGCAACAGCCTCTGCCCCCTTCAGTTCGATCACAACCGTTGCAAGGTTCTGGTTCCATATGCGCTTGCGCACATCATCAAGCGAAGACTGGGATAAGGGTCCGTCTTCGCCTACGAACACTACGGTCGGCACGCCCTCGACATCGAACACCGCCTGCGCCCGGATTGCCCCATTCGGCTTCAGGAGACCCGAGATCTCCATGGCGTACGGATGCTCGGCCGGGACTGTAGCTCCGCGTGTGTGCAGCGATGCAGGGTCGGCTGAATAGCCGAGCCTGTCGAGCCATTGCCGCACGGACACAGTGACCACCGCTATGCCTCCAGACATGCAAATCCGGGCGATAATACCGCTTGCCCGACGCGACGGTCATTCATGCTGAACGCCTCCGTTCACGACTGTTGGCCGCCTTAAACGACCGCGCTACAACTCGCACGGACGAGAGGGCGAACAGATCCAGTTGTCCAGCCGCCGTAGCAGCATCTGGCAACGCGAATCCATCCCGGATGATGGATAGGTGCGGATCGAGATGAATGAGGATTGCATCATCCGCCGGCAGGGGCTCCTGATCATCAAGCAACGACAACTTGCCTTGCGACGTCAATACCAAGCGTCGCCCCCAAAGTGCGATGAAAGATGCCGAACGCAACTCGCTGCGCAACTTCGCAAAGTTTTCCTTGTGAAATTGAAGTTCGACTCCGAACCTGTCGCGCAGCAGCAGTGCCAGACGCAAAACCAGGATGGTCTGCCAGCTAAACTGAGCGGGGGAACCCTTCTGCCGGGGCCGCACGTCGGCAGGCACAAGTGCACGGCGACTGGTCCACTCGCGCAATTTTTCCGTCGAAAGACCTGTGAGCTGCGAGGCCACTGGGGTCGGTACGAGGCGCACGATTCGCTCCTTTCGACTGAATTCGTAGAACGGGTATTTTACCCGATTTCAGCTTCAGATCGGGTAAAATACCCGACTTCGCGAACTCTCCGCAAAACTCTTGGAGGGCTGCCAAGTATGTTGAATCAGTAGTTCGTCTTGAACTTACTACGTCATTTTTTGGCCAGCTGAACTTGCTTCAGTTTGAGTGTTGTACAGCCCACTATTGCCGGTTCTCCACTGTGGGCTGCTTCCAACGTTGTCTGTCTCCGAATCAGCCGGCCAGCCAACTCTGCCAGGGCGCGCACACCCTCTACACCCCTCACCTCCAGCGGCGCACAAAGCTCCATCCCGATCCCCCATCGATACCACCGTACAACCAGACTTGGGCGGGCCTCGTAGTCGATTCGCTCCTGACGCAGTCGCTCTTCGATAGCATCAACCCGCTCAAAATAGGCCTTCATCTGGTCCGACCAGCCCTGGGTACGGTACGTGACCGCCCTTTTCCTAGAACGGCCGACGCGCTTCCAACGCTTCTCTTCGCTCCACGGAGCAGAATCTTCGGGCATCAGCCCGGCCTCCTCGTAGGCTCGTCGGGCGATCTCGTCTTCGTACCTGGCCTGGGGATGAATCCACCACACCATCACTCGGCGTCCGTTGAGGATGAAGCCGACGTCATCCCATAGGTTCACTTTGTCGGGCTCCGGATAGGCATGTGGGATGAACAAACCGTTGGTCAGGCGCCAGGGGTGGTTGCGGTGAAACTGGCGCATCAGGACACGGAAACGTTCGTATCGGGGATTTTTCATGATCACTCCGGCTTGGCGAGGGTGTTCGAGTGGCAGGCGGGGGAAGACCGCACTTCCCGATTCGGCTTCATCATCAGCTCACTCACAGCGCACATTTGCGACACCGTAGAGGGCTTGCTCCAAAGTCAGATCCATCCGCGTCAGGATCGTGTCCAGCGTCGCGGGTTGTATCCAGTGCCCCTTCTGGCGCCTGACCAGCTCCAGGATGACTTCGGCGAGGTAGTTCATGTAATGGTCTTGCAGGGCGTCGAAGTTCTCGACATGCCAGGCTCTGCACTTGCTCTCGACGAGGAGCCGTGTGATCAGCCGGAAAGGAGCTTCGGCGCGTAGTACGCCCGGATTCTTGGTAGTGGGTTTGTCGTCACTCAGCGCTTCGTAGATATCCCGCGCGATCAGGTTCAACCACTCGTCAGTCATGTTGACAGGGAGTGCGGCTTCAAATGGGCCGCTGAGGATCTCGGCCTGCAAACGGTCTAGATCCGTGTCTGGTAAGTCTTCACGGTTCAGCATTGCCCGACTCCTGGGTCTGGAGAGGTTGGTCAAGAAGGTGCTCCACGTCGCTACGCAGGTAGAAATACTGCCGGCATCCATCGATAGCAGGGCCTGCCACAGGGTGAATTTGGAGGTGGTGAAGGGCTTGTTTGGGCGCAGTGCCCGAGCGCTTGGCGATCTCCACCAAGGAGATGTAACGCGCCTCGAACTTCGCGATCCCGTCGCGAGAAACTCGACGCACCTGCGTCAGCGGGGACGACGTGCTCTCCAGGAGACCGCATCGAACCAGGTGGTAGGCCACTTGAGCCTTGATCCCCAGAATTCCGGCCGCGTCGGCGATCGAGTAGCCCCTGCCGTTGGACTCACGCCAGTGTGCAAGCCAGGCCTGTACTTCCCTGCGAGGAAGCAACAGACCTCCCAGGACAGTGTTTCCCATGTCGCGGCTGGCAACTGGAGTCAGCACGCCTGATTGAAGCGCATGAAGCAGTGCGGCGAATGCCCCGGCCTCCAGGCGCCAAGCCTTGAGAATCTGCACAAGAGGAACGCAATCAGGGGGTTCTTCCTTGGTCACCAGCGCTTGGCGCGCTGAGTATGCGCGGCCCAAGTCATCCAGTTGATGCCTGGAAATCAGCCACGTTGCCGCTCCATGTCCTTCGGTCGACAGAAGCGGTTTGATCATGCCTGTCGCGATCAGCTCGCGAACGCGGTGCTTGGGAAGGCGCAGATAGGCGGCCGCGTCCTGCAAGGTGAGGCCATCAGATATCAAGGTGGCAAGAGGTTCGACCTGTGAAACCGGAATAGACCACGCGCGACGGCCGCTGGGCTGGGTCGCGATATCGGCCTCGACCCAGCCAGCCAAGTGCAACTGCCGGACACGAGCCGGCGTTGTGCCTGCCGCTGCGGCGATAGCCTGGGCTGTCTTCCGACTGCCGGTGGTTCGGGTGCCAAGGCGGCGGTTACGACGACACAACAGCCCCCACCAGTGTTCTCGCAGATAGTCCTCGAAGGCCTCGCGCAGAAAGGCGAACTCGTCCCCCTCGAAATCCCGGTACAGCCATCGGTACAGGCGTCCAAAGGTTCGAACCAAGCTGAACGATGGCTCTGCCCGTCTCTGCAGATCGCCCAGGCAGCGATGAAACCCAGAAGGCCAAGCGGCGAGCAGACTGGCGAGTTGCCGATTCACCACGATGGCTCGATCAAGACGGTGGAGTCCAGGTGTCTGCCCGGAGCGAGTTTCCCGCTCGACATCGAAGAGCACGGCTACACGATGAAAGAGCGTGATCCAGGCAGCCGCACTCAACGAAGGGGCGCCCTCCTGGGCTTGCCCTGCCAAGGCGCCCTGAAAGGCAAGCTGGAGCCGGAGCTCATCCTCGGCGACACGCTCAGCGGGGATGGCGATCAGCGAAGCACCGCACAGGCAGCGGTCGAGCACGGCTCGTTCTGGCCGTTGATACTGATGGCAAACCGCGCAGGTGTCCCGTAGGTAGCATCCGTGCTCGGGACACGCGACGCACAGCTTGATCACCCACCGGGCTCGCAGAAACCGCTGCTCGGCGAGGCAATGGGGGCACCAGCGCAAGTGGTCATGGCAGTAATCGGATGGGGTTAGGCCCTCAGCCAACACCTGTTCAATGCGACAGAAACGCGGCCAGAGTCCGGACAAGAAACTCCATTCAGCAGGAGACAAGCGCAGCGCGTACCTGACCGAGGAGCTGGATCCCGTGCGCCTCGGCCCCAAACCACGCCACAGGGCACGGGGTGATTCATAACCATTGGCCTCTGCGACCCGTACCAGATAGCCGTAAGCCCACTCGCCTGGATGAGGCCTCGGACGCACTGGAAGACCGTGGCGCCTCCACCAGCGCCCACCGCCCGTCGTCACGACAGCAGATGCGTGGTAGATCGGTTCAAACCGCTGCACGGGTGACTCCTGCCGCGTGACACGCGAGCTCGCAGAGGTATTGCAGGTGTGCGCTGGATACGGTCCTCAGCTGCGCATCGAATGCCTGTATGAAAACGTCGTGACCACAATCCGCCGGAAGCGGCCGGCCGGGAGGCCACGCCTGTGCGAAACGTCGAAAGTGCTCGGGACTGACTTGGGCTGTTGCCGCGCCGACAAGAACGTTCAGCAACAACACGCGGAACTGGGCATCCAGGCTTTCGAAGTACGGCGTCGGGGAAATGGCGACTTGCGGAAGTGTGTCCGACACTTCTATCCATGGGCGCAGATTGGACCACCAGCGCATCAACAGGCCAAGGCGCGCCTGCCGTTCCTCGATACTCAACGCAGGATTGAAGACCAATACCCGTGCCTCACCGATGGGAGACGCAAAATGCGCGAGGACGCGATGAGCCACCAGGTAGGCGCCTGCCGGTAGATCCGTCTGGCTTCCGGCATCGGCCAGATAGGCGAGTAACCGTCGGGTCGGATGCTTGTCGTCAAGCAACAAAAAGACGTTCCCACGCTCGCGACGGTGACGAATACGTAGCAGACGAAGGAGCCGGCATTCCAGTCCGTCTGGCCAGTCCTTGAGCAACCGCCCGAGGCGTTCATCCGTTGTACGCTCATGCGTGGCGTGGCCTCGGCTCACTTCATGGATGCACTGCAGCAGCTCCTGCAACCAGAACACCAGTGCATAGGTCTGGCGAAGATGGGTGGCAACGCGCCGCTCACCATCGGGAGCCCATGATGGAGTGTGGAGCCCACTGGTTTCTGCGACCAATCGCGTGAGGCGCCCAAGTGCGGGCGATGCAGGAGGACTGACCAGGGTAGTCAGCGATTGGCCACAGCGGCAGGTCCAGTCCGGCCCCATGCTGGGCCATGTCAGCCCGCGCCCACATTGGCAATGCTGGAGAAGCAGGCAATCGTGCAGGGTGTTGTTGCCGGCCGAAAACTGACCATGTAAGCGGGTAGATTCCGGTTGAAAACTGACCAGGGTGTTTAACCTCCCTGCCTCTTTTTGAGGCAGAGGCAATGAGGTGATCACCATGGAAATGTTGG
>Ga0268298_10004647_pt1 | contig 13275 bp, 11 predicted proteins | sample WWTPWeurt_MetaG_FD_194462 | JGI IMG/M metagenome (GOLD analysis project Ga0268298, IMG submission 194462) | Activated sludge microbial communities from WWTP in Nijmegen, Gelderland, Netherland - WWTP Weurt | ecosystem: Engineered > WWTP > Aerobic digester > Activated sludge | place... | reverse complement strand
CTGCAAGATCGGCTTGATCTCCAGCAGTTCCGCTAGCAGACGTTTCGCCCCGCCAATGCGCCCGCCTTTGGCAAGGTATTCGAGCGTGTCCACAAGGAAATAGATCCGTCCGCGCGGGATCAGGTCGTTGAGTTTGGCAACGATCGCATCCGCAGATTCGCCTGCCTTTGCCATGTCATCTGCCAGCAGCACAAGCGAGCCGAGGTTGCATGAAATGGTCTGCGTATCCACCACGCGGATATCGACCTGCGGAAATTCCTGAGCGGCAGTCTGTGCCGAGCGGACCGTTCCGCTGGCTTTGCCGGTCGGTGCGACCACGATCACACTCTCGCCTTTTTCCTGCGCCATCTTGAAAATGGGAAAGTACAAAGGCGGCTCCGGCGCGGAGGTCTTGGGCAATGTTTTTGAAGCTTTTAGCTTTTGCAAAAATGCGGCGGTATCCAATTCCCTGTCGTCGTGAAAAGATTCCTCTCCGAACACAACGATCTGCGGGATCAATGGGATGTTTCGCTGTGCGAGCAGCGCGCGCGGAAGTCCACAAGTGGTGTCAGCAACGATCAAGGTCATGATGGTACTCTCCCAATAATGAGATGTTCATGCATTCATTGTATGCCCGTACCTGTCACTGTGGAACTGTGCATTTCATCCCTCTTTTAAACATCCCGTTGATAGACCCTGTGGGTCTTGTAAAAATCAATGCCAAAATTTTCCATCTCTCTTTGCATGGTTTCATTCTCCACCCCGATCTGCACCACCTCGGCATGAATGAACTGCCCCGAGTCCCGCACCGACTTGAACATCTCGCTGTACAGGATGGCCGTCCCGCCTGAGCCGCGATATTCCGGCAGCAGACCCGCGCCGTTGATGTTAAGCCAGTCGGTCTTTTTTAATTCCCGCAGCAGGGTCAGCCAGCCGAAGGGCAGGATCTTCCCTTTGGTCTTTTGTAACGCCGCTGAAACATCGGGGTAGGCGAACAGAAAACCAACCGCCCGATCATCTTTCATCACCAGCTTGATCAACTTCGGGTCTGCCAGCCAGAGGATCTGATTTGCAAGGGTGTCGATCTCTTCACCGGTCAACGGAGTGTTGCCGGTGGTGCCTTCAAGCGAGGAGTTGTAAAGTTCCTTGATGTGCGGGATCAACTTGCGCAATTCGGCGCGGGTGCTGGAACTCGCAACACGGAGTCCGCGGCGGCGGGCAATGCGCTCTGCCAGCTCATGGATCCGTTCGGGGAATTGGATGTTCGTGCCAATGTAGCCAGAGACCGCCTCGCCCTGCTTTTCGAATCCCTGCGATTCGATTAGGTCTGGGTAATAGGCGGGGTTATATGGCAAGCCAAAAGCGGGGCGGTGCTCAAAGCCTCTCACGAGCAGACCGAACCCATCCAGCGGAGTGAATCCCTTGGGGCCGAGGATCTTCGTCAGACCACGAGAGCGTGCCCACGCGAATGCGGCAGAGAATAGCCCGCTGGCGGCTTCGGGGTTATTCTCGCACTCGAACATATAAAAGAAGGCGGTCGCTTCTTTATTGAATTCGTTGTAGTGACGGTTATCCAGCACGGCAAGCCGGCCAGCCACCCGGTCTTGTTCGTGAGCGAGAAAAAATTCGGCGTGGGAATGTTTGTAGAACGGGAACCGCTTGCGGTTAAGTCTGATCCGCTCGTCCATTTGCAGGGGCGGCACCCACTGGGGAATATCCCGATAAATAGAAAAAGGCAAATGGAGAAAATCCTCCACCTGCCTTTTGTTGTTAAGATCGATCCGGGTGATGCGCATGCCAGTTACATGGACTTCGCGCGTTCCGCCATTTGATTACGCAGATCCTGGGTGTCCTTGTCGATGGTGAAGATCGCGCCGAGATAGAAGAAGAAGCACAAGCCCCAAGCGATGGTGCAGATGAGCAGGATGGCGGTTTGCAAACTGAACGCATCTGCGATGATGCCGGTGATGATGGGCGCTGAGATCGCGCCCGCGTTCTCGATGAAATATTCCACAGCCTGCGCCGTTGAGCGGACTTCCGGCACGGTGACATCGTACACGGTGGCGATGACATTGGCGGAGGAGAGCGGCATGAAGAGGGCGGTAAGGCACATCAGAATGAAGAATTGATTCCGCGCTTCAATGGGGGTGGTGAGGGCGAAGTACATAAAGATCGCTCCGAGCAAAACGCCCGCGCTGGAGATGATGATGCGTCCTTTGTTGGTGCGCTTGAAGGCAAAATCACCGAGCGCGCCGCCGACAAAATATCCGCTGGCGAGGATGAGAATGACCGGCGCCATGGTAAAGAGAATGCTGTTCGCGTCGTAGCCGCGTTCTTTTTCAAGATAGCCGAAGAAGAAGAAGGTGATCACGTTCCACGGGAATACGCCCGCGAAGCCCTGCAGGAAAATGAACCACATGGTCTTCTTTTTGAAGATCTCTTTGGCTTCAGTCCACGAGAACTTGAAGGTTTGCATTTCAGCCATGCCTTCAAATTCGGGTTCGGCCTGTCCGCGCGGCATTTCCTTCACGCCGAAATAAATGATCACCGCGAGCACAATGCCCAGTGAGCCTGTGATGTAGAACACGGAACGCCAGCCGCCGATCATTGGGGCGACGATCAACGCGAGGATCATGCCTATTAAATAACCGAGGGGCTGCGCGAGCTGCAAAATGCCGTACACTTTTCCGCGCAGGTTGGGACCGAAATAATCCGCGATCAACGTGAATAAGCCGGGGTAGGAGGAGTCGTCGATGCCGGTGGAGGCGCGGGTGACGAGAAAGCCGCCGAAAGATCGGACGATGGCGTTCAGCCATGTCGTGGCGCCCCAAATGAACGACGCGAAGGCGATCAGTTTTGTGCGGGCATAGCGATCGTATAAATATCCCCAGACCGGGTAGAGCACGGTCGCCACCAGCAGCGCGCCCGAGTTGATCAATCCCCATTGTTTGTTGTTGAGTGAAAAGTCATTGCTGATCTGAACCTGCAATGAGCCGATCATCAACTTGTCTGTCTGGTGCAACAGCATGAAAAAGAAAAACACAACGACCACGAACCAGCGATAGCGTGAATGCTCTGTGGACATACTGACCTCGTTCGATTTGGGATGTATGATTTTCGATCGGCAATTGTGGAGCGCGTGAATTTTACCGTTTCCTGCTGTCTCTGCCTATGTATCCAGCGAATCTTCCTGAATGATCTCTTGAGCCAGATTCTTCAACTCGTCCTTGCCGCCCAGTTTGACAGTGTCGAAATATTGGTCGAGCAGGTCGAGCGGACTCAAACTGCTCACCGCCTGCCCTTCAGGGATCCGCACCCGCGCTTCGATCTGCGGGCGCTTCGCCAGATGAAATTCGAACGCGCCTTCGGTGTATTTCCGCAAAGCAGATTCATCGATCAGTGTGTCCCACTCTCTGGGATATTCAACCGACAATCGGACGATCGCCTCAGACATTTCCTGCGGACTGGGCAATGCTTCTTTAAGAGCATCGTTCACGTTCTCACTGGACCTGAGAACGGTTCGGCGGTCTATGAACTTTCTCGCCCCTGTGAGTTGAACCCACTCGACCTGTGTGTCTCTTCCGCCTTCAATATCCGCAATGACAAAGAACCTATCTTCCTTTGCTTCGCCAAAATCCACCCGCTCGATGGAGCCGGGATAGACCACCGGCGGCTGGCTGCCTTCGTTTACATCCTGCGGTTTGTGAATGTGTCCCATGGCAACATAACTCAGTTTGGGGTTCTTCACCAAACTGCCCGAAAGGACGAGGTCATTGCCGAGCATCACCAATCTCTCACCGCCGAACTTCGCACCTTCAATGGAGGCGTGCGCCGTGAGAACGATCGGCAGAGACGGGTCGGCATCTTCAATGAAACCTTCCATCAACTCGCCGATGTTCCCCTCGATGCGTGCGTATGCTTCAGTGGAGTCTGTTTCCCCTGTGACAGCCATCAACCCCGAGCGGGTGATCCACGGCATGCCAATGACTTGAATCTGAACACCCCACAGATCATCGGGAGTGAGGATGCAGGGCTGGTCGATCACCTTCACGAAAGGCACCTGCAAGGTTTTGAATTCCTGCAAAGCATGAGCGCGCCCAATGGACGGAGAAATATCATGGTTGCCGACCAACAGCAAAGTAGGGATCTCCGCCTGTGACAATCGCATGATGCGTCTGCCCCATTCGCGTTGAAAGGTCGGCGCAGGCGAACGGTCTTTGTAGGCGTCACCCGCAAAGATGACCATTTCCACTTTTTGTGTGATGGCGGCATCCACGATGGTATCCAGCGATTTGAGGAAATCGAGCACGCGCAGGGGAAGCCCTGTCACGGGGTCGTGGCGGCCGTAGTTGGCCATGTCGATATGTGCGTCGGCGAAATGCAGTAATTTCATAAGTTGGGTGTCAGGTTGAATGTTGGAAAGTTGAAGGATGCAGGTTGAACATTCAAACTTTTCAACCTGTAACTTTTAACTCATTATCAAGGTTGTAATCCCAGATCTTGCAGAGCCTGCACCGCAGGCAGCCAGTTGACATGGATGGTCAATGTCGTGCGGTAATCTCTTACAGCAGACTCGGTATCTCCGATCTGATAGTAGGCTCGTCCGCGCCAAAGCAGAGACTCTTCAAGTGTGCGCTCCTGCTTGCTGGCGGGGTCGGTCAGTGTGGTGTTGGCAAGGTTGATCACATCTTGATATCGCCCGGAATAGAAATAAGCGAAGTAGGGTCCCGTTTGATACCACATGATGCGATAGGGGCGGTCTTGTGTTTTTGTGTCCCATTCGGCGTAGGTGGCAAATGCCTGGTCGTAAGCAACAGCGGCATCTGCGTATTCTCTTAATGCCACATGGCTTGTGCCCTTGTTGAACCATGCGAAGAACAAGTTATTGCCCTTCAGGGTCTTGATCTCTTTCTCTGCCATTTCCAGCGCGTGCTGTGCGGCCCAGGTTTCATCCACCCACGGACCGAGCGCGGTCAGCATTTCTTCCTCGCGGCCGGCGGGATAGACGACCATGAAGATATAGTTGAAAGCGCGCCAGCCGTCTTGATAGTCATTGTATTTGCTGACGATATTCTTGCCGGGTTTGGTGTAGGCGTCTTGCACGATGAAGCCACCCTGCGCATCATCGTAACCGGTGGTGAAAAGATAATGTCCAAGCCAGCTGATCTTGCCGGTGGTGTCGCGTTCGTAATATCCCTTTTCCACCACCACTGGGAAGCCGGCTGCGATCAGACGTTTGATGAGGGCTTCATCACCGCCCAAGCGTACAAGGGCGCGGTACTCGGTATTCTCATTGACGAAGTCCACCATCTCGTAAGGCATCACGTTCTTATCCGCTTTACCGCGGTCGATGAAGTTCACGCGGGTGTCGCCTGAACCCGGCTTGACCACTTTTGCCACGTCATCACGGTTGCCTTTCCAGCCCCAGAAATTGAGTGCCATGGTCAGGTTGGCGGGTCCGCAATAGTTCCAGCGTTCATGCTGATCAACGTAGATCACTCCCGGCAGGATAACCGAAGCAGGCACGGGCGCGAAAGTAGCGGTCGGCGTGAGTGTAGGTCCCTTTGTGGGAGTTGGAGTGTTCAAGGCAGATGCCTGCGGTGTGAGAGTCAGTGAATATTCCGCCCGGGCGGTTTCGATCGCAGTTTCAATGGTAAGCGGACCTTGCTCGCTGGGCTGAAAGACCGCCTCAGAGGGTGGGTTAAAGTAGTAGATGACCTGCGTGCGGATCGCATCCACGCGCCACGCGAGGCGGCTGTGAATGGGGGGTAAGTTATATAAGCCGACCAAAACCACGAGAGTGATGGGGATCAGCCAGAGTTTGTTCATGCTTTTTATTCTGTTCATAATAAGGATTATACATGCTTGTCAGAACGAAATTGTTGTAGATCTGTCTGTTCAATTGGATATTGTCTAGTACTTTTGTACGGTTTTAGGCGCGAATAGCCGATTCCTAATAAATTTCTTAAGTCTTTGCCAGTATCAAATCTGGTGCGATAACGACTAAACCATATACTTCCATGAAAAGGAGACAAATAACATGAGAAAAGGTACTTTGTTTATATCGGTGGTTTTGACCACGTTCATGCTTGCAGTGCTATTCGGGGTGGCCTCGGCTTATCAGAAGATCATTACTTCAAAGGATGAAGTTGCCGTTGAACAGCCGACTGCGGCTGTGGATTTGGTGAGTGCGCCAGTTGCACCTCCGCCAGCGCCGACCCAGATCGCCCCTGAAGTTGCGGCAGATATTGCCGCCAAGGTCATTGGTCAGACCGACTTGTACAGCGTGGAAGTGACCCAGTACGAAGGCGCGGATGCGTATCTTGTTACATTTTCATCGCGCGACCTTGTGTACATGAGTCTGGATGGCCGTGTGCTTTCCATTTCTGAGCTGCCCGTTACCGTAGTCACACAACGCCGGCGCAACAATAATAACGATGAGCCGAATGCACCTGTTGCCACTACGAGCGATAACGGCGGCGAAGATCACGAAGACCATGAAGATGAGGATGATTAGAATGTCTGCTTTCATCCCCGCAGATCGGAGGTTAAGTAATGGCGAATAAACCCGCACCCAAGAATTGGAATGATGTTCAGCTCACGATCGCCGCAGGCTCAATGGCTCTCACGCTTACCCTGTGGAATTTGTTTGCCGGTCCCGACCGGGCGGAGGCTGTAAAGCGCGCTCAGGATTTAGCCGCTTTGCCTCCTGCGCAGCCCACTGAGGCTGTCGCTCCTGCCCCTGCGATCGAGGTTCAGCCCGCAATCCAACAAGGGAATGGTCCCATCCTTTTGGGTGGCAGTGCCCCGCAGACCCAGGTGGTCGTCACTGTGGGTGGTGGCGGCGGAGGCGGTGGTGGTGGGGGCGGAGGCGGTGGAGGAGGCGGAGCTCCCGCAACTTCTACCAGTTCATCCTAATGCTTCACCGATTGCCCTTTCGTGCCATGGGCGGCGAGATGCTTGCCATTTTGGAAGGGGAGGAAGATTCCTTCCCTTCCATTTTGGATGAAGTTCCCGGCTGGTTCGAAGGCTGGGAGCAGACTCTCAGCCGCTTCAGACCAGACAGCGAACTGTCTCGACTGAACCAGACATTCGACCAGCCTGTGGAGGTAAGCGAAACCCTTTGGGATGTTTTTCAATATGCTTTGTCTGCAGAAACCATCACCGGCGGGCTGGTCACTCCGGGTGTGCTCGATGCGTTGGTCGAGGCGGGGTACAGCGAAAGTTATGACTTCCTTCCGCGGCAGCAGGTCCGCTTTGGGGTGCAGACCCTCTCGGCAGTCAACCCGCTCTCGTTGGTGACATGGGACGAAGATGATCGAACGATCTGCCTGCCCTATGGCATGCGCCTTGATTTTGGCGGAGTGGCAAAAGGCTGGGCGGCGCATCAAACCGCAATGCGGTTAAAGAAATACGGTTCGGGATTAATGAACGCCGCAGGCGATATCGCCATCAACGGTTCAATGTCATGCGGCGAACTGTGGTTGATCGGGGTGCGGAATCCGTTCGTAAAGGATACCGACTTTGAAACCCTAAAGTTGAGCCGCTGCGGGGTTGCCACATCGGGCAAGGACCGCCGTACCTGGAATCAGAACGGAATGTTCCGCCATCACATCATCGACCCCAAGACCGGTTTGCCTGCTGAAACGAACGTGGTCACGGCTACCGTGGTCGCGCCGACTGTCATGGAAGCCGAAGCCGCATCGAAAGCCGCATTGATCCTCGGCGGCGAAAAAGGACTGGAGTGGATCGAATCTGATCCGTCTTTGGCCGGCATCCTTGTGCTTGATAACGGGCACACTTTGTATAGTAAAAGAATCACCGAGTATTTGTAAGGAGTAATCAAAATGTCTGTTAACTCATCCGAGCAGGAATTTGAATCATCGGTAAGCATCCAGACCTTTCTGGCTTTTCTCGTCGCCATGACGGTCGGTTTGTTGATCGCCGTGCTGCTGTTACCGGCCTGGCTGCCGAACATGTCCTTCTCTTTGGAGGGCGATGCCCCGAAGGCGTATTGGTATCTTTCCCGCGCCACGGCATTTGTCTCTCTTTCCCTGCTTTGGGTGTCAATGGCGCTTGGGCTGGGCATCACCAATAAGATGGCACGCTTGTGGCCCGGCGCTCCCGCATCCTTTGCGATCCATGAATATGTCAGCCTGCTTGGACTGGCGTTCTCGATCTTTCACGCCATCATCATCATGGGTGATCACTACATCAAGTTCACCCTGCTGCAACTGCTGATCCCTTTCAGCACGACAGAGTATCGTCCGTTCTGGGTGGGCATTGGGCAGATCGCTTTTTACACCTGGGCGATCCTTGTCGCCTCGTTCTATGTCCGCCCGTCGATCGGGCAGAAGTCCTGGCGCTTTCTGCATTACGGAAGTTTTGGCATGTATCTGCTGGGGATCTTTCATGGTCTCTTCAGCGGCACAGATACTTCCGCGAGCTGGGCACAGAATTATTACTGGTTCTCGGTTGGAAGTTTGCTCTTCCTTTTGATGTATCGGATCCTGGTGACTGTGGCGGATGCGCTCTTCCCCCAGAACAAGAGACCTGCGCCCGCGCCTGTTTCTGCTCCGAGCCGGACTCAGGGATAGTTGCCCCTGCTTTCTGAAAAAAATATTTACACGATAAAAAAGTGGACAGCCAATTTTCTGGCTGTCCACTTTTTATTTCACACTTATTACTCGTTACTCAGATTACTCTTTCACTTCACCGTCGATCACATCGCCGTCTTTGGGTCCGCTCGCGGCGGGACCGCCACTCGGCTGACCCTGTTCCTGCGGTTGCCCTTGCGAGTACAACTGCTGGCTCAGGGCGTGGAAGGTGTTCTGCAGGGTTTCGGTCTGCTTCTTGATGTTCGCAACATCATCACCCTGCGCGGCTTGCTTCAGGTCATTGATCTGCGTTTCGATCGAGCCGCGCTCTGCGGACGGGACCTTGTCCCCAAGTTCGCGCAGCGCCTTCTCGGTCTGATAGACGAGATTATCGGCGGTGTTCTTCACTTCGATCAACTCGCGGCGTGACTTGTCCGCGGCTTCGTTTTGGCGGGCTTCCTGTACCATGCGATCGATATCGCCCTTGTTCAAGTTGGTCGATGCGGTAATGGTCACCTTCTGTTCCTTGTTGGTCGCCTTGTCTTTCGCGGTCACATGAAGGATGCCGTTCGCGTCGATATCGAAGGTCACTTCCACCTGCGGGATTCCGCGCGGCGCCGGTGGGATTCCGTCCAGGCGGAATCTGCCAAGGCTCATATTGTCCTGCGCCATTGGGCGCTCGCCCTGCAAGACATGGATGTCCACAGCGGTCTGGTTATCTGCCGCGGTGGAATAGGTCTCGGTCTTGCGGACGGGGATCGTGGTATTGCGTTCGATCATCACGGTCATCACACTGCCCATCGTTTCCACGCCGAGCGAGAGTGGGGTTACATCCAAAAGCAGAATGTCTTTCACATCGCCGCCGAGCACACCGCCCTGAATGGCAGCGCCGATCGCAACGACTTCATCGGGATTGACTCCCTTGTTCGGCTCTTTGCCGTTCGTCAAACTGCGAACCAGATCCTGAACCATCGGCATGCGCGATGAACCGCCGACGAGAACCACTTCGTCGAGTTTATCGGCGGAGAGCCCCGCGTCCTTGAGCGCGGCTTCAAAAGGCTTGCGGCAGCGCTGGAGCAGGTCGCTGGTCATCTGCTCGAACTTGGCACGGCTGAGTTTCAATTGCAGGTGCTTCGGTCCGCTGGCATCGGCTGTGATGTAGGGCAGGTTGATCTCGGTTTCCATCATCGTGGAAAGCTCGATCTTCGCCTTCTCTGCCGCTTCGCGCAAACGCTGGAGCGCCTGCTTGTCGGCGCGCAGATCGATACCCTGATCCTTCTTGAATTCATCCGCCGCCCAGTTGGTGATCTTCTGATCCCAGTCATCGCCACCGAGGTGGGTGTCGCCGTTGGTGGATTTGACTTCGATCACGCCTTCGCCCACTTCCAGCACCGACACGTCAAATGTGCCGCCGCCGAGGTCGAAGACCAGAATGGTTTCGTTCTTTTTCTTGTCGAGCCCGTAAGCCAGCGCGGAGGCTGTCGGCTCGTTGATGATGCGCAGAACTTCCAAACCTGCGATCTTGCCTGCGTCCTTGGTTGCCTGGCGCTGGCTGTCATTGAAATACGCAGGGACGGTGATGACAGCTTGCGTCACGGTCTGACCGAGATACGCTTCTGCATCCGCCTTGAGTTTGCCCAGCACCATGGCGCTGATCTCCTGCGGAGAATATTCCTTGCCGGTTACAGGAAGTTTAACGCGCACATCGTTTGATGGTCCTTCGATCACTTGAAACGAAACCATGCCGCGTTCAACGCTGGTCTCTCCGAAGTGCCGTCCCATAAAACGCTTGATGGAATAGACAGTGTTGTCTGCATTGATGACAGCCTGTCGTTTGGCGGTCTGCCCGACCATGCGCTCGCCGTTCTTATTAAAGGCCACAACAGACGGGCAGAGGCGTCCGCCTTCTGCAGTGGTGATGACAGTGGGTGTTCCGCCTTCCATGACGGATACCACGCTGTTTGTCGTGCCGAGGTCAATGCCAATGATTTTTCCCATGAGGTTACTCCTTGCTTATGTTTTCGATGTCTAAATATTAAGCGATGTGTGCAAGAATTCTGTTAACGATGCATAGAAATTTTATTGTCCCGGCTCGCTGACCTGTACCCAGTCAAAGGTTGCGGTCATGGGAATGTCTGCGTAGGAGGCGGCACTGATGCCGACCTTGCCGCCGGCAAGACCGATATGGCTGACATCCAGCTTGCGGAAGAGTTTGCCGTTGATGAACAAAAAGAGAAGATTATCCTGACAGGTCAATCCAACTTCATGGTCGAGTATGCCGGCTTGCAGGTATTCGGTGGTGTCGCTCACGATGGGTGTGTACTGTGCGATCTCTGGTGAGAGCCATTGTCCGAGCAGGACGCTGTATGTCCCGTCGCTGGCGAGGTTGAATTCATACCATCCATTGGTTTCGCTGTAATTGCAAACCACCCCAATGGAACCGGAAGCGGTGCCAAAGAATTTTGCGCTGATGTTCACGCTTGAATATTCGTGCGCGTTGTGGATGGCGTAATACCAGGTGTCAGGAGAGGCAAAGTCGATCCGGAGCAGGTCGTTTTCAAGCCCGACCAATGCGGGTTGTGCGCCGCCAGTCTGGAAAGACGCCCATGCGCCCAAGTCCGCGTTGAAATCTTCGGTGAAGAACATAGGCACGGGCGTGGATGTGGGGCTGGCGGTCGGGACGGGGGTGAGGGTCGGGATGCTCGTGGCAGTGGCAGGCGGGGGCGGAGTCTGACTGGTTGTTTGCGGGGCGGATTCTGCCTGGGTTGCGGCGGGTGCGCTTTGGCAGGCGGCTGTCAGGAGCAGGCATCCGATCAATAAAAGTTTTTTCATGGTTTCTCCATTAAACGAATTCGCCCAGCAGTATAACCTGCCGGGCGAATGGGTGTGGAGATGCCGGGAATTGAACCCGGGTCCGAAAGATTCGACCCTCGGAACTCTACGAGCGTAGCCTGCCGAATTTAGTCATCACAGGGATCTCGGCGGGCAGGTAACCCTGTGACCATCTGCTTATCTTAGGCGTATTTAGCAGAGTCATACGCAGCGCTCCACCTTTGTGTCGCCCGGCCCGGCACCCGGTGAAGTTCGGTGACGGCGGACGTGACATCCTAAGATGTCAACTGTTATGGTTCGCCTTAGGCGGCGAGGGGCATAGCAGCGTAAGAAGTGTTTTTGGCACTTAATGTTTGCGCTGATTTTACGAGTTCGGCGCGCGCTCGGCTCGCATTCCGGAACCAGCCTCTCCCGTCGAAGCCGATCATCCCCGCGAATGGCATGAAATTTTTTCTTCATGCACTTTAATTATAGCACAGGAGATTAATAGGAGTTTATCCGTTATAATTGAAGAAACGAACATCTGACTGACGGTTGAGGAATTATGACTGAAAAAATTTTGATCATTGACGATGATATAGACACCCTCAGGCTGGTTGGGTTAATGTTGCAACGACAGGGGTATCAGATCGTTGCTGCTTCGAACGGATCACAGGGGCTTGCAAAAGCGTTCGATGAGCGCCCCGACCTGATTCTGCTCGACGTTATGATGCCCGACATGGACGGTTACGAAGTCACCCGCCGTTTGCGGAAGAATCCGACCACGGCCACTGTCCCGATCTTGATGTTCACAGCAAAGACACAATTGGATGATAAAGTAACGGGTTTTGAGGTTGGGGCGGATGACTATCTCACCAAGCCCACTCACCCCACAGAATTACAGGCTCATGTGAAAGCCCTGCTTTCACGCGCGGCTCCAAAAGATGCGACCGAGATCGTAACTGCATCGCACGAGCATCATGGATATGTGATCGGTGTCCTTTCTGCGCGCGGAGGATTGGGCGTTTCTTCACTGGCTTCGAACCTCGCGGCGGCGATCCATACCCGTTCACAAGCCGATGTGATCCTGGCTGAAATGACACCCGGGCAGGGCACGCTCGGCATGGATCTTGGCTTCCCGAACCAAAAGGGACTGACCGAACTTTTACAGGGCAGTGTGGTTGAGATCACGCGCGAGAAGGTGCAGGCATCGCTTCTCTCTCATAGCTCAGGAATGAAACTTATGCTTGCATCTGAGAATCCGCGTGAAGTGGTGTTGACCTCGCAGGTGCAGAATTACGAATCTCTGATCACCCGGCTTTCCACTCTCGCGCGTTTCGTAGTCCTGGACTTGGGTACCGGGCTGCCTGCTCATGTGCAGAAGATCCTTCCCTTGTGCTCCGAACGGGTTGTTGTTGTCGAGGGTGTGCCGAGTTCCATTCAGCATAGCAAATTATTGATCGATGATATTGCCGACCTGAAACTTGATCGCGCAAGCATCAGCGTGGTATTGAATAACCGTCAGCGTTCTGAAGCACAAATGCAATCTGCAAAAGTGCAGGAACTGCTAAATCACTCTGTGGCTCTCACACTCACCCCTGCTCCTGAATTGTTCCTGCAGGCTTCGCGGATGCAAACACCGGTCGTGGTCTGTCAGCCGACGAATATCACCTCTCAACAATTCCTCAAGATGGCAGATACGATCATTGGACGTGAAAAGGCTCGATGAGTTCGTTCTCCTCCCAGACGGAAGCCAGCATTGATTTTGCTGCAGCCCTTTTCCGCCAATCGAAGCACGCAGTGGTTTTGAGCGGCGCCGGGCTATCGACCCCGTCTGGGATTCCTGATTTTCGTTCCACAGGGACCGGGCTATGGTCGCGCGATGAGC
>Ga0268298_10004646_pt1 | contig 13277 bp, 7 predicted proteins | sample WWTPWeurt_MetaG_FD_194462 | JGI IMG/M metagenome (GOLD analysis project Ga0268298, IMG submission 194462) | Activated sludge microbial communities from WWTP in Nijmegen, Gelderland, Netherland - WWTP Weurt | ecosystem: Engineered > WWTP > Aerobic digester > Activated sludge | place: Netherlands... | reverse complement strand
CATCCTGGTTGCGGTAACGCAGCATCAATCCCCGATCCACCAATAGTTTCTCATACTGACGCACTGTTGAAACAAAACGCGGATCCTTTGCGTCGAGCAGTCCAATGGTTGGAAGGAGCAAATTGCTGGCGTCCGGATATTCGCCGCCTAACGCCTGCGTAAAAAATCCGAGATCCTTGTTGTATCCCCTATCGAGCACCGTGGCACGCTCTATATCCGCGATTTGTTGCCACCGCGATGCGTGCGCCGGATGCTTCAACCGCCGCGCAATCACTGCGCCCCTTTGAATGGCTGCCCAGCACATCGCTCGCGAAAATGTGTAAGGCCGCAGCATGCTGCGAAATTCCCAGATGCCCGTGTCCTCCTCGGGCGCATTTGCAATCGCTGATTCGACGAGACGCTCGACCAGCGCAAAGATCGCACTACCATCATCAATTACTATGCGCGGATCAGTGACAAAAGTCTCAAGACACAGGATGATCTCGCCCATCAGATCATTTTGTTTCTGAAGATGTGCCGCATTGCCAATGCGGACGAAACCATTTCCTTTGTAACCGACTAGATGAGGCAGAAATTCTTCGTCAATTTTACGGGCTCCGTCGAGCGCATAAACCGGTTGGAGGGGCCCGGACTCGACAACGTTGCAGAGATAACGAATGAACGCTTCTCCCTCCGCTAGATGACTCAACCTGCGAAGAGCTTCCACAACGAATGCAGCATCTCGCAGCCAGCAATATCGATAGTCCCAGGTGCGCTGTGTACCGATGGCTTCCGGTATACTTGTCGTCGCCGCGGCAATGACTGCGCCTGTGTCTTTGTATGTATGGAGCTTTAGGCACAACGCGGAACGCAAGACGAGCGCCGGCTCAAACGTAGGCAGAGAACATGTTTTCGCCCAGCTTCGCCAGCCTTGAATCGTTGACTCGAGCAAAAAATTCACTTCAGCCAGGTCCGGTCTTTTTGCGCGAGAATAGCAGCTGAACACAAAGAACACTGGCCGGTCCAAAAAGAACTCAGCGCCCTCAAGAACAAAAGACAGGGGGAGATTGGAATACAGAAAAAAATCTATGTCACTTCCGCGGATCACAATCGATTCACCGCTGAGCGCGACTGCTGGTTTTGTTTTTCCATAGTCGGGACGCGCATCAAAGACAACTCTCAGTCGAGGGCGTCCTCGGATCGGTCTCAGGATGCGCACGATTTCAACGGGCGACTGCACACCCAGACCTTCCACAATGCGCGGAGCAAAGTCCAGAAGCTCATATCCTTGCTGCTCATTCAAAATTTGAGATCGTAGAATATTTGTATTCTCTACATATGCGAAAGTCCTGTCTGCATCACCGAGCGATTCCAGAATCTGAAAGCATCCTCCGTTCTGCCCATCCAGCAAACGTGCAAAAACGGAAGGGGAATCAAATCGGGGCATGCAAAGCCAGTCGATCGATTGATCGGGAGATACAAGCGCCAGTATTCGCTCATTTCCGATGATCCCATGATTCAGCAAACCGTGGTCCTCTTTTGAGCAATCCCGGAGGACATGATGGATGAAGTGCGATGACGATGAGGATGCATTTCCTGTTCCAGTAGCGGCGCGACGTCCTTCTCACTTTGCCCCAGTGGCTTGTGCGAAAATCCCGTCCGCGCTAATTCTTCGGCTTGATTCGAGATTGGAAGCTCGCTTCGAGAAAATGTGCCACCGCTACGGCGGCCACGTCGTGTCCATGTCGGTTCAGATGCTGGTCCCTCGGAAAAGTTAGAGGGCCAGGAGCGCGGCGAAACGTATCAAGCAAGCTCAAAAACGGAATGTTCTCTTTTTCCATTCGGTGGCGTAGTTCAATACCCATTGGGACACGATCGTGGAGCCACGACTCGTCCATTGCATATCCATAGCTCCGCATCAGATCGAACTTGCTCTTATCGTACCTCACATCGGAAGGTATATAAACCACAGCGAACGCGGCACCGCTTTGCTCCGTCTCTTCTTTTATCCTCTGGATGGTTTTCAGCATGGTCTCAAATTTCGGGCGCGCCCGCGCATCGAGACCATATACTTGCGAGAAGTATTCCGGTTCCAGCAGACCGAGTAAGACCTCCTGTGGATTCCGACCATCCACAAGCGCTTGCCCATTTTGTGCGAGCCACCGATCTGTAACACTTTCGTCGGCACCCATCTCCTTCGCATACTTTCGCACTTCGCTCTGGATCAGCGCCAGCGCCGGTTGAAACGCGGACGCCGGCACCACTTGCGACTGCTTTTCCCTGCTCGAATCGCTGGCGATGAGCATCGCCTGTGTCCGATCGAGCGTCAAAGCCTGACTCATCAGCAAATCGTTATAAGTTTTCTGAAGAAACGTACGATAGACGAAGTTCGCCGTGTTCGGCGCGATCCAGAAAAGAATCCGCACGCCCAGCTTCTTTTGCTGATTCTGCTTCATCCGTCGCAGCAGCAAACTTTCGCCTGACTCATAAACATCGTTCTGGTAGAGGCAGAGGACAACAATGTCGGGCTGCACCTTCTCTCTAATCGCGCGCAAGAGCCCCAGCTCATTTCCTGGCGAAAAGCCAGTCATTCCAGCGTTCACATGCTCCACCTGGAAACGTTGGCGCAGCGCTTTCTCAGAGCGCCGGACAAAACCATCCTCTTCGAGAACTCCAAGGCCTTGAGTGAAAGAATCCCCAAGGAAAAGAATCCGCGTCCCTGCTTTGGGACCGAGTTCCCTGTTGCGCAAGCCCAGAGAATTCGTGCCGAGTGCTACATTTCCTGGAGGAAGAACGTAGTACTGGGCAGACGTATCCAGAAAGAAAGCGCCGACCGTGTCCATCAGGCGGATCGCGCCAAAGACCAGCAGCAATGTCACAACAACGAAAATAGGCCGCCGAAATCGGAGGCGCTCGTTCGCAGGATCAGCAGGCGTGTTCATCATTGTGTTTCTCCTCGACGAATGCTAGAATAGGGCATATATGAAAGGGGAAAGTCCGCCTGCACTCGTTGCGACAATGCCAAGTCCAACCAGAACTACCAGGAACAACAAAATGGGCACAATCCAGAACTTACGGCGCTCCCTGAGAAAAATGAAGAACTCTGCCAGAAAATCCATATACTCCCCTTAAAAATGATGATCGTAAGTTCGCATCTGCACCAGTGTGTCTTCGCGGTCTTCCCAGTAAGAGGCAGCAGCCGCGTCCCTTTGCGTTTGGAGGAATCTTTTTCCCGAAATGCGTGCGAGGAGACCGACGGGTACAACCGCTATGACATACGCGACCGACAACAGAATGCGAGTGACAATGAACTGAACTCCACGCGCCGCCCTCATCCAGCCAGCAAACAGGACGTTGGCCAGCGGCGGGATGCATCCAATCAGAAGCAGAACACTGGCCGATCCAGACCATGCGAAAGAGATTTCCATATGGATCCAATAGCGATATGCGCAAACGCACGCACCGAGCGTTCCGAGCATCAAAAAGAACCGAGTCGCCTCCGTAGTAACACGCCGGATTCTCTCGATCATCAAATACAGTGGCGCGCCAACAGGATACAGAACGGAAAGCACAAACGAAACCACGACGCTCCATCCAAGAATTGGCGCGATGGGCTCTGCTATAGCGAGCTTCCAACGGACACCTGAGAGGATGAGCAACAAGACTCCAAATTTAAGGAAGAAAAGTCGTATGGGATTCAATCGAGTTCAAACTCCTTTTGCCAGGCAGAATCATCGTTTGTGGCATCCTGCTCTTCCTTACGTAACAAGAAGTTCTCAAGAACGAGCACATCCATGCCGGTGCGCATGAAGCAAGTGTAGGCTTGCTCGGGAGACATGACAATTGGCTCCCCGCGAACATTGAAAGATGTATTGATAACGACACTGCATCCCGTGAGTCTCTTAAACTCTGCAATCAGGGCATGGTATTCTGGATGATTCTCTGGAGAGACCGTTTGAATTCGGGCGGAATAGTCGACATGGGTCACCGCTGGAATCTCTGAGCGTTTAACGTTAAGTTTTTCGATTCCGAACAGGGCCTTCTCATTCGGAGTCATTTCAGTGCGAATAGATTGCTTAACGGGAGCAACCATCAGCATGTAATCTGAATCTTTCTCGTGATCGAAATACTGGGAGACATCCTCCCTCAAAACGCTCGGCGCGAATGGTCTAAAAGATTCGCGGAACTTGATCTTGAGATTCATCACGGACTGCATTTGTTCATTTCGCGGATCTCCAAGAATACTTCTTGCCCCCAGTGCTCGCGGGCCAAATTCCATCCGACCCACGAACCAGCCAACGACGCGACCCGCGGCAATGTAGGCCGCTGCAGCACGCGCCGCCGCAAATGTATCCGGCAGGCTCGTGTATTTCGCTTTCCTGGAATCAAGGACGTTCTTAATTTCGTTCCGACTGAATCTGGGGCCGAGATATGACCCTTTTTGCATCGAGCGCGCCCGTACAGGATCACGACTCATTCCAAGCACACGATGCCACGCAACCAGGGCTGCACCCAGGGAAGAACCGGCATCCCCGGCGGCGGGCTGAACCCATATTTCTTTAAACGGTCCCTCACGCAGAAGCCGCCCATTCGCGACACAGTTGAGAGCCACACCACCGGAAAGACAGAGGTTCTCCATTCCGGTGGATGCGTGGATGTGACGACCGAGCTTCAAAATGCACTCCTCCGTAACCAGTTGCACGGAACGCGCTAAGTCCATCTCGCGCTGCGTCAGGGGTGATTCAGGTTTGCGGGGTGGTCCGTCGAACAGCTCGTTGAATTTCGCATTGGTCATGCGAAGCCCGGCCGCATAATCAAAATAATCCATATTAAGGCGAAACGAACCGTCGTCCTTTACGTCGATCAGATGGTCCCGAATCGTATCAACGAAGCGCGGTTCACCGTAGGGAGCCAGGCCCATCAGCTTGTATTCCCCGGAATTGACCTTGAATCCGGCATAATAGGTAAACGCCGAATACAACATACCAAGCGAGTGCGGAAATCGGATCTCCTGCCGGATCCGCAGATGGTTTCCGACCGCCTCACCCCATGACGTTGTTGTCCATTCACCCACGCCATCGAGGGTAAGAAAAGCGGCACTCTCAAAAGGCGAAGGGTAAAACGCTGCAGCCGCGTGGGATTCATGATGCTCTGCAAAAATGATTCGCGCATCTTTCCGCAGGCCGGTCAAGTTTCGCCGGATGCTCCTGGCGACGAGCAGCTTGTGGTCAAGCCACGATGGCATCGCAGCAAGCCACAACCTGTAGCCTCGCGGCGACGCATGAAAAATAGATTCCAGAATACGTTCTAACTTTATGAAAGGTTTGTCGTAGAAGGCCACGAAGTCCAGGTCCGACTGAGCAATTCTTCCCTCGCGAAGGACATACTCAATTGCACTGATCGGAAAGCGCGGATCGTGTTTTTTTCGGGTGAAGCGCTCTTCCTGGGCTGCAGCGACGATTTGCCCGTCAACCACCAACGAAGCTGCTGCATCATGGTAGAAGCAAGAAATTCCAAGAATCCTGGGCATCGTTATGTAGAGGTTCAAATAACATCACGGCTGCCAGCTATTTTTACATTTTTGGATTCGGAATATTATAAAATTTATCAATAAATCCCAGATTGAAAATGCGCGAAACACCTTTCGGAATTATAATTCCGATCGTTCGCGCTGCCATGATTATTTGCGAAGACTGCGCTTGAAATGAAAAGGTGTCTCCCCGGTCTGTATCTTGAAAGCCTGATTGAAAACGGATCGAGACCGAAATCCATTCTCGCGCATAACCGATCCAATGTCCGCGTCGGGGTTATGCCTGAGCGCATCCTGTACAGCTTTCACCCTGAGACTATTCACATATTCGCGAAATGATTTCCGAAGCGCGTTATTCAAGAGTTCTGACAATTGATAAGGTGCCATATCGAGTGCCCGAGCGAGATCAGGAAGTCGCAATGTCGCATCCTTCAGCAACTCTCCGGAGATGAGCACTTGCTCCATTCTTTCAACCGCGAGTCCAACGTCCATACCCGTGATTCTAGATTTCGCATAACGGTTGTCCTTTTCTTTACTAAGGGATCGAAACTGACCACCTAACGCGAAGAAATCGAGAGGAACTAGAAAAATCCACGAATAAAAAGCAAACACAGAATAAGGGATGACTCCGAGGACGAAGCCATAGGCTGTGAGCCGCGCAATTGCCTGGATACACCAGAAAATTGCGGCAGGGCCTACTCGCCCGCGAAGTTCAATAGCAAGGAGATAAATCTCAATTGCGGTTGCCAGGATGGCTACCGCGATGAACGCCTGTGGCCTGATTGCCCAACCTGCTGCCGCCACAATGATCCCGGAAGTAGCTATAATGGACGATATCCAGTACATCTTCCGCGTTCGTTCTTCCGGCCAGGAAAAGAAAAGCGGAATAAACAAAAGAAACAGTGCCCGAGCTACAAGCAAACATAACACACTGATTCGCCATAGTAAATGGGGCCCGACGAATCCCAGAAGTTCCACGCCATTCCCAAAAGCAGCAAGAAGTCCTAAACCCAGAACAAGAATGTATGCAGAGTAAACTGTGAACTTGACATTGCGACTGACAAACCACAGCAAGTTTGAAACGGAAAACAACGCGAGAAAAATTCCGATCGCCAGGCCGTTGATTCCGGTCCTGGCCCGATCGCGCTGTCGAAACTCGCTGCGGCCAAGCACATACGCCGGGAAATTCAAAACGCTCGCCGATTCAATGCGAATGTAAAAGTCCGCCGTCTCATTCGCATCAAGCAAGATGCGAAGGGACGGATAGAGGCTGGACACATCCCACGAGGAATAGGAGACGCGATAACCGGTTACCGTCTTTACCCAGCGATCGTTATCCCGTCTGAACAAATCGGCACGGTCAATCCATGGGGCGGGCAAGCTAATATACGCAGTCGTCGGATCGACCGAATCGTTGCGAACGCGTAAGCGAAGCCACACGGGATGATCCGTGATTCCCAGACGAAATTCTTTGCCCGCTGGTTGCCAGTCGCGGGCCGCGACAACAGAATCGATGGAATCATCGTAGGCTCCGCTGCGCATCACGCTGACGGACGCAAGATCAATCGGCGCCATGTCATCAGCAACTTGGACAGTTGTCTGAGCGAATGCAGATGCACTGAAGACGCACAACAACGCCAGAAAGCGACACATATGAACCATCCTGGTTGCCACGAAAGTTAGAACAACTAAAGTTACAGCCGACTGTAATTGAAATCAACGCTGACCGGGACGGTTAGGATTGCCTCGTGCCGTGAAATGGTGAGTGCGCCTGTCCGGATGCGGTAATAGGATTTCAACGGACAGACCAGCCCCCGGACCATCCGAAAAGGCGCTCACGTATCCGCCGAGAAAACGAACAAAGTACTTTGTCATCGCAAGTCCAAGGCCCAGTCCGTCAGGATCGCCGGTTATGCCATGTTCAAACATTTTCTCCAGCATGGCTTGCGAAACACCGCTGCCGGTATCATCGATCGTCAAGTGAAGACCGGCAGGGCTCTCTGCTGCGTAAACGGATATTGATCCAAATTGCGTGAACTTGACAGAGTTTGCAATGAGGTTGAGCAAGATGTGCTGCAATCTGCGCTTATCCGTCGGGAACTCTAGCTCCGAAGAAACACTGATATCCAGCGAAACCCCCTCTGGAATGAGGGGCTGAAAAAGGGCAGCAATAGAGTCAAATACCTCACGGAGACTTACCGGCGCGATTTCGATTTCGTTCTCATTTCCGTTCGCGTAGTCGAGGAGCTCATGAATGAAGGCACTCAAGAATGAAGCATGGCTTTCAATATAATTCAGGTCACGCAAAACCCGCTCTGTTGACGAGTCCGTTTTGATGACATCCAGGCGAGCGATGATCGCGTTTAGCGGCGTTCGCATATCGTGACTCACATATCCGAGAAAGCGCGTTTTCGCCTCGCTCGCCTCCTCGGCTCGCTGGCGCGCCAGGCGAAGAGCTTCATTCATCCTCCCGCCTGTGTAGAGCAAGAGAGCCACAACGGCCATCAAAGCAATGCCCAGGGAACGATTCGCAAAGACCACAACGACGGGAACGCTTGATTCCGGGGACATCATCGCTCCGCCAAGAATCAATACGGAGAATATCCAGACTTCGATGGCCAGCAACTTGCCATGTGGTCGCGAAAAGAAGAGGGCTGGGATATACCAGAGCCATACTGCGAATCCTCGCGGAACCATAAGGTCCAGGGAAAAAATGACAGCTGCCAGAACAAAAGGCGCGATGTATCTCAGGGCCACCGAACGCTCCCCAGTATTCCTCTGCGGGCTTCGTCGCCGTGTGTTTCCCGTGCATCGTCCCAATATCCGCCGGAAAGATGAATCCGGGGGCCCGGAACACGTAGTCTCCGCGATAAAAGATCCAGCGCTTTCTCTAGAGCATAGATAGAACGTGGATCATAGCCGAACTCGCTTGCCACCTGAAACTCAACCGACGCCAGATCCGTCCCAAGATGATTTCGCAAATCCGCCAGCATGTCACCGAAGGCTTTTTCAAAATCAGGTCCCGGTACGCCCTCTAACGAAATACTCACTCCAGCCGATCCGAGACTCTTGTAATGAATCTGCAAAGGAAAGCGCTGGAGAGGTACAAGTCCCGGCGTTGCCGGTAATTTTCGAGCAAGGCGCAGGACCAGCTCAGATGGCTTCACCGGTTTGGTAATATAGTCGTCTACTTTCAGTTCACGAGCGGACAGAACATCCTCACGTTGATTGGAAGCGGTCATTACAAGCACAGGCTTCCCAGTTAGAAACGCTGTGGCGGATTCTATGAAGGCCAATCCGCCAACAATTGGCATCCGTAGATCGGTGATAACGGCATCATAGGGGCGGGACCGTACCCAGATCAAAGCCACTCGTCCGTCTGTCGCCGAATCGAGCAGAATGTTAAACGCTGCAAACACGCGCATTACCGATTCAGCGAAGCCCGGGTCATCCTCTACTAGAAGGATTCGATAGAAGGGAATCATCTTCCTTTTGAGCCGAAACCTTTGGATCGACCCATCCTCCGACGTCAAAAATCTAGCGAACGGAGGAACATGCAATGTAGAATGTCTTTGCCTGGGAAAAAATAACGTTATGCGCTCAATGAAATGAGATTCGAATTGACTTTATAGACGATAGCTGCCGAATTTCGATCAAATACTTTCCGGATTCACAATTCCGAACAAAAAAGAGCAGGACCTACTGCGAAGGTCAGATGCGTGATTCGGAAATATCTTCCCTTTCCGCTTGCAACATCCACGCAATCGGTGATGATTGTGGTATGATAGAATGGTTGGCGCTCATCCAGGAATCTCGCAGGAATCGTTTCTTATTCTTTTTTCTTTGTCTCGTTATAGAAACCGGAGTTGCATTGATTCACACGTCCCTACCTTACTACGCCAATCTCATCCTTCTCTACGCTTTTCCAATCATCGGCGCTTCGTGGATTCTTGGCGCGCGATACGGTCTAACGCTCGCTCTTTTCTCAACGGTGATCTGGTGGGTGACACAGACCAGCAATCGCCCGGAAGAGGTAGCAGAGACTGTCCACATCTGGAACGCATGCTCTCGCGCGATCATCTTCTTCGGCATTGTTCTGCTGATTTCATTTCTAAAGGAAGCACTGACGGCCCGGGAGCGAACACTGGCGCGCCTACTTGCGCGAAGATCGTTTCTTGCATCGGTCTCTCATGAGATGCGCGAGCCATTGAAACGAATCCTCGCTGGAAGTGAAATACTTTCGACCACTGCAAGCGACCCGGCAGCAGTTATCGCTGTGCAAGCAGCCACGCAAGAACTGATGGAGCTGGTGGATGCGATTCTAGAACTCGCTAGACTTGAGAGCGGTGCAGTGTCATTTCGCGCAGACTTTAATCCAGTAATTGTTCTTCGCGAAGTAGTAGAGCATCTGACACCCGTTGCCCGGCAGAGAAATCAAATGTTTTCTGTAGAGATAGACGGAAACGTGCCGCCAGTGGTGCGAGCTGATCAGAACTGCCTCAGGTATTCCATAACCAGGCTCTTACGCGACGCGTCTGAGTTTTCCGAATCGGGTGCCATCATCATCAACCTCGGCTACTCCAGGGAAGATCAGTTGCTGCGTTTCACGGTTCGAGATTCGGGTCAAGCAAACGCAGATCAGAGGAATACCTCTGTTCGAGATGGTCTGGGAATGCATGTGGCACGCGAAATGGCCCGTCTCAACGGCGGACATCTCTGGCAGGACGAAAATAAGACATCCGAAGCGATTCATCATTTCACAATGATTGTGGACGCCGTATGATTGCATGACATGAATCATATCCGGCTGGGGGCATATTCCACTGGAAATCGCCGCTTTTTTGTTGCGCGCGCGAGGAAGCCCACGACTTGCTGAAGACCGTACGCAATGGACGATCCAGGCAGACTTACACTCGCAGAACGTTACCGCCAGGGCATCGAATCGCTCATCCACTTCGATTTCGAAAGACGCGAAGAGGATCTAAAATGGATGCTTGCAGAATCCAAGAAGCCAGTCAAAGGCATTTCGTGGCTCAAGGAAAAGTATTACGAGCTACTGCGAAAGTGTGAGGAACATCCAGTTCCCTTTCAACTCATCTATGATCTCGAAACGATTGCATCACGCCTGTTTCCCAGAGCCGCAAGAAAATTTTCATTTATCAAAGATCCAATCCCGGAATACTACAGGGCACGCTTGAAGATCTACGAACCTGAACTCAGAGAGATCGCAGACTCAGAAGGACACATCCGCGGCGCAGACCTGCTTGGAGTGCTCGGAAAAATGGGGGCCAGAGACGGCCGGAGTATGGTAGAAATGTTTTTGGCCAGATTGAAAGATGGGAAGAGCCATTCATCTCTCGCAAGCAAACTGGAACCAGGAGCTCTCGAACAGCTTGAGGTCTCGCTGCAGAGAATTCCGCCTAACGTTCCTCCGGAAGATCTTCCGGCACTCATGCAGGTGGCGGCCCAGTCTTCAGTGTCTCCTATCGAAAATGAGAAGCTCGAATCGCACGAAGCAATCGATGAATTGGGCGAAAGTGAGACACCAGCGGTCGAGCTTCCCCTGGCGATGGAAGTGGGCATGGAGGATTCCGGCGGATGGAAAGAAGATTCGGCGTCAGAAATCGCAGATGTCCAGACAGACGATTTCGCAGAGGCGTTTTCCGAAACAAGCGCACTCAAAGAAGACGAGAGCCAACACAATGCAGATATTCCAGGCGAAGTCGATGTGCGGGATGACTCTGTGCTGGATTTTGCATCCACTTCGGCTGAGCCTTTTCATTCCGATTCAATTCTCGCAACAGGCGCAGAGGCACTGGAAAGCCCGAGCACAGATTACGCGGCAGACACAGATTCTACTTTCTCCAATCTGGAAGTGTCAGAAGAAACACTCGCCTCCGAAGATTCACTCCGCGATCATCTCGCTCGCCCCGATCATCGCACCGATCTCGATCTGAAATCGGACGCTGCATACAAACAGTTTCTCATCGAGCAATCCGAGCTCACGCAGCTTCGCAAAGAAAGGTTTCTGGAACTGTCCGGACTTCCGGGGCGAATCGATCAAGCCATCGAGCAGCGCAATGAATCGGAATCCGTTCAATTGCTCGCGGAGATTCATCCGCTTGCATTTCTCACGGAACAAGAACGGTTGCTTCGCGGTCTCGATGCGATTGAAAGCCCACTTGGAAAAATCATGGGACATCTTTCAGAGATGTATCGTAGACTCAATACTCCGGACATGCGGGAGTATGTGGATTACTATTCAGCAAAGCTTGAGGCCGGGGGACTCTTCGACACGTTTCCAACCATCCGCGAAAGATTGATCAACTATAGAAACAGCCTGGTAGATCCTCCGCCAGAACTACTCAAGCAAGTCCACACTGGTCTGCGCGACATCGAGGACAGAACCGGCGAAGATCATCGCGAATGCGTGGCTCAGCAAGTGCGATTTCTACATGAATGTCTGGAGAACGAAGTCTTCGGAAAAGTCTGGCCCACCATTGCAGTGATCCTGGAAAATATTCTAAAAGAAGAGCTCGCCTCGCTCGGAGAGACAGACGCTCCTATCGTTTCGTGGCGAAACAGACTTCAAAGAGAAGAACAAACCACTCCCAGGGCCATCGCAAATATTCTCGCGGAAGTGGAACCGGAGAGTGGATCTGCCATTGCAGGTATCCTTTCTACGACGGACCTTCCTTCTGCAACGGCCCGTCCCCCGGCGAGCGGCCTTTCATCTGCAACGCCGGGTCATCGAGGCACAGGTTTTGATTTTCTTGCAAATCGCTCTCTTGACCCGCATGGAGATGCACAGAAAATGCAGGAGTCACTGACCAGACAATTCGCGACAGACGCGCACGCTGCTCATGCTCTTTCGATTCAGATTCTCAATTCGAGCGAATACAGCCTTCTTGAAAAAGAAACCACCCTTTCCGTACTCGAAAGGGCGAATCTAGCTGCAGCCACGGAGCTATATCATTTTGACAGACTCGTATCTTCTGCCGGGACGTTAGACGACCAACTGGCATTCGCTGCATCTTTGAGAAACGGCAGCGCCGGTCACCTTGTTGCGGATAGACTTCAGTCCCTTGAATTTCGTCGCGCTCAAAATCAATCGATGGGCCATTTTTCTGCTTTTCTTGCAACCAAAGACCCGTCAGCCAAGACCCGTCTCTTTCAGGAAATTGCGCGTGACCCGCACATTCCGGAAGGGATGAAGTCTGTCTTTCGCAAGGGAGCAGACGCAAACTCTTTCGAGAAGTTCCTGGAGAGTATCACCACCTCAAGCCAATCCAACGCAAACAAACTGAAACTACTGAGAATTCTGCAAAAAATCGCAGTCCATAGGAACTGGCTGACTCCATCAACAAAAGAAAGACTGGAAAACAGGATTCGATTTTACGAACGAATCTTAAGCGCGGATCAAGAGATCGCCGCCAGTGTAGTTGGTCGGCTGGACTACTACAGAACGCGCAGAGAGGAAATCAGACAAGCCCTCATGACCGGGAAGCCTGCAAGAGAGAAACTAACGCCGCCTAACGTAGAATCTCCTGCAGTAGAATCTGCAGAAGAAGTGCACCGGCATGGATTCAGTGACGAATTGCTGGAGAGTCTAATCCAGAGTCCAATGCGCGCATCCAGGTGGTATTCGAAACTGCCGGAAAGCTCAAAAGAGGAGTTACACAAACAGGCCACTTCCCCGGGTAAAGCTCAGATCCTTGTCAACCAGATCCAGAAGGACATAGCATTCAAAAAGGCAATACGTCATTTG
>Ga0268298_10004645_pt1 | contig 13278 bp, 25 predicted proteins | sample WWTPWeurt_MetaG_FD_194462 | JGI IMG/M metagenome (GOLD analysis project Ga0268298, IMG submission 194462) | Activated sludge microbial communities from WWTP in Nijmegen, Gelderland, Netherland - WWTP Weurt | ecosystem: Engineered > WWTP > Aerobic digester > Activated sludge | place... | reverse complement strand
TTGCACTGCTCGGTCAGCTGTCTCCCTGTTCACCAGGGTGCAGAGCTTGTTCCCTTTCCCGTCGTCACCCTTCACCATGTAGGAGCCCTGCTTGGTCTTGGTGATTACTGCGTTCTGCACCGGCACGTTCTTCTCCTTGGTCTTTGTGTTGTAGGCTGTGATCATCTGCAAGAGGTTGAGGAGGCGAATATATGGACCACCATCTCAGAAAGTTCAAACAGGGTAAACAATTTTTTTTGCACATGCTGGGGAAAACAGAAGGCCAGAGCGCCGTCATCGCCCTGGCCGTTCATGTTTTTCGACTGCTTTACACACCAGCTGCCGAGCGGTGGGACGTACCGAGGCCTCGAAAATAAGAATAAATTCTTTAGCTTATTTCTCCGGTGCATAATTACCTGGAGGTGGCCGGCCGTGTTCATGTCTCTGTGCCTGGCCATCTCTTCCTTGATGATCCCGGTGAATATACTGCCGCGCTCCAGGATCCAGGTGCCCAGCCAGCTGTCTCTCTCCTGATCGGTCAGTGAGCAGTACCACGTGGCGAAGAACCTGAGCCTCCTGGTGGCCCTGTCGATTGTCTTGTTGATATCGTTGGTCTGGTTCATAGCTTAGAACACCCGGCCCTTGCCGGTCACGATGTAGCGGAGGTCGTCCATCAGGTGGTTGTTGTCATCCTCCGGCACGTTGGTCGGGTTCTTGTTCACATCCAGGGCCCACCTGTAGTTCTGGTACTCTGCCCACCAGTTCAGTGAGTCCTCCGTGATGAACACCTCACGGCTCTGGACCTCCATGATGCCAGCGTTCACGGATCCCGGTCCCTTGATCGCTCCCACCACGTTGAAGCCCTTGCCCAGCTGTGGGTACTTCTCCAGCTCCTGGTCCGTGATGCCTTCGCTGCCTCTCTTCCACCCAGTCCTGAGCCTGTTGATGCTCACCGGGTCAGCACTATCTGCCACGATCTTCTGGCTCTTGTCGAACCCGAGCTTGCAGAGCTCGATGGCCAGCTCCTTCAGGGTCATCGGCTTGTACATCAGCTCCCTGCCGTACACCCGGCCCTTGCTCATCTTGACCTCAGCCAGGGCCATCGGCGCCTCACCCCAGCCGAAGTCCAGGGCGAAGATGCTCGGGATGTCCAGGTCTTGGAACTCCTGGTCGGTGATCGGTCTCCAGCCCTTGTACACCCGGCCACGCTGGCCCTCAGATATCAGGCCCATGATCATGGTCCAGTAGTACTCCGGACTGGTCAGCTTGTACTTCAGCCACTTCTCCAGGGTGGTCTTGGCCAGGTTCTGGTAGTTGTCCTGGTAGGTCCCGAAGATGCTCAGCAGGTCCACGGTGCTCTTCGGCGTGGCCTTCCAGTAGCCCTCCACCTTGTTGCCCTGCTCGTCGTATATGTCGGCCTCGTTCAGGTTGTAGCTCTTCCAGAGCCAGTGCAGTCTCCCGGGTGGGTTGAAGATCCGGATGATCACAGGCTCGTCTCCCTTGATGGTCCGAAGGGAGTCGTCGATCGTGTTGAACTCCTCCTCGGTCAGCTCGTCGGCCTCCTCGATGATGATCACGTTGAACCCGGCCAGGGACTTGAGCTTCGCGGTCCTGCCCTTCTCTGCCTTCACCCCGAAGGATGTCACTGTGTTGCCGGTGATTAAACACTTCCCGCTGCAGTCCTGGTCGTTCAGGTGGAAGCCAGTGGTGCCGGTCTCATCGATCCGGTCCTTGAAGTCCTGCCACAGCGATCGCTTCACGTCCCTGAACACCTTCCGGACGAACGCGATCCTGGCGTAGCTCTTGGATGTGAGCCTCATCAGCGCGTAGAGTGTGGCCTCGTGGGATCCTCCCCTTCCCCGGCCACCCCAGAGGTCCTTGTACCTGGCCCTCTTCGTGTAGAGCGGCTCGTACTCCTCCTTGGGCTCCATCGCGATGTTGTGCTCGATGATCATGGTGTCAGGTGTTTAAACTCCACCGGCACCTGCAGCTCCCTGGTCGTGGTTGCTCGTTCGGTGATGTCTCCGAAGAAGTGCAGCGGCTCATCCACCAGGTCCAGCTCGGCCACGTACCACTTCCGGCGATCCAGCCGGAGCTGGCTCAGCATGTACTCCAGATCCAGGAAGATGTACTCGAAGGCCGGCACCCCTGTCGGCACTGGTGGCATCTCCTTCCCTTCCACCATGCCCACAGCGTGGTGCCTCCAGGCTTTCCCTGTGTATGTTCTCACCCCTGTCATGCTTCTGGTAATTTTTGCCGGACCACCATGGTGGCAGCGTTCTGAACGAAGTCGTCACCGTCCCATCCGATCTCCATCGTGTACGGCCTGGCCATGTCCACCCCGTACTGCTTCATCCTTCTCCAGAGCTGTGAGTCAGGGCCCTCCACCATGTGCTTCATGTAGCCAGGGTCCTCCAGCATCTGGCTCGTCAGCTTGTAATATCCCACGGCCTGGCTGGATCCAGCTGTCACCGTGCTGGTCTCGTAGAGTCCCAGCCCAGCCTCTCCACTTATCCAGGAGGGAAGAGGAGGAGATGGCTGCAAATTATCCACAAGCACAGAAGGCGCCACGATCATGGTGCCCAGTAACTTCACGAAGTCCTTCCTGTTCATTTATTCGTTGTTTTTCGCTGGTGTCATCCAGCAGTTGTACACCTTGGAGAACCAGGGCGCCACCCCTTGGTTCAATTTTTTCAGCACCCGGATCTCTGGCCGGTCCACTACAGGAGCCTGGAAGCTCGTCCCTGGCTTCACGTAGTACCTGCCCTTGGCCTGCTTCTCGGCTGTCCCTTCTGCCACCATCTTGTCCATGATATTCTGGAACACAGTGGACACGATGCTGTAGTTGCCACCGGCTCTCTGGTACGCGTCGCTGGTCCTGATATTGCCACCCGTTCGGATCAGCGGCAGGATCTTCTCCAGGATCTCGTAGTAGTGGGCCTCACCTGGTCCTACTGGTGAGTATCTGATCTTGTTGAAGTTGGACTTCATCGGGTGGCTCATGGTCGTGTCTGTCTATTTCTCAAAATTAGTAGTTTGTGATGTTTGTCTGCCAGCTCTACCAGTGGGCTCTCTCCAATAACAGCCAGCGCTTGCGGTTTCTCGGATCCTGGCGGGAACATAGGGATCGGCTGCATGGCAGTCATGGCCAGCTCGTTCCTCTTCATCAGTATCATGTCGAAGAGCCTGAACTTCTTCATCAGGCCATCCCGGTCCTGCCTGGTGTCCCACCTCTCGGCTAATTTGAAGAGCCTCTCGAGCTGGTGCCTCATGATAGCCACCTTCTGCTTCCTGGCTGCACGTTCTTCTTCGAGGTTGTAGTCGATCATGTTCAGGTATTTATTCAGAACTCAGTCTGGCGTCCCGTCTTTTACGGGCAGCGGTCGCTGGATTTTCACAGCATCGCCAGGCGCCCAGGATGTCACGAACTTGCCATGGTCCTCTGTCCTTGCACCTTTGCAGAGACTCACATCGGAGTGCTCCCTCTGGCGCCTCACTGCCTTCGTCCCGGTCCGATCACGGCACCCGGTGCTCTTCACTTTTGGAGCTGTGGGTGGCCCTTGACTTCGTTCTGGTTGTTTATTTACTCCGGAATTTCCGGAATTTCCGGAATTCCTTCAGGTTGTTGTCTCCGGTTCTCTCACGAACCTGTAACCCACCGAGATGTTGATGTGATTGGTGGCGAACCCGCACTGGTCCGGTGGCTCCACTACCTCCACGCTGTCCACGATTGCCTTGAGCCCCGCCTTGCCAGCCTCGGTCTGGACCATCACGATATCGTGCTGCAGCTTCTTGCGCAGGTCCTCGCAGGCATCTATCACCAGCTTCTTCATGTCCATCATGCCACGGTCGGCCTTCGCCACTGGGAGCTTTGAGTTCCTGCTGATCCGTATCTGCTTCTGGTCAATCAGTACAATGTTCCCCAGATCATTGGCGAACCCAGTAGTGCTGGCGTACACCTTGCCGTCAGGGTTTAGAACGAAGCCACGGATGTGATCCTGCCCGGCCCATTGAGAGATAGGCATCAGGTTGTTGTCGTTGATCATCTTCTGAACATCTTCCGGAAGGCTTTCCAGCTGGACTATCTTGGAGCCAGCGGTTAAAATATCGGGCAATCTTAGCGTCATGATGGACTGCCCTCCTCATCTGGCGCAGCTCCACCCGCCGCAGGGTCCTTGCTGTTCTTGAACCTGATCTCGTGGGTGATCTTGTGCTCGATGTGAGCCCCGTCCTTCCCGGTCAGCTCGGTCCGCTCCACGTAGCCGCGCTCCTTGAGTAGGGTCTTGGACGCGAAGATGGTGGCCGCGGTGTCGTTGTTCTTCACCAGGCTCAGCAGCTTGCTCTCCACGAAGTCCCTCTTCAGGTCGCCCAGCTCCCTCACGGCCTCCTTGTACTTCGGATCCTTCTCCAGCCAGTTGTAGTGGGTCTGCCGGTCGATGCCCACCCGGGTGCAGGCCTCCGATATCACCCCGAAGGATGCCTGGAGGGCGCTGATCATGGCCTTCTTCCTCATCTTCGTGCTGGGCCTCTTACCCTCGAACAGCGGCAGCTGATCACCTGGCTGGTCATACCACCCAGCAGGGTCATCCTTCTCCTGGTCCTGGCCAGCCTCGTCCATGCCGGTGGTGTCGGCGATGATCCTCAGCTCGTGGTAGGTGTACGGCACCAGCATCTTCTTGGCCAGCACCAGTTCGTTCTTCGTGCCAAGGCTGGCCCCGTCGTGGATCAGCACGCAGTGGTCGCAGTCCTTCAGCGCGTTCACGCTCCGGTGGTGGTACTTCCCCTGGTTGTGCTTCAGGTTCAGGTAGTGCAGGCTCAGCGGAATCGCCAGCTCCTTGGCCAGCTCCCTGGCCACTTCACACACCCCTGCAGGCTCTCCGGCAGTGACCAGGACGCTCGGCTGGTGCTTTTCGATCTCGGCCACGATCACGTCCTTGACCCTCTGGTCGGCCAGTGTCCTGCTTCCGAATATCAGCAGGCGCTTGACTTCGCCCGGTTTCTTTGCTTCTTCCATGTTTCACTTTTAGCGGTTTATCGTCGAATTTGATCGAATTCCTGCATGAAATTATCATTTTTCGGTCCTATCTGGTCGCTTTTCGTGCAATTTTTTCAACATCTTGATCTGTTTCCGCTGTTCAGGTCGTGCCATGATCATGTTCTGGATCGCGTGGATGTGGAACCGGAACTCGTGGATGTCATCCTGGTGGAGCTCAGGGAGCTGCCGGAACTGGTTCCACAGCTCCGCGCTCAGCTCCATGGCTTTCTTCTCTTCCCTGTTCATCTTCTTCTCGGGTTGGAGTCGATCACGTTGCCCAGGGTGTCACAGATGCACCAGCGCTGGTTCGGGTATCTGCTCTCCCCCTTATTGGTGCAGGAGATGGCCAGGATCAGGGTGATCAGTGGCAGGATGAGCTTCTTCATGTTTGTCGGTTTATATGTTGGAAAATATGGCCAGGGTCACAGGATGCTCTTCACCTGCACCTCCGTGTTCGGGATCACGTTGAACCAGTGGGTGGCCACCTCCTTGTTCATGATGGTCACCAGGATCTTCTCCGGGTTGCCGGTTGCCATCACCTGCAGGTCTCCCTGGGTGAAGGTGAACGGGATGGCCTTAATACTGAGCCGGAGGCTCCTGGATATCCTTCGGCGGCTCTCCTTCCCCCTCTTGGTCACCATCGGCTGGCTGTAGTTCAGGTTCAGGTCGATCTCCTGGATCGGTGTCAGTGTGCTCATGCTTGTCAATTTGATGATAAAAGTCCTGTTTTTTTCTCTCGTCGTGTGGCGTGCAGATCAGCGGGAAGGCTGCCACGAACAGCCAGCTGAGCAGGATGATCAGGCTCACGAAGATCAGCTGGAACCCGAACGGCCTCACCCGGTGCCACCTGTCGCTCATTGCTTCGCCCTCCATCCAGGTCTCAGGCTGGCCGGCACCTTCCCGGTGCTGTCCTTGCACGGATCTCCGTCTGAGCTTCTCCAGATCACGTGGTACTTGCCGCCCAGCTGGTAGCGTGGCCGGTTCATCTGCCTGTAGTCGTTCACGATCCGGACCGGCTGGCCATCTGTAGCGGTCAGCCAGATAGTGTGCCGGTTGTGGTCTCTCCACTTCACTGAGTCCAGGATGACGTTCATGGACCTATCCGGCAGGCTCCTGGCCACGGTGCACCGGCTGAACAGGTACACCACCAGGAAGAACAGGATCCACAGCAGGCAGCCTGGGAGGCTCCTGGTGTCGGTTTCTTTTTTCTTGCGTCTCATCTTTGTGGGTTTAAATTTTGAACAGATCATCGAAGGCCTGGCGGCCAGCTTCATCCTTCTGCAGCTTCGCCTTCATCCGGCTGATCTGCTTCAGCTCCTCGATGTATTGGCCCAGCAGGTCCATGGCTCTGGCCTGCTTCCTGATCAGGTCGCTCTTCCCTGGGTCGTATGTTCGGATCATCGGAGCCATCGAGTCCATCCGGCTGGACTGGGCGAAGAGCTCCCGGGTGGCTTCTGCCAGGTAGTCGGTGTCGATCATGTGGATGAACGGCTTCATCAGCTCGATCGCCTGGGCCAGTTCCATGCTCTTCTCTTCGCTGAGGGTCACCCCAGCGGCTTGTGTTGTGTTCTCTTCCATCTTTACTTGGTTAAATTGTGAATAAGTGCCTGCCCGAAGTGTTATATGCCATTGCTATCAGACATTTCCAATTTGACACTTTCCCCGACTTCGTTACCCCAAGCATCCCACCCATTATGATTTTGCCTTGCAAACAATTCTATTCGTGGCAGATCTCCGCAAAGCTGCACTATTCTTTCCCTTGCTTCATCAGGCTTCCTGCTATGCCCCCGTAAAGGTGAAATCAAAACACTTGACACAGAATTATCAATAACCTTTGGGCTTCCTTTTTTGCCAATTAAACAAACCTCACAATTACTTTTTGTATAATGCCCGATACCAAAAAATGTATCTATGCTATCAACAGGCAAAAAAGAAAGTTGTGATTGATTTTGCCGCTTATTAGTTTTTATCCAGCTAAAGCCAAGTGTTTTGTATTCAAATCCCCAAGCCTTTATTACTTCCAAGCCTTCAATAAGCATTGGGAAAGTAACCCACAAGAATAGAAAGCAGTCGTCTGCCGATATGCTTTGCACAGGCAAATTCTTAATTGCTTCCGTGTCCATAGTTGTATAAATGTCGTCAGCAATTCCCTGCCCGATTTTCTTATCGTAACTCCAAGCCGGGTCAGCGTATATGATATTATATTTCTTCATTCAACTTTTAGTTTAACTAACCGCAACGGCATATAACAGTGGGTTTTGTGCTATTCGGGCTGACGTGCAGCACTCATCTTTTGTTTTTCAATTTGGCTTTAGTGCTATATTCGGCTGACGTAATTCTATTGCCCGAAACAGCACAAAGCCCCGACCGGTAGGCGAACACCACCACCACGGTCAGGATGAAGATCCCGATCATCGGAGCCATCGAGTCACGAACTTCACAAGATCCGGCTGGCAGGTCAGAACTGTGCCATCGTCCAGGGCGATCAGGAGCTCATCATATCCGGCAGCGTATCGGCCACCGTTCCCGTCTGTGTTCTCCTCGTATCTCCTGAAGGTTCCCAGGTACTCACCGGAGAGCTCGAACTCCTTCGTGTAGCACCCAGTCCCTGGTGCTGTTCTTTGTCCACCTGGCACTGGTTCCATCTTTGCAGGGATCCAGCGCTTTATCATCACTTTTTTGTTCATGTTGCTGTTTTTTAGGTTTAAGTTGTTGGCAGGTTGTCGGTGGCACTGTACCACTCATCCAGGTGCTTCTGGCATCCCCAGGCGCCCATCCCGTTGAAGTCATCCACGGCAGGCTCTCCGCAGCCTGGCTCCACGCAGATCTTCCCTGCAGGGTTGGCCTTCTCCATCTGGACCACAGGAGCCTCCGGCTTCTCCTCCTTCTTGTCTCCTGGGAGCTTTCCGAAGTCGGCCCTCTTCTCTACCTGGCCGGCCATGTTGTTGAAGTTCTGGAAGAGCAGGCGGTTCATGTTGGCCATGTGGATCAGCATGTTCATGGTGCCCTCCAGGCTCTCCCTCCGGAGCTTCTCGTCTCCGTAGTAGTCACGCTGCAGGTCGTCCATGATCACCATCTGGCCAGGCTTGTCTCCGAACCGGATCTTGCTGTAGATCGGATCGATCACCACCAGGTACTCAGAGAACCCTGGCTCGTAAAGAACCACAGAGCCGGCGATGTCGTTGCTCTTGATGATCTTCTTGATCTTGGCGATCACTTTCCTCAGTTTTTTGCTGTACTGGGCCTCCGCGGCCTCCTTCAGGTCTTGCTTGTCGTGGTGCATGGTTGGTTAAATTTTGGGTTTTCGTATCTCACAGCCACCGGCTTCCCCTTGAGGGTGGCCTGCTCTCTGTTTCTGATAATAGACTCCAGCTTGTTGATGCTGGCCAGTCCCAGGGCCCTCACGGCCATGGCCTTGCTTTCGGCGATCCATCGGCGCTCCCGGCGCTCGTTCACGTCCGGGATGGTCAGGTCGAAGATCGCGATCTTCACACCCTCCTCTCCGGCGATGTTTGGCAGTGTCATCGGTCTCATGTCTCAGTAGTTTATGTTCAAAATTTTATCCGGCTTTGTAGTTGTCCCAGTAGTCTGTCACCTCTTCCAGGATCTTGTTCACTGTTGCCACAGCGGTGTCCAGGTCCAGCCTGAACAGCTCCTCCTTCATCAGTATCATCACCTGGCTCACGGCCCCGTAGAAGCACCTCTCCATCACATCCAGCTGCACTGGGCTCATCTCGTCCCTTTTATACCCTGAGCGCTGCAGGTAGAGGGTGAACTGGTGGCTCACCTTGAACATGAGCCTGGTGCTTGCTTCACTTTTACGCGGTTCACTCTCCTGGATCCTCCTCCGAAGTTCATCGTGTTCCATGCCCACCACGGTCTTGCCCACCATCCTCCGGATCTGGCTGATCACTTTCAGCAGGTCATCAGTGAAGGCCACGCTGCCGCTATCTTCTGCCAGCCTCAGCCACTCCTGGAGGGTGGCCATCTGGATCCAGCTCATCGGGACCAGCCTGTACTGGTTCCTGGTGAAGTTCCACTCGTCCATCTTCATGCACTCCTCTGTGGCATGTCGCTCACCACACTCCTGGCATGTTGGCACGTGCTCGTTCAGGTACTTGGCCACCATCTGGATCAGTGTGGCCATGTTCGCGTTGTCCAGGCAGGCTTCGCTTAGCAGCTGGAAGATATCCACAGGGTCTCCCTGGACGTGGTTGTGCCTGTACACTGTCCGCTCCGGCGCCTTCTCCAGCTCTGGCACATCATTGAACCACAGGGTCATCTCTGCAGCGTGCCCCTTTCTCAGGTGTGTCAGCAGCTCCCTCTGTTCTTGCGTCAGCTTCACGGCCACGTTGCCGGCATCTGCCGCGTGCAGGATCTGGAGGAGTTCGTTCAGGTTGGTGTTGTTCATGCTTCAGTATTTTGTTGCAGCTGGCTGTACTCAAAAGTGGCAGGATCTGGTCGAAGTCCCAGCCAGGCCATCAGGCCCTTCGGGTCCGGCATCTTCACCTCAGTCAGTGGTGTCTCTTCTCCCTGGAAGAAGTGGATCTCTGGAGAGCAGTGTGAACTCATCAGCAGGCGCCTCTTCATCTCATCGTCCGCTTCCCCGTAGAACCTGGCGGCCATCGTCACCTTGATCCCCTTGTGCTTCTTGTCACCCTCGAACCAGATCATGTCGATCACAATGGTCCAGTCCTCGAACCAGATCGGCCCGAGCTCTGCTGGTGGTATTGCCTCCAGGCTGTGGTGTATGATCAGGCGGCTCATCTTTACAGGTTTATGATCTTGAGGTCCATCAGTTTGAAGAAGCAGTTCTTCAGTGCCTCCACGTCAGCCATCGCGTCGTGTGCTCCATCGAAGCCAGTGCCGAAGATCTTCTCGTGCAGTTCTGAGAGCTTCGGCCACTTGTATGTCTGCCGGCCCATGCCCGGGTATTGCTTCCTGCCAGGGAACGGTATCTGGCACCACTCAGTGGTTGCCTCCTTGGTGCAGATCCTGATCGGCCTGTTCTCGCTCTTTATCCCAGCCCTCAGCATCTCGGCGCCCACCACGTTGTAGTCGAAGCTCATGTTGTGGCTCACGATCACATCACAGTCCTGGAGAGCTCTCACGAACTTGTCCAGCACCATGATGATCGGCTTGCCCAGCTCCATGCTCCTCTCTGTGCTGTAGCCGTTCTCGATCCAGAACTGCTGCTGCGGGATCACCCAGCCGTCCGGCAGGATCATGTCACAGGCAGCCAGCTGGCTCTCTCCGTTGTGGTTGTATGTTGCCCAGGCCAGCTGGATCACCCTGGGCCAGTTGTCCAGGTCTTGCATCGGAGCTCTCCAGTCTTTGGGGAGTCCGTTCGTCTCGCAGTCGAAGAACATGATGTTGTTCATGTGTTGATTTTTATTAGGTTGAAATTTATCACCCACACCCAGGGGTTCAGCTCCCAGGATCCGTTCCCGTTCAGCTTCTTCCACAGCTGCTGGAAGGCGGCCACGTAGCTGTAGGCTCCGGTCTCTTCCACCAGTATCGGATCGAAGCCCTCGTTCATCGCTGCCTCTTCGGTGATATCATGCAGTCGCTCGATCCCGATCGTGATGATGTTCAGGTCAATCCTGGACAGCACGCGCTCCAGGTGGATCGATGGCCTCCATCTCACAGTGCTCCGGAGCTTCTCCAGTTCTTCATCTGTGAAGTCAGCCTGGAAGGCCACACGCTTCCCACCTTTGCCGTCCGGCATGTAGGTCCAGTTCTCTCTCACCCAGAGAGTGTCGCCTGGTCTGCCATAGGCACAAGGCACCACCAGGGTGGGCTGATCATCTTCTTCTGTGTTCTTAAACTTGACCAGCAGCCGGCCCAGCGCGTCGATCCCGGCGAAGTACATGAACTCCCACGCGTCTGGGCAGCTGTTGATCTGGGTCAGTCCACGCGTCCGTCTGGTCTCAGTCTTGAGCCTGATCTTCGTCGGTCGAACCATCACTGGGCTCATCTGCAGGCCTCTGTAGGTCGCGTTGGTTGTAAGTAGGGCCGTCTGTGTCATCTGAAAATAAGCAGTTTTTAGTTCATTAATCGAGGCCGAGCTTCGCCTGTGGGTCGCGGCTCACCTGGTCGTCATGGCTTCCAGGCTTCGGCTGGTATGTTGTCCGGTCCATCTTCAGCCTCTCGATCAGCTTGCAGCCTTCGAGCTTCAGGTATGTGAAGATGGCCGTGGAGCGGTCCCTCTTGGTGTATTTTCTCCCGCGAACAGCCACTTCCACCTCCAGCTTGTCTCCGATCGTGAGGCTGTTCGGGATCCTGGTGTCTGCTCCTTGCAGCTCGATCTCCCAGTGTTGTGGATAGCGTTCGGTGTCTGGCTCCTTCACCCAGATCACTCTCTTGCTCATGTGTGGCGTGGTTTCAATCGGGAACACATCCGTGAGGATCCCGATCAGCTTGACGGTGTTGCTCGGCATGTTTCTCTGTTTAGAATAAAGGTAAAGGTGAGAAAAATAGATACAAAATTTTTTGCCTTTTATTTTACGGGAAGGTTTCAGTGTGCTGGCAGTTGTTGCACTTGAACCTCTGCCTGGTCTCACTGTTCCCGGGTGATGAGCTCTCCAGCTCCATCTCTCCGGTCTCACACTCTGAGCAGGGGTTCTCCCTTTCAGGAAGCTCCACCAGTTCCTCAGCTCTGGCACCGATCCCGTCCTCGTTGAAGTATCTCCAGGGCTTCCTCAGCCCCTTCTTCCCTCTTCTGAACACAGCCTTCTTGCTGATCACTGTGAACGGCTTGCCCTCCAGGTGCTTCCTGGCAGGGTTCTCTGTGGCCAGGAAGAGATAGGTCTGGCCCTCCTTGATATCTCGTTGCCTCATAGCATGAATTTAAGGGTTAATGAAAATAATTGATTGTAGAGTCGCTCGAACTCATCCTTTGTTATCAGGTCTCCATCGGTTGCGTGCTTTAAAACCATTCGTCTGGTGATGTAGTGGTCGATGCTTACCCCTGGGTTCATGTTGGTCCCAATGTTCCGGATCAGGAACATCTTGTCTGGTGCGATGAAAGCCTTCAGGCCGTCCTTGCATTTCATGTATCTCGGGTAGGTCCAGGTTTTTGTCATGGTTGGTATGGTTTTCCGTTGTTCACGATATTATTCAGCAGGATCTGCTTCTCCATCCTTCGGTTCTGCACCCTGAACGGATGCCCACCGTGCCAGTGCTTTCTGGGCGCCTTGTACACCTGCAGGCCCATGTCCTTCATCCAGGCATAAACTGTAGCCGCACCTCTTCCCAGCTCCCTGGCCATGTCTGGCACTGTTGTCGTGGTGTGCATCTCCTTGATGTACTTCTTCTCGTCCGGCCTGATATCTGGCACCTTTCCGTTCTTCATTTTTTGTCGCTTTGTAGTGAATAGTCACCTGTGTCTCTGAGCCCAGCCCGTACCTTCTCCAGTGTGCTCCATGCTGATCGATCGCGATGTAGGTGCCAGTCTGTGGAGCTGTGCAGATGTACCAATACATGAGCCGGCCAGCTCCGATCGTGAAGCCTTCAGCAGTCGGCCCATCAGGGTGCTCAGAGCTCCCGAGGTCCGGGATCCTCATCAGCCGGTTGAAGTTGTGGGCCAGCTCTCCGATCGTGGTCACTTTATTCATCATTCTCTTCTTGTAAAAAAATAGGTTAATATTTTGATTTAACACAGTGGCCGTGGCTCATCTTGTACTCCTGCAGCTGCTCATCACTCCAGTGGCCGAACTTGGCCAGGGCCTTCTCTACAGCTGCAGGCAGCAGCGTGGTCCCGTTCACTCCGAAGTTCTTGCTGGCATCGATCCCGAGCGCCTTCCACTTCTGGATCTTGTTGTTCTCCAGCTCCACCCACTCATCGAAGCCAGGCCTGTCGAACCTGTACATCCACACCAGCTCGGCTTCGTTCATAAAAGGACAGCGCCTACAGTTCGATGGTGGAGGCACCGGCTTGTTCATTGACTTGATGAAGTCCTGGCAGGCTTGTCTATCCATCCCCTCCTCCATCAGCGGGTATCTTCTGGTGATCACTTTCCTCATCCAGGAGTGTGGCATGTCACCGTCTGCTCTTCTCTCTTCCCCCTTGGCGATCCCGATCAGGACCTGGATCTGTCCATGTTCCTGGGCGAAGCGCTTCAGGTAGGCCTTCTTGGTTGCCTTCGGGTCAACATCCACCTGGTAAAAATTAGCGGCCACATACTGTTCCAGGAAGTTGTATATCGGCTTCACCTTCAGGTTGTCGGTGCAGCTCTTCGGGTAGGCCTTGGCCAGGATCCCGT
>Ga0268298_10004644_pt1 | contig 13281 bp, 15 predicted proteins | sample WWTPWeurt_MetaG_FD_194462 | JGI IMG/M metagenome (GOLD analysis project Ga0268298, IMG submission 194462) | Activated sludge microbial communities from WWTP in Nijmegen, Gelderland, Netherland - WWTP Weurt | ecosystem: Engineered > WWTP > Aerobic digester > Activated sludge | place... | reverse complement strand
CAAAAAGAGATCATCGAGCGCAGGGAAGTGGAAAGAGAGTTAAGGGCCATTCTCAACTCCATTCCAGATATGATCTTTGAAGTTTCCAAAGACGGCACCTTTCTGGATTTCATGGCCTCATCAGAATATCAGCCGGTCATGTCGCCTTCGCAATTCCTCGGAAAAAAAGTGCAGGACCTGTTCCCGAAGACCATTGCCGATCAGACCATGTTCGCGCTTGGACGTACGCTCGAGACCGATCATGTCCATGCCTATGAATATGGGTTGCCCCCGGGTAAAGAAGAGCAATTCTTTGAAGCCCGCGTATCTGCCATTTCACCTGAGTCTGCCATGATCATGGTTCGTGAAATCAGCCAGCGCAAATGGGTGGAGGACGAGCGCGAGAAACTGATCAACGAGCTGGAAGGCAAGAACGCTGAACTCGAACGATTCACTTACACCGTTTCGCATGACCTGAAATCCCCGCTGATCACCATCAAGGGTTTTCTTGGATTCATTGAACAGGACGCGGTGAATGGGAATCTTTCACGCCTGCGGTCAGACATTACCCGCATCTCTGATGCCACCGACAAGATGCAGAACCTGCTCAATGAGCTGCTTGACCTCTCACGGGTCGGGCGTTTGAATACGGTATATCAAAATATCAAGTTTGAAGAACTTGCACATATGGCCGTGGAACTTGTGCAGGGACGTCTATCGGCGGCAAATATTCAGGTGCGCATCCACGAGAACCTGCCCGTGGTCTATGGCGACCGCCAGCGGCTGATCGAAGTTCTGCAAAACCTGATCGACAACGCTGCCAAGTTCATGGGGGATCAACTGTTGCCTCTGATCGAGGTCGGTCAGCGAGATACCCGTGATGGCATGCCGGTCTTCTTCGTGCGGGATAATGGCGTGGGGATCGATCCCTCACATTACGACCGCATCTTCGGGTTGTTCAACAAACTGGATGCGAATTCCGAAGGGACGGGCATTGGGTTGGCCCTTGTAAAGCGGATCATCGAAGTCCATGGCGGGCGGATCTGGGTCGAGAGCGAGCTGGGAACAGGCTCCACTTTCCTTTTTTCACTCCCTGCCGGCTCTGAATCCTGATCCATTTCCCTCGTCATTCTCACGCGTCTGACTTCGGGGTATACTCTCAATAACCCGGAAACAAAGAGGAGATTAATACAAATGAAACGAGCCGTGAGTATCAGCATTGGGTCATCCAAGCGGAACAAGGCTGTTGAAGTGACTCTACTTGGCGAAAAGGTCAGTATTGAGCGTATCGGCACGGATGGAGATATGGAAGCGGCCGCCCTTAAATATAAGGAGCTCGACGGCACTGTGGATGCTTTTGGGGTGGGCGGCGCAGATCTGGGCGCGCTCGTAGACGGTAAATGGTTCCCGCTGTATTCCGTCCAGCCGATGGTGCGCTATGTAAAGAAAACCCCCCTCGTCGATGGCGGCGGGTTGAAGAACACACTTGAGAATAAGGCGCCGGCTTTTATTGACAAGAAGCTCGGCGAATATATTAATTCGCGCGGACGCAAGGTGCTGGTCACTCTTGGCATGGACCGTTGGGGACTCTCGAAGAGTTTTGTGGAAGCCGGGTACGAGGTTGTCTTCGGAGATTTCATGTTCGGGCTCGACATCCCGCTTGCCATTCACAAGCTCAGTCAGTTGAAGGTCCTTGGGAATTTGCTCATGCCCATCGTGGGTCGCCTGCCGTTTGAATGGATCTACCCCACCGGTGAAAAGCAGGAGAAGCGCACTCCCAAATGGGGCAAGTATTACGATTGGGCCACCGTCATTGCAGGCGACTGTCACTACATCAAACGCTTCATGCCCGATAACCTGCAAGGGAAGGTGATCGTCACCAATACCACCACGCCGGAAGATGTGGAGCAGTTCCGCAAGTTTGGTGTGAAGTATCTTGTCACCACCACCCCCGTGCTCGAAGGAAGATCCTTTGGCACGAATATGATGGAAGCCGCTTTGGTGGCCGTCTCCGGCAAGGGACGCCCGCTCACCTGGGATGAGCTTTCTGAAATGCTCGACAAACTTGGCTTTGAACCTCAATTGCAGGAGTTGAACTAAATTATGGATGCGATCGTAACTGCGGGCGGGATCCCGCAATCTGGTGACCCGCTCTACGCCTATTCGAACGGCAACTCAAAAGCGCTGATCGATGTGGCTGGCAAGCCCATGGTTCAGTGGATCCTTGACGCGCTGGGCGAATCAAAAAAAGTGGATAACGTGATCGTGATCGGTCTGACCGCCAAGAGTGGGTTGACCTGTAAAAAGCCGATGCACTTCGTCTCGAATCAGGGACGCATGCTTGCCAACATTGTGGCGGGCGTGAACAAGTCCATTGAGTTGAACAAGAAGAGCGAGTATGTGCTCGTTGTCTCTTCGGATATTCCCGCCCTCAAAGGCGAGATGGTCGATTGGCTGGTCAAGACCGCCATGGAAACCAAAGACGAGATCTATTACGGGATCTGTCCGCAGGATGTGATGGAAGCCCGCTACCCGACTTCCAAGCGCACTTATACCAAGTTAAAGGATATGAACGTCTGCGGCGCAGATGTGAACATCATCCACGTTAATCAGGTCACCCAGCATCTTGAAACCTGGGAGAAGTTGATCGGCTCACGCAAGAGTCCGCTGGCTTCGGCCGCTGTGATCGGGTTGGATACGCTCTTTCAGTTATTCACCCGCCAGCTCACCCTCGAAGCCATGGTCAAGCGAGCCTCCGAACGCATCGGCGTCAAGGGACGTGCCATCATCTGGTCTCAGGCAGAGCCATGCATGGATGTGGACAAACCGCACCAGCTAGAGATCATGCGTGATGACCTCACCCAGCAGCAAAAGAAGGAATCCGCTGCGGCAAAGAAAGCCGCACGCAGCAAGGCAAAGGCAAAGAAAGCATGAGTCTGCGTTCACTGCTTGAACTCGATGCCCGGCTTTCCGACCGCCTGCGAGTGGCTGAGAAGCCGGGTCTTTTGCGCAGCATTGCCGTCTTCTTTGCCCATTCCGGCGACTCGTGGTTTTGGTGGGCTGCGCTCATCATCTTCTGGTTTATCAGCAACACCTTCTGGAAACAGTGGGAAGTGGTTGAGTTTTTCGGCATCCTGGGATTGGCAGGCGTGGTGCTGGCCATCAAGTTTCTTGTCCGCAGGGAGAGACCGCAGGGCGAGTGGGGCGGGATCTACCGAAACACTGATCCGCATTCCTTCCCATCCGGACACGCCGCCCGCGCTTTTCTGATCGCAGTCATTGGAACCGCTCTTGCCCCGCCGTGGCTGGCTCTTGTCCTTTGGGTGTGGGCTCCGCTGGTGGCTCTTGCACGAGTCGCCATGGGCGTGCACTATCTGTCAGATGTAGTGGCAGGTGCGGTGTTGGGAGTGATCGTGGCTCTGATCGGTTTGCAGATCTATCAGCCCATGATCGACTGGTTCTTCTCGATCAGCGGGATTTCCCTCTGGTAGCCTGATTTCTCAGACCCAAAGCGGAGCCGAATTTTCGGCTCCGCTTTTTTCTTAGAACACGAAGGGATTGAAGTTTGTGTCGCGGTCGTAGTGGTCCTCGCCTTCTGCGCGTTTCAAGGCGTTAACAACGAGATATGTGAGCGGGGTCATTAACACTTCAATGGTTACCTTGAAAAGATAATTGGTCACAGTGAGGGTGAGGAACAGACTCCACGGAAAGACTCCGAATGCCGAGGCGACGATCACGAAGAGAGCGCTATCCACCAGCTCGCCGACCAGGGTGCTGCCGATGGTGCGGGACCATAGCCAGCGTCCGCGGGTGAGTATTTTCATTCTGGCGAGGATGAAGGAGTTGCTGAATTCGCCCAGCAAGAATCCTGTCAGGCTTGCCAGCACGATCCCGCCGCTGCTCATCCCACCGAGGATGGATCGATACGCGGTATCTCCGGCATACCCCTGCCAGGTGGACTCTCCCGGCAATGCCCCGATCACCCAAAAGACCAGGGCAGCCAGGGCAAGTGAGAAGAATCCCGTCCAGATCACACGGCGCGAGTATTTGTAGCCGTAGACTTCGGTTAGAATGTCGCCAAAGACATACCCAACCGGAAAGAGAAGTGTGCCCGCGTCAAATGCCATTGGAATGTTGAGGATGCTGAAGCCCAGGTCCACGATCTTGGCAGAAGAAGCGATATTGCTGATAATCAGCACTGCGATGAAAATACCGAGAATGATGTCGAAGTAACGGAACGATTTTGTATCCATACGATTTCCTGTGTCACAAGAGGTTTGAATGAAAACTTATACCTTTCGCCTGAAGCCCGCGCAAGACCTGTTCGACTCCATTGAAGCATTTACAGCGGAGCATCAGATCGCCGCCGGCTGCGTTCTTTCATCGGTTGGCAGCCTGACCCATGCCACGCTGCGCCTTGCGAACCGGTCTGCTTATAACGAGTATGAAGGTCATTTCGAGATCGTTTCGATGACTGGCACGGTCTCAACCAACGGTTCGCACATCCACGTTGCCATCTCAGATGGTGACGGCGTGACGATCGGCGGACATCTCGTTTCAGGGTGCAAAATCTACACCACAGCAGAGATCGTGATTGCTGTGTTCGATGACGTGGTTTATAAACGCGAACTTTTTGAGAACGATTCGGGGTATGAGGAATTGGTGGTTTATAAAAAATAGGGACACGCTGTTGTCGTGTCCCCTTGGGTATTATCTCAGCGCGTCCAAAAATTCTTCCTGGTTTCTAACTATTTCCTTGAATCCCAGCTTTTTGCCCAACCTCGTCAACTGCGGCGGGTCTACATAGGTCTGGGACAGGATCTCTTCCTGCCCGAGCACCTCGCGTGCGGGACCATCCAACAAAACCTGTCCCTTCGATAATGCGATCACACGCTCAAAGTTCTCGGCGCAGAAATCAATATCGTGGGTGATGGTGATGACCGTCTTGCCTTCCCGCTTTAACTCTGCAATGACATGCGCGATGCGCGCCACATTGACCGCGTCCTGCCCGGTGGTGGGTTCATCAAAAATTACGATGGATGTATCCATTGCGATCACGGATGCCAGCGCGACCATCTTGCGCCAGGTGGGTGATAGGTCGTAGGGATTGTCCCCGGTCTTGTCGCTGAGTTCGGTCAATGTCAGCGCGCGTTTGACCAGTTCATCCATCTTCTCGGAAGAATATCCCAGGTTCCGCGGACCGAACCGCACTTCGGTTTCCACATCTCTTGAAAATAATTGCTCGTCGGGATTTTGAAACACATACCCAACCCGTGAGGCAAGTTTTGCCACGGAATTTTGTTTCGTGTCCCAATCGCCGACCATGACCGAGCCGGATGTGGGCTGCAACAATCCGTTGAAATGTCTGACGAGGGTGGTTTTGCCCGCGCCGTTCTGCCCGACGATGGCAACCTGCTCACCTGCTTCGATGCTGAGTGAAATACCTTGCAGGGCTTGCAATCCGCTGGGGTAGGTGAAGTGGAGGTCTTTGATTTTGATGTTCATAATTTATATCGGGGCTCCCCGCCTACTTCTTGAATCCTTTCACGGCTTCGTCAAGCGTAACAGGCAGATTTTCTTTTTTCCACAATCCTTGTTTCTTTGCTTCTCTTGCTGTGGAAGTGTAACGTGAAAGACCGAAACCATTTTCAGCCAGCAGATCAGAGGTCAGCACTTCGTTCGGTTTGCCTTCAAGCAGGATCTGCCCATCTTTCAATGCGATGACCCGGTCGGCGAAATTCGCGATCCATTCCATTTTATGTTCGACCATCACCACGGTCATGCCGCCTTCTGCCATCTTGCGGATGACGCTGAATACTTCGCGGGTGCCGATCGGGTCCATTTGCGAGGTCGGCTCGTCGAGGACGAGCAGCTTGGGCTGCATGACCAGGATCGAGGTTAGAGCGACCCGCTGTTGTTGCCCGCCGGAGAGCGAGTAGGGGGAGCGGTCTGCCAGTTCGGTGATATCGGTCAATCTCAAGGCTTCATCCACGCGGACTTTGATCTCATCACGCGGAACGCCGGTGTTTTCCAAACCGAAAGCGATCTCTTCAAAGACGGTGTACTTTGCACCGCTGATCTGGTTGAACGGATTTTGAAACGCCAGCCCAACGTTCATGACCCATTCATCGAGCGTGGACTTGCTCGACTCCACGCCCGCCACTTCAATGCTTCCGCTGATCTCGCCTTTGAAGAAATGCGGCACGAAACCAGCCAGCGCGTAACACAGCGTGGACTTGCCCGCGCCGTTCGGACCAACGACCGAAACGAATTCACCTTCCTGAATTTGCAAATTGATGTTTTGCAGGACGGGCGTTTTGGTGAACTGATATTTATAGGTGAGGTTTTGAAGGTTTACGAAAGCCATAGGTTCAATGCAATGGAGAGGATGACGAGCAGGATGAGTACCCCGCGAAGGGTGGTGTCAAATTTTGTGTCGGGGATCTGGTGCAGGGTAGTCCTCGTCCTTTTGGATGTGAAGCCGCGCGCTTCGATGGCGATGGCGCGTTCCTCCACTTCTGCCAGTGACCCAAACACCAGCGGACCGATGAGTGGGATGAGCAAGCCCATCCGCTTGAGGAAACTGCTTTCGGTATCCAGCCCGCGTGAACGCTGGGCGGCGATGATGGTCTGCGCCTTGGCTTGCATCTGCGGCAGGATCTGCAGCGTGGAAATGATGACGTAGGCAAATTGCCCGGGCAGCCCGCGCCGGGTCAGGTCAGACATTAACTCGCTGGGGTGGGTGGTCAGCAAAAGAAAGGCGAATGCCGAGACCATGACGAAGACCCGCATGGCATTGCGGAAGGCGAACATCATGCTTTCCTGCGTAACATCCAGGAAATAGAACTTGAAGATCACGTCCTCCCCGAGCGGTTGGAAGAATGCCTGCATCAGAAACAGGAATCCCGCCGCGGGCAGGATGAGGCGGATGGCGGTCTTGAAAAATTCCGCGCCTACTTTTCCGATCAATCCCAATGGGATGATGGCGATCAATACCAGCAGATGCGGGGTCCAATACCACGGACTGGTGAAGATGATCAGGATCAATGCCAGGGTCAGGTAGACCTTGGTGAGAGGGTTGAGACCATGGATGATACTGTCACGTTTTACATAAAATGAAAGTCGCTCATGCATAAGTAGCGATTATAAACGACAAAAAAAGACCAGGCTTTCGCCTGATCTTTTTTGATGAAAATTTGTTGTTGAGTGTTATCCGCCGAGGATGTTGCGCAGCATGAAAGCCGCGAACAGCACAAGCAGAACGACCACGCCGACGGCGATGTACAACTGGTTCTTGTTCGCGCCGCCTTCCACCGCGGCTTGTTCCGCTTTGGGGAATCCACCGATGGTGCGCTTGGGCAATCCTTGAATGATGGCGAAAGCCAGCATGGCGGTGGTGATCTTATCCACAGGTTCGGTCAGGAAGCTGGTGCTGACCACAGCCGACCAGATTCCCTGCCCGGTCTGGAGCAGGTAGGCAGTGATGAATGAGGATCCGCTGGCAGTGATGCCGCCGAAGAGATACACGGCGATCGGGGTCGAGACGATGGCGGCGGTGAGCGCGACCACAAAACCTGTCACGACAACCTTCCACCAGCTCTTGAAGAAGCCCCAGCTGGCCATCCGTCCGGCCATGTAGCCGATCATCGCGGCAACCGGCCACCAGGGCAGTGCACCGAGGTCGATGGCAATGCCCCAAATGATATTGGAGAGCGCGCCTGTCAATGCGCCGGCCCACGGTCCGCAGAGAACAGCGACCAGCACTGTTCCGATCGAATCAAGGAAGACTGGCAACTTGAGCAGAAGTACGATCTGCCCAACGGCGATATTGATGGTGATCGCTATCGGGATAAGAACCCAGGTTTGGGTATTGAAATTGTTTTTGATCTTCTCGAACATGGTATCCTCCAAAAAAATGAATGACCGACGATCTGATTGATAACAACACTTCCCAATGCCAAACGTCACGTTAGGGATTTTGCCAGTTTCTCCATCCTTTCCATGAATAACTCCATAAAGACCCGCGGACGAACGCCAAGCGCAACTTTCATGTTCGCGGGTTTTTGGGTCATGCGGTAAAAATCTGCGAAGGTGCTTCCCATCGAAACACCTCCAGACAGGTCAACATCCACATACAGTTCCTGGTAATCGCAGATCTCGGGCATGAAGGTCAGCGCCATCGTCATCGGGTCGTTGATCACGCAGCCTTCGATGTGCTGGTACTCGTCATGAAATTCCATGTAGAAGCGGGTGGCATCTGCAATGAACGAAGTGATCGGTGAGGCGGTCTTGAGCAGCCTGTTGAGGTCTTCCTTCAGGAAGATGCAATCGTAGGTCACATCCAAGGGCGTGAGCGTGATCGGCATGCCGGAATGGAAGACCATGTGCGCCGCGTGCGGGTCTACATAAGTATTGAATTCTGCCAGCGGGGTGGTGTTGCCTTCATGGCGGATCGCCCCGCCCATAATGAACACCTCTTTTACATTTTTCGCGATGCGCGGTTCCTGTCTGAGAGCCAGGGCGATATTGGTTAGGGGACCGATCGCCACCAGGGTCATCTCGCCAGGGTTGGACATGATCTTGTCGATCAGGAAATCGCATCCATTCTGGGACTGGGGCCGGGTCAGCGGTTCTGGAAGTTTGGCATACCCGATGCCGTGCTCGCCATGTGTTTCCGGCGCCAGCAGGGAAGGCTGAACCAGCGGAAGCTCGCATCCCGCATAGACCGGAATGTGCTCTGCTTTCGCCAGCTCCAGAACTGAAAGAGCGTTGACCGTTCCCTGCGCGGTGGATGAATTTCCATGCACCACACTTAATCCCTCGAGCGAAATCTCGGGAGATGCCAGCGCGAGGAGAATGGCTAGTGAATCATCGATCCCGGGATCGGTGTCTAGAATAATTCGTCTTTTCATTGGGTTGGTTCCTCCATCGAGCGGCAAAGTGTCTCCATGCGTTGGAGGAACAATTCCACAAAGTCTCTTCCGCGCACATCCAGCGCAACCCTCATGTTGGCCGGCTTTTTGGAGACCTTCATGAAGTCTGCAAAGGTATTGCCGTTCCCCACGCCGCCTGAAATATCCACATCCACATGATGCTCTTCAAATGTGAACAGTTCTGGTGCGAGGATGACCGCCAATGTGAGCGGGTCGTGCAGGGCGCAGCCATCGAAGCCTTCGTACTTTCTGTAGAAGTCCATGTAGTCAGATGTTGAGTCACGCACAAAGCGGGCAATGCGTGAATTGATCCGGTTCAGGTGTTCGATGTCTGCGTAGGTGAGCAGACACTTGTAGGTCGCGTCGAGCGGAACCAGAGTGATGGGGATGCCGGAGTGAAAGACAATGTGAGCGGCGTGCGCATCAGCGTGGATGTTGAACTCTGCCAGCGGCGTGACATTCCCGCCCTGACGGATCGCTCCTCCCATGATGATGAGTTCCTTTATCGCGGGCACGATGCGTGGGTCTTTGCGGATCGCCAGTGCGAGGTTGGTCATGGGTCCGATGGTGAATAATGTGATCTGCCCAGGTTCAGCAAGAATGCGTTCGATCAAATAATCGATTGCGTGCTGTTTTACCGGCTGCGCCTTTGGTTCTGTCAGGTTGGCTTGACCAAGCCCGCTTGTGCCATGCACCGCTTCGCCAGACTTGCCTAGCAAACTCACCAGCGGAGATTCACATCCGCGCGCAACCGGGATATGACTCGCATTTGCCAGTTCAAGGACAGCCAGCGCGTTGCGGGTGGTCTTTTCGATGCCAATGTTGCCGCAGATGGTGGTCAGCGCTTCGAGTTGGATCTCCGGCGAAGCGAGGGCGAGTAGAACGGTAAGGGCGTCGTCCACGCCGGGGTCGGTGTCTAAAATGATTCGGGTTGTGGGCATGTTGTCCTGTAGGGGCGGGGCTCCCCGCTCAATGTGTGGTATCTAAAAACTCGGGCGAGGGGACCTCGTCCCTACTTGATAAATTTTTCCACTTCTTCTTTGGTGGGCAGAGACGGTTGTGCGCCAAATTTGGTAGTGGCTAAAGCGCCACAGGCACAACCATGGCGGACAGAGTCTTCGAGTGATTTGCCGCTCAACAGGGCAGAGGCGAACCCGCCGATGAAGGCATCGCCTGCGGCAGTGGTATCGACGACGTTAACTTTATACGTATCTACTTGAGTTGTTTGTTGAGCAGTTACAAGCAAGGCACCTTTGCCGCCCAAGGTCACAATGACGGTCTTTACGCCTTGCTTCATGATTTCTTTTGCGGCTTTTTCTGCCGACGTTGCATCGTTTACGGGTAAACCAGTGAGCAAAGATAATTCGCTCTCGTTGGGAATCAGAATATCCACTGTGGAAATTAATTCAGCGGGCAGAGGTTTGGCGGGAGCAGGGTTGAGGATGACGGTCAGCCCATTGACGCGGGCTTGCTGCGCGGCGTGCAGAACTGTGGGTGTGGGAATCTCTAGCTGGAGCAGAAGCAGCTTCGAGTTTGAGAAAGATGCGGAGTCGACATCTGCTGGCGAGACGTTGCCATTTGCGCCTGGTGAGAGCACAATGCTGTTCTGTCCGTTCGCATCCACAACAATAATGGCAGTGCCGGTCGCCGATGAATCAGCGATGACATGCGATGTATCAACTTGATTGGCTTTGAGATTGTCAATGAGGAATGGAGCGAAGCTGTCGCTGCCGACCCGCCCAAGCATGGCTGTTTTCACCCCTTGCCTTGCCGCCGCCACGGCTTGATTGGCACCTTTGCCGCCGGGGATGATCTGCAGATCTTCTCCGCTGATGGTTTCACCCGGCTGCGGAAAGCGCGGCGACTTGACGACGAGATCTGCATTCAAAGAACCGACTACGAAGATTTCTGTCATGGCAGGTATTTTACATTAGGTTGTAGGGCTGCGTCATACTGATTTTAATGAAATACTATAAATTAGTTATTGCAAAATGCCATGCCTTTATGCCTCTTAAAATGATACCGAAATATTTTTCTCTTTCCACAGTTGTTTCTGTGATTGTTTCTTTTTGTTTGTCTATTAACCAAGTGTGCTGCCTCCACATTTGATCATCTTCTGTTAAACCATATCCTGTACATATATAAAAGTTTCTTTTTTGCCTAAACCATAACCTGGAAGAATTTGAGTGACAGCTATTATCTTCCCCAATTTCATGCCTTACCCACCTGAATGGTATTAAGTCACCTTTCTTAAGAAGTAGATTCATGTCTGGCTCGTTTAACTTGATACATACACTTTCTCCGCCATATTTAAGTATTTTCGTAGTTAATGTGTTTACATCTATAGGCGGTTGCACTTCCCCTTCAATCACATGTTTGTTTATGTCTTGGAAAGGTCTCTTAGATGCGATCCATGTGAAACGCGTTCTTCTCCAGAATAAGTTCATTTTCCTCCTAATTAACCTATTTTTTATGGGGTGTAACTACTCCACTTTTTACATCCCATATCTCTGCGCCTTCGGAAAATTCTGACGCGAACAAGGTTAGGTCTGTGGTGGTGAAAAACACTTGATGCTCGTGTGTGACATATTTCAACAAGTCAGCACGTCGCGAGCCGTCGAGTTCCGCCATTACTTCATCGAGCAAAATAACAGGGTATTCGCCGGTGCGTTCCTTCATCCATTCCACTTCGGCGAGCTTCAATGCCAGCAGGGTGGTGCGGATCTGTCCGCGCGAACCGTAATCGCTCACGTCCGCTTTGTTGATGACGAAACGCAAGTCGTCACGGTGCGGACCAATGGTGGTCACGCCGCGCGCGATCTCTTCGCCGCGAATCTGTTTCAGTTTTGCGAGGAAACCTTCCTGGATTTCTTTGAGTTCTATCGAAGAGCGGTCGATCGCCGTATCGAGCTTCAAGCCAAGTTGACCCTCGGGTTTGGGCAAGGGGTCGTAGGCGGGTTCATAGGCAAGGCGTAAAATTTCGGCGCCACGAGTTAGCTCGTGATGCACGCGCGAGGCGAGACGTTCGATCTCCTGGATCGCCTGGATGCGCCACAGAATGATCTGCGCGCCGAACTTCACCAGCGCTTCATCCCACACTTCGAGCTGGCTGCTGTTTCCTGAACCTTCGCTCAACGCTTTGAGCAATGCGTTGCGTTGGGTGAGCGCCTGCGAATATTCACTTAATACGCGCGCATACGAAGGGACGGCTTGCGCCAGTGCGAGATTAAGATAACGGCGGCGTTCATCCGGTCCGCCTTCGATGATCTGCGACATCTGCGGCACAAAGATGACCGCGTTGAAATGTCCCATAATGTCGCTGATGTGTTTCTTCACGCCATCCAACAGGACTTCCTTGCGCAGGCGTTGTCCGTTCACGCCGGTGGGCTCGAGGATGAGCCGTACTTCAAGACGGTGCTTGGTCTTGCCGCGCTGATAGTCCGCCACGAGACGGGTCACCGCCAGCGGATTCTTCGCTTCGTGAAAGTTCACGATCTGCCGGTCAGCGTGGGTTTGGAACGATGTGAATGCCGCCAGAAAATAAATGGCTTCAAGGACGGAAGTTTTTCCCTGCGCGTTCTGCCCTACCAACACAACAGCCCGCCGTGGAAGCTCGGCATCCAGGCGGGTGAGACTGCGAAAGTTGGTGAGGGATAAATGTTTGAGATGCATGTCCTGTGAAAAATGCTCTACAGCTCGGGCTCTTCCTCTTCCATGAATTTCCACAAACGGGTGGCGAGATCGGTGAAGAGCACGCCGTTCAAATGATCGATCTCATGCTGGAAGATGCGTGCCATCCAGCCGTTCAATTTGAGCTTTTGCGGTTTGCCGTGGCGATTCAATCCCTTCACCTGGATCGACTCGTGACGCTCCACTTCGCCTTGAATGCCGGGAATGGAGAGGCAGCCTTCCACCCCGAGAACCTTTTCTTCAGAGGCATTCACGATCTCAGGGTTGATCATTACGTATAGTTTTTTCGGCTTGGGCGGTTTTCGTTCCGCCTGTTCTTCTTCGAGAAATTCCTCATCTTCATCCTCGGAATACTCAACCACGATCAATTGCTCCGAGATGTTGACCTGCGGCGCAGCCAGCCCGACCCCGGGCGCGTCGCGCATGGTGTCGATCATGTCATCGATCAGGGTTTGCAGGTCTTTGTCGAACCTGGTGATTGGTTTCGCCTTGCGCCGTAAAATGGGTTCGGGCAGGGTCACGATCTCTCTTAATGCCATCTGATAATTTCCTTTTTTTACTGAACTACTTTTTTGCGTCTTTCTTTTCATCATCCTTCGGGACAATGATCGGCGCGGCTTTGAAGGAATCCACGTTCTCGTGGTATGCCGCGATCCAGGTTGCGAACCGTTCGCGGTCA
>Ga0268298_10004643_pt1 | contig 13283 bp, 5 predicted proteins | sample WWTPWeurt_MetaG_FD_194462 | JGI IMG/M metagenome (GOLD analysis project Ga0268298, IMG submission 194462) | Activated sludge microbial communities from WWTP in Nijmegen, Gelderland, Netherland - WWTP Weurt | ecosystem: Engineered > WWTP > Aerobic digester > Activated sludge | place: Netherlands... | reverse complement strand
AGGATGCCCTTGGGCAGAAACCGCTGGTGGGAATTATCACCGGCATCCTACCGGGAACGGATGGAAACCAGCGCATGTCCAAATCCACGGGTAATATCGTACCCATCAACACTGGCGCAGATGATATGTTCGGCAAGCTGATGTCTGTCCCGGATTCGGCGATGGGAACGTACATGCGCCTGGTCACCCGTTGGAGTCCGCAGGAGATCGCGAAGATCGAAGCGGATGTGGCTTCTGGTGCGTTGCATCCGCGTGATGCAAAGATGAGAATGGCGAAGGAGATCGCCAGCATCTTCTACAGCGCGGAAGAAGGTGAATCTGCGCAGGAGCATTTCATCAAGATGTTCCAGCAGAAAGAGGTCCCCGATGAGATGCCGGAGTTTGCGTTGACCGCCGGTCAGACCGTCATTGATGTCATCATGGCTGCGAATATGGCGGAAAGCAAGAGCAAGGCACGCAGCCTGATCGATCAGAAAGGCGTGCGTCTCGATGGCGAAGTGTTGGAGCGCGGCGACACTCCCTTCCCTCACCCCGGTGTGTTGCAAGTAGGCAAGCGTCGCTTCCTACGGGTTAAATAGAAAAAGACTGCGATGAAGAAATTCATCGCAGTCTTTTTCTTCTGTGGCAGTTTTCTTTTTTAAGAGCCTTTCTGCCCTGGCAGGTTGGACTCGATGAATTTGATCCTATTTTCGAACATCCTTTGAAATGCTGCGACCACATTGGGGTCGAACTGTTTCCCTGCAAGATCGATGATGTATTCCATCACCTTCTCCTCTGGCCAGGCGGTGCGATAAGGACGGTCGGATAGCAGGGCGTCCCAAACATCCACGATCGCGAAGATACGAGCAGGGAGTGGGATGTCTTCTCCGCTGACCCCCTGTGGATAGCCGTTGCCATTCCACCACTCGTGATGATAATAAGGAATTTCCAGGGCTGGCCGCAGATAGGGAATGGACAATAGCAGGTCATAGGCATACTGCGGATGCCTTTTCATTTCGATCATTTCCTCGTCGTTGAGTGGACCCGGTTTGTGGAGGATGCTGTCGGGTACGCCCATTTTGCCAATGTCGTGCAGAAGGGTACCGCGTCGGATCTGAGTCAGCTCGGCCTCGGGAATGCCCATTTGCCGCGCCAGTTCCAGAGTCAGGTCGGTGACGCGTTTGGTATGTCCCTGCGTTTCCTTGTCGCGCAGTTCCAGAGCCTTGCCCCAGCCTTCAAGAGTCGTATCATAAGCAAGGGAAAGTTCCTGATTGGTACGCTGGAGATTTTCGAAGAGTTGAGTGTTGTCGATGGCAATGGTAGCCTGCCCAGCCAGAGTTTGCACGAAGTCCTGCCAGTCTTGCGTGAAAGAGAAGGGCTGGGCAAAATAGGTTTCAAGGATGCCGCGCACGGCTCCTTTGCTAAAGAGCGGAATGGCATAGTACCCGGTCAGGTTTTCATCGGAGAGGAAGGAAAAATAAGAGTTATCTCCTTCCGCACCTAGGTCTTCCATGTGGATCGGTCTGCGGTTTAACAGGATCCGACCGATAAATCCCTCCCCGATGCTTATGGAGGTGCGACTGGTCTCGCGGTTTCTAAAACCCTGAGCGGCGTAGAAATCGAGCATCTGGCTGTTTGGGTTAAAGACGAGGATGGCGGCGGCCTTGGCGCCCATTTTTGAGACGAGATGGTCGGTGATAATGTTGAGCGTGATGCGAAGATCCAGGCTGGATGAAATAGCCGCATCCATCTCTCGCAGAGTAGTCAACCTGCGGATCTGCTCTTCGCTTCTTTCGTACAAGTTGGATCGATAGATGGCGTTCCCGGCGATCTCTGCCAGAGTCAGGAGCAGGTTTTGATGATGAACTTCGACTTTTCTCGGTGATTTGATACCTACCACCAGAACGCCAATCACAGCGGCTGTAGTGCGGATGGGTACAGCAATGCTGTTCCAGCCTTCTCCGATGTATTTGACATTTTCCAGGTTGGCAACCGGATCGCTCGAATATTCGGGGCTTAAATGTATGTCGCCGGAGGAATATACCTGGCCGACAATGCCCTCCAGGGGGGTGAATTCTTTTTTAGGAATTTCGCTTAATTTTCCACCAGCGGCTTGTGGCACCAGAATATTTTTTTTGGGGTCAAACAGCCAAATGGCCGCTTCTTCCGTCCCGATGCTGGATTTGATCTCGTCCAGCAAAATGGGCAGCATGTCTTTTGTTTCCCGCGCTGCCCGAAGTTGATAGGAGACCCGACTGACCATCTCCAATTCTTCTAAGCGTTGACGGGTTTCATTGTTCAGTCTTGCTTTTTCGATGGCAGTGGCGACCTGATTTGTAAAAGTGCGGGCGATGGTGGCATGTTCCTCAGTGAAGGCCCCGGGCGTTCGACTATCCAGATTGAGAAACCCGATCAGGGAATTTTGCGAGTACATGGCCATGGTCATCCAACCGTGGATGTATTCACTGCCTGGCCATTTTTCGAAAAGATCATCCTCCTGGGCGTCGAAGATCAGCAAGACATCCTTTTCGCTGGAAATTTGATTCCATTTCGCTGTAACATGAATTTCATCGCCTATATGAAAACTATTGGGCAGGTTTCGTTGAGCAACGAGCCTTAATGTTTTCTCCTCGTTCAGCATGATGGAGGCACTGTCGTAGGGAATCACTTTGTTGAGCCAGTCGAGGATCGAGTCTAACAACTGGTTAAGGTCTAATATATTGGCAAGGGAGGAGGTCGCCTGGCTTAGAGTCTCGGCAACCCGGCGTCTTTGTTGCTCGTTCTCGAACAGCCTCAGGTTTTCAAGTGAGTTGGCTACCTGGTTTGCGAACGTTTGAGCCAGGGCAGCGTGTTCGTTCTTGAAAAATCCCGGGGTGCGGCTGTCAAGGTTTAGTACGCCGATCAACTTGCCTTGAGTCAGAAGCGGAATGCCCATCCAACTGTGGATGTGCTTGGTCTGTTCGAATAGGATGAAACGCTCGTCCTGATGCACATCGGGGATGATGATGGGATCCCGAAACGCTCCTAATCCATTCCATTTTTCCATATTCGATTTGTAGGTTGTACCGATCAGATCGGGAGGAATACGCCTCCCGGCTGTGATCTTGAACGAGTCTTTACCTTCGATCGTTTCGATGGAAGCGCTGTCATAAGGGAGGAGTTCTTCCAGTAAATTGAATATTTTTTCGAACAACTTATCGGCCTCAAAGTAAGAGGTCAACTCCATGGTGGCATTCCGCAGGATCTCGGCCTGTTGCAGGCGATTCTTTTCCAACTCGGCAAGTTGGATCCGTTCCATTGCGCTGGCCATTCCTCCGGCTATGGTGCTCAGTAATTTTTCGTCCTTCTCGGTGAAAGCATAGGGGATTTTGCTTTCCACGTTCAAAACACCAAGAACTTTCGATCCGCTGACAAGCGGAATACATAACTGGGATCGGGTGGTGGGGGAGAGTTCAAAATAATACGGGCTCAGGGAAACATCACCCACGCGACAGGAGTGTTTGGTGATGGCTGCTTCTCCGAAGATGCCTGTGGTAACCGGAAGAGACTCCAGCGTATTGATGGCCTCGGTGCCGCGATAGGAGAAATGCGGCGAAAGCATATCCTGCGATTCAGAAAGCAGGAATACACCGCACATGTCGGAATACAAACTGTCGCTGATGAGGTTTGTGGAAAGTTGGATCAGTTCATCCACAGTCTTGGCATTCGATTCGACGAGCGCAATGGAATGAAGTACGCTCAACTCCCTCACCTGTTTGAAGAGCGCTTCTTCATATTGTTTCCGAGCGGTAATATCCTGGGCCACGGCAATGATGGCTTCCTGTCCAAAATACATCCCTTTGAACAAGTGAACTTCCTTTGGGAAAATTTCGCCATTGCTGCGGAGACCCCAAAATTCGAACTCCTGTGGCGTTCCCTCAAAAGCTGCTGCAATGGAGCGTACCAGCGCATCCATATTGTTTCTTCCCGGGGCAGACAAAAAATCGGGGGAATTACCGATAAAACGCTCTTTTGGATACCCATACATTTGCAGGGCACCATCATTTACATCAAGGAAATTTCCCATATTGTCCTGAATATAGATCGCATCCTGCACTGTATTGAAAAGGCCGCGATAACTGGCTTCGCTGCTTTGAAGCGCTTCCACGGATTGTTTTCTTTCGATGGCTGCCCCAAGTGTGCTTGCCGCAGTTTGCAGCGCTTCGATCTCGGACCCGGTCCATTCCCTGCCACCCTGGCAATCGTCAAAGCCGATACATCCCCACCAGCCCTCGCCCGTTTTGATCGGGATGCAGACCAATGATAGAGAGCCTTTGATTTGCAGCAAGGCTTGTTCAGAAGGGGGAAAGTCGCTGATGAGGCCGTAAATGGCTTTGCCTTCATCGAAAAAGATCTGCCAGCGCGAATAACCTGAAGATAAAAGGTCGAATTTTTGTAACTCAATAGTATCGATCTGAGACGGGATACCCTCATTGCACCATTCAAAAATCTGCGAGATCGTGGAAGATTGCTCTCGTTTGAAAATATAAACACGACTTGCGTCCGTTGCATGCCCAAGGCGTTCGAGTACCTCGCCGACATTGATTTCCCAGTCAATGGATTTTAGAAATTGCGCCGCTGAAAACCCCACTGCCTTAATGATCTCGTCATGATGCCGAAGGGCATCCTCGGCTTGTTTTTGTTCCGTTATATCGAGGAGAATGCCGTGCCAATGGCTGGGCTTGCCTTCTTTGTCCCTAATTAAAGAGGAGTCTTCCTTGACCCATATATAATGCCCATCACGATGTCGTATCCTGTATTCGATACGAAACGTCTCTAACATAGCCGACGAACGAATATCTTCTTGTAAGACGCGTTCTCTATCTTTCGGATGAAGGGATCTTTCCCAGATCGTATCGTCCTCTTTCCACTCTTCAGGCGTGTAGCCCAATAGATCGATCAATTTTGGACTCATATATAGGGTCGATTGTTTTTCATCAAAACTATCCATGAAGACTACTGCGGGCAGTCTCTCGACCAATTCCTGATATTTTTCATCGGCTTTGATCCTTGCTTCGGCTTCCCTCTTTTCATTTGCTCTTAAGATGATATGAAGTACCCAGGTTGTAATAACAATGAAGAACCACCCCTTATAGGTCTGGGCAGAAGATAAATTTTCAGGTTTGGAGATGGAGATCGATAAGATGATGTCTGAAAATAGAATCCACAAGGAGCTTATCAAGAAATAGATAAGGGGAATTCTAAATGACAGAGGGGACTTCCTGAGTTTCATGCCCAGTTAGAAATTATCCTACAATTTTAATTATAGACTTTTTTTATCAAAACTACACGCGAGATATGTTATGAAAAAAATATTACAGGGGGAGGCAATAAAAAAAGAGCGAGTTGAGAAACTCGCTCTTTTGAGGCGTCGACGGGATTTGAACCCGTGAGTGAGGGTTTTGCAGACCCTTGCCTTACCACTTGGCCACGACGCCGTATAAACAAAAGGACTGCTGACCGAATATTATTTCAATCTGCAATCCTCCATGTTTGAGCGGGCGATGGGATTCGAACCCACGACCTTCTCCTTGGCAAGGAGACGTTCTACCACTGAACTACGCCCGCAGATATCGACCGTATTGCTGGCCGAGAGTGCCGAGACCCAGGATCGAACTGGGGACACCGCGATTTTCAGTCGCGTGCTCTACCAACTGAGCTATCTCGGCTAATGGTTATTCAATTGTTAAGCGCCCGTGATTTTACACGCACTTATATGGATTGTCAAGAAACACCTGAAAACTCGCGAGATGAATAATTCAATCGAGTCTGGTTCTTGACTTTTCATCTTCAATTCGATATAATTTTAGGTCGCTGTCCAAATGGGCAGTTGAAATCGTTTACCAACCAGCCAAAATAAAATTAGGAGAGAAGAATGGCATCTTCTTTGCCCCAAAAAAGTTACGCACGCATTCCTGTTCAACTTGATCTACCTAACTTAATCGAAGTACAACTTGATTCATTTGAAAGGCTCAAAAAGGAGGGACTGGGCGACCTGTTCCATGAAATATCTCCAATCGAGTCTTATAACAAAGGGATGAAACTATTCTTCCCAAGCAGAAGCCCGGAATCCCAACAGTGGGGGTTAAAGTATTGGTTTGGCGAGCCCAAACACACGATTGAAGAGTGTGTTGAACGTGATCTTACCTATGCCAGCCCGTTGTACGTCTCTGTGCTTTTGGCTGGCCCCGATGTGCCCGAGCCCATTAAGCAGGATATTTTCCTCGGCGACTTCCCTGAAATGACCGACAAGGGCACCTACATTGTCAACGGAACGGAGCGTGTTGTCGTCTCACAGTTGATTCGCTCTCCTGGTGTCTATTTTGAGGCTCCCGCGGATCGCGCTACGGGGCGTCTGCTCTCCATGGCCAAACTAATCCCGGATCGTGGCGCGTGGATGGAGTTTGAGACACGTAAGTCTGATTACATCATCCTGAAGTTCAATCGCAAGCGCACGGTTCCTATTACTGTGTTCCTGCGTGCTCTTGCCGCTGTGAGCGACGGGCTGAAGGATTCGCCCATCAAGCATGGTACAGATGAGGAAATCCTGTCCATTTTCAAGGATGTGGATAACAATCCAGAGCGTATGTTCATTGCTTCCACTATTAAGCAAGAACCGGATTGGGAAGATCAGTCTAAGCAGTCGATTGCCGAGCAGGCATTGATCGAGTTCTTCAAAAAGATGCGGCCGGGTGACCCAGCCACCCTCGATAATGCGCGTCAATTCCTCGAAGAGCAGCTGTTCGATCAGCGACATTACGACCTCGAACGGGTTGGTCGTTATAAATTGAATCAAAAACTGGATCTAAACATCCCCATCCCGCATCGCACAGTGAGCAAGAGCGATATCATTCGTTTGATCCGGCGTATGATCCAGATCAATAACGGAACCGAACGCCCTGATGATATTGACCACCTCGGCAATCGCCGCGTCAAGACGGTGGGTGAGTTGATCCAGAACAAGTTGCGCATCGGTTTGCGCCGTATGGAGCGTGTAATTAAAGAACGCATGTCCATTCGTGATCAGGAACAACTTTCGCCGGTAACCTTGGTAAATATTCGCCCTGTGGTTGCTGCGCTGCGCGAATTCTTTGGGTCTTCGCAACTGTCCCAATTTATGGATCAGACCAATCCTTTGGCAGAACTCCGCCACAAGCGCACACTTTCTGCGTTAGGGCCTGGCGGCCTTCGCCGTGAGCGCGCAGGGTTTGATGTCCGTGACGTGCATCACTCCCATTATGGGCGTATCTGCCCGATCGAGACTCCTGAAGGCCCGAACATTGGTCTAATCGGCCGTCTGGCCTCTTTTGCCCGTGTAAATGAATACGGCTTCATTGAAACTCCGTACCGCAAAGTGTACAAGTCCCTGCCTGCTTCAGATGAGAAGCTGGAGGGGAGGACGCTTCGCGAGGATGTGTACGACCCCAAATCAGAGGAACTCCTCTTCAAATCTGGCACGGAGATCGATTCGAAGATCGCCAAGAAACTTGCGAAGTTCGATAACGAAGTTGCCGTTGTTCCGTTCGTCTCGGATGATATTGTTTATCTCTCTGCCGATGCTGAAGATAAATACACCATTGCGCAGGCGAACGCGACCCTGACTGAAAAGAAGGAATTCTCCCGTGAGAGAATTTCCTGCCGCTATCACTCCGGCTTTTTGTTCTCCAATTCAGAGAACATCGAGTTCATGGATGTGGCCCCGCATCAGGTTGTAGGTATCAGCGCTGCCTTGATTCCCTTCTTGGAGCATGACGATGCAAACCGCGCTCTCATGGGCTCGAACATGATGGCCCAGGCCGTTCCTTTGGTCCGGCCGGAAATTCCGTTGGTTTCCACAGGGATGGAGCGTCACGCCGCCCTGGATTCGGGTCAGGTCGTAGTGGCTGAGGCGGATGGCGAAGTTATCTCGGTAACAGGATCAACCATCACCGTTAAAGAGAAGCGCAGCGGCAATCGCGTGTATCAGCTGCGCAAGTATCAGCGTTCCAATCAGAGTACCTGCATCGATCAGCGTCCGTCTGTGGTCAAAGGCCAGCTCATCAAAGCCGGTGACATCATCGCCGATTCATCTTCAACGGATAGCGGCCAGCTGGCACTCGGACAAAATGTTGTTGTTACCTTCCTTTCATGGGAAGGTGGCAACTTTGAAGATGCGATCCTGCTCTCTGAACGCCTGGTGCAGGATGACCGCTTCACTTCTGTTCACATTGAGAAGTATGAAGTGGAAGCCCGTGACACCAAGCTGGGGCCGGAAGAAATTACGCGCGATATACCCAACGTGGGTGATGACGCCATCAAGGACCTCGATGAGAACGGTATCATTCGCATTGGCGCAGAAGTCGGCCCGAATGATATTTTGGTTGGCAAGATCACACCCAAGGGCGAAAAAGAACTGACTCCTGAAGAGCGCCTTCTGCGCGCCATCTTCGGCGAAAAATCACGTGATGTGAAAGATACTTCGCTGCGTATGCCTCACGGCGAACGCGGCAAGGTTGTGGATGTGAAAGTGTTCACCCGCGAAGACAACTCTGACCTTGCTGCCGGTGTGGACATGATGGTGCGCGTCTCTGTGGCGCAGCGCCGCAAGATCACCGCTGGCGATAAGATGGCCGGACGTCATGGAAATAAGGGCGTGGTCTCGAAGGTTGTGCCCGTCGAAGATATGCCTTTCCTTGAGGATGGCACACCGGTTGATATCATCCTCAACCCGTTGGGCGTGCCAGGCCGTATGAATATCGGCCAGGTGTTGGAAGTCCACTTGGGTTGGGCTGCAAAGCGCATGGGATACCGCGCGGTAACCCCGGTTTTCGATGGCGCGACCGAAGAGCAGATCGAAGCCGAACTCGCGCGTGCATGGATCATGGATCAGGCTTGGAAAGAATCAGCTGCTCGCGCCTGGGAGTGGATCAAGGAACAGGAAGAGGATCCGAACTCCATCGAAGATGATGATGAAGTCCGTCGCCTCTACCTTGAGAACTGGTTGGACAAGCGTCGTTATGACATTTACAGTCTGAACGATCCGGCTTATGCGCGTCTTGCCACCGCTCGTGAATGGTTGCGCGAAAAAGGCTTTCCCAACCCGGATGAGATTCTTCATCAAGATCAGGATATTGCCAATCGCGACCCTGAAGTAGATGATGCTGTTATCAATGCCTGTCTGCGTTTGTGGCTGGAAGCCAATGGCGTAACCCGCCGCGTGGCCGAAGATAAGGTGTATGAAACTGCGCAAGATTTGGCCAAGGAAAGGGGAATTCCGCTCCCGATCCTTGGGAAGCAGACTCTGCGTGATGGCAAGACTGGCCTTGCTTACGACCAGCCCGTCACGGTCGGCGTCATGACCATCCTTAAACTTCATCACTTGGTGGAAGATAAGGTTCATGCCCGCTCCACGGGTCCGTATAGTCTGGTGACCCAGCAGCCGCTGGGTGGTAAGGCTCAATTCGGCGGTCAGCGCTTCGGTGAAATGGAAGTGTGGGCGTTGGAAGCGTACGGCGCCGCACACACCTTGCAGGAAATGTTGACGGTCAAGTCGGACGATGTTCAAGGACGTGTCAATACCTACGAGGCTATCGTCAAGGGTGAGCCAATCGAAGAACCCAGCATCCCGGCATCTTTCCGCGTCTTGGTGAAGGAGTTGCAGTCACTTGGTCTCGCGGTGGAAGCGATCAACGAGAGTGGGGACGTGGTCAAATTTGGCAAGGATGAAGAGAAGACCCATCCGCCAAAACATGACTCTGGCTTGTTGAGTTTGGGCGAGAATCAGTCAAGGAAAAAGTAGAAAAACCATTGACTTGATTAATATGGCATGATAAAATGCCATGCCTTTGCAAGGAAACTGAGAGCGGCATTTACCCCCCGCTCGAAATTACACAGGTAGCTACAAGTGAGGCCATCAGGGTTTGAGTGTGATGGTCTCATTTCTTGCGAATATCGAAATCAAAAAAATCAGGAAGAAGTTGAAATCGGAGGCTGATCGTGCCGACAGTAAATCAAATGGTCCGCAAGGGCCGCAAGAACAAGAACGCAAAAAGCAAGGCCCCGGCTCTGCAGTTCACATTGAACAGTTTCAAGCAGCGCAGGTTCCGCCAGGATAAGGGCGCGCCACAGAAACGCGGCGTTTGTACGGTTGTCCGTACCATGACCCCCAAGAAACCCAATTCTGCGTTGCGAAAAATCGCCCGTGTGCGCTTGAGCAATGGCATCGAAGTAACGGCGTACATTCCGGGCGAAGGTCACCAGTTGCAGGAACACTCTGTAGTGCTCGTGCGCGGTGGACGTGTGAAAGACCTTCCCGGCGTTCGCTATCACATTGTGCGTGGTTCTCTTGACACTACCGGCGTGGCCAATCGCAAGCAGGGCCGTTCCAAGTATGGCGCGAAGCGTCCGAAGTAATGATTGACGGAGTATTAAAGCATGCGTAGAGCAAAACCAGAGAAGCGGGAACTTCTTCCCGACATTCGTTTTAATAGCATCTATATTCAGACCATGATCCAGCATGTGCTCAAGAGCGGTAAGAAGAGCGTTGCCATGGGCTTGGTTTACGATGCGATGGACCTGATCAAAGAACGCACAGAGAAGAATCCCATGGATGTCTTCGATGCCGCGCTTAAGAATGTAGGCCCTGTAATGGAAGTTCGCCCGCGCCGTGTGGGTGGTGCCACTTATCAGGTTCCTATGGAAGTTTCCGCTGACCGCCGCACGACCCTGGCGATTCGCTGGATCCTTTCCTCCGCCCGCGAGCGTTCCGGCAAGTCCTTTGCGGATAAACTGGCCTCCGAACTGATTGATGCTTTCAATGAGACCGGTTCTTCCATCCGCAAACGCGACGAAACCCACAAGATGGCAGAAGCGAACCGCGCTTTCTCGCATTACCGTATTTAATTTGAGTAATTAGTAAAGGATTCAAGGTAGCAAGCAGCATGGCACGTGTTCATCCGTTAGAGAAATACCGAAATATAGGCATTATTGCCCACATTGACGCCGGGAAAACCACCACCACCGAGCGTATCATGTTCTATACCGGTTTAACGCATCGTATCGGTTCTGTAGACGATGGTACAACCGTGACGGACTGGATGGTTCAGGAGCGGGAACGTGGTATTACCATTGTTTCGGCAGCTGTCTCTGCGGAGTGGAAGGGTTATCAGGTCAATATTATCGATACCCCCGGTCACATCGACTTCACCGCGGAAGTTCAGCGCTCCCTGCGCGTTCTGGACGGCGGCGTAGTCGTATTCGATGCGGTTCAAGGTGTCGAACCCCAATCCGAGACTGTGTGGCGTCAGGCTGACCGCTATGGCGTTCCACGGATTTGTTTTGTTAACAAGATGGATCGCGTAGGCGCTTCTTATGAACGCACTATCGAGACGATCATTGACCGTCTCGGCGCGAACCCCATTCCGATGCAGGTTCCGATCGGCTTTGAAGCAGGCTTCAAGGGCATTATCGACCTGCTTTCTATGACAGCAATTGTTTGGGAAGACGATCTTGGTAAAGAACCCAAGCTGGCTGAAATTCCCGCTGATTTGATGGAACAGGTCGTGGCGGCTCGTGCCAAAATGGTCGAGAAGGTGGCTGAGCTTGATGATGAACTCACCATGAAGTTCCTCGAAGCTCAAGAGATCGGCATTGATGAACTCAAGGCTGCCCTTCGCAAGGGCGTGATTTCCAATAAGGCCACCCCGGTCTTTTGCGGTTCATCCCTGAAGAACAAGGGTGTTCAGGCCATGTTGGATGCGGTCATAGATTACCTGCCATCCCCGGCGGATAAGACCACCATCTCCGCTTCTGAACCCGGTAACCCCGAAAACACCTTCGAACTTGAGACCCAGGATAGCGCTCCTCTAAGTGCCCTTGTTTTCAAGATCGTGACCGACCCCTATGTGGGCAGGCTTGCCTATATCCGCGTTTACTCCGGCGTTTTGAGCCAGGGCCAGACTGTTCAAAACAGCACCAAGGGTCGCAAGGAACGCATCGGACGTTTGCTCCGCATGCACGCTGATCGTCGTGAAGATATTACCGAAATCCGCGCTGGCGATATTGGCGCCGTGCTGGGTTTCAAAGAAAGCTTCACAGGCGACACTCTGTGTGATACCAAGTCGCTCGTGCTCGAAAGTATTTCATTCCCTGAACCGGTTATATCCATTGCGATTGAACCGAAGAGTTCCAGTGACCAAGAGAAGATGGGGGAGGCTCTTCGCAAATTGGCCGAAGAAGATCCGACATTCCGTGTCAATTCAGATGAAAGCACCGGCCAGACCGTTATCCGCGGTATGGGCGAACTTCATCTTGATATCATCGTGGATCGCCTCCTGCGCGAATTCAAGGTGCAGGCGAATGTTGGCGCTCCGCGCGTTGCATATCGCGAATCCATCACCAAGCCCGTCAAGGAAGTCAATTACAAGTACGCCAAGCAGTCCGGTGGTAAGGGTCAATACGGCCATGTTGTATTCTCCCTCGAACCAGGCGAACGCGGCAGCGGGATTGTTTTTGAGAACAAGATCGTCGGTGGTGCCATTCCCAAGGAATACATCCCCGCGGTTGAAAAGGGCTTCAAAGAAGCCGCCGAAAGCGGCGTACTTGCAGGTTACCCTGTGGTGGATCTGAAGTTCACGCTTATCGACGGTTCCTACCATGAAGTAGACTCCAGCGAAATGGCATTCAAACTGGCCGCCTCCATCGGTTTCAAGGAAGGCGTCCATAAAGGTAACCCCATTTTGCTTGAACCGATGATGAAAGTGGAAGTTGTTGTCCCTGAAGAATACCTCGGCGATGTGATGGGCCAGCTCAATGGTCGCCGTGGCCTGATCCAGGGCATGGATGTACGTCCCGGCAACGCCCAGTCCATTCGAGCCATGGTTCCCCTGGCTGAAATGTTCGGGTACGCCACCCAGCTCCGTTCCGCAACACAGGGACGTGGTGTGTTCAGTATGGAATTCGACCACTACGCGCCGGTTGCCAAGTCGGTGGCTGATGAATTACTAAAAGCGTAATTGTTTTCTACTCAAGGAGTTTCATTATGGCGAAGGAAAAATTTGACCGAAGCAAACCGCATCTGAACGTGGGGACGATGGGACACATCGACCACGGGAAGACGACGCTGACCGCAGCGATCACAAAAGTATCAGGATTGATGGGGAAGGCCGAATTCAAGGCCTACGACCAGATCGACAACGCGCCGGAAGAAAAAGCGCGCGGCATCACGATCAACATCGCGCACGTGGAATACCAGACCGAAAAACGGCACTACGCGCACGTGGACATGC
>Ga0268298_10004642_pt1 | contig 13283 bp, 10 predicted proteins | sample WWTPWeurt_MetaG_FD_194462 | JGI IMG/M metagenome (GOLD analysis project Ga0268298, IMG submission 194462) | Activated sludge microbial communities from WWTP in Nijmegen, Gelderland, Netherland - WWTP Weurt | ecosystem: Engineered > WWTP > Aerobic digester > Activated sludge | place... | reverse complement strand
GATCATCGTGCCGGCGCCGCCGAGGCCGAAGCCGAGCGCCGACGAGGTGTAGGGGAAGCCCCACACCGGCATGGTGTTGAACGGATCCTGCACGCCGGGATTGTTGTTGAGGGACAGGCCGATGATGGTTTCCTTGCCGGCAATCTCCAGCGTGTGGGCGGCGCGGATGTCCATCTGGTCGAGGGCGGTGCTGCGGCCGATGCCGTCGTAGGTCGCCTGGATGAAGGCGCCGATCTTCTCGGTGAGCCGGCCGGCGAGGAACAGGGAGGCTTCATCGAAGCTGTGGTTGTTGTTCGGCTGGGAATGGTCGGGCGCCGGGTCCTGACTCTTCTGGGTGTGCGTCATGGAGCCGACGATCATCGCCGACAGGGGCACCTTGCCCTCCTTGCCGTCGGTTTCGGTGTAACCGCCCAGCTTGAACTTGATGCCGTAGGGCGTCAGCTGCGGGCCGAAGGCGCCCACGTGGCAGGAGGCGCAGTCGGCGCCGGTCTGGCGGGCAAAGCTGGGCACGGCATGGGCAGCCGGTACGGCGGCAAACAGGCCGAGCGCGGCGAGCAGGCTGGTGCCGGCACGCCGGAGAGTGGACAGGCGGGTACGCCGTCCGGGCTTGAGCGGATTCATGGTGGTCCTTTTGTAGCTATCGAAAAAATCGGGCGGGTAATCAGCGACGGGCCAGCCAGGCCGGGAGCATTGCCCGGAGCACGTTGTCGCGTTTGACGAAGTGGTGGAACAGCGCCGCGGCGGCATGCAGACCGACCATGGCAAGCAGCAGCCAGGCGCCGGCTTCGTGGTATGCGGCGAAGCTGTCGCCCAGGTCTTCGTCCTCGTCCACCAGCGGCGGCAGGGTGACGAGACCGAAAAAGCCCACCGGCTTGCCGTTGGCGCTGGACAAGGCCCAGCCGATCAGCGGCAGCGCAAACAGCAGCACGTAAAGCCCGAGGTGGGTGGTTTCGGCAGCAAGGCGGGCCAGGGGCGACATCGGCGCGCTCGAAGGCAGCGGGCGCTTTGCCAGACGCACGCCGATGCGCACGATCGCCAGCAGCGCAATGGCCAGGCCGAGGCTGCGGTGAAGGTTGATCAGGACGGCGCGGACGGCTTTTTCCTCGATGCCTTCGCGCACGAAGGCGATGCCGACCACCAGCGCGATCAGGATCAGCGTGGCCCAGTGCAGGAAAATCAGCGCCGCCGGACGACGCACGCCCGCGCTGGAAAAGGAGTGCGCAACGGCGCCTGAATCGGAACGTGCGTGCATGGCCGGGTAGTCCGCGGAAGGTGAGACGCGCGGACCTTAGCGCCGGCAAGCCTTCAATTGCCTGACAATGCCGATTGATTCAGGCTTGCGGGATTCAGCCCGGCGGCGGAAAGACCACCCGGAAGCAGCTCCCGCGGCCCTCCGCGCCGGCTTCGACCTCCACCCTGGCGGCGTGGCGTTCGGCCACTTCCCGGACGATCGCGAGCCCCAGGCCGGTGCCCTCCCCGCCACGGCCGGCCACCCGGTAAAAGCGCTCGAAGATGCGTCCGCGCTCGGCCTCCGGAATACCGGGGCCGTTGTCCTCGACTTCGACAAAGGCGCTGCCTGCGTTGTCGCAACCGCAGCGCACCGTCACCCGGCCGCCGTCGGGGGTGTAGGCGATGGCGTTATCCACGAGGTTGGCGATCAACTCGCGCAGCATCCAGCGGGAACCCTCCACCGTGGCCGGGGCGGTTTCGAAGCCGAGATCGATACCCTTGACCAGGGCGCTGTCGAGCAGGTCGGACGCGGCTTCTTCGAGAAGGCCGGCGAGCGCGACCGGGCGATGGTCGCTGATCAGCGCCCCTTCCGACGAGGAGCGCGCCAGCGCCAGCATCTGGTGGGTGAAGTGCACCAGCCGGCGGGTCGAATCGGAGAGGCGCTGGATGCGCGGGCGGCTTTCCGGTGGCAGTTCTGCGGTGGCCAGTTCGAGCTGGGTCTGCAGCCCGGCCAGCGGCGTGCGCAGCTGGTGGGCCGCATTGGACAGAAAGGCTTGCTGGGCACGGCCGGCCTTGTCCAGGTGCCCCATCAGGCGGTTGATGGCGCGCACCAGCGGGCCGGCCTCACCGGGCACGTCGGCCTCGGCAAGCAGGCTGAAGTCCCCGGGGCCGCGCCGGGCGATGCGCTCGCCCAGGGCGTCCAGCGGGCGCAACGCAAAACGCACGCCGAAATACACAAGCAGCAGCGCAGAGGCGATCAACAGCAGGTTGGGCCAGGCGATGGCCATCAGGATCTGGCGCGCCGCGCGGGTGCGTTTGACGGTCGTCTCGGCCACGATCACGGTGGCCGCGAGGGCCGGGCTTTCGTATCGGAAACTAGCGGTGCGCACCGTCTGGCCACCAAGCTGCGCGTCGTCCAGCACCGCGGTGTTGGCCACTGCCGGCCGGGGCAGCGCCAGCAGCGCCGCATCACCGGCAATCCGCTTGCCCTTGTCGTCCACCACCACGTACTGAACCGTGTCTTGGGGGTCGGAGCGCAGGATTTCGTCAGCCGCCGGCGGCATGTCCACCTCGATGTCCTTGTCGTCATCGTCCCGCTCCAGGCGCGTGACGAGGGCGATGGCGGTACGGGAAAGAGCATTGTCATAGGCCTCGCCGGCAATCCCGAGGGCCGAGCGGTAATCGGCCACCATGCTGGCGCCGAGCAGCACCAGCAGCGGCCACGAGATGAAGAGCAGCAGCCGGTGGCGCAGCGTGCGGGCGTCAGGGCGCCGGGGCATCGCCCGCCTCCACTTCCACGCGATAGCCGATGCCGCGCACGGTGCGGATGCCCACCCCGCTGCCGGCCAGCTTTGCGCGCAGGCGCGAGACGTAGATCTCGACCGCGTTGGGGGTGATCTCCTTGTCCCACTGGCTCAGGCTGTCGGCCAGCTTTTGCTTGGCCACCACTCGCGGCACGGCAATCACCAGCTGTTCGAGCACGTTCCATTCGCGCCCGGTGAGTTCGAGCGCCGTGCCACCCAGCATGGCGCTGTGGCGCTGCACGTCGAGGGACAAGGGCCCGACGGCCAGCACCAGGCTGGCCGCGGCACGGCTGCGGCGAATCAGCGCGCGCACACGCGCCAGGAGTTCGGGCAGCAGGAAGGGCTTGACCAGGTAGTCGTCACCGCCCACATCGAGCCCGACGACCCGGTCGTCCAGCCCGTCGCGGGCCGTGAGAATCAGAACCGGCGTAAGCACGCCGCGCCGCCGTACCCGGCGGATCAGCTCCAGCCCGTCGATGCCCGGCAGGCCGATATCCACGATGGCCAGATCGTAGGCAGTAAGGCCGAGGGCGCCTTCGGCCGGCTCGGCGGCGCCCAGCTGATCCACCCGGAAACCCTCCCGCTCAAGCCCCTCGACCAGGCCGGCCGCCAGCATCACGTCGTCTTCCACTACCAGAATGCGCATCCGGCCTCCCTTGTCAGGCGGAGCGAGCGGCCGCGTCGCTCCAGAAACGTTCCATGGCAATGTAGGTGTAGGACGCCGACCAGCCGATCAGGAGCAGGCCGTTGAGCGCCTCGACGCCGGCCAGGAGGCGCACCGGGCCGCCGGGCACCACGTCGCCGTAGCCCAGGGAGGTGTAGGTTTCTGCCGAAAAATAGAGCGATACATCGAGCGAGAAACGGCTCGAATCAGCCAGCGTGCCCAAGCCACCAAAGCGCACCAGGGCCCAGATCGCCAGCGCATACAGCGCGATTTCGAGCGCGTGGGCCAGGAAGGCGGCAATGATGACGACGATGAGCTTGGCCCGCGGCTTGATTCCCAGGCCCGGCAGCAGCACCGTGAGGCCGCGCAGCACTTCATAGTGAATCACCGTTGTCACCACCAGCAGCGCCAGACACATCAGCACGACCATCGCCATTCTCCGCTCCCCGCCCCGAAGCTGCCCGCTTGCAGCGCCGGCCATTCTGGCACGGCGCCTGGCGGGCGCCTTTGCAAAAAGGCAAGGAAACGTAAGCCGCTGTTTTACCGGGCACCCTTCGCCCGGTAAAACAGCGCCGGAATGCCGGCGCTCAGTGCCCGAAGACGTCGGCGTCCAGCATGTCCGGATCGGGCCTGTCGAGGGTGCCGAGCACGGCCATTTCGTCGGCCGACAGGGTGAAGTCGAAGATGTCCAGGTTTTGCGCCTGGCGCAGCGGGTCTGCCGACTTGGGCGTGGCGACGAAGCCCTGCTGCGTGAGCCAGCGCAAGATCACCTGCGCCGTGCTGCGGCCGTGGCGCTCGGCCACCGCGGTGATCAAAGGGTCTGCAAGCATCGCGTTGCCGCAGCCCAGGGGCCGCCAGGCACCGGTGGCGATGCCTTTGGCGCGGTGAATGTCCACCAGGTCGTTGCGCAGGTGGTAGGGGTCGAGCTGGATCTGGTTCAGGTGGGGCACCAGGCCCACGTCGAACAGGCGCTGCAGGTGGGCCGGCTTGAAATTGGAGGTGCCGATGGCGCGCACCAGGCCCGCGTCGAGCAGACGCACCAAACCCTGGTAGGCCTCGACGAAGCGGTCCTGGTCGGGGTTGGGCCAGTGCACCAGCAGCAGGTCGATGTAATCCAGCCCCATCCGCGCCAGGCTCGCTTCGCAGGCCTCGCGGGCACCCTCGACGCTGTGCCACTTGCGGTTGAACTTGGTGGTGACGAAGACGTCCGCGCGGCTTACGCCTGACTTGCGGATGCCCTCGCCGACGCCACGTTCGTTCTCGTAGTTCTCGGCGGTGTCGACGAGCCGGTAGCCCATGTCGAGAGCCTTCGCGACCGCCACGGCCGCTTCAGCATCGTTCATGGGCCAGGTGCCCAGGCCCAGCAGCGGCATGGTCACGCCGTTGGCCAGGGTGAGGGTGGGAGCAGGTGTAATCATCATGGGGATTTATCTGGTTTTTCTGATGGGAGGGGCGGGCATTTTACCGCCCGCTCCGTGCGCACCGCAGGGCCCGCGCTCAGTCGTCCGCGCCGTAACCGATGATGGCCTTGGTTTCGAGGAATTCCTCGAGCCCCCAGGCGCCCCACTCCCGGCCGAGGCCGGATTGCTTGTAGCCGCCAAAGGGCGCGCTCAGGTCCACCGGGGCGCCGTTGAGATGCACGTTGCCGGTTCGCAGGCGACGGGCCACGCGGCGCGCGCGCGGGATGTCGGCCGACGCCACGTAGCCCGACAGGCCATAGGGCGTGTCGTTGGCGATGCGCACCGCGTCGTCTTCATCCCGGTAGGGCAGGATGGACAGCACCGGGCCGAAGATTTCCTCGCGGGCGATGGTCATGGCATTGGTCACGCGGCTGAAGATCGTCGGGCGGGTGAAAAACCCCTGCGCCAGGCCCTCGGGCCGGCCGGGGCCGCCCGCCACCCGCTTCGCACCTTCGGCGACGCCCAGTTCGATGAGCTGCTGCACGCGGCGAAACTGGGCTTCGTTGGCCAGCGGGCCCATGGTCGTGGCATCCGCCAGCGGATCGCCGACGACCACCTTCGCCAGCGCCGCCGCGGCAATGGCCTCCACCTCGTCGAGGCGGCTTTCGGGCACCAGCATGCGCGACGGGGCGTTGCAGTTCTGGCCGCTGTTGGTGAGCAGGGTCAGCACGCCGAGCTTCACCATGCGGGGGAAATCCGCGTCGTCGAGAAGAATGTTGGCGGATTTGCCCCCCAGTTCCAGCGCCACTTTTTTTACCGTGTCGGCGGCGCTTTTCATGACCAGTTTGCCGGCGTGAGTCGAGCCGGTGAAGGACACCATATCCACATCATGATGGGCCGACAGCGGCGCGCCGACGCCCACTCCGTCGCCATTCACAAGGTTGAAGACCCCGGCCGGAACCCCGGCGTCATCGAGAATTTCGGCCAGGATGAGCGCCGACAGCGGCGCCAGCTCGCTGGGCTTGAGCACCATGGCGCAGCCTGCCGCCAGCGCCGGAGCGACCTTGCAGGCCATCTGGTTGGCCGGCCAGTTCCAGGGCGTGATGAGCGCGCATACGCCGATCGGCTCGCGCAGGATGCGGGTGCTGCCCTGGCTTTTTTCAAAGGGAAAATCCCGCAGCGCGGCAGCCGCGACCTTGAAATGGGCCAGCCCCGAACCCGCCTGGCCGCTACCGGCGAGGGCCTTGAGCGGCGCGCCCATTTCGGTGCTGATCGCGCGGGCCATGTCGTCGTAGCGTTTTTTGTAGGCGTCGAGAATGCGCGCCAAGAGATCGAGGCGCTCCTCCCGCGAGGTGGCCGCGAAGGCCGGAAACGCCGCCCGCGCCGCCGCCACCGCGCGATCCACGTCGGCCGCCGTGCCCATGGCGATGGCGCCCACGGCAGCTTCGGTGGCCGGATTGATCACGTCGCGCCGCGCCGGGCCCGCCGGCTCGACCCACTGGCCGTTGATGTAGAACTGTTGCTGGTGCATGGCGTCCCTCCTGCGTTGTTATCGGTCGGGGGACACGCTACAGGAAATGCTGTGCAACACGGAAGATGGCACGCAACGGGCCGCGGCCCGCCCGCCACAAATCAGGAAGAGATCAGCCCCTCAACACATCCGCGTGTCGGGGCGCGCGGTAGAAGGCCATGACGCGGCGAACGTATTCCTGGGTTTCGGCGAAGGGCGGAATGCCCTTGTAGCGGGCCACGTTGCCTTCGCCGGCGTTGTAGGCGGCAGCGGCCAGCGCCACGTCGCCCTTGAACTGGCCGAGCAGGACGCGCAGGTAGGCAAGGCCACCGCGGATGTTCTGCTCCGGGTCCAGCGCGTCACGCACGCCAAAGCGTTCGGCGGTGCCGGGGATCAGCTGCATCAGGCCGAGGGCATTTTTCGGCGAGCGGGCAGATGCATCGAAGTTGGATTCGGTGCGCACGATGGCGAGGGCCAGGCGCGGGTCGATCTGGAAGCGCGGGGCCAGCTTTTGCACCAGCTGGGCATGACGGCGCTTGTCGGCCGGCAGCGCCTTTACAAAACGCTCGACGACTTCATGGGGAACGGCTTCGTTGCTGTCGGCGGCGATAAGCAGGGGCGCAGTGCCATTGACGAGGCAATCCGGCAGGCGCTCGCCGGCAGGCAGCTCGCCCACCAGGCTGCGGGCCTTTTCGTGGCCGCGCTGGGCGGCGATGGACAGCAGCGTGGTGGCAATCTGGTTATCCCGCGCCACCCCCTGCCCCATCAGGAACAGGCGGCCGAGACGGTACTGACCCTCGACACTGCCGTCGCGTGCTGCGGCGCAGTAGTGGGCGGCGGCAATGCCGGGCTGGCGCCCTGCTTCGGCCTTGAATCCGCTTTCGAGCAAGCGCGCCAGGGCCGGCGGCTCGTCGCTCCATTCCGGCGCGTCCTCCTGGACACCGGCCTGCGCGCCCACGGTGAACAGGGCCAGCAAGGCGGCAGCGGCAGAACGGGCAAGAGCGGAAGCGATCATCGGGAAATCCGGCAATGAGTCAGTGCCCGAATGATGCGGCCATCCATGGTGCACCGCCGTGATGCACTCGCCGTTTGGGGGCCGAAACAGGCTGCGCGCCTGCCCGGATGCGATAAATTTCACAATCGGGCCGATGGTCTCAGCGCCAAGAGCACGTGTTGCGGCCAGCCCGCGGTGGACGAAAAAAAGCCGGGCGAACCCGGCTTTTGATCAAGCTTTGCGCGCAGCAGCTTACTGCACGCGAACTTCCACGCGGCGCGCCTCGGCGGCTTCGCCTCCACCCAGGGTCACGGCGGGCTTGCGCATGGCAAGCTTGTCGGCCGGAACGCCGGCAGCAAGCAGCGCATCCTTGACCGCGCCGGCGCGGGCCTTGGCCACTTCGGCGTTGACGGCGGCACCGCCGGTTTCGTCGTGGTAGCCGGAGATCAGCACGATCTTGGTGCCATCTTCAGCCAGCTTGGCCACAACCTTGGCGACTTCTTCGGCGCCGTTGGCCGGCAGCTCGGCCTTGCCGGACTCAAAGTACAGCTTGACCAGCGGCTCGCCCACTTCGGCGATTTCCGGCGCCTCGACCGCGGCCACCGGCGTGGCTGCGGCGTTCTGGCCGGTCACGTAAACGGTAAGGCCAATCACCAGGCCGATCACCAGCGCGATGATGCCGAAGAGGATGCCCAGTACCAGGTTCTGGTTGTCGTCGTCTTGTTCCATGTAATGCTTTCCTTTCGCAAGTCATAAAAAATTTTAGCCGCGGAAGTATAACGGCTTATCCACGCAGGCTTCAGTCCTTCGAAGCCGGAAAAGCTAAATTGCGTGGCCAGACTGCGCAACGCGCACGGGCCGGGCGGCTTTCTGATGCGGTTCTGAAATCGGGATTGCGGGCATCGAACAACCCGACGCTGACGGTAAAAAAGCCTGCGGCGGCGCAGGCTTTCTTTATTCAAGACTGCAGCTCAGCCCTTCACGAACACGATCCGGCCGTGCTCGACGCCCACCCGGATCGTATCCTTGGCGGCGAACTGGCCTTCGAGGATGCGCCTGGCGAGCGGGTTTTCGATGTACTCCTGGATCGCCCGCTTGAGCGGCCGGGCGCCGAACACCGGGTCGAAACCGGCCTTGGCAAGCTCCGCAAGAGCCTCGTCGCTGGCGTCGAGGTGCATCTCGAGCTTGGCCAGACGCTTTTCCAGGTAGGCGAGCTGAATCTTGGCGATGGAGGCAATGTTCTTCTCGTCCAGCGCATGGAAGACCACCACTTCGTCGATCCGGTTGATGAACTCCGGCCGGAAGTAGGTTTTGACTTCCGCCATCACCGCCAGCTTGATCACCTGGTAATCGTCGCCGGACATCTGCTGGATCATCTGGCTGCCGAGGTTGCTGGTCATCACGATCACGGTGTTCTTGAAGTCCACCGTGCGACCCTGGCCGTCGGTCATGCGACCGTCGTCGAGCACCTGCAGAAGCACGTTGAAGACGTCCGGGTGGGCCTTTTCGACTTCGTCGAAGAGGATCACCGAATACGGCTTGCGACGCACCAGCTCGGTCAGGTAGCCGCCCTCTTCGTAGCCCACGTAGCCCGGCGGCGCGCCGATCAGGCGGGCCACCGAATGCTTCTCCATGAACTCGCTCATGTCGATGCGGATCAGGTGCTCCTCGCTGTCGAACAGGAACTCGGCCAGGGTCTTGCACAGCTCGGTCTTGCCCACGCCCGTGGGGCCCAGGAACAGGAAGGAGCCATAGGGCCGGTTCTCGTCCGACAGGCCGGCACGGGAGCGGCGGATGGCGTCTGCGACAAGGCGCACGGCCTCGTCCTGGCCCACCACGCGCTGGTGCAGCTTGTCTTCCATCCGGAGCAGCTTTTCGCGCTCGCCCTGCATCATCTTGCTGACCGGAATGCCGGTGGCGCGGCTCACCACTTCGGCGATTTCCTCGGCGCCCACTTCGGTGCGCAAGAGCTTGTTGGCGGGCTTGGCCTCGCCGGTGGCCTCGGCCTTTTTAAGCTGAGCCTCGAGCTGGGGCAGCTGGCCGTATTGCAGCTCGGCCACCTTTTCGAGCTTGCCCTCGCGCTGCAGCCGGGTGATGTCGGCCTTGATGCGGTCGATTTCTTCCTTGATGTGGGCCGAGCCCTGCACCGCGGATTTTTCGGCCTTCCAGATTTCCTCGAGGTCGGAGTATTCCTTCTTGATGCGGACGATCTCCTCCTCGATCAGCGCCAGGCGCTTGAGGGAGGCTTCGTCCTTTTCCTTCTGCACCGCCAGCTGTTCGATTTCCAGCTGGATGCGGCGGCGCTCGAGCTTGTCCATCACCTCCGGCTTGGAGTCGATTTCCATCTTGATGCGCGCCGCGGCCTCGTCGATCAGATCGATGGCCTTGTCGGGCAGGAAGCGGTCGGTGATGTAGCGGTGCGACAGCTCGGCCGCGGCCACGATGGCCGGGTCGGTGATTTCCACGCCGTGGTGCAGCTCGTAGCGCTCCTTGAGGCCGCGCAGGATAGCCACGGTGGATTCGACGCTCGGCTCATCGACCAGCACCTTCTGGAAGCGGCGCTCGAGGGCGGCATCCTTCTCAATGTACTTGCGGTATTCGTCCAGCGTGGTGGCGCCGATGCAGTGCAGCTCGCCGCGGGCCAGGGCCGGCTTGAGCATGTTGCCGGCGTCGATGGCGCCCTCGGCCTTGCCGGCGCCAACCATCGTGTGCAGCTCGTCGATGAAGAGAATGATGCGGCCTTCATCCTTGGCGATGTCGTTGAGCACCGATTTCAGCCGCTCCTCGAACTCGCCCCGGTACTTGGCGCCCGCCAGCAGGCCGGCCATGTCCAGCACCAGCACGCGCTTGCCCTTGAGCGTTTCGGGCACTTCCCCGTTGACGATGCGCTGGGCCAGGCCTTCGACGATGGCCGTCTTGCCCACGCCCGGCTCGCCGATCAGCACCGGGTTGTTCTTGGTGCGGCGCTGCAGGATCTGGATCGCCCGGCGGATCTCGTCGTCGCGGCCGATCACCGGGTCGAGCTTGCCTTGGCGGGCCCGCTCGGTGAGATCCACGCAGAACTTCTTGAGGGCTTCGCGCTGGCTTTCAGCGTCGGCGCTGCCCACGGTCTGGCCGCCACGCACGGCGTCGATGGCCTGCTCCAGCGCCTTCTTCGTCAGGCCGCCCTCCTTCAGCAGGCGACCGCTTTCGCCCTTATCGTCGGCCAGCGCCAGCAGGAACATCTCGCTGGCGATGAACTCGTCGCCGCGCTGCTGGGCGGCCTTGTCGGCCAGGTTGAGCAGATTGCCCAGATCACGGCCCACCGACACGTCGCCGCCATGCCCCTGCACCTTGGGCAGGCGATCCAGCGCCTTGACGAGGGCCGCCTTGAGCCCGGCACCATTCACGCCGGCACGCTGCAACAGCGACGCGGTGCTGCCGTCGTCCTGGTTGAGGAGCGCCAGCAGCAGGTGCTGGGGCTCGATGAACTGCTGATCGTTGCCCACCGCGAGGCTCTGGGCATCGGATAGGGCTTGCTGAAACTTGGTGGTGAACTTGTCGTAGCGCATGGGGCCTCCGGATTTTTGTCTGAGAGCTAAATGGGGGGTAAAAACCAGAGTTCAAGCGCCATGAAAAAAAGCTGCGTCGACATCGCGGCGACGCTTTTTGAAGCGCCCGCCCGTCCATCAACCCAAACGCCCTGCCTGCCGTTCTGTGCTAGCTTCCGCCCCTGGCCATATGCCGCAGGCAAGCCAGAACCGGCCTGCACAAGATCGCTTTCAACACCGCTTTTTACTGGAGACCCCGGATGGCGACTGGATTCAGCACACTCTGCCACCGCGCCCTGCGCCCCGGCCTGGCCGGGCTGGCACTTTCGGCTTCGATGCTTGCCCATTCCGCCGGCGAGTTCGTCATTGCCCAGGTGGCCCCCTTTACCGGGCCGGTAGCGACCGAGGCCGCCGAGTTCAACGCCGGCATCCGCCTGGCCCTCAAGGCGGCCAACGCTGCCGGCGGCATCCACGGTCGGCAGGTCGTGCTGCGCAGCCTCGACGACGAATACAAGCCCGAAAAAACCGTCGCCCTGTTCAACCAGGTGGCCGCAACCGAGGCGCTCGCCGCGCTGATCCCCGTCGGCTCGGCAGGCATGGCCACGGTGCTGAAGGCACAGCTTCCCGAAACGCAGAAATTCCCTATCGTCGGCGTGATTCCCGGCGCGGAGCCGCTACGCACGCCGCTCAACCCCTACGTTTATCACGTTCGGGCAGGCGATCTCGAACAGTACCGAAAGCTGGTCGACCACGCGGTGACCACCGGCCTCACCCGCATCGCCGTGGCCTATGCCGATCTGCCCTTCGGCACCGCCGGCCTCGCGGCCATCGAGGGCATGCTGAAAAAACATTCAAAAGAAACCGTCGCCCGGGTGGCCATACCGATGGGCGGCAAGGCCAAACTTCCGGAAATCATGGATGCCCTGGCGCGGGCCACGCCGGACATCGTGCTGCTGGTCAGCCCGTCCCAGCTGGCCGGCGAGTTCGTCAAGAGCTTCAAGGCAAAAGGCATGACCGCCCAGCTCGGCATGCCCTCGTATGGCAACGCCGAAACCCTGTGCCAGCTTGCCGGCAACGACGTCGCCCGCGGCACGATCATGGCGCAGGTGATGCCCAACGTCACCAACAGCAGCATCCCGGTGGTGCGCCGCTTCCAGGACGACCTGAAAAAATACGGCGACAAAGACATGCGCCCGAACATTTTCCAGCTGGAAGCCTACGTCACCACCCAGGTGCTGCTCGAAGCCATGCGCCGCGCCGGCCCCGGCCTCAACCGCGCCAGGCTCACCATGGCGCTCGATTCGCTTAAGCAGTTCAACACCGGCGGCCTCACCGTCGACTTCTCCCCCACCCGGCACACCGGTTCGGACTTTGTCGACATCAGCATCATCGGACGTGACTGCCGGCTGGTGTTCTGACGCAAACCCCATCGGCGCCCAACCTCAGCCCACCCGGATCCGCTCCCCGTAGCCGGTCATCTCAAGGTAGCCGCGCCCCGCTTCACGGCCGGCTTCCTGCACCCGCACCGCGCCCTCCCAGTACACCGCGCCGGTCGAGCGCCGGCTGTCCAGCTCCTGGTCGTCAAAGAGCGGCTGCAGCACAAAAACCCGCGCGCCAAGCTGCACCCGCCATTCCACCGGATAGCGGATGCCGGTGCGCGGCGAGCGCCATTCCCGCAGCGGCACAAAGGCCACGGACTCCGGCGGCAAAACCTGCGTGGCGCCTCCAGCAGAGCGAAGCGTCGCCGCCGACCACACACTCCGTCCATCGCCGCCGCGCATCCGGAACGCCATCAGCGCGCTGCCGTCGTCCAGATTGACGCCGATCCAGTCCCAGCCCTGGGCCCCTTCCGGCATCACTTCGCTGGACCATTCGTGATCCAGCCAGGCACGGCCGGTAACCGCTTCCTGGCGCCCGTCCAGCGTCACCGTGCCGCTCACCCGGAGCTGCGGCCGGCTGTAGTAATGGCTGGCGTGACGCGGGTCCGCCGCCTTGGCGCTGAAGCCCCCAACGCCGTTGAGCAGCGGCGGGCCGTCAGGCACGCAATCCAGGGCGTAGGCAAAATCGGCGGCCTTCACCTCGGCACGGTAGGCGTCGCCCACCTGCGCGAAACGCCAGTCGCCCACCCACACGCCGCTGCGGCCCGTCTCAAAACCGGCGCGACCAAAGCCCGCCCTTGCCGAACGCTCGTCGTGGCGCAGCCGCTTGAAGCGCGGATCGGCAATCGCCGCATGGGCGAGAATCAACTGGCGCGGCGCGAAGGCGCTCGGGCTGTCTTCACCCACGCCGGTGCGCACCCGAAAGAACGTCGTCTGAAAACCCAGCGGAGCGCCGTCCGGCAGACTGAGCCAGCCGGTGACGTACCACCACTCGGTGCGAAAATCCGGATGGGCGCCGTGATCCAGCGGAAAAGCCAGCCGGCGCCCCGGCAA
>Ga0268298_10004641_pt1 | contig 13290 bp, 24 predicted proteins | sample WWTPWeurt_MetaG_FD_194462 | JGI IMG/M metagenome (GOLD analysis project Ga0268298, IMG submission 194462) | Activated sludge microbial communities from WWTP in Nijmegen, Gelderland, Netherland - WWTP Weurt | ecosystem: Engineered > WWTP > Aerobic digester > Activated sludge | place... | reverse complement strand
GCACCAGTTATTGTTTCAAAAACCCATGCCGCTTCGCCGCAAGGGCAAGCCGCATATCGTGAATAGTTATTTTCCCATCCGGCCGCCGAACCCAAACTATTTTGGCACGGCCATCAGGTAGTTGTTTTTCGGTCGGGGTGTAGCCGTCAAGGCCAATGTTCAAGTAGTACGACGGCCGGCTCCACCCGGAGTAAAGCACCGTATTGTCTGGCATCCCGATAAAAGACGGGGCAAATACCGCAATATAAATATCGGTAGAAGTAGGCAGATTACGACCATTTGCAGCCCTCAAAATGTAGGCGTCGGTCAAGTCCATAATCAGGCCAATGTCGCGCCGCTGGCAAGCCTGTTTCACCTGGTCAAGCGAATGGCTAAGCCCGTCAAGGCCGGCGGCCGTGAACTGAATCCAACCGGCCGCTAAGCCGTCCTTTCGGATGGTGAACGGGTTAAGACCACATTCCGACCAGGCAACTTCGTAGATCGCCAGAGGCGTCGATCCAACCCGTGCCGCCAATTGCCGCGTCCGCTGTTTAACTATTTCAGCCTCGCTTTCCGACAGGTTGCGGGAAAGCGCATTTTCGTAGCACGACAGCGCAAAGGCTGACGTGTCCGAGGGGTCAATGTACACGGGGTCAAAGTAGTTTCTTTCCAGCAATTGCAGCGCGTCGTGTACCTGAAAGCGGAACGACATAAGGCAGACCGAAAGAAGGGCTACTACAACGGCTGTGCGCCACCTTAGGCGAAGCAAAGCCTTCCTTACCATACCAACACACCACCAAAGGCCGCGAATTGCCACACGGGCCAATTTGAGGCTTTGTAGCAGTGCTACCACTACGACCACGCAGCCGGCAAAGGCCACGTATGGGTCGGGCACGGTGAGCAGTACCTGGATGGCGTCGGAGAGGGGCTTCATTCTGCAATAAAGTTCAACAATGCCCACGCCGCTACGGCCAGAATCCCTGCAAACAGGGCGTACCAAAACGCAGCGGCGAGGAAAAAGACAATCATAATATCAAGGGGTAACGGCAGGATGCAAACGGCCACAAAAACAAACGGGATATTCCCGCCGTAAGCGTAAGCGGCAAGCCCTGCAAGGGTTGCAGAAATCGGATTACAAAACTCCCGCCATTCGGTCTGCCCGGCGTGGTTGGGCATTTCAGTACGCCAACGGCGGTACAGGTGCAGCATTTTCTGCTCGAATGCATACGCAAACGGCATCGGCAGCCACATTGCCAACACAACCCCGCTGTGCAGGTCGCGCTTCAATTCCTTGTTACGTTTCACAGGCTCGCGGCTGATGCCGATCTTGAACTTGTGCGACCCTGGCAAATACCTTTGCTCCCACATAATGTAACAGGCTACCGGCATGAGCCGATGAAGCAGGGCGCGAAGGATTCGCAAGGGGTATGTGGCTAGGCGGAGCATTACCCAATTCGCGGCTGGTTAAGGTTTGTGGGTTGCATCGGTCGCGGGCCAATTACCCGAACGTCAGGAACGATCCAATTAGTGATTTTTTCAGCGAACCATAGGCAGACAAACCAAATAACAAGGATTACCCACCAGTCGAGGCCAGCCCAAACAAGGTACATAAACACGTTGATCAGGGCAACGATTGTAACGGCCCACTTGATGACAAGCAGGGCGCTGGCAGAAAGGTGGTGAGCTTTCAACATCCAGCCTCCGATGACATTAGCGCCCCACATATTTACAGCCGATTCGCCGGCGGCTGTCTTGGCAACGTATCGCAACAAGCCGCCAACCATAATGAGTAGAGGCAAGAACGACATGAAAATAACCATTATAAACCGCCAAATCGGAGCGGCGGCAGCCCATGCCTTTTGCCTCCATTGGCGTACCATGTTTTCAGATTCCGCCATTCGATCGGCCAGCCTTGCGCTATCCGGCAGCGTCCAGCTGGTCGGCTTTGCCGTGCTGGCATCTGCCCGGCTCAGCATCCCCGTTTCGTCGGTTGCCGGGGTGTAGCGGGCCACGGTTACAGGATTGCCGTTTTCAGTGATGACCACGGCCGACAGGCTGCCGTAATTGGCGGCGTCGGAAAAGTAGCCCTTTTGCAGCAGGGTTCGGTACGTTGCCTTTCCGTCAGCCGTGCGCGAAAGCGTCTGCTGTGAAAAGATGAAATGCACCGGGCCGCGCGGCGGCGCTACCTGGTTAAACCGGATTTGGCCGAGATAATTTTCGGCCTGCTTAATGTTGTTTTGGGCCGAAAGTAGGACCGGGAAAAGGAGGAAGAGTAGATATTTCATTGCTGTGCGATTTTTTTAACAGCGTCTTTTAGCTCGGATGTGTAAATAAGTTCGCCGTCAGGGCTGCTGTTTTTTCTCAACAACCTTTGGGCTATAATTGGGGCGCATAGGTCAAGGATGTGTTCCAGTTCGTTGTCTACGGCAGTGACCCCAAACCAGTCGGCAAGAAAGTCAAACAGTTTTTGCTTGTGATCTTTTTCAGTTTTCATAGTGCAATGCACGTTGTTGTAAATCGTTGATAATCAAAGTGCATTAGGGTAGTGCACTTCATTTTCGCTTTAATTTTCGACCGATAGGGGAGCGGGTACGCCCTTGCGGAAAATGGCAGCATATTTCTTAACAGTATCGGGAGAAAACCCCGTGCCGTCGGCCGTTTCTTGCGCCGTGTAACTGGCTGCAATCCACGGTTTTAGTTTGGCGGCCGTTTCAAGATTCAGGCGCGGGTTGATAGCATTTTCAATGCGGGCCACGTCAAACGGCGTAAGGGTAGGAACCATCTTGCCCGTTTCAGATTCAACCGCCGGCACACTCTGCGATGCCTCCAAAGCGGATAATTGCGCTTTGATTTCGGCATGTGTGCGGCGGCCACTGTGGTACGCCTCGACAATAGCCTGGCCAGCCGAACCGGCGAAAAGTAGGACGGTAGCGACCACAATACACCCACCAATGCAGACGTACACGAAATAGAGCACAGTCAGTCGCAGCCAGATCGTAAATTCAGATTCAGGAACTGACCAAAGAAGGCAAATCGCGGCCAGCGTGACCACTGCAACCCGTGCAGCAACCTTGTCAGCACCCTTGTACGGCGCGCTGGCTTCGTGCTTGCGTCGCAAAAACGACATGGCGGCAAGTCGGGTATGGTGGCGGGAGATGGCGGATAGGAGGTTCACGCTTTTCTTTTTGCCCGGCCGCCACGGGTGCAGCGGCCGGGTTGTTAAACAATGGGTTCGTCTCGTCAGTTGTCGCCGATGTTATTTCGCGGACAACGTACTCATTGTGGATGGTGGTTAGATTCATTGCCCTTTGGGGTATAATGAATAGTCTTTTTCAGTTCGTACAGCGATGCTAGTTGAACCGCCGCGATCAATATACCTATCACAACGCCGATTGTAATGGCGGCGCCGTAGCTTCCACAGTTGAAAATATCGGTCACGACCCCCAAAAAACGGGTCGGATTACCCTTTGTACCCCCCATAAGCCCGTCGTAAATGGCGGTCGTGTTGCAAAACATTTCATAAACGATCAGCAGGACAGCCAACAGAATACTGTACCAGGAACGAACGCCTGCCGCCACAAAACCCAGGGCAGTAAAGGACAGCATCGCCGTCAACAACCCCGACTTCACAAGGGAGCCGGTGATCTGAAAGTTGACGGCGTACATATTCCCCATACTGGCAATTGTAGGAACCGCAAGCAGGGCAAGGAAAACCCACGCCCGCCACTTCCAACCGCCTTTTTTGGCTTTGCTGCTGTCCTGCGGGTTGCTGGATGCCTTGTCCTGGCTTGTCATATCCTTGGCCGGCGCAACCGGACGGACTGTTCTGGATTTCCGGGCAGTTCGTTTTGTACGGGACATTGCAGCGACAGACATTTGTTCCTCGACAGACATAGGACAAGACAACGCAGGGCGGACATCCGGCAGACTGCGCAGGACACGCTTCGCCATTGTCTCGCCGGACACTCCTAGTTTGTCTGCAAGTTGTCCGGCTGTTTGTCCGTCTTTGAAAATGTCGTTGTCCATTCCCATTTGTCTGTGCTTTGTCTTTCGTTTTGTCCGGACAAATGTACGCAAGTACACAATACGGCGCAAGGCATTGGACAAAAAAAATGTACTTGCGTACAAAATTATTTTTCCCATAACTTTGCCCGCGATGAACAAACAAACCCTAACCCCGCTACAGGCGTGGGATGACTTTCTGGAATATGCCAGACAAACAGGACTGCAATTAGGAAACGATGTGTCACAGGCAAAGCGGGACAGGAAAGGTGGACGAAAGACAAGGCGCGGAACGGTCGTCCAATTAGGGGCAGAAAGAATCGAGCGGCTCCTGAACAAGTACGCCCCAGGGCGCTACACTTTCCAGCACCACACAACCGTAACGGTCAATGAAAAATCGTAGGATTGTCAGGAATCGGGCCTACTCCAAAAAGGACTTGCGCCGCATTCGTCAGGCAAAAGCGATAGTGGCACTGCTTTATAGTGCCGCGCAAGCAATGGCAGCCATTCGGTTTGCATCGGTCGTTGCCCAAAAATTCCCGCCCGGCGGACTTGCAAATAAGGTATCATCGGCTGACGTTGAGCAGCGCGAGTACATTATACCGGCGCGACAGATCAACGACGGCCAATAAAAAACCCGCCGTGGTGTGCGGCTAATTTTATGTGACTGTCATGTGATAAACAAAAAGCCCCCAGCCGGAAACCGACCGAGGGCATAACGGGCCGCGCGGGTACGCTTGTGTAGCCAGGAATTGCGGGGCTACCGTAATTGATCCTGCCACTTTTCCAGAGGCGTCGCGGCGCTATTCAACAACCCGCACGGGTGCGCATTACTAAGAGGCGCTGCGGGCTTATTTATAAATTCCACTCCAATCGCCTCTAGCTCCAGCACTACTTGCTCCGGCGTTGCTTTCTGGTAGTAACGCTGAAGTTTTCTCCGGATAACACTAACCCCCGTATTTCTTCGCCTTTTTTCTACCTTCCTGATTTTCACCCACCGGCCCACCGTTTCGCAGAACGAACGAATGGAGCGGGCGCGACCGTCACGCTCGACGACCTTTTTGCATTTTGGGCAGTAGTAAATACTGGTCATTTGTTTTCAGCGTGCCCCATCGCGACAAGAAGGAGCAAAAGGAAAATGAGTGTAAGCATTACGCGGCCTTTGACTTTACCCACCGTTGAAAGTCATCCCCCGCAATAATCGTGCTCGTAAAGATAAATTCCGGGTCGGCCACAAAACGCGGGTCGGTTTTCAGCAGCGGGATAAACTGCTCGACGTGCTCAGCCCACACGCGGCCAACCAGGCAACCCTCCGAAAACTTGCCGACCAAGTCGCCAGCCATTCCGGGTCGGGTCGAATGCTGGTTGATGCCGAACATGCCGACGTGTATGTTATCGCCCGTTCGTTTTCCATCGCGGTTCTTGTCCCGATGCACCGCCACGGGGCGGCACTGTACGAGGGCTGGGTGGTGTTTCCCGTTCTTCGCCTGCTTGTGATAGCCCATACGCCAGGCGGTGTACTGCCCGAAAGCGATGCGCGCAACTCCGCCACGCTTCGTGGCCTCGGGCGAAAAGGTCGCGGCCGCTCCCGGCTCAGTCGTAGCAATGTGGTTGATTTTCAAGAACGGCTCGCCGTCTGCTGTGTGGTCGATGACCAAGCGTAAGTCGTTCCAACCGTCCAATTTGTCCGGGTTCAGCGTGCCGTCGGGGTTCATCCCTTCGATGTAGACGATATTGAAGTGCCCGGGCGAGGTGAACACCTCGTAACCCTTGGCGCGCATGTAGGCGACAAGGTTGGATGCAAGTGGATCAAGTTGTGCCATTCCGGTATTTTTTGATGTACAAATTTACCAGAAAATACTGATTCACTGCAATTTAATCAGTTTATAAAGACTGTTTCGGCGGTAAAAACAGGATCAGAGCCGCACAGTAAGCGTCGAGTTATTGCATTGAGGTCCGCAATAGATCGTGGCGTCGAGGTCGGTATGCGCATAGCCGGTTTGGATGTCGCCTTGCACGCGGTGGCCCTTTTCGTCGAAAATTTGAAGCGTCCGCGTTTCGTAGCCGGACATCGTAAAGCGTGTGGCGCCGTCCATTTTTACGACCACATTATACTGTGTCGAGTTGATGATCGTAACGGTGCAGCCGTCGCACGGCTGGTCCTGTTTCTTACAGGTGCTGAGTGCCAGGGCGGCGAAGAGGGCGAGAAAGAGCGCGTATTTCATTGGTTGAAACTATGGTTGGTTTTGAAAATCATGAAGCGATAAGTATAGGCGATCCGTGCTGCACATCAAGGTGCTGCACGGCGGATGGCCCAAACGACACGTCAATACGCTGCCCAATAAGCGGCAGCAACGCGGCATAAACGTCGGGCCCGTCCAAAAGAACAGACATATGCGCGCCTATGTAGTCAAAGCGAAGATAGGTCTTGCCCCAAAACATCCGCACGACCGAAAGAATCGGTAGCGCTGATGTGGGATTTGGTATTTCGCCGTTGACCGAAAGGGTTCGGATTGGTTGGATTTCCTGTGTCATGGTGAGACAAAAATAAGCGCTCACCTCCAGAACCGCAACACCCTCGCCCAGCGGCGCATTTGCTTCAATACCCGTCGCTCCCGGCGAAGCAGTCGGGCGCGGGCGTAATCTGTAACCAGATTGGAAAGGCGGCGGAAAATGACGGCCCGTATGGCCAGGCGCTCGGGGAGCTCGGGATCGATGTTTTCTCGGTGCATGGGAGACAATGAATAGTGTTTGCCGCATACCCCACAAAAAGCCTGCCGTTTGGAAAGTCGGGCGTTCAGTCGCGCTTCGTGACCTGCCGCAATTTTTCAGACAGGTCGTCCGAAATTAATTTTTCCTCAACAAGTCGCCGGCGCATCTCTTCCAGTTCGTCGCGCAATAGCTGGTTTTCTTTTTCCAGGGCGGCCACGCGGTCAGACGCGGGGGTGTATGGCGCCGATGGTTCATTCGCCTCCTTGGGTTGCTCGTCATCGGTAAAGAACGTCTCCGGAACCTGAAAGTACAAAACTACACGTTGTAGGGTTTTAGGGGGTAGTCGCTGCATTTTGTAGAGTTTCGGAAGGTATGTTCTTCCATAGCCTAAGCCGGCAGCAACCTCCTCGTCGCTTTCTGATCTTGATTTTACCAATAGCATCAGTTTTTGACCCTGTGTAAGTCTTTCCATTTTTTCAATAAACGTGCCGCATAATTGAAAAAGGATTAAAAAAAGAACCTGTTTTTTGCGAACAGACGAAATATTGCACATTGTGCACAGTTTTTGCTTTCCTTACTTGGAAAAGTGCACAATGTGCATTTATCTTTGTACCGTTCGACAAACAGATTGTCACAAAGGAACAACAACCAACGAAAGAAACAACATGAATATCGTCAAATTTTACCACTTCGACCAACACGACGAACTCTACCTGGGCGTCGCACAGATCAAAGTCGAACGCACGAGCGGAGGCGCAATTGAATACGACATTTACTTCGACTGCGTGCGTAATACCGAAACGCACGAAAGTATTTTCCCCGACCAGTTTGGATTTCCGCGCGAATTCCGCGAAGCGTTGATCGCATCGGCCATCGATGCCGACCAGTGCGCACAAACCGAAGCTCGTGCGGAAAAGTATTGGGCGGAATACGATGCAGAAGAAAAAAGCATGACCGTATCGTGCCACACCGTTTTCCTGAAAAAGGGGGAACCGGCAAAAACGATCATCGTGTACGAAACGCGTGGCCGTGTAGTGAGATACAGGCTAATTGAGGATGCGCCAAACGCCCCGATGCGGTACGCCGACGAACTCCCCGAACCGATTATTGAATACTTGAATTGGGTAGCATCTGGCTGCCCTTCCATCCAACCCGCACAACTCGAACTATGAGCAAGGAAGAAGCACTCAGGGGCTGGCAGTCCGGCGATGACGCCGAATGCGCCGTACGAGTCCACAGGAAATTTGGCGTCAGCGTAAGTCGTCAGGCGGTACGAGCCTGGCGGCGCGGCGGACCCTCGAAGATTGAATCGCTGTTGATATGGGGACTGCGGTCCATCCAGAACGACCGATTCAAGCAGTCATCGAAAGTAAGCGGCGCGAAAGGCGCCAGAACGTAACCTGATTTTTTCACCAGTATCAACCTACGAAATGAGCAAGATTCTGTACAGCCACGGCGGCACACGCCTTGTCGTCCCTGACGAAACAACGCAGACACTTTACGTTGACGAACGACTGGCGGAGGCACAAGTCAGCCCGATCTCCGAAGAAGATGCACAACTGCTACTCGGCCGGATCGTTGGCAAGATTGGGGCGAAAAGGGTGATTCAACACCTCGCCAATTTTGCAGCCGGCCCCGAATTCCAGGGCACCGCACACGACCAGACCGGTGAGTTCAACTTCGAAATCGTACGATTTACCGTAAAAGAGGAGGTACTATGAGCGCCATCGAACACGAACCCAACCCGTACGGCTCCTACTACGGGCACGTAAATGAAATCGCCGGGCTTCACGAATGGAAGAAGGTCATTATCGCAGCCTTCGACAAGTTCCGCCGGTACTCCAACGAATTCAGGCGCCGAGCCAGCCGTGGATCATGGCGCAAGGAAGTGAACATTTCCTTCGATGAGCATTACGACTGGGCATTCGCCGAAGCAATGCGACTCAAAGGAATCATGAAGCGAAGGGATGCCATCGAGGTCCGGGTAGAGATGTCGGACGACGAAAACACATTCACCCTACGCTTCACCCGACACGACTCAAAGCACAGTATTTGGGTCACGGTCACGAATCGAAAATGATTTTTTCATCAACCAACCATACTACAATGGCACACACCACAGACGCCGAGGTAATCCCGGCACTCGAAAACCAAAACGGCGAACCGACGCCCCTCTCCATGCAGAACCCGTTCGCTGTCACAGGTGCAGCCGCTGACGCAATGCGGACGCAAATCGAAGCCGCGAAAGCCGCGAAGCCTGAGCAATACACCGATGTAACTCCCATCTACTGGGAGGCCCGGCGCGGCGAAAGCATCACAGCCGCTTTCCTTGGCTGGAAAGAAGTTACAAAAGCCGACGAAAAGACCGGCGAAGAAACGAAGCGATTCATGGCTGTTTTTCACGACGGCAACCGTCAGATCGTAGCCGGCCAACTCGCCCTCGTTGACGCCATGTTCGGACGGCAGGCGGGCAGTGTCTATCAGATCACCTGCGACGAAGCCACGGCCGGAAAGGCGAAGAAATTCACCGTCAAAGAGTTCAACGGGTAACATGAACGGCCTGCTCACATTCGATCAATTGCCGACCTCTTTCGTGAAGTCGGTACGGGAACGCTCCCGTACCGACGCCGAAAAAGACGCCTGGCGCATGGCTCGACTCGGCAAGATTACCGGCTCCCGGTTTGCCCAGGTGAAGCGCACAACAAAAGGCGAATGGGGCGAAACGGCCCAATCCTACCTATTTGAACTGGCATCAGAATGGTTGACAGGGCAGTCCGCCTACGCATTCAACAGCCGGGCAACAGACTGGGGTATTGAGCACGAACCGGAAGCGCTCGAACTGTACGCGAAAACCACCGGCGTCGAATTGCAGCCTGGCCGATTTTTTCAGGCCGACGGGCTTCGATTCGTCGGGAGTACGCCGGACGGGCTCATCGGAGACCATGGTATCGTAGAAGCCAAGTGCCCATTGATGCCGAAAAACCACCTTCGCACGGTGATCAACCGGGAAGTTCCGGAAGAGTACCGCGACCAGGTGACCGGGCACATGCTGGTAACGGGGCGCAAGTGGTGCGACTTCATCAGTTACGATCCGCGCATACCAAACGAGAAGCACCGGCTCGTGATCGTGCGAGTCGAACGCGACGAACGGCAGATCAGCGCCCTGTTTGACAGGCTCTCGCAGTTCGAGCAAGAACTGCTTACACTGCTCGACGAGCTGGGTGTAGACTTCGAAAAGAAAGGCGGTTAACAACCGAATACGCACACGCGAAAGAGCGTGAAAACATGAAGTGTTTTTTAGCAGCGCCCGAAACGTCGGAAAGATGCAACGGGCGCAACTCGGGGGAGTGGCGGAATTGGAAGACGCGCCGGTAGGAAGTGTTTTGACATGACCACCAAGCCCTGCGGACGCGGCAGGGTGTAGTGCCGGAGCAAGCGCAAACGCAGATTCGAATCCTGCCTCCCCCACGAACTTTTCTTACGAGACGATTGCGGGTTGCCGGCCCGTCAAAAGAGGCGGGCCGGTCAATCTGAAAAACACAACCAACAACATGAAACTCAACAACCCTCTTGCATTCATTGACATGCGCGCCGTTGGCCCCAAAGGTGCGCCCGGGAATCTGGTGAAACACTCGCGCCTTGCCGCCCTTGGTGTTATTCGCGTCAACGTCGACGGCTCGAAGGAAGCGCGGCACTTTCAGTTTGAAGGTCGCGCGAATTGGCGGGAGGGCGTCGGATTCATCTCGACTCCGTTCGCTGACCAATCCGAAGAAATACGCGACCTATTGTACGGGTGCGATTTTGCCGGGTTCAGCCTCCGTCGATTCGATATGCCGCTGTTGGCCGAAGAGTTTGCGCGGGCTGGACACGTAGCGTTCCCGAGCGAAACGGCACGTATTATCAACGTGCAATCGATATTCCATCTGAAAGAGCAGCGCGATATGGCCGCTGCTGTCAGGTTCTACCTCAACCAGGACTTCAACAGTCGGCACCCGTCTGGCGATGCGCTCTACTGCCTGCAAATCCTCGAACGCCAGATGGCGAGATACCCCGATCTGCCCGAAAACGTAACGGACCTCGCCCGGTTCTGTTCGGCCGGTAAAAACCTGGCTGACTTCGCCGGCCTGCTTTTCTGGGACGCCGAAGGGCGACTGTGCTGGAATTTCGGGAAGTACAACCACCAGCCAGTACTGAACAACCCCCAATACCTCGAATACTTCTTGAAGGACTCATTTCCCTTCCAGTCGCAATACATCGCGGCAGAGTACGCCGGCATTGATTCTTTCCTGTCGCGTGCCATGTCTGCAATTCAATAACCAAATAACAATACAACCACCATGTCAAAACGTGTCGAATGGACGCTTCCCGTCCAACTTACCGAAGAAGAAAAATCCAGCATCGCCGCCGAACTGGCTATCGAAGTGCGCCAACACAAAGAAATTGAAGACGAAAAGAAAGAAGTCATGTCCGACTTCAGCGCCCGTCTGAGGCAAAAGGAACTCATCATCCGCGTACTGGCTCACAAAGTCGAAACCGGAACCGACGAACGTCAGGTCATGTGCGAGTGGGCATACCACAGTCCCGAACGCGGCCACAAAGAACTGATCCGACAGGACACATTCGAGGTCGTCACGGTCCGCGAAATGGATGAATACGACGAAGCCGCGTACGCCGCCGAAATGCAAACCGCCCTGCCATTCAACTAATGGCGCACCTCATTGTCTTGTCCGACATCGACGACGAATGTCGCTTTTTTGACCCCGACAGCCTCAACGTACAGCTGACCGCCGCCGGCATTGTGGCTGGCGGCGAAACGGCCAAAAGCGCGGCGCGGCACTTCGCCAAAATGGTGAAGAAGATGCGCGACGCCCAGCGGTTCGCCGGACGCGATGCGAAAGACCTGGAAAAGCAAGTCGACGCGATGATTTCACAATTCCTGCAAACAATCGAAAAACTCTGACAATGCCACGACCGCGCAAAAACTCAGCAGACTACTTTTCCCACGACAACGGGATGCGTAACGATGTCAAAATCAAGGCAATCCGAAGCCGTCACGGCATCGCTGGTTATGCGGTTTGGTGTATGTTGCTGGAAACCCTTACCGATAGCGATAATTTCAGGATAGAAGTTGACGAAATATCCCTCGAATTAATGGCAGGGGATTTCGGGATAGATACGGACGAGTTTCTCCGAGTTATGGACAGTTTTAGACGTCTAAAACTAATACAATGGGAAAACAACACGATCACATGCGCCAAATTAGTCGAGCGAATGTCTCCGCTTTTGGCAGATCGGGAGCGAAAAAGGGCATGGAACGAAGCTAAAAAGGGGGTTTCGGACATCCATAACCGAGTTTCGGACGGGAATAAGACGGGAGAAACCATCCAAAGTAAAGTAAAGGAAAGTAAAGTAAAGAATAAAAAAGAAAAAGAAACGCGCGAAGGCGCTGATTCTTTTGAAGAAGAAGAAGGGGGAAAAGAAGAAAACAAAAAAGCCCCCCAGGTTGCGCCGCCCCCCCACGACGAACACGACCCGCTGCACGTCGTCCGGGTATGGTGCGCCCAACACCTCGACGATCTTCGGAAAATGGCGTCGAGGGCAGGGTACAACGAACAGCACGGAATGGTGAGCGACCAGGTAACGCTTTTCTGCTCACACTTCGCCCTTGACAGTGATTACCAGAACGCGCCGCTGGAATTTTTCAGGGCGAAGTTCACAGGCTGGCTCACCAAGGCAAAGCAGATTGCCGACGCGAAGCCGAAGCGGGCCGACCGGCATCCGCGACAATCCAGAAAAGCCGATGCGGCGCCAAAAGAAATGCCGCCACCGCCGGGAGGGTACACCGCCGAATTTGTCACGGCTGCTTTCCGAAGCCGATATGGCGCCGAACTATGCGAACGGCTGACGAATAGCCAGATCACACGACTGACGCAAGCGACCGGCTCCGAATGCCTTTCGGAATGGATGGAAGGCTTTTATACCGCGATGAAAAACGGGAAACCCCAAGGCCGTACCGGATTGGTCAGTATCGGATCAGCAATGCCTACCCAATGAACTGCCCTGCCTGCAACCGTCCGCTTACCCTGGGCACCGCCTTTTCGAGCACGAAAGGCGACAACGGCAAGCGTCTGGTGTATTCGTACCGCTACCTGACTTGCGGCAAACACGCCTGGCAGACGGCAGAACAGCGGGCCGTACAAATTCAAACCATCACAGCGCTGAAAGCCGGCGCGAAAAAGCAAAAGAAACATGGAAGATCAAGATGAAAAGCCCGCCAGCATTTTTCCGATTTTCAATATCAACCCGCCTTTCTTCTTTCACCCGCCGCGCCGGAAACGGTACGGAGAGCCTGTCGAAGTTAGGACTACCCCAAAAACGCAACGAAACGAACCATGCCCGTGTGGCAGTGGAAAGAAGTACAAAAAATACTGCCAAAAATGACACAACAAGAAATTCAAGGTATTCTGCTAGCCCACAAAAAGTGGATTTCTAACGAAGATGGCGGCGCCCGCGCAAACCTGACCGGCGCAAACCTGACCGGCGCAGACCTGACCGGCGCAAACCTGTTCCGCGCAAACCTGACCGGCGCAAACCTGT
>Ga0268298_10004640_pt1 | contig 13291 bp, 13 predicted proteins | sample WWTPWeurt_MetaG_FD_194462 | JGI IMG/M metagenome (GOLD analysis project Ga0268298, IMG submission 194462) | Activated sludge microbial communities from WWTP in Nijmegen, Gelderland, Netherland - WWTP Weurt | ecosystem: Engineered > WWTP > Aerobic digester > Activated sludge | place... | reverse complement strand
TCATGCGGGACAGCCAGACTTTGCTATCCATCCTTGCCATTGATGAGGGGGAGTTACAGGGTGAGCGTTTTCTTGGCTTGTGAGAAGGTCATACATGTTTATGATCACGCTGCTTACTGTGTGGAAATTGAGGTTGAAGACACCGGACTTGAACAGGGGCTGGTGTTCCTCCCCCATGTCTGGAACGACTCTGGTCATGTGATTACACGTGGAGGGAGGCGGTGATTGACCCTCTTCGTCTTGATGACGCTGACCTGGCGCGAACGATACCGCTATTTAAGGCGGTCTTTGGTCATGAAGTGCCAAAGGCCTTGCTGGAATGGAAGTACAGTAAAGGGATGGGCGAGTCTTGGGGGGGCTCCGGAGACTGTAACGGTGAGCTCTTGCTCCATTGCGGACTAATCTATAGGCAGGTGGTTTTTGAAGGCGAACTTCACAGGGCGGCGCAGCTTGTTGATTTGATGGCGCATCGGAAATCGTCGGGCTTGAGTCGAGCTCAATCTCCTTTCTTTGTGCTAATTAAGCTCATTTTAAGCCGTCTTCAGGCGCCAGAGAATCCGTACTGTCTTGCGTTTGGCTTTCCCAGCGAAAGAGCCATGCGGCTCGGAGAACATCTTGGTGTATTTCGTTCGATAGATAGCTTATTCGATCTTGTTTTCGAGACAAAAGACGCGTCTTGGCATGTGCCTAAATGTCATGAGGTAGGTGCCGCGGAAGCCTTGTCCACTGTAGATGAACTTTGGTCCAGGATGAGGAGGGGTTTTCGCGACTGTTCGATCGGAAGCAGGGATGCGGGTTACTTCTCACATAGGTTTCTCTCCCACCCTTCGAAGCCTTATCGATTGTTGCTGGTTAAGGGTAGATTGTTCGGCAGAATTGCCGGGCTTGCCGTTGTGCGGGATCACGGAGAAGGCAATTTGGCACTTATCGATCTTCTGTCATCCTTCAACGATATTCCGGATATTTTCAGGGCTGTCCAGAGTTGGAGCAGGCTGAATAACTACAGAAACTTGATTTTCTCCGTGACGTCTCGATTTGCCCGAGAGTTCGAGCCCTGCGCGACCGAGATGCGGAGCACTGAGTTCCGGATTATGGCGAATCCATTCACGGACGCTTCGGTACTAAGTAGGTTGGAGAACAACTGGTGGCTGACATCGGGTGATACGGACTATCGTTAGATATGGATGAGCTGACAGCATTTGGACTGCACTACCGAAGGTATCTGAGAGGGCTGGAACTTGCATTCAAGTACCTTCCGTTTCTCACTAACGTCAGTCCCTTCAAGACGATTGAGCGTCGGATGAGCCCTTTCTTCAAGCAAGTGCATGCCATGAGCGGTTCCATGGCCGCGGTTCTACCGCAGGCTGGCGTGCCCGAGTTTCGGCGAGCATGGCTTGATAGTCATGCCCTGTTTGCACGCCATTTTCTTGAGTACCGACGTATTGACCACGACTGGGTAAAGAAAAATGTTGTTGTAGAAGAGCCCGCTCTTTTGAAGGAGGTAGTTGAAAGGGGGGGGGTGCTACTTACATATCACACCCACCATCAGAATACGCTTTGCTGCATTCTGGGCGTGCTGGGGAGTAAGGTGTCAGCCGTTGCTGCCGCGCCTGAAGCCTCCCCTCTTTACCCCGTTATCGGAACTTGGGCTGTCCGTGTGAATGCCGATTCGGCAATCCATTTCAGAGGGGGGCGCTATATTTTTACAAATGACCTGAGGGCTCTTGCAAGGGATGTGAGAACTGCATTGCAGGAAAGCTCCGTCGTTGTGTGTTTAGCCGACTTCACTCAGCAGGGTAGCAAGGCCCCCAATCAGCGTTTGTTCGATCGATACATTTCGCCGCCAACTGGAGTCATTGAGTTGGGGATCAAGCTTGAGACTCCATTCTATTTTTCGGTCCTCGCTCCCGAGAGCGGAGTGTTAAAATTAAAATTAAGAAAGTTTGATGACTTCAGCCCCTCTTTGAACGCAGTCGTCAGCGCGTATGTTTCATATCTTCAAGAGTGTATTCTCGTCTGCCCAAGTCTTTGGCAGGGTTGGGAGTGGTTTGGCGCCCTTCCGGATGTTCCAGAAAGCCTGTCATGATTAAATCCTTCGTCTCTTCATTTTTTGGTTTCGGAATTAATATGAATATTACCGCTGTTTGGGACAGGGTTCATCCCCATCTGCGCCCAAATGCATCATTCAAGCAAAAAGGCAGTGCTGATGTGTACACTGTTTTTGCGAATGTTAGATTCGGAAAAGACAGGTGGGTTGAGTTGATGGAGATTGAGTATCGAAAGAAGGACGATCAGTTCTGGATCTCCGATACTGCTTACGCTGATGCCATTCAGAATGATCCGGATATCGGTCGGTTGAAAGTCGAAGCGGTTGATGCGCGTCTATGGTCAGCGACCCCTACGCTGATCAACATAGAACCCACGACTCGGTGTAATTTTAATTGTTGGTACTGTGTTGGTAGGCATATGAAGCAGGCCGACATTCGCGTGGAAGACTTTGAAGCAATGCTCGATAACTTTCATGGTCTGAGAACTATTGCGCTGGTGGGAGAGGGGGAGCCACTCATGCACAAGGATTTCTTCACCATGGCACGAATGGCGAAAGCCAGGGGGATTCGCGTGATGATCATCTCCAATGGGTCTGCCTTTAGTGCTAGCGTAATCAAGCAACTATGCGAGGAAGAGATCGCTTATGTGGCGATCTCAATCGATTCGGCTGACCCCGAGACTTTTGCCAGCTCTCGCCTGGATGGCGACCTTGAAAAGGTATGGCGCGGAATTCGGAAGCTAAGGGATTACAGGGATGAAAATGGATATGTTTATCCGAAGATTTCCTTGAAGGGAACCTTGTTTTCCGATACAAAAACGGAGTTGCCTTCGATTGTTGATGCGGCGATACGCAACGGTGTAGAGGTTTTTGAGAGCTTTCAACCTCTTAATCCGATGAAGAATTATGTGCGAATTTATCCTAAGGAGAAGCTCCAGGAGTTGGCCGTTATCGATGAAGTGGTCCAATCAGCTCATGCTGATTATGATTATGCCACCTCAAATTTACAGCCGTTTCGGGAGTTCTGCCAAACAGAAGGTATCGACTTGTTCCCGACGACCAAAGCCAACCCGAAGTTCAAAAATTGTGACGAAACCTGGATTTATTCACTCTTGTCGGGTGACGTGACACCCTGCTGTCAGATAAAGGACCCTCCTAATCGAAATTGGAATATTTTCAATAGAAACATTGCAGATATCTTAGACGACCCAGACTATGAGAGTCTCCGTTTCAATCTGTGGAATGGAATTTTCCCGGATTATTGTGAGGGGTGTTGGAAAACGCGTTAATGAAAAACAGATTTTTCCCACTACCCGGATGCCTGCGCTCTGATACAGCGAAGCCGCAGTTCCCACTTTTCACGAGGTTTGAAACAGCGCAGTTGGGGTTTTCGGACATCCCTTGCGCTGGGTTTGAGGAAAGAAAATGTAGGGCTCAGATTTCTAGTTTTTGAGGTTATACATGCCAAAACATGCTCGAAGCAAAACCGCAAGGACTGACAGGTTTCCTCGGAAAGCACTGATCTTCGTTGGTACTTCCCCTTTAGGATATCTGCGAACGGTGGGCAATTCGACGCATCTATAGCCGAGCTTGGGGGCCCTGTATGAAAGGTAGGCCAGCAACTCGTAGGTCAAGAACACATCGCGGAACGGGGCTATATTTGAATCAAGCAGCATTTTCCTGCTATAGGCACGGAAGCCTTGTGTGGTATCTGTCCATCGAAATCCCGAGAATGCGCTAAGCATGGGGGCGTGAATGAAGCGAATGGCGAAATCGCGCGATGCCGGTGTGTTCTCGGCCACCCCCCCCGCGATAAAGCGGGAGGCCTGTACAAAATCAACTCCGCTTTTAAGGGCATCGATAAAATGGGGAATAGCTTGGGGATCATCCTTGTCGTTTCCGTCGATAGTCACGATCCCTTGATAGCCTTGATCCAAGGCAAAGGCGTAGGCACAACGAAGTTGAGCGCTCAACTTTCCGGGCCCTGTCTTGACCAGCAGACCTCGTACCCCAATCTGTTGCAAGTCGCTCAACTCAAGGGAGCCATCCATGCTGCCGCCATCGACAATGATGATGTCAGCAAGTGCCTTGATCTGAAGTGCGGCCATTCTGGACAGGAGGTTCTTGATTCGTTCGCCCTCATTGATGACCGGGATTACCACACACCAAGGCTGCTGTTTGCCTAGCCAAAGGGCTGTAATGAAGGATGGAACTCTCCAGGTGGCGCGAAGATTGGGGGGGGTATCAGAAGATAAATTCATGTCATCTTTCTTCAGGTGGCACGCGCCGTGATGAGCGTAACACCGGCAATTACCAGTAGGATTCCGACGCCTGTTGTCCAGTGAAACGGCTCTCGAAAGAGGTACGCTGAAAACAGGGCAACGGTCGCCACTGCGCCGGATGTCAGTACCGGGTGAGCCACATTGAGAGGTAAGCGCGCGAGGGCGGCAGCGTAGAGCAGAAATGCTCCGCCGTAGAGCGCTAGGCCCAGCCAAAATGGCCAGTTGGTCAATGCCGCTAACGGGTCACTAAGCGAGGGGAACTTACGTGGAGGCATCATTGCCATCTTGACCAGAACGCTGGCCGAGGCATTGGAGGCGATACCAAGAAGCAGAATCAGCCACTTCACGCCAACGCCCCACATTCGTTTGAACGATAGTGACGCACGGCTACTTTCAGGGCTCGCTCGATCGAGACAATATGTGGTTCATCTTTCGTTGCGACCATCTCAATCGTAACAAGCTGCCCTGGTAGATATTGGGTAAGCGCTGCGCGCACCTTTGCATGATCGATTCCGCCGTCCCCAAGCGGAAGCAAGTCTGGCTCACTGAGGTGAACGTGTCCGATCAAATCCGCATACATTTCCAGGGAAATCGAAACGTTTTCACCATTGATCCTCAAGGAGCCTGTGTCGAGTTGCATCCTTATGGCCGGATGTGAAACTTCCTGTACGACTTGCGCTGTCTCGGCACTCGTCGTCATGAAATTGGCGCCATAGCAAGGCGGATTTGGTTCGAGGCAAATGAAGGTGCCATGGATAGCGGCAATATCACCGAGGCGTCGGAAGAAAGGTATCGCAATTCCCATTGCCTCATGATCCGTTAGCCCTGACCGATCTCGGTTCTTAGGTGAGCCAAATACTATCCGCACACTACCCAAGCCGGCGCCTATACGGCAAACGGCCTCTAAATGTGCAAGCATCCCTTCTTGAACATCAGCAGTACCAAATACATTCAAGCCTGATGTGCCGAAAAGCAAGGCCTGCATTCCCGTAATTTCTATCCCTCTTTCGGACCACCAAGCTTTTACACGCTTGATGTTCTGATCGCTGGCTTTGGTGGGGTTGGGAAAATACTTACCGGGCGCCACGTCGATCGCATCAATGCCATAGCGGGAAAGCAGTTGAGCGATGAGTTCATCTTCCGCAACATCCCAAGCTATGTTTGAAATGGCCAACCTCATGCATTTTCTCCGCTCGCAGGTTTCAAGTTTAAAGGCTCTGATTGTACGTAGGCCCGGATCGCCTGGATAGTTTCGCGGGCACTGTACTGATACGCGCCTTCCGCCCCGAAAAGCTTGCTATGACGAGTCTGCATGTCATAGATCATCGGTGATCCTGCTAACTCCTGATCGAAGGGCCTCCCGAAACCATGCCTTGAGACATTGGCTACACTGATCGGAGCCGCCGTCAAATGAATCACACGTAAACCAGCATTCAGTGCAACCTGAATGTCGTACCAAAGATTCACCATCGGATAAAACTGGAACACTCCCCGGCTCTCAATTGTGTGAAGGTTGTTGTGATTTAGGAAGTCAAAAATAACATTCTTGCGCAGGCCAGGACCAACGAGGCCTGGGAGACGGACAATGAGATGATTGGGGAAGTGACTCTCTACAAACTTCTCCAAAAGGCGCCTGTTCAACCCATAAGCGTGCAGTCCGGTTTCATCAACTGGGGTGTTCTCATCAACCCCAATGGCGTTCTTGAAGACATCGACCGTGCTGATCAGGATGAAGATCTTGCACTGGACAGATTTCAATCGAGCAATTAGTCCTTCAATCTTCTTGAGATCAGCTTCTGGCTCGCGATTGGCAATCCATTTTTGTGCCGGGGCGCCTGCACAGACGACCATGTCGAAAGACTCGCCGTCAATTTCACTGATGTTGGTTGAGCGGTAAAGTCCTTCAAAAGCCACCTGCTTGAGAAGGGTGCGACCAACGAATCCGGAGTAACCTATTAGTGCTGAGTGCATTTTTTTAGGGTGTCCATTCTTGATTCACAAAACAAACTAGAATTTCTCAATTTTGAGTAAAGCTGGTTTCCATACATAGCCGAAAGTGCTGACAGATACGCCATGAGAATGAACACAACGGGATAAAAATACCGGAACTCGTGATTTTGAGATGAAATGAAAAAAGACATGTAATACACAATAGGGATTAATGTCATCAAGACTGTTTTTTTTTCATGCCGTTGAAGAGCAAAAGCCGAAATCGCTAGAATAAAAAAAATCAGCCAAGGCCTGAACAAAAATCTTCCTTCAGAATCAGAAAATCGAAAATATAGATCAATGAGTTTTTCTTTTTTTTCTGACGTTTCAAAGTGTAGAGATTTCATGGCGTCTCTCCAACTTGATTCTCGCCACCTACCAATCTCAGCATTTTGGAGTTTATAACCTACGCCCATTAAGCTTTTAATGTATTTCAGTTTTTCATCAAAAAAAATAGCTGGATGGTCTTTGGCTACCAAGGCATATTGTCTCAAAAGTTCAGTGCCACGCTCATTTGGTACTCTATCTATAAAGGCCTCTCGCTCTTTGCCACACCAAATTCCATGATAACAAACTCCCCCAATAATATCTTCGGGAGACGTGCCGAAAGATTTTAAGAAGCTAACATCCCTTTTGTCATGGGTTTTAGTTGCTAAGTTCGCATACTCCCATGCTGTTCCGATTAGCCAACTATTGCCTTTACTCATGCCCAGAACTGCGGGGAGGGTTAAAGTAAAGCTTACCGATAAAACACAAAGCAAGCCCGTAACGCAGCGCTGGCTCAATGTGAGTCCAAATTGACGAAAGAACGCAAACGTTACAACAACCGGAACGATAACAATTGAATTTAAACGAGTTCCAACGAGTGCAGCCAAGAGTAGTGGTATCAAAAGAACTTTGGCTTTTGATTTACTAAGGAAAGCTAGAATCAAAAGCCCCATAAAGACAGAGAACAGTGAATCATAGCTAACAAAGATAGAGTAAACCTGATTGACTGGCAACATTAGCGTCAATGAGGCGAAAAAATTTCCCGCCAAGCTCGGAGAGTAGTGGCGGACAATGAAAAATAATGATAGCGAAAAGATAAAAACTTGAATTAATGAAAAAAGACCTATTTCTCCCGTTATTTTGTAGAAAAATGACATTATAAAAATTGGGAAAATCGGGTGATGATCAGACACGCTAGCCAAGGCATCAATCCCATTGTTTGCCAGCAGAATTGCCGTATTCCAACGTGCCACGCTATCCGAATAAAGTAGACCGGGGTAAAATAACGTGCCAATGATTGATGCATAGGTAGCCGAAAAAAATAGTGCATATTTTTCACTACTGAAAAATGCATATATCTTTCTTTTAAATTGATTCTTCATCGAGCTTTTCAAATACATCGTAAATGTTGTCAATTTTTCCGCCCAATACTGAGTAGCAACCTGGAAGTTCAGGATGCCTCTCGAACAGTATGGGGCGGCCATCATCGCCTTCGTTCTTCGCTAGGACAGTCTTGACTTCAAACAGTGAATGTACGTACTTTGAGTTAAGGGCCGCCGGGATATAACGACCTACGTCTCGAACCATACGGTCGACGCGGGTTGCACGGTCATAATTGTCGAGTTTCTGGTAGGGGTCTATTCCCGCTTCATCCTTCCAGTTCAGGTGCGGCGTATAGCGAACATGGGAAAGCGTATGAAGTCCGCGTGCCGGGAATGGCATCAACGAAAAGAAGGGGCCGTCCATGACCGTGATGCCTAAATCTTTGAGTGGAGATGGCATTTGCATCAATGCCATTTCGGTGATCTCATGCTTCAGTCGTGTCGTAGTGCCTGGAAATTCACCTCGGAATTGGTTAAGGCCACTGTAGGTGCAATTGAAAACGTACCGGCAGTAGACCTGTTCGGCATCTCCAAGCTTTGGATGCAGTATCGCCTGCAATGTCTTGTTTGGCCCACGGGAAATCTCCGTCACCCGCGTCTCGAAGCGCACCTTAACACCTAATTCGTTCAGCTCGTTTTCGGCCCATTGGGCCAACTTGGTGGAGTCAAAAGCGTGTTCTTCAACGAGGAAGACCTTTTCGATCAGGTTGGGCTCAAACAATGAACTTAATGACGTCTCCACCCGTTGCAAGCTGGCACCGATCTCCCGGCAGAACCGTTCGAATTGCCTGGCTGTGACCTTGGAATTTCGGCGGGCAATGGCATAGAGTTTGGTGAAATCTTGCTTTACGGCCTGCGGCCAGTCGCGAACGAATTTTGGCAGATTGACCCGGCTGCGATATGCAGTTGTGAAACTGCGTGGATAGTGGTAGCCGTTATGGACTCGCGCCTGATTGTTGTACGACGCGCGGGTGAGTAATGCGGCCTCGCGCTCGACCAAAAGAATCTGTTTGAAGCCACGTTGTCGCGCAAGATAGATGGCGATTGCAGCGCCGTAAAAACCGCCGCCGATGATGACGGCGTCATTTATGTTCTCGGCAGATGGCATCAGGCACCATCCTCTACATTTGGAGCTCCAGCCACAGCCGGGACGGTAGCGACTTCTTCAATGTTGAGTTTCTCGCGCCTAGCTATTCGTGCGCTGGTGAATTCCTGGCCAACGTGATAAAGCGGACCTTCGTTAGATAGGCTGGCCATGTGCAGGATATACTCCCCGAGTACCAGGAGCACGAGTGACATCAAAAAAAACATGCCAGATTGCTGGAGCGATAGGCTGATCCAGCCGGGAGCAACGTCTGCCTTGAAAAGGCCGACGACGATGACGTAGATGGAGTACACCACATTGGCGACCGCGCCAAACATCGAAAGTCCGGTCACGAAACGCATTGGTACATTTGTTGTGGATACCAGCAAACGTATGCCGCGATCGACGCTTTCTCCGAGCCGCTTCTTTCGAGTGCTCTTCGGTGGAGCACTATAATTGAGATTAATGCGGGCAAAGCCGCCAGTGGCGGGCAGATGGCGGTAGGTGACTGCCGGCTGGGTGTGCTGCAGGATGAAATTGACGACCCGTTTGCTAAGCACACGGTAGTGTGGCGCTTCTTTCTCCAGATGGATGCCGTTGAGCCATGTGTACAAACGGTTGAATACTGAAAAGGCCATCCGGTAGGTAAAGTGCTGTGGGGCCCGTTGCTCATTGGTGGCGAAGACAACATCGGCACCACTTAGCGCGTTGCCAAGCATTTCAGGCAGAAAGCCGATGTCGTCAGTCATTGGATCTAGGACCGCAACAAAATCACCCAGTGCATTTTCCAGTCCAACCCAGGCGGCGGTGTCTGCATCGACTTCTTTGGTAAGTGCATAGATCTGAAGATTGGGAAGACCGTTTTCGCCAATTAGCTTCTTGAGAACGACTACACTTTCATCTTCGGACGCGTTGTCGACAATAATTAATTCGTAGTCATTGACGATGGCGGACATGTAGGCCGTGGTCTCTGCGAGCAGCAACTCAAGCTGGTTGGACTGGTTCCGAACAACGAACACAACTGACAAGAAAGTAGGGAAAGCTCCCATTCATAACCCCGATAACGGTCCCAGCGCAGTACGCCGGGAATTTATGACCATGACAAAATGATAGCTTGATACCAGAGCGATCTGAGCAGCGATGCGGTAATTGATGCTAATTTTCGGCTACAGTCACTTCTCGCCATTCTTTGCCCGCAGTTTTCGCCTAATTGGAATCCAATAATTTTTTTAAAGTGAGCAACGCGGACGGTAAAACAAGTACGAGAACAATCATATGCGCACGTACCTCCTCATAATTAGAAAAAAGGATGAAAATGGTGCTCATGCCTAATGCAAATGCCACGGCAGTCCAAACAAAGCGATCCTTCTGTTTAAGGAAAAAGAAGGAGAGAAGGACCGGCAATGCATGCACCAATAGTGGCGGAAATTGGACATTCATTTCCATCAGAGTTTGTGCATTTTTCTGCAACTGGGAAAGCGCGGAAGTCGAGTTGAAACCAACTTCAATGTCCAGTGGGGCGGGAAATAATTCCCCCAAGGAAAAATATGTGCTCAGGGCTAGGGCAAGCAATGCGGCCGATTCAATAAAGGTTCTTCTCCACTGATTCGTCTTAAAGTGAACCGCAAAGTAGAAAAACGGTAACATTATGGTGTCAAATTTCACAAGTACGCTGACAAATAAGCCCGTGGCCAACAAGGTGAACCGGCGATCTGCAACCAGACAAAGCAAGCCAATCCATATTGCCAATTGAAGCCTGTCCCATGGGTGGAATAAATGAAATAAATAAGTTAGGGGCAGCATGGCGCTAAAATAGAGTACGCCAAGCAGGCAATAAATATCTGGAACCCATCGTCTCAAGAAGAAAAACAAAATCAATAGCGAAACGAATAGGAATACAGAATCTAATAACTTATAAATGTCGCCAACTGATAGTGTTGTATGTTGGCGGATAGCCTCAGCTAGGTAGATAACGCCAATTCGTTTTTGGATAGTTAAACCACCAACAGCCTTCCAGCCAGCACCACCCGGGGCCTCGTTTGCAAGAATGCCAAAGTGAGCCTCCTCTCGTACTGCCTCAAACTGCATAGCGTAGATGGTCTGCTTTCCAGTCCATGACTGCAGGCCAACTGTGATTGTTACAAGCAACCACATCAGCAGCACCAAACCTACTGCTTTTTCCGAGTACTTGGTCATTTCATGCCCTGTGGAAACGTTGATCAAAGCACCCTTCAGCCTCTCGCCTGCGAGCCCCTTCCCCGGGATGTCCTAAAAAGTACCTCTTTCAGGCATAAAACTCGATTGTTGAGGAAATTTACCCGAATTTCCTTTCTCAGGACACACCTCGACCATGAATCGCCGGCATGCCTGCAGATCCCTCTGGGTCAAGATAGTTGTCGCCTCGATAGAATCTGAAACTCGAGGGTGATAACGGAAGAGCGAAATGGCCAGGTACGGACAAGCATTCGAGGACAAAGCAGTAGCAAGGTTGTTGCCCCCGGAGAGCGCATCGGTGGAGACGGTTTCTCGTGAGCTGAGCATTTCAACGGCGACGCTGGAGCTGTGGCGCGCGGGTACCGGCAAGAAGGCGGTTACGCCGCGTCAGCTTCTTCTTAGCGGCGTTCTCCAGGTCGGATAAGCTCGATTGCATCGATCAGGGTCTCGTGACAGGGGCAGAATTAGTGGTTCACTAAATTGTTGTTTCCTTTTCGGAGAACGTTGGGCAGTAGAATTTAGTGTGATGAGTGGCACGTCGGTTATCTACGATGAAATGTCATTTCCAGGGGGAGTGAGGGTTTAGGTGACCGAACGGTGCAAAGGCGAGCGGAGGAGCGTCGGTGTCCAGAGGCTCCCGCCGATCCGCGATGCCACTTCGATGTTGTCCACATGGATGCGGTCGAAGTAGCTGTTGAAGTCGGTGATGAACTCGATCTCGATGGCATTCAGCGGTCCGTGGGCATCCAGTGCGCACGCATGACCGTCCATCCAGGCGTTGTACACTCTGTCGGGGCAATACCAGGATTTTCCGGCCAGTTCCTTGATGGAGAAACTTTCCCATTGGCCGTCTCCAGCGTTGCCCGAACGCAGGGATTCCAGATGTTCCCGGCGCAGCAGGTTGCTCTTGCGGGCTTGGCCCCGGGTGTCCGAGCTGGTGACGGAGGCGGCGTGGAGTCGATGGCAGTACAGGACTTCCGGGATGTAGGCGAACTCTCCGAACTGGGCAATTTTCAGGGCGAGCTCCCAGTCCTGGATGCCCGTGTAGCGCTGTGTGAACCCACCGGCCCGGATGAAGCTGTCCTTCCGCACAACCTTGAGATGGGAGGCGATCATCCGGTCGGTCAAGTCGCGCTTGATGCCGTTCCTGGACTGGACGAGCTGGTAGATTGCGTCGAAGAGCGTCTTGTCTTGGTTGTCGATGTTCCTGCGGTCGGTGAAGATGTAGTCCGGTTTGCCTTGCTGGCGGGCAACGTCCAGGGTGCGTTGCAGTGCGCCCGGGCGCAGATGGTCGTCGCAATCCAGGAAGGCGATGTAGCGGCCCCGGGCCATGTCCACGGCTCGGTTCTGGGTTTCCGAAATGCCGAGGTTCCGTTCGTTGCGGATGCAGCGGACGCCCGGCACGTCGGCGACCGCGGCGGTGATTTCGGGAATCAGGGGATCGGTGGACGCGTCATCGATACAGATGATTTCCATGGACTCGACGTTCTGGTCCAGGACGGATTCCAGGCACCGGGGCAGATACGCGCTGTGGTTAAAGACGGGGATCACAACTGAAATTTCGGGGGCGGGCGTACAGGCGAGTGCCTTGGTTCCTCGTCCTTTCGAGGCGAGAGACGCGAGAGTGGGAGAGATCACGACAGTCCTTCGATTTGCTTGAGTTCGTCCTGGTAGATGGGGTTGCTCCGATAGTAGCGGTTCATCCAGAGAACGGATTCTTCAAAAAAACTGGGGTAGGCGCTGGCGACGTTCTTGTCGAGGTAGGTGACCGCCTGCATCCATTGGCGGGCCATCCGGACAAAGGATCGGCGCATGCTTCCCTGGTGCATGCGGTACACGGCGCCGTGGAAGTCGATGTAGTGGGGAATGAAGCCGTTGCTCGCCAGGGTGCACCAGAAGACCCAGTCTTCCTTGGCATGGAGTTCGGTGTTGAAGCGTATTTCGCTCAGGGCGCGACGGGAGAAGAGCCCGCAATGTATGGGGATCGACAGGCTCCGCTCCCATTTGAATAGAAAATCCTTCAGTTCAAAGCTGCCGTGGGTGGCAATGGTCTCATCCGTTTTTGAGTGATTGTTCAACTGGGCGTCTGCAATCAGGTAGTTGCAGATGGAGACGTCCTGATCTTGATCCAGTAGATGCGCGACCTGGGCATCCAGCTTGCCCGGCACCAGCAGGTCATCCGCGTCCAGAAACTGAATGTAGTCCCCGTTTGCTGCGGCGATACCCGTATTCCGGCTGGCCGAGAGTCCGCTGTTCTCTTGGTGGATGAAGTGGACATCGGGATAAATGGCGGCCATGTCCCTGA
>Ga0268298_10004639_pt1 | contig 13292 bp, 12 predicted proteins | sample WWTPWeurt_MetaG_FD_194462 | JGI IMG/M metagenome (GOLD analysis project Ga0268298, IMG submission 194462) | Activated sludge microbial communities from WWTP in Nijmegen, Gelderland, Netherland - WWTP Weurt | ecosystem: Engineered > WWTP > Aerobic digester > Activated sludge | place... | reverse complement strand
ACGGCCGACCGATCTGCTCGCCGCGGACAAGGAGTCGATGCTGCCCCTACCGCCGGCGGTGCTGCACCTGGGCTGGCGCAACCACGTCCGACTAGGCCGGGACTACTACGTGCGCGTCGACACCAACGACTATTCCGTCGACCCCCGCGCGATAGGCGCCCGGGTCGACGTGGCCGCCGACCTGAACCTCGTGCGGGTCCGTCACGGTAGCCAGCTGGTGGCCGAGCACCCGCGCCGCTGGGCCCGCGGCATGACCGTCACCGACCCCACGCATGTCGCGACCGCCGCCACGCTGCGGCACAACTACCAACACCCCACCCCAGCGGCGGCACCGGGCGAGGACACGATGGTGCGGGACCTCGCCGACTACGACCGCGCCTTCGGCCTGGGCCAGGTGAGCCAGCCATGACACCCAAGCCCACCGCCGGGACCGAGTCACTCAAGCAGATCACCCACCTGGCCGCCGCGCTGAAAGCACCGCGGATCACCGAAGCCGCCGCCCGCCTGGCCGACCACGCCCGCGACACCGGATGGACCCACGAGGACTACCTGGCCGCGGTCCTGGAACGCGAGGTCGCCGCCCGAGGCGCCTCCGGCGCCCGGCTACGCATCCGCGCCGCCGGCTTCGGCGCGGTCAAAACCCTGGACGACTTCGACTTCGACCACCAACCCGCCGCCCGCACCCCGATCCAAGCCCTGGCCTCGGGTGCCTACCTGGCCGAGCACCGCAACGTCGTCCTGCTCGGCCCGCCGGGCACCGGCAAGACACACCTAGCCACCGCCCTGGGCGTCGCCGCCGCCCGCCAAGGACACCGCGTCCTGTTCGCGACCGCCACCGACTGGGTCACCCGCCTCACCGACGCCCACGACCGCGGCCGCCTCGCGACCGAGCTGACCCGGCTGCGACGGTATGGGCTGATCATCATCGACGAGGTCGGCTACCTACCCTTCGCCCAGGACGCCGCCAACCTCTTCTTCCAACTCGTCTCCTCCCGGTACGAGCACGCCTCCCTGATCCTCACCAGCAACCTGCCGTTCAGCTCCTGGGCCGGCGTCTTCGGCGACCAGATCGTGGCCGCCGCGATGATCGACCGCATCGTCCACCACGCCGACGTCATCGCCCTCAAAGGCGCCTCCTACCGCCTACGCGACCGCGGCGTCGACACCCTGCCCAGCATCAAAGCCGAGCAAGAATCCCTAAACTGAAACCGCTCACTCTTCGACCGCCGAAACCGATCAGTTTTCAAGCGCCGTCGACACCACTCGAACCCCGGCGCCCGCGCAGGGCATTACCCATCGGCTCCCGAACCCCCTCGTGAGCTATCTCCGCATCAGTCGGCAAGCCCCCGGGACTGTATGTCGATGTGGCGCCCCCACCACATCGGCCGACCCGCACCGACCCTTGACGGGCCGAAACTAACACCGGCCGGTAACATCACCAAAGACTTCGACGCCGAATGTTAACCTTGGTTTACCCAAGGCCGCAATTTCTTGCTTGAAGACTCAAGCGTCAGAGGGCCAATGCCTGGGCCCGTCGACGGATCTCCGTTTTGAACCCTGCCGCCAGCGCGGCCAGCGGAGTGTTCCCGCCCGGCAGGCTGGTGTCGACGGTGTGCAGCCACCTGATGATCTCCAGGTCGCTCATCCCCCCATCTGCGAGGACGGTGAACGTGCCTTTGAGCTCCGGCCGAGGACCGTCGGGCCCGAGGAAGTCGGTCGGCACGGCCAGCGCCCGATTGGGGCCGACCCGGTGCGTGAGCAACTCCCGATCGGCAAGGTGTCGGCGCACTCGCGACAGCGGCACGCCATAGCGCGCTGCGATGTCGGGCAGATACGACCAGTCACCGACGAGCGCCTCCAGGGCGGCGGCCTCGTCGGCGTCGTCGGTGTCGGAGACAGCATGAGGTTCAGCCACGACCACAGCCTGCCAGACCCTCAAGCCTCCTGCGGTGACGCGCATCGTGTGGCGTCGGCGGACCCGCGCCCCGACCCGATGACTGCGTGGCTGCATGCGACCGCCCGGCATGTCGTCCGGCATCACCGCCGCAGGCGCGGATGGCAAGCGCGCCGCCGTCGCGTCAAGGGCAGCGAGCGCCGCGCGCCGCCCACGGACCGGTATGCCGCATCTGCGAGGTGGGTGCGACCTCGGTGAGTGGGTGCCCTGAGGAACGGCAGAGGTGTCCACCGGCACGGCATACCGCGTCGCCTGGGCTGCACTTGCCCACCTGCGCGTGCTCTCGGAAGCTGCAGGAGTCCGTGTATGCTAAGTGCATGGCCGTGAAGACGATCACCATTGACCTGGAGGCATACGACCGGCTCAGTCGCCTCAAGGACGGAGACTCGTTCTCACAGGTCATCAAGAAGTACCTCCCGGCCGTGGGATCGACTGCCGGTGACCTGCTCGTCGCCCTGGACGGCAGCACGGTGTCGGATGAGACGGTGGACCGGATCGCCGAGGCCGTCGAGGGGCGGCGTCACAGCCCGGTCCGAGAGCCCTCCTGGTGATTCACCTCGACACGACCTTCCTTGTCGACGCCATCCGGGAGTCGCGGCGTGGACAGAATGGACCGGCACGGCAGTGGCTTGCGCGCCACCGCGCAGAGGCGCTGGCGATGAGCATCTTCGTTCGGGCTGAGGTCCTCGTCGGCGCCGAGCTCCACGCCGAACCCCTCCAGGAGCGTCGTCGCGTCTTGGCGCTCTGCGGGAACCTCCCCGTCGTGCTGCCAGATGAGCGGCTTGCGGATACGTATGCCGGAGTGCACGCGAGCCTGCGCAGGCAGGGAACTCCGCTGGCAACGATGGACCTCCTCATCGCTTGCCTGGCGCTGAACGAGGGAGCCCCGCTTCTCACGGCGAACCAGAGTCACTTCTCGCGCATCCACGGTCTACGGGTGCTCGACTACTCGTGACTGCCGAGATGCAGCCAAGATTGCGCACCGGGTAAGGGGATGTAACATAAACGTGCCGTTATGGGTAAGCCGCATGTTGTCTCTCGACGTTATGCGATCAGAATCCGTGGCGTGACCCCTCGGGCCTGGCCAACTGGGCGCGATGACCACGCGACTGCTCGTCGGGCGGAACACCCTCTGTCAGTTGGCCAACGGGAACGTCTCCACCAAGTGCCATCCGTCCCGTTTGGTGGACAGTGCCGGGCCGGACCAGAGCTGAACGGAAGTCGCGCGATGGGTGATCGGCAGACTGGGCAACAACTCACCCTCAATGTCGCGAAGCACGTCCTCTGCAGACCCGTGGGCGACCGTCAGGTGGGGGTGGATCTCGCTGTAGGCGCCGCCGTAAATCGGGTAGTCGGGGAAAGCGGCCTCCACCCTGCGGGTGAGCCGGATGATCGGGTCGGGGTCCGTGGGGGTCAAGAACAGGACGTCTGTGTTGAACCAGCCGGTCGAGGCGAGCTCGATGTTGAACGCTGGTGTCGCTGCGATCAACTGTCCCAGGCGGGCCAGGTCCGACTCGCCCATGGCTCCGGTCGGCTTGAAAGGGTAGGCCACGGTGATGTGCGCCGGGACGCCGACCTGGGCAGCGAGATCATGCAGAACGCGATACCTACGCACGGCGGCCTCGGCCTCGTGGATCACAAGAAGCAGCGAGGATTCCATCGGCAGTGTGGTCTGCATGGCCCCAAGTCCACCACGTCCGCCTACGCTCAGCGCGCCTTACCCTGACGCCAAGCCTGGGATCCGGACCAGCCAGGTGCACGTTGCGCGGGCCTACCAACGACCACGGTGCGGACGGCGGCGGATAGCGGTCCGCCCTGGTCTTGCACGACTCCGTCGGATGGCCTCGTCGGCGTCGGCATGAGGTTTGGCCACACCTCCGGCCTGCCAGACCCCCGAGCCTCCTGCGGTAACGCACACCCTCGCGCCGGGAATGACCGAGCATGGACGGTATGCCGCCCCGCCGCGACGAAACGTGGTTCGCCGCGTTCTTCGCCACCCATCACCGGGACATCCTGCGGTATGCCGCCCGCCGGGCCCCCGGCGAGCAGGACGACGTCGTCGCTGAGGTGTTCGCCATCGTGTGGCGCTCGCGGACCAGAGTCCCCGAACCAGCGACTGCGTGGCTTTACGCGACCGCTCGGCATGTCATCCTGCACCACCACCGGGGGACGGCTCGGCGGGCTCGGCTGGCATCGCGACTGGCCGGGGCGCGTCACGACGCCGCCGAGGAGACCGCTGACCTGAGCGACACGGTCGCCGAACGGGTCGATGCCCGCGCGCGGGCCGCCATCCTCTTGGCGCGGCTGCCAACGCGGGACGCCGAGGTGCTCCGCTTGTGGGCCTGGGAGGGTCTGGAGGGTGCGGACCTTGCCACCGCACTGGGCTGTTCCGCCGGGGCCGCCCGGGTCCGACTGCACCGGGCCACCCGGCGAGCTCAGGGCCTGATGACCCTGGCCTCGGTCGCCGATGTGTTGACCGATATGCAGACCGCACCAGGTGACGACACCCTTGTGGAGACGACATGACGACCGACCTTCGCACCTTCTTGCAGGCTGCCGACCCGGCCGGAGAACTGGCCGGGTACTCCCCCACCACAGCGCAGGCCCTCGTCGACCGAATCGTCGGCGACTCGGCGGCATACCGGGCACACCGCCCCCGACCGCGGGCCCGGGCGGGACTCACTGCGGGCCTGGCCGTCGCCGCACTGGTCGTCGGTGTGGTCACCGTCTCGGACCGATTCGGTCCACGAGGGGCCAGCGACGCGGCCCGCGCCGTGCTCGTGCAAGCGGCCGACCAGGCAACCGATCCACCGGCGCGCGCTGACCAATGGTGGCGCATCACCAGCACCGGTGTGGACCGGGACGGGGTCGCGCGAGTTCAGACGACGTACGTCGCGGTGGACGACTCACGACCGAGCGTTATCGTGGAGGAGACGTATGCCGCAGGCCTTACCGGTGGGCGAACCTCGCGGTCGGTTCGGGGCATGGACCTGGCCCCCAGCCAGCTGCCCGGGACCTGGCAGGCCCCTAACGCGGCGTTCCTGGCCTCCCTCCCCCGGGACGTGCCCTCGCTCACCGAGCGCCTTCGCACCGACACTGCCGGTCACGGGCAGTCCCCGGACGGCGAGGTCGTCGTCTACATCACCGATGTGCTGAGGTCGGGCCTGGTCCCGGCCGACCTCCGGGCAGCGCTCTATGCCGTGCTGCAGACCGTGCCCGGCATCGACATCGGACGTCCGCAGGCCGTCGCGGGGCGTCGCACCGGGGTTGTCGTCGCCTATCACGAGACCCTCGGGGCGATGGCTCCGTTCACCCAGGAGTTGCTCATCGATCCCACCACCGGCGAGCTGCTGGCCTCGCGGGAGGTCCCCCGCGACGGGCAAGCCCCCTGGGGCGGATTGATGGAACGCGCCGTCGTCGACGAGATCCCGGCAGAGGTCCGCTCGGAGCTCGTCGTGCTCCACTGTTGGGTCATCGCCTCGGACGGGGTGGGCTGCCGGGCACCACGTGGGTGACCCGACAGAGGGCCGTCCTCGTCTCACCCGTCCCACACGGCACATCCGTCACAGTGCGCCTGCCGGGGTGAGCGGCATACCCCCCGTAAACTCCCCCCGTGACGTCTGGGCCCGGCCTGCACGCCGACGAGCGCGTGCTCGGCGGCCGCTACCGGTTGCTGTCGAAGATCGCCGACGGCGGGATGGCCACCGTCTATGTCGCGGTGGATGAGCGGTTGGGCCGACGAGTGGCCGTCAAAGTGTTGCGCCCCGACCTCGCCCGCGATGAGGGTTTCGTTGCCCGCTTCCACCGGGAGGCCCAACTCGCCGCCGGGCTCTCGCACCCGAACATCGTTGCCGTGCACGACTTCCACGACTCGACGCAGGTCCCCGACGGGGATCTCTACCTCGTCATGGAGCTGGTCGATGGCCAGACGTTGCGCCAGCAACTGGTCGACCACGGGGCGATGACGGTGCGCCAATCGGTGCGGACCATCACGGCGATCCTCGCCGCTCTCGACGAGGCGCACCGCGCCGACCTCGTCCATCGCGACGTCAAGCCCGAGAACGTCCTGGTCCGTGACGACGGCACCATCAAGGTCACCGACTTCGGGCTGGCCCGCGCCGTCACCTCAAGCACCCGCACCAGCACGACCGGCATCCTCATGGGCACGGTGTCCTACCTTGCCCCCGAGCAGGTCGACGGCGACCGCGCCGATGCCCGCAGCGACGTGTATGCCGCCGGCCTGGTCCTCTATGAACTACTCACCGGTCAGCGCGCCTTCCACGGCGACAACCCCGTGCATGTCATGTATCAGCATGTCCACGGTGAGGTGCCGCTGGCCTCCGACCGGGTGCGCACCGTCCCGTTGGAGCTCGACCAGGTCATCGCCAAGGCCACGGCCCGCGATCCTGCGGACCGACCCGACACTGCCGGCGCCCTCATCAGCGTGTTGCGCGATGCCGTGCGGCAGTTGTCCGACGAGGAACTCGACGCCCGCCCCGCCTTCCTCGCGGGGATGGCTCCGGGGACCCAGCCGGTTGCCCGGGAGGCAGCCGCCACCCGACCGTTCACGGACCATTCCGCGGCGGCGCCGACGTCCTCTGACGAGCCCGGCTCCGACGATGCGGCCGCGACTCAACGCTTGTCGACACTCGATCCGGCCGCCACGCAGCGTTTGGTGGGCCTGGAGCCCGCCACCGCCAACGACGTGGCACCCGCTGTCGGCGGCCCCGCTCCCGAGGGGCCTGACCAGATCCGGCGGCGTCGCGGCAGAGTGTGGCCTTGGCTGCTCACCCTGGTCTTGCTAGTCGGCGGCGCCGGAGGCTGGTGGTGGTATGACACCTCCGGCCCCGGTTCGATCCGGACCGTGCCGACCCTGGCCCACCTCGCCGTGGCCGACGCCGAAAAGGCCCTCAACGCGGCCGAGTTGCGTGCGGCGGTGACCGAGGCGTTCAGCGAGACCGAGCCCAAGGGGCAGGTCATCTCTGCCGACCCCTCTCCCGGCGCCCAGATCGGCAAACGCTCAACCGTCACCCTCGTGGTCTCCAAGGGCCAGGAACGGTATGCCGTCCCCACCCTGGCCAACGTCCCCCGAGGTGAGGTCGAACGGCTGCTCAAGGAGCGCACCCTCACCCTCGGCAAGGTCACCGAAGAGTTCAGCGAGACCGTCGCCAAGGACCTGGTCATCCGGCAAGACCCGGCACCGGACACCCAGGCCAAGCGCGACACCCCGGTGAACGTCGTCCTCAGCAAAGGACGTCAGCCGATCCCCGTCCCCAACGTCGTCACGAAACCCGCCGACGAGGCACAGAAGGCCCTCGAAGCGCTGGGGCTCACCGTGGTTCGTGGCGAACCGGTCAACAGCGAGACCGTGCCGGAAGGCGCCGTCGTCTCACAGACCCCGGCAACGGGGACCCTCTTCAAGGGCGACACCGTGACCATCGTCGTCTCCAAAGGCCCGGTGCTCATCGCCGTGCCCGATGTCACCTTCAAGTTGGTCACCGAAGCCACCAAGGTGTTAGAGAAGGCTGGCCTGCAAGTGAAGGTTTCCAAGGTCTTCGGCGGCGTCCTCAAGACCGTGCGCTTCCAGGATCCGGCCGCCGGCACAATGGTGCGGCGCGGCACGACCATCACGCTCACCGTCATCTGAGGGCGCACGGCATACCCCATGACTCTGTCTCCCGCGCGCGCCCGGACGGTCGCGACCATCCTGCTCGTGGCCCTCACCGCGGTCTGGGGGTCGACCTTCTTCCTCATCCGCGACCTCGTCCAGACGGTGCCGCCTGCGGACTTCCTCGCCGTCCGGTTCAGCATCGCCGCGGTGCTCATGGTCGCCATCTTCTGGCGACCGCTGCGGGCGCTCACCCGACGCGACTGGGTCATCTCGGCAGCGCTCGGCTCCCTCTACGGGATGGCCCAGATCCTGCAGACCTTCGGGCTGGCCCACACGGACGCGTCGGTGTCCGGGTTCGTCACCGGCACCTACGTCGTGCTCACCCCCGTCTTCACCGCGCTGCTGCTTCGCGAGCGGGTGCCGGCGAGCACGTGGTATGCCGTGCTCCTCGCCACCGCGGGCCTGGCCCTGTTGTCGCTCAACGGCTTTGCCGTCGGCCTGGGTGAGGGTCTGACCCTGGGCGCTGCCGCCCTCTATGCCCTCCACATCGTCGGGTTGGGCCGGCTGTCCACCCCCAGCCGGGCCACGGGGATGTCGGCCGTGCAGATGCTCGTCATCGCGGCCCTGGCCGTCATCGCGGCCGTGCCCGACGGGATGATCTGGCCCTCAGGCGTCGGTCAGTGGTCCGCGGTCATCTACATGGCAACGGCTGCCGGGGTGCTCGCGCTGTGGGCGCAGACCTGGGGCCAAGCGCACATGTCCGCGACCCGGGCGGCGATCGTCATGACCTTGGAGCCGGTGTTCGCAGCCGGGTTCGCGGTGGCGTTCGGCGGGGAGGCTCTGGGTTGGCGGATGATCGTCGGCGGGGCGCTCGTCCTCGCGGCGATGTATACCGTCGAGCTCGTCGGCCGACGACCCGATGACACGACACCCCCGGCTGAGGTCCTCCACCACGAGGTGTGAGTGCCGCCGGAGGCTCGCGCGGTTCCTGGCCAACCTGTCCGTCAGAAGTAGTGGTCACGTGACAGCGCAGGATCTTGAACGAAGGGTCCCTCGGAAATGTCGCTACTCAGGCGGAAGCCAACCCGCGCGGATACTCAGGCGACCGCACCCGCGTCGTCGCCCGCCAGCGCCCGCATCGAGGGCCCGTGAACCGCCAGCCCACGCCGTCCGACTTCGCAGCGGCATCAACGGCACTGGACCGTTGGGATGCTGCTGCGGGGGACAACGACGCCAGCTGGGCGGCGCTGGCGGGCATCATCAGGCTCGGCGGCTGGGAGGGTTTCCCGCAGTGGCTGGCTGGCGGGGATCCGAGCAGTGGTGCGGATCGTGCGGATGACCCTTGGCGGTGGTGGGCACTTCTTGCGCGTTTGGCGGTCGAGAACGAGCGGCCCGAGTTGTCTGTCCGCGTGTTTCTTCTCGTGTACCTGCTCTTGGCGAGCCACCAGAAGTCGTTCACACCCGCCGAGTTTGCGAGGTCAGGCTTGTCCAAACCACAGCACCAAACCGTCAGAGCGATCGCGTTGGAGGGCCAGCGCGCCCTCAACCTGCTCCCCTCCGACCTCGTTCTCTACGAAGGCCCCCGCGGTCGGGTGGACGTCACGTCCGCTCGCGAACTGGTTGGTGACATCCTCGGCGAGCAGCCCCCGCCCGAGGTCGAATCAGGCACGGAAGCCCCGTCCGGACACTCGTCACTTCAGCCCGGTGTCCGCGAGCTGAGAAGCGTGGACGACTCGGATCCGTCTGGGCGTCTGGCTCGGGCCGCAGCTGCCTTGAGAGGTGTCTCGTCACGTGTGGCAGAGGCGTCAACCAGGTTCGCGTCCACGCCGAAGGGCCAGGCCGCGGTGAACCAGATTCGGACCGCGGTCCGCGGGGGGGTTGCAGCAGGTGTGCGGTCCTTCGTCGCACGATCCGTCGCGCTTGGGGTGGGACTTGTCGGACTTCTCGTCGTCGTCGGAGGGATCGCTTCCCCCGGTCCGTGGTGGGCCGTCGTCATGCTCGTCGGCCTCGTGGCGGTCGTCGGGGTCGCCATAGGGTTGTACGTCTCGCTTCAGCGAGCCGCCCTATCGGCGCTCACCACAGCAGTCCGCGAGGCAGCCCTAGGTAGGGCCGTGGCCGACGGCGTGCTTGCCGTGGTTCCCTTCACCGGGTTGGTCAGCACCGACCGCCCAGCGATCATCTCCGCGGTAGCGGCAATACGCTCGGCAACCGACCGGTCATTGCCCGTCTTCGGGTTCCTCCGTTGGCTCGGCGCCCCCGTGCTGACCCGTGTGAGCGAACTCGTTGTTGCCGAACTACAGGCGCTCCCGGACGCCCAAGTGACGCCGGCCGGGGTGGCTCAACTTCTCGGCCGGAACCTCGATGAGCGACTGGTAGGTGCTGTCGCTCAACGGCTCAGCAGGACCAGCACGGCGCTGTTTTGCGCATTTGCCCTAGTGGCTGTTGCCCTCGGGGCACTCGTGCGACTCGTGGCCTGATCGCGCTGCGGCCAGGCGCACACTGACGTGGCTGCGACTGAATCCCCGACCGCGGTCCGCTGACCCTGGTCAGGCCCGGGCACGTCTGCGTCGAAGGCCCTCGCGCAGCAGGGCGGTCAACACGTCGATCGCGTATGCCGTCGCCTCGTCGTCGACGTCCAGGTGCCAGACCAGGCGCACGAGAGCCGGCCCCGCGGCATACCCGCGCACCCCCTGGGCCGAGGCGGCGGCGACGAGGTCGGCGGGCGTCCATCCGGTCGCGGTGGTAGAGAGCATGACGATGTTGGTCTGCACCGTCGCCGGGTCGACGCACCCCGGGGCAGCCTCGGCAAAGGCCTCGGCCGCACGTCGGGCCCGGGCGTGGTCGTCGGCCAGTCGGTCGACGTGGTGGTCGAGGGCATGCAGCCCAGCGGCCGCGAGGATCCCGACCTGACGCATCCCGCCGCCATAGCGCTTGCGCCAGATCCGGGCCTGGGCCATCGCGTCGGCCGAGCCGAGGAGCACCGACCCGACGGGCGCGCCCAGCCCCTTGGACAGGCACACCGAGACGGTGTCGACGTGGGCGGCATACTCCGCGAGGGCGACGCCCGAGGCGATGTGGGCGTTCCACAGGCGGGCGCCGTCCAGGTGCATGGCGACCCCGCGCGGCTGGGTGGCGGCGCGGACCGCCCGGATCGCCTCGATGGGTTGCACCGTGCCGCCGCCGAAGTTGTGGGTGTTCTCGACGACGACCAGCGCCGTGCAGACCTGATAGGGCCCAACGCCGGTCTGCAGCAACGCGATCGGGTCGGCCGGGTCGAGGAGCCCGCGCGGCGCCGTCCAGGTGCGCGAGCTGATCCCGGAGAACACCGCAGCCGCGCCCAACTCGGCCCGCACGACGTGGGCGAGGCTGTCGCAGACCAACTCCTCGCCAGGGCGCACGTGCAGTCGGAGCCCCAACTGGTTGGCCATCGACCCGGTCGGGGTGAACAGACCCGCCTCATGGCCGAGCAACCCGGCAACCCGCTCCTCCAGGGCGCGGACGGTCGGGTCCTCGCCGAAGACGTCGTCTCCGACCTCCGCGTGGGCCATGGCTTGGCGCATCGCCGGGGTCGGTCTGGTGAGCGTGTCGGACAGCAGGTCCGCGAGCCAGGTGGTCATCGGGCCGGACATCAGGCCGGCACGTCGCCGGAGAGCATCTCGGCGACGAGGAAGGCCAGTTCCAGGCTCTGCCGGTGGTTGAGCCGGGGGTCGCACACCGTCTCGTAACGCTTCTCCAGGTCGGCGTCCAAGATCTTGGTCGAGCCGCCGATGCATTCGGTGACGTCGTTGCCGGTGAGCTCGACGTGCAGGCCGCCGGGCACGGTGCCCAGGTCGCGGTGCACCTGGAAGAAGCCGCGCACTTCCTCGACGATGTCGTCGAAGTTGCGGGTCTTGTAGCCACCGGTCGACTCGAACGTGTTGCCGTGCATCGGGTCACAGATCCACGTGACGGTGGCCCCCGCGTCGCGGACCCGCTCGATGAGCCCGGGCAGCGCATCGCTGACCCGGCCAGCACCCATCCGGGTGATGAGCGTCAGCCGCCCCGGCTCACGGTCGGGGTCGAGCCGCTCGATGAGGCGCAGCACATCGTCGGGATCGGCCTTGGCCGAGAGCTTGACGCCGATCGGGTTGCGCACCCGGGCCAGGAAGTCGACGTGGGCGCCGTCGAGCTCGCGGGTCCGTTCACCCAGCCAGATGAAGTGCGCCGACGTGTCATAGGCCAGGCCGGTCCGCGAGTCGATCCGGGTCAAGGGGTGCTCATAGTCCAGCAGGAGGGCCTCGTGGGCCGCGAAGAACTCGGTGGTGCGCATCGCCTCGAAGTCGGCCCCACAGGCGGCCATGAACTTCATCGCCTTGCCGATGTCGTGCGCCAACCGCTCGTAGCGGCTGTTGGCGGCGCTCTCGACGAAGCCCTTGTTCCAGTCGTGCACGTGCCGCAGGTCGGCAAACCCGCCTGTCGTGAAAGCGCGCACCAGGTTGAGGGTCGCCGAAGCCCGGTGGTATGCCGTCACCAACCTTTGCGGGTCGGGCACCCGCGCGGCCGGCTCGAAGGCGAAGTCGTTGACCATGTCCCCGCGGTAGGCCGGGAGCGTCTGCCCGGACCGGGTCTCGGTGTCGGCGCTGCGCGGCTTGGCATACTGCCCCGCCATCCGGCCGACCTTGACGACTGGCACCGACGCGCCATAGGTGAGGACCGCGGCCATCTGCAGCACGGTCTTGATCCGGTCGCGGATGTTGTTGGCCGTTGCCCCGGCGAAGGTCTCGGCGCAGTCGCCGCCCATCAGGACGAACGCCTCCCCGCGCGCCGCCGCCGCCATCCGCTCGCGCATGACGTCACACTCCCCGGCGAAGACCAGCGGAGGGTATGCCGCGAGCTCGGCCACCGCAGCCCGCAGGGCCTGCGGGTCGGGCCAGGTCGGCTGCTGCCCGGCGGTTCGGGATGCCGCGGCGCTGTCAAGCTGCTCATGCAGCTGCGCGTTGGGGTTCGTGCTCACCGGGACAGCGTAGTTGCGTCCCAGCCCGTGGGATCGCCGCGGTCCGGATGCCGATCACCTGCCGTTCACCTCTGGGCTAGGTTGGCGGCCATGACGTTCTCGATCGTGGCCGGCGCGGGCACGGCATACGGAGTCGCCGTGGCGAGCAAGTTCCTCGCGGTGGGGTCCGTCGTTCCCGCCGCCCTTCCGGGGGTGGGCGCGGTCGCGACCCAGTCCTTCGCCAAGGTGTCCTACAAGGCCGACTCGCTCGCCTTGCTCAAGGCCGGCGCCTCGGCCGATGACGTCGTCGCCCGGATCACCGCGGCCGATCCGTTGCGCGAGACCCGTCAGGTCGGGGTGGTGGGCGCGCAGGGCGCGGCGACCTTCACGGGGGCCGAGTGCAACGCGTGGGCCGGCGGGGTGACCGGCGGCGACGCCACCGACGGCTGGTATGCCGCCCAAGGCAACATCCTCGTCGGGCCAGAGGTGGTCGCCGAGATGGAGCGCGCCTGGTTGGCGTCATCCGGTATGCCGTTGGCCCGCCGACTGCTCGCGGCACTGCTGGCCGGCGACGCGGCAGGCGGTGACTCTCGGGGTCGGCAGGGGGCCGCGCTGTATGTCGTCGAGGTCGGTGGCGGCTATGACGCATGTGGTGTCGTCGTCGACCTGCGCGTGGACGACCACCCGCGCGCGGCCGAGGAACTCGCCCGGCTGCTGGACCTCAACGACCTCTACTTCGGGGGGCCGGAGGACGT
>Ga0268298_10004637_pt1 | contig 13295 bp, 17 predicted proteins | sample WWTPWeurt_MetaG_FD_194462 | JGI IMG/M metagenome (GOLD analysis project Ga0268298, IMG submission 194462) | Activated sludge microbial communities from WWTP in Nijmegen, Gelderland, Netherland - WWTP Weurt | ecosystem: Engineered > WWTP > Aerobic digester > Activated sludge | place... | reverse complement strand
AAGGTCAGGCAGCGGAAATTCGCGCGATCGCTCTAGCCACTGCGGCCGGATTAAAGAAAGTGGCGGATGCTGTGGCGGCTCCTGGTGGCGCGGAGGCAATGCGTTTGAGTCTCGTCCAGGAATACCTGAGGATGATGGAAGGTCTGGCAAAGAGCGATACAAAAGTAGTTCTGCCAGTGAATCTTGCCGACTTGAAAGAAACGTTAGGCGGCCTTGGTCTGAAGAGCAAAGCTCAGGAATGAATTACACGGTGGAGGCCGGCGTAGTAACGCTTGGCCCGCCCGAGTCAGAGCTTGATTCTCTCCGGCAAAGAGCCCTCTCTCTGGGACCCTGGAGAAAGGGTCCGTTTCGCGTGGGTGGTCTTCTGATAGAAGGCCACTGGAAGTCTGATTTAAAATGGAATCGCGCCATTCGTGCCGCCGGAGATATTCGCGGCAAGACCGTCATCGACGTTGGCTGCAATAACGGATACTACCTGTTTCGCATGCGAGAGGCGGGAGCGTCTCACGCGATAGGCTTTGATCCGGTCGCGCAATTTGAAAATCAATTCCTGTTTCTAAACGAGTTTGCCAGGGACCCTTCGATCGACTTCATCCGATCCGGCTATCAGGAGATGGGCGCTGCAACGGCAGACATTGTGTTCTGCATGGGTGTAATCTATCACCAGAAAAACCCAATGGATGTTCTGGAGAAATTACTCGGAGCGCTGCGTCCTGGTGGGCGAATCATCCTGGAAACCATGGGACTTGACATCGGTGAAAACTGTCTGGTTCCATCCGGGCGTTATGCGGGGAGTTCCGGCATCTGGTTTGTTCCGGGCCCGGGAGCGGTTGCAAACTGGTGCAAGCGAACTGGCCTGAAATGCACTCTGGCAGACGTCTGGGATGCAAGAGATGAACAGCAGAAGACACAATTCGCTGAACTTCCGCTCACTACTGATTTTTATCATGGCGAAAAAACGAGCGAAGGCTATCCATTGCCGCTGCGCTATCTTTTCCTCGTCGAAAGGTAGAGGAAATTGGTTGTCAAAGGTACTTTGGCACTAAAATAAGGGAGCCAAAAATCCAGTCTGTCCGTCCAAACACTATGAAACAACTCTCAATTGCAGTTACAATTTTCCTCTTCGCATTTTCCATTCATGCGGAAGAAGAGAGCGAGGCACGCGTCATTGCACCTATCAAGAAGTTGATCGGCAGTGTGCGATACAGCGAAAAGGCAAGCACGAGTGCGGAAAAGAAAACTCTAGAAGATCGCGCTCTGGAATACATTGGGTCCGCGCAGATGGCAGATTTTCTGCTCGGGGATTTTTCTGCAAAGGCCACCCCGGAGCAAAAAGAAAAGTTCGCTTCTCAAATCCGCGAATACACTCGTTACAAAGCATTTCCACTCGTGAACAAGTATTTCAAAGACATTGATCTCACCTATGAACCACCAGTCATCAACGGAGACAAAGCGCGCGTTCAGTCTTCTGTCGTGTACGCCGGATCGGAGAGACTCACATTCTCCTGGGTTCTTACTCGAGTTGGAGATAATTATGTAATCACTGACTTCCTGGATGAGAAGGGAACATCCACCATGCAGACGAACAAAGATCGTCAGGTGCAGCCTACTCTGAAGGCAAAGGGAATTCCCGGGCTACTGGCAACCATGGAAGGTGCAGTCAATCAAGTGAAAAAGGCGGCGGGACGCTGAGATGAAGCTTTCCTTTCTTCGCGTATGCGCTCTGATCTTTCTGGCGGCAGTCATAGTGGACTGCCGTTCCACCGTGACTCGCACGTACACGAAGCCGGGTCTAGAGAATGCAGAGCTCAAGTATGTGAAGAGAGTTGGTATCGTCGTGGACAAAGCGTCCGTGGCCCCCGTTCATGCTGACCTTCGAGATCGTATGCTTTCATATCGCACGCGAGAGCATCTAACTCATCATTCTGAATACATTGTCTATCCAGTGAAGACACCGGGTCCGGTGATTGACGTTTGCAAAGCAAACAAGAAACTGAATGGAGTGATCCTCCTTCGCGTTTTAGAAGAGAAGAAGGTGGGCGGGGATCTTTCTTTGAATCTGATGTCCACTCTTCTGGATTGCAAGTCTGGAGATCGTTTGTGGGAGGCGGAAGGGAAACGAAATTTTGAGATGAATGATTCCGATTTCGGAACACTGGTATCCGGCGATGTGAAGCGTTTTGGAAATGACGCGAGAACTTACAGTGCTCCCTTCTATAGAATGACCGGAGCATTGTATGAGAAGATGCCCATGCCGGAGCTGACGGATTCAGAGAGAATTGAAAAAATTGACGCAGATGCAGATTGATCGTGGGAACTGAGATTTTATCATTTTATCGTTTTGAAGACCAGAAGGATCCGGAAGGATGCGCGCGTGCACTGCACGATCCGGCCCAGGAAAGAAATCTCCGTGGAACTGTCCTGACTGCAGGAGAGGGTTGGAACGTAACGTTATTCGGCGAATCGGCGGACCTGGACGGATATCTTTCCGATTTGTCTGGAAACGCGCACGAACCTGAGGCGCTCGAAATCAAGCGCATGCCTCTAGAAGGCAATCCATTCCGGCGTTTGATGTATAAAGTGAAGTCAGAAATCATCAAGATAGGTGTTCCTGTGGACGTAAGCGAAGGTCGTGGAACGTTTATCACTCCGCAGCAGCTGCACAATATGCTGGAGAATCATCCAGAAGAAGTGCTGATGCTCGACGTGCGCAATGCATATGAGAAGCAGGCGGGGACGTTCATCAATGCTGTGGACTATAATATTGAAACTTTCAGCGATTTTCCGGAAGCGGCTCGGCAGAAACCTCTCCCGGCTGACAGAACTGTAGTAACCTTTTGTACGGGTGGTATTCGCTGCGAAAAGGCTGTGCCGTACTTGAGATCTATAGGTTATACAAACGTTCTTCAAATAGAAGGTGGCATCTGGCGCTACCTGGAAAAATATCCGGCCGGATTCTTTCAGGGCGGATGTTTCTGGTTCGACGAAAGAGAATAACATGATCCGCTACATCGAGCACCCCACATCCGAAGAGTTTGATCTTGCGGTGATTGGGGGAGGGATCTCTGGTGCCTGTGTGGCCTACGAGGCTGCGAGCAGGGGGCTTTCTGTTGCGCTGTTTGAAAAAAATGATTTTGGTGGCGCCACGTCGTCTGCGACATCCAAGCTCATTCACGGCGGGCTGCGATACCTCAACTACTTTGAGTTTGGTCTGGTGCGCGAGTCTCTGCGCGAAAGAAGGATTCTAGAGGACATTGCTCCAAACCTGGTCTATCCTCTTCCATTTCTGATTCCTAATTATCGCGGAGTGACTACGAATCGCTGGGTGCTCAAGGCGGGCATGATCCTCTATGATCTTCTTTCCTTTGATCGGGGCTGGACGGTTCACGAATCCAAACGACTTCCTTATCATCATACCATTGACGCTCAGGCTGCGCGAAAGATTGCTCCACTCTTGCCGGAAGAAAAACTCACGGGTGCTCACATTTACTACGATTGCCAGAGTATTTTTCCAGAAAGACTCACTCTTTCCTTTCTGAAATCAGCAGAGGCTCATGGGGCGAAACTCAGCAACTATTCGGCCGCCACTGCATTCGGTAGATCGGAACAAGGCCGAATAACGTCTATTTCAGTACGAGACGTTTTGAACGGAAAGGAAACCCAGGTGCGCTCAAAGCTGGTGATCAACAGCGCCGGTCCCTGGGCCAGTCGTCTTCTGGAGGAGGCAGCCGGGAAAGCATCGGATCATCCACTTAGAATGTCAGAGGGGATTCACCTCCTGGTTCCGCAATTTTCCCAGACCCACGCTCTGGTCATGATGACTCCTTCGCACAGACACTTCTTTATCATACCGTGGAGAGGTCGTTCTCTCGTTGGAACAACCGATCGCGAGTTTGTGGGCAATCCAGACGACTACAGGGTAAGCGAACAGAGCATCCGTGAATTTCTGGCGGACATCAATCAAACATTCGGAAAAGAGGTGCTCAAATTTTCCGACATACAGCACGCATACGGTGGGCTGCGGCCTCTTACAGACACGCACACGGAAAGCACGTACAGTTCCTCTCGCAAGTACGAGGTACTCGACGGAGAACGGGACGGAAACGCGGGCCTCATCACTGTGGAAGGTGGGAAGTATACAACCAGCCGAAATCTCGCGGAAGGCGTTCTGAGGATGGTGAAAAAGAAGCTTGGGAGAAAGATACCGGCCACGAGCACACGAAAAAAGCCTCTGTCCGGGTCGGAGATGTACTCGATCCGGCAATTCGTAGAGGACGCTCGAAGTGGAAATCCAGGATTTGATAAAGACACCCTGGAATTTTTGGCGAGGGCATTTGGAACTGCATACAAAGAGGTTCTCTCCCTGGCCGCTGAAAATCAAGCCTTCAAAGAGCGCATAACGTCTGACGGAGAGATTCTGGCAGAGGTAGTCTACGCGGTGCGCAAAGAAATGGCCAGGCATCTGCTCGATGTGGTTCTGCGGCGCACAGGAGTAGGAGACCTGGGACTGCCCCCGGACGAAATTCTACAGAAGATCGCGCGAGTGATGGCAGATGAGCTATCCTGGACGGATGTGAAAATGCAAAGCGAAATTGCAGATGCCAAACGATACCTGACTCTCCCTGGAAAAAGCAAATGAAACGACTGGTCATACTCAATCCCAAAAGCCGTTCGGGACGCGCGTTGACCGTGTTTCGCGCGCTTGAGCCGGATATTCGGGCGCGCCTGGGTCAGCTAGATGTATATGAGACCACAGCACCTCTGGATGCAACAGCGCGCGTTCGCGAAGCTCTGCGCAAGCGGCAGTATGACCAGATCTTGATCGCCGGTGGCGACGGAACGATCAACGAAGCAGTCAATGGCTACTTTGATGGCAAAAAACAGATCGATACGAAGATCCCCATGGGTGTGTTCAATCTCGGGACGGGAGGGGATTTCTATAAAACTGTTCAGCAACTGAGCGGCGTTTATGACGTTGCCATCAAGGAAAATAAATCAAAGAAAGTGGACGTTGGTAGAGTAACGATAGGCGGCGAAGTGCGCCATTTCATCAATATCGCCTCTGCGGGGGTGGCCGGCCAGATCATGAATAGTCTGAAGAACTCCACTTTTCAATGGGGATCACCTGCGTATTATTATCACACTGTGAAATCATTGATCCTGTATCGCCCGCAAACTGTAACCATTCGTTATGTGAGCAATGGAAAAAAGGAAGAAGTGCGCGTGTCTCTTTTGAATTTCTTTGCATGCAATGGTAGATTCAACGGAGGCGGAATGAACTGGGCGCCGAATGCACAGTTGAATGATGGTTTGTTTGACTGTGTGATCATTGGCGGTGTCTCCAAGATGAAACTGGTTACACAGAGTCCAAAAGTGTACGCGGGTCGGATATCTGAATTCCCTGGCACCGTGCAGTTTCGCGCAAGCGAAGTCAGTTTGATCAGCGAACAGACAGTGGAAGGCGAAGCGGACGGAGAAGTGTACGTGATGAACGGGGGCGGGGAGATCCGATACGAGACTCTGCCTGGATGTCTCCCCTTGATCCTTTAGTCAGCGAAGCTCCACAGTGCAATCAAAGCTACCGCAAAGTATCCGGCGAGGGATGCTGCTCCCGCATAATCACGCGCTATGCGCTGGCCTGCGAAAAGAGAAAGGATGCATACGATGACGGCCAGAATTCCCGCCTGACCTACAAACGAATTGCCTCTGAATAAGAAAAAGAGTCCAGTAGCGCAAAGGACACCCGTGCAGGTTTCAAGCACGGTCAGCGTATAGAACATGGGTGTAGACATTCCTGAAAGGAAGGTTTTCTCAAACACGCTTTTGACATATTTCAAATTCCCGGTCATGTCCGTGATTTTGTCCAGGCCAGACTGAAGAAACAGGATGGCAAAAAACAGCAGGCCGGCTGCTCTCATACATTCGCGCACAGTGAATTCCATGGACAGAAGGGATCATAGCGCCCGGGTTAGGCAAGGAATCTTCTGGATGCAGGGCGTTGAATGGATTTTTTCTTGTAATGGTTTTCTTTCCGGGAAGACGAACTGAAAGAATGGAGGCTACTTAAATAAACATGCGCATCTTAAGCGTTCTTTGTCTGTTACTCTCATCCTGTTCCATCATCGCCGGGCCACGCACTGCAAAGGCGGCCTTTGCAGGCGGTTGTTTCTGGTGCATGGAACCACCTTTTGAGAAGTTACAAGGAGTTTCCAGTGTTGTCTCCGGTTATGCCGGTGGACAAAAAGCGAATCCCACTTATGAGGAGGTTTCAAGCGGTGGAACCGGTCACGCGGAAACTGTGGAAGTGACGTATGATCCAGGTGTTGTATCGTACGAAAAACTCCTGGAAGTTTTTTTTCACAACGTGGATCCAACGGATGCCGGCGGCCAGTTTGTAGACAGGGGTTCGCAGTACAGAACCGTTATTTTCTATTACTCAGAAGAGCAGAAGGCAAAGGCCATTCAGGCAAAGGCAGATCTGGCGAAGTCGGGTAAGTTTCGCAAGGCCATCGTTACAGAAATTGTGCCGATCAAAGTGTTTTACCCGGCGGAAGAATATCATCAAGATTATTACAAGAAGAACCCGTACAGCTACAAGAGGTATCGCTCCGGTTCAGGGCGCGATGAGTATCTGGAGAGAGTATGGGGCAAGCAATCCACCAGCAAGGAGAAAAGAATGTACACGAAGCCACCAGAAGAAGAACTCAAGAAGAAACTGACGCCTCTTCAATATGAGGTGACGCAGCACGAGGGCACAGAGCGCCCATTTCAGAATGAATACTGGGACAATCATAAAGACGGAATCTACGTCGATCGCGTTTCGGGAGAGCCTCTTTTCAGTTCAAAGGATAAGTACGATTCGCGTACTGGCTGGCCCAGCTTCACTAAGCCTCTGGATCCCGCCAATATAGTCACAAAGAAGGATATGTCTGTGGGAATGGTGCGAGTAGAAGTGAGAAGCAAGCATGGTGACTCGCATCTGGGTCATGTGTTTGATGACGGCCCCGCTCCTACAGGCCAGCGGTACTGCATGAACTCTGCATCCCTTCGCTTCATTGAGAAGAGTGATTTGGAGAAAGAGGGCTACGAGGAATTCGCAAAACTCTTCGATAAATGAATCTTGGATCAGAGTCGACTTGACCATTGGGGCAATATGGGGCCTTTGTTCCTCATGGCCCTGATCGTCATCATTGACTCTGATTTGACGCAGGCCAGAGCGCTTGAGGGTGCGCTGGCCGGTCTTCGCCATCGCATTCTGGCCACTCAATCCGCAGCGCGCGGGATTGAACTGGCGCAAAGTGGAAACCCGGATCTCATCCTCCTCAATCCAGAAAACTCGCAGATGGATGGCATCCAGATTCTGGCCTCGCTTCGCAAGGATCCAATCACAAAAGAAATCGCAGTCGCTCTGGTGCAGCGTCAACCGGATGCAGCTCTCCTTCCACGTCTGCGACAGCTGGGTGTCGTAGATACAATTTCGCCAGGTCTAACGCAGGATCTTTTGCGAAAGAAGATCCTGCAGTCTCTCGTTCTCGCAGAAAAGCATAAACTCGATCACAACCTGAAGCGAGCCAATCACATCCACGTTCGTCGCACTCCCGGCAGGACAGACATCTCTATCCTTTCGGGCCTCAAAGAGTTTTCGTTTCAAGAAGCGAAGACAGTTCTCAATCCATTCTTTGTGAGGCTTACAAAGAATGACTCCATGGTCCTGGACATTCGTGCCATTCCAAACATCAACGAAACAGAATTGCCCCTTTTGCAGCAGATCATCGACCTGGTGGCAAACGAAAAGCTTATACTCATCGCAGGCCGCCATCTCGGTTTGCTGATTGCTGAAACCGAGATTGGAGAAACTGTGCCCACTTTCTTCACACAGGAAGAAGCGGAGCAACATTTGTCGGCCCGTTAGGCGGCATTCAGTGCGTTTCTTCTGCCGCGCGATGTTTGAAAAAGAAGATTCCGCAGGCCATAAGAGCGATCAGCACAGCGGAAGCGGCAAATCGACTCAGATCCAGACCACCTTCGTTTAGTGGCTTGTCCAGAAGGTCCCCGACGACTGCACCCAGAGGTCTTGTCAGAATGAATGCTGCCCAGAACAAGAGAGTGTGCGAAATCTTCGTGGCATAGTAGAGCAGTGCGATGACCGCGAGCGCTCCCCCGAAGATGCCCGCACTTCCCAGATATCCGAAGCCTGCGGAGTCCGCCGTCCAGTCTCCCAGGGCCGTGCCGAGGGTCTGCGAGAACATAATGGTGACCCAGTAGAACAATTCTGATTTCCAGTTGTTGATGGAATCCACAGAAATCGAACCCATCACTCTGTGCCAGATGAAGAGAGAAGTGCACAGCAAGAAGAGCAAAAGAGACGATCCGCCTGCATACCCGATTCCAAGGGATCTATCTGCGAGATCCGCCATGGTCGTGCCAACGGTTGTAGTAGCGATGATTGTGATCCAGTAGATCACCGGATGAAACTGTTTGGTTCGGATTTGCACGGCTGCCGCGACAAGAAAGGTAACGGCGAAGATCGCAGTTCCTATGAAGTATCCTAGATCCAGGGACATAGACACCGCATCTCCTGCCGTTTCTCCGAGAGTGGTGGCAAGGATTTTTAGAATCCAGAAAACAAGAGTCACGGCCGGTACCTTGCTTAGAGTGTTTGCATTGTCTTTCATTTGAGAGTTCCTTTAGTTTGTACTACATATAAGTAGAATTACATACTTTTAGAATGTAACATTGAGGCCCGCACCGAAGCGCGGCGTCTTGCTGTGATGATCCAGTCCGACCACAATGCCCGGGCCAATCGTAAGGCCATCGTTCGCCTCCCACTGAAAGCCCAGCTCCAGTGTGGTGGAGTCCGCATCGCGTTTGCCTTCGTTTTGTTCATGTACTACAGCGGCCACGACGGCCGCTTTGTCTGAGATTTCGTACTTATAGCCAAGTCTGCCAAGGTAGAGGCTGCTGCGGAGCGAGCGATCTGCATTTCCAAACACGCTGGCTGCGCCAGCATTCAGAAAGAGAGTTCCGTCTCCGAGAGACTGCGCCACTATGAGAGAAAGGCGAGCCGACTCTCCACTGGCAGCTTTATCTGTGAGCGGAAGAGATACGCCCACAATCGTGCTAATGGTAGGAATCCCGTCCGATTCAGGATGCCATCTTTCCAGCCAGAATGGGTTCACGCTCGCACTGTGTTCGACTGCGTGGCGTTCCAGGTCCAGACGGCTGGAATCGATCACTGCGGTCTCATGATCGAATAACAACTGATAGGCGCTCATATTGACGATTCCAGAAAAGTTCTGAGGCGAAGACGTGATTTGACCTGCGAGATAGTTTGCATACGGACGAACAGGCTCTGCTACTCTTGAGGTAAAATTTCGCGCGGGCAGAAACGAAACTATGTCTGCTGGCATAAGAGAGCTGCCCGCCAGAGATCGGCCTGCTTCAAAGGCCATGAAGTCACGCCGATCCAGATACTGGTCATTGTGTACGACCGCGCGTCCTGCTCGAGGCCGAGACCCAGTTCCATATTGGTAAGAAACGTTCCTCCCTGTGGAGTGAACCGCAGTTCACCTCCGACTGAGGAGTCGTTCAGAGCCTTCCTCGAGTTTTGCGATGAGACAGTCGTCACCATTTCAAATTCTCCAGGTGCGCTCGGTTGGCCATCTTCCAGGCTTGAGAATGCATCCACGGATTGCTTTTCTGCGATTGGATCTCCCGGTGATTTCTTTTCCTCCTCTGCGTGCGGGGTCTGCGCGTGCAGGGCGAAGGTGATCAAAAAGCAAACGGCGGCCAGAGACTGCAGGCAAAAAAGTCGATGGGTCATAGTTCGTATCATAGCATTTCCTGGGATAGGACGCAATGAGTCAAATGACCCGAATCGCCATCGTGAGCCATTTGACTCACCCCTGGATTGGAAAGGATTTACACGCACGGCAACAAAAGGAATTTGAGCGATGCCTTCTGCCCGAACAAGGATCATCTATGCTGTGATCATGATCGCTTTGATTGCAGGCGAAATCGTAGATGTAGTGGGCGATTTCGTGCGAGAGGGGTTTACCATCTGGCTCTGCCAGGATGTGCTTTTGCTTCTTCTGGTTTCCGTAGGGGTAACTTATATCCTGTATACTTCCGCCGCGGATCTTCGCGGGATGCACATTCATCTTGAGAAGGCCAGGCAGGATGTGGCGTCGTTTCGATCGCGCAACCAGGACGCAATCGTTGCCATGAGAGAAGCCATCCTGAGTCAGTTCGGCGCCTGGGGTTTTACGCCTGCAGAAGCTCGCATTGCTGATTTGTTGATTCGTGGATACTCAAGCAGGCAGATCGCAGGAATGCTCGGTCGCAGCGAAAGAACTGTGCGCAATCAGACCCTTTCGATTTATAGAAAGTCTGGCATGACAGGTAGGAGTGATCTGTCTGCCTTCTTTCTGCAGGACATTATGGGCGAAGAAAAAGAATTTCCCGCAGTCCAGGGTAGATGAGTCTGGCCCATGCCCGGCTTCCCAACCACGACCATAGAAAGAAAGAACGGCGTCATTGGCGTTTTGACATTGGATGCGTTGCCGCCAAACAACACGTTCAATCATGAACTGCTCCTTGGATTCACGAAGGCGCTCTTTGACCTGGGCGAAAAGTGCGATGCGGTTCTCGTAACGTCTGCCAACCCTAAGTTTTTTTCAAATGGCCTGGACGGAAAGTTTTTGCTCGAAGCGGACTTGAAGACTCGCGAAGAAACGGTGACTGCCATGATTCGCGCTTACGGAAAGATGATTTCATTCGGGAAGCCCTGGATTGTGGAGATCGCAGGGCATGCGATGGCAGGTGGCGCTGTAATTTCGTGTGCCGCTGATTATCGTTTTATGCTGCAGGGATCCGGACGAATTGGATTCTCTGAACTTGCGGTGGGTCTACCTCTTCCGCTTAACTATATTCACGGAATCCATAGAATCGTTCAACCATCTGCGGTGCGATTGCTGATCGAAGGTGCCGCATACAAGCCAGAGGAGGCTCTGTCTATTGGTTTGATCGATGGTGTGGCAGAAGACGCAGAAAAGCTCCGCGCTCTTGTGCTGAAGCGATTTGATGCCATCCTCCGAATGGAGAAGGAAGCGTTTCTTCCCACGAGAAAAATATATAGAGGAGACCTCCTTAGAATGATCGAGCGCGATGAAGAGGAAGATGTTCGCATGGCCATGCAACTGGTTCGCTCTCCCGCATTTGAACGGGCTCTCGGCACAATCGCAGGAAAGAACAGAGGCCAATCATGATCTTTCTTTTTCTGGCCATCTATCTTTCTGCGGCTGGCTTTTCCATCTACTGTCGCTACAACAACCGGCCGCTCTACAACTTCGCAAAAGGCATCCCGCTCGTTTTGCTTTTCATTTACTATTTGTTTCATCCGTCCGGTTCCGGTCTTTACTACTGGTTTGTGATTGCTTTGTTGTCCGGCCTGATCGGGGATCTGTTGCTATTGCGCGAAAAGACATTTCGCTATGGGGCTTTGTTTTTCTCTCTGGGCCATTTGTTCTATGTGGGCGCCTTCTACGTGATGGGTGGATGGCCCAAAATCGGCGTTCTGGTTTTGATCTTTGGATACATGGCCATTTACTGTGCTTTTCTTTACAAGCGCCTGGAGGAGACGGGTGGAGTGGGAAATGTGTGGCTTGGTCTGCCATATCTGTTCCTCGTGAGTCTTCTTCTGGTCTTCGCAAGCGCCACTGCCGGCCATGTAGCAGCATTGGGCGTTCCAGCTCAACTGGAACCTCTACCGTTATTCGTCATTGATGCTTCCATTTTTGTCGGAGCACTTTTGTTCTACGTATCCGATCTGGTTCTTGTCTGGAATCGAAACGCTGGAACCTTCAAGGAAGCGCAGTTTGTGATTTTGTCCACATACTATCTTGCGCAACTCTTCATTGCCATGGGTGCCATCGGGCATTTGAATTGATTGTGAAGTGAAGTTACGAACTGACTTTGCATTCGGACGGATCCGAATGAAACTCATATTCTCGCTGGTCGTGCTGAGCGGTCTGTTGCGTTGTCAATCGCAACCTTCAGTCGTGTAGCCGGAGCCTGGCGATACCATGTCAATTTTAGTGCTGGCTCCGGAAGTCGCCCTTTTCGATGGAGCAGACGCTTCCCAACTCGGTCAATCGGATCCTAACATTGCCAGGGCGCGTTCCTATCTCACTACTGTGATTCCCCGGGAAATCGTAGGTGCAGTTTCGAGCCGCGGATTCCTTGTTCATACGCGTGAAGATGATAACGGACAGAAAAGTCTTCGCGAAGCCCTTTTGACTGAAAGTTCAATAAAAGGCGCGCCGATCAAAGTGATAGTTCCTGTGACAGAGCAATACGTCCTGGCCTATCGCATGGCGGTGGTGCAAAGACAACAGGTGGAAACGGAACGTGCCGTCATTGGTGCCCTCTCTTGCCTTTCTTTGTTGGCCCTGCAATTCTGGTCTGTTTCTACGCATGAGGAAATCATGAATCTAGACATTGTAATGATGGACGTCCGTCTCTCCAGGATTGCCTGGCGTCGCCATTATTCAGAGAACCTCTCGCAACTCAAATTCCTGGACAACCAGTACTTTGGTTTTGCACCTTTCACAAGGGATCGGTTGAGTCATTTCCCAACAGCACTCAAGCTGCAGACGGCGGTCGTGCCTTCATCCGAAGGCAAATGACGATTCGGGAAAGCATGGGAATCGTGAGAATCTGCGTGGTTGCGTTGGGAGTTTTGATCGGATGTTCCGTCGATCCGATTCGCACTGAAATGCTTTTTAAAGCGAAATCCGAAGTGGCTATAATCATGGATTACCAGGAGGAAAACCGGGCGAGCCCCGAGTCGGATATAATTCGAAAGAGGATTGCGTCGCTTGTCCAGGCACAACTCATCGAGCGCGGATTTCGCGTTCTCGATCAGTCGCCTGACGTTGGTGAGAACTTCGACTGGCGGCGCAAAGACCATCGAGACGCGCTTTTTCCGGCCTATGGAAAGCAACCGGTCTTGCTATTTGTTGTCAAAGTTACGGCATTGAAGACTCAAGTTGAGAGCAGTCTTCCCCTGACTTGTGTCCGCTTCGCGTTGCTAGACTACCGTGATCCAGATTCCTTTGTCGAGTACACCGTATCCGCCGATGTTCAGTCAGTTGTTTTTTCCACAGGGGAGGTTCTTCATGAGAGACACATCAAAAGACCACTCCACGATTATACGCAGGATTCAATCGTCGATACGGCCGGATGGCTGACTATATGGTCGGAGGTCCGATAGCCAGAGGCGCGAAGGCTGAAAT
>Ga0268298_10004636_pt1 | contig 13295 bp, 11 predicted proteins | sample WWTPWeurt_MetaG_FD_194462 | JGI IMG/M metagenome (GOLD analysis project Ga0268298, IMG submission 194462) | Activated sludge microbial communities from WWTP in Nijmegen, Gelderland, Netherland - WWTP Weurt | ecosystem: Engineered > WWTP > Aerobic digester > Activated sludge | place... | reverse complement strand
TTCGATTCCAAAGGAAGAAAAAGAGGGTATCTTCAAATTGATCCAGGCGCTCGTGGAAGCTGCGGAATCCTTCCCTGCCCCGGCAGATAAGGATCAACAGGTCAGGACCTTCACACAGGAGATCATCTCCAAGCACTCACTCATGGCGCTCGTAAAGCAGCAAGCCAATGAATTGGACGCACTGCGGAACATCAGCTTAAACCTCACCTCCAGCCTGGACCTGCAAACCGTTCTCAGCGCCGTGGTCACCGAATCCATGAGGCTGATAAAGAACTCACGCACCGCTCATATATTTTTATACTCGCACGGAAAACTTGATTTTGGCGCCGCGCTAAGTCTGGACGGACCAAAGAACGCGCCATTCTCCATGCCTCGAAAAGACGGACTGACACACTCTGTCGCCAAGAGCGGAGAGATCATCATCATTGAAGATATTCAGAACAGCCCGATCTACACGAACGCTCCCAAAGATTGGACCGGCTCGATCATCGGGGTTCCGCTTAAGGTGAACAACACCGTGGTGGGCATCATGAATCTTTCGAGATTTGTGACCGGCAGTTTTTCACGCTCTGAACTGCGTCTCATTGGCTTGCTGGCAGAACAGGCTGCGGTGGCGATCTCAAACGCCAGCCTTTATAAATTTGTAGCCAACCTCGCAAACACAGATACCATCACCGGGCTGCCAAACCGCCACGCCTTGGATGAACGCCTGCAGGAAGACATCCGCCACGCAAAACGCATCTCTTCGCAATTTGCAGTGGTGATGATGGATCTGGATGGCTTCAAGTATGTGAACGATACATACGGTCACGTGGTGGGCGACGAGATCCTCTATTCGCTCTTCAACTTCCTGGCAGAAAACATCCGCCCCACCGACTTTCTGGCGCGCTACGGCGGCGATGAACTTACGCTCATCATCCGTGAAGCGGGGCAAAGCGTCGCAGAGATCGTTACAACAAAACTGATCAACCTGGTACGCGATTACGTCCCCAACATACAAGGGATCGACAAGATCAAAATGGGAGTCTCCTGCGGCATCGCCGTGTTTCCCATCCATGCACGTGACGCAGGCAATCTGCTGCGCGCCGCAGACGCCGCCTTATACCAGGCAAAAAAGCACAAACGCGGATCCTATGCGGTGGCACAGGGCGGCACAGGACCACTGGACCCGATCACCACGCCTCGATCTCCAAAAAAATAAAACTTTGCAAAGAGCCGCCACAGACGCGGCTCTTTTTATTGAAACCCAAAGGATGCCTGCGGGGTTATATTGATACAAATTCCAGATCAGGAGTCCGTATGCCCCGCAAAGTCAAACTTATCCTTAACCCCATGGCAGACATGGGAAGAGCATGGAAGACCGCCAACGCCCTGCGCCCGATCGCCCAGGAATTTGATGGGGAATTGACCTGGAGCGGAACAGTCTACCCAACCCACGCGATCGAGCTTGCCAGGCAAGCCGCAGAAGAAGGGTATGACATGGTCATCGCCATGGGCGGCGACGGCACCGTCCATGAAGTCATGAACGGGCTGATGCAAGTGCCGGCAGAAAAACGACCCATCATGGGCGTGGTGCCGATCGGCTCGGGCAATGATTTCGCCTACTCTCTTGGGCTCACCCAAAGATCCGCGCACGCGCTGGCTCACGCCCTGAAGGGCGAATCCATTCAGAGCGTGGATATCGGTCAGATGACCGATGAGCATGGACGCAAGGAATATTTTGACAACACGCTCGGCATCGGATTCGACGCCGTGGTCACCATCCGCTCGCATAAACTGCCCATTGTCAAAGGTTTTCTCATGTACCTCACAGCGGTCATTCAAACCATCATCTTAAATCACAACCCCGCGCAGGTAAAAATAGAAACCGATACAGAAACCTGGCAGAGCAACACCCTCATGGTCACGCTCTGCAACGGACCGCGGGAAGGCGGCGGCTTCATGCTTTCGCCAGAGTCTCGAAACACAGACGGCAAAATGGAATACGTCATCGTCAACAAGGTCTCGCGCGGCATGATGTTCCGACTCGTCCCCGAATTCATGAATGGCACACACATGCGATTCAAGCAGATCCGCATGGGAAGTTTCAAAACCTTCTCGCTCACATCCGACCGCCCGCTCTACATCCACGCTGACGGTGAGATCTTCACCAGCTTTGGAAGCAACCTGCGCAAGGTTTCTTTTGAGATCCTGCCGCAAGCCTTGAAAGTTGTACGCGGATAAGCACTCGCTACTTTCCACTTAATATTTTAGAATAGGGTTTGTGGAAAGTGAACATGCCTGACCTCTACCAAACCCTACTCAAACACGATCTTGGACATCTCCGAATCGTTGCAGGATTCTGGGGGCTTGAATTGGATTCCAACGTCGCGGATTCCGCAGCCGAAGAACTCTCCGCATCTCTTCTGGACTTTGAAGCTGTGCGCGAGACCATGGAGATTCTCTCCGCTGAAGCACGGGCAGCCCTGCTCACCCTGGTTGCATCAGGCGGAAAAATGGAATGGGCTGCCTTTACGAGAAAGTTCGGTGAGATCCGCGAAATGGGCGAAGCCAGGCGCGACCGTGAACGTCCGCATCTCAACCCCGTATCTGTTGCAGAGAATCTTTTCTATCGCGGCTTTCTTGCCAGGGCTTTTTTTGACCTGGGAAAGGGCGCGCAGGAATTCGCATTCATCCCCGACGACCTCTTTGAGATCATCAACGAAGAAATGGCCGAAGAGAGCGGACAAAAGACCGCCGAGCCTTTGGGTCGCCTCGCCACACCGGTTGAAAAAGCGGCTGAGACTACATCCTCCGACCGCATACTGGATGACGCAACGACCTATCTTGCCGCGCTGCGGCTGGGCAAAACAGATTTTCATTTTGAGCCTCGCCTCACAGCGATCTTGAACGCGGCTGAACTTTTGAAAAATGACGCGCCGCAAGCTGAGAAGATCAAGTCCTTCCTTGAAGCCTCTCGTCCCGAAGCTTTGAAGATGCTCGCGGATGCCTGGCAGAGATCGAAGACCTTTGACGAATTACGTTTACTGCCGGGCATTATCTGTGAAGGGGAATGGACGCGGCAAAATCAACCGCTGGTCACGCGCGAATTTCTGCTGGATCTGGTTGGCGCCATTCCACAAAATAAATGGTGGAGCATCCCCGCTTTTGTGCGCGCCATCAAGGAAAAATTTCCCGACTACCAACGCCCCGCCGGCGACTACGACTCATGGTTCATCAAGCGCGAATCTGACGGACAGTATTTGCGCGGATTTGCCTATTGGGATTCGGTGGATGGCGCATTGATCAAATACTTCCTTCAAACTCTGGCATGGTTGGGCATGGCAGACCTTGCTTCACCAGAGGAAGGTAAGGAAGCCACTGCCTTTCGGGTATCGCTCGAAAATCAAAAGTCAACACCGAATGTTGAAGGAAAGATCAACGTCGCGTCGAACGGAAAGATCACCATATCCCGCTTCTTCTCACGGGCGGTACGCTATCAGATCGCCCGCTTCTGCGAATGGTCCGGCGAAAAAGGTGACGAGTTCCAATATCAGGTATCGGCGCGATCTCTGACACTTGCCAAAGAGCAGGGATTAAAAGCCGGGCAGTTATTATCGCTGCTGGTAAAGTACACCGGCGGTAATGTTCCGCCGGCGTTGGTGAAGGCACTCAAGCAATGGGAAACTTTTGGCACCGAAGCCCGGGTGGAGAATCTGCTTGTGCTAAGGGTCAACAGGCCCGAGATCCTGGAAGAGATGCGCAATTCAAAAGCAGGGAAATTCCTGGGCGAGATATTAAGCCCAAATGCGGTCGTCATCAAAAGCGGAGCAGAATCCAAAGTATTGGTAGCGCTCGCGGAATTGGGACTGTTATCTGACGTGAATGTGCAGGAGTAAATGAAGCAAAGCATTTTCAAACCTATTCGAAGTCCCGGCTTGCCAGCGCTTATATTTTTTATATCGATCTTATTGATGGGGGTCATCAGCACTTTTATTAACCCTGCAAAAATCGACTCGAACGACTTGCGATTGATCGCCTGGAATCCGGGGCGTGAATTGCTTGCCACCGGCAATGTGAATGCCGGATATCCATATCCGTTATGGACTGTTGTGGTCATGCTTCCTTTTGCCCTGCTGCCGCAAAAAATTTCCATGATCATCTGGCTGACCTGCAACCTGCTCATGCTCGCCTCCAGTATTGCTATTTTCATTCTGATGACCAGATGGGAACTCACACCGATCACCCTTGTGATGGTCGTTTCGCTCTGCGGACTTTTTCTGCCGGTCTTAACCAGTTTCAGTCTTGGGCAATTAACATTTTTCTCCCTGCTTGCCATCACCCTCGCGGCTTATTTTTTCATCAACCAGAAATGGATACCGCTGGGCGTTACTCTGGGAATCTCCCTGGTGAAGCCGCAAGTGATGATCCTGTTGATCGGAATGGTCATGCTGCAGGCTCTCTTGCAGCACCGATGGCGGGTGCTGATTAGTTTTTCCACCACAACCCTCATCCTTGTAGCGATCTCCCTCCCTTTCATTTCAAGTCCGCAACAGATCGTTGGAGGAGGAATAGGAGATCATCTCGGCAGTTTTATTGAAAGGACGAGCACGATCTGGAGTTTATTCCTGACCCTGGGAATTTCGTGGTTCGTTCCACTCGTGTGCTCCATTGGGTTGATTGGCTGGCTGCTCCAAAAGTGGATTCCATTCTTCCGCAATACAATCCCCAACATCGATCAAAGTCTGTTCCTGTTTTCCGCGTCTGTGATCGTAAACCTGATCGTTCTTCCATACAGCTGGATGTATAATCTTGTATTGTTACTCCTGCCATACGGCTACAGCGTGATTCAGATCTTGAAAATAAAAGACGCTTCGCAGAACCTCTGGCTCGCAGCATTGTTATTCATCATGTCCCCGCTTACCATAGCTCTATTCGTGATCTTTGAAGGACACAGCGGTACGCAAGCCCACCAGATCATCCCAGCGTTTTTTCTCCTTGCAGTGATGATCGCTCTCGAGAGCAAAAGCAGAACCGAGGAAAGCTCAGGATGAAATCCTTAACCCAAGCGACATTCAACAGCGCAGGCATGGACGGTCTGTTCAAGCCTGGCACGACCCATACCCAGCCGGAGAAACTTTATCGTACCGAGGCTGCTCATCAACGATCGCTTCCGAAATCCAATGGATGTCACCAGTAATTTGTGACATCCATTTTTTATGATATCGCTATAATCATTTTGTAACCTCAAACAAGGAGTGACAATGTCTAAAACTGATTGGATCCAGCAGGAGATCGAAACTTTGCAAAACGCGGGTTTGTACAACCGCATTCGAACCATCGGCTCACCCCAAGGCTCGTGGCTGATCGTGGACGGTAAAAAGGTTTTGAATTTCTGCTCAAACAATTACCTCGGATTGGCAAACCATCCCGCCCTGGTAGCCGCCGCGAAGCAATCCATCGACGATATGGGCGTGGGACCCGCCGCGGTGCGGTCCATTGCCGGAACAATGACCCTGCATGTTGAGCTGGAAAAACGTCTTGCCCAATTCAAGGGCGTCGAAGCAGCCATCACCTTTCAATCTGGATTCACAGCGAACCTGGCCACCATCCCGGTGCTTGTCGGCAAGGAAGATGTGATCTTCTCAGACAGACTCAATCACGCCTCGATCATCGATGGCTGTCGCCTGTCTGGCGCGAAGATCATCGCTTACGAGCATAACGATGTGAAGTCGCTCGAGGAACAGATCCTGGCAAATCAAGGTCAGTTCCGCCGCGCATTGATCGTGACCGACGGCGTGTTCAGCATGGATGGAGACATCGCCCCCCTGCCCGATATTTATGAAGTGGCAAAGAAATACGACATCCTGCTGATGGTGGATGACGCGCATGGAGAAGGCGTGCTCGGCAAAGGCGGACGCGGTATCGTAGATCATTTCGGACTGCACGGAAAAGTGGATGTGGAAGTTGGCACGATGTCCAAGGCGTTCGGTGTGGTCGGCGGCATTGTCGCGGGCAAGTCCGTCATCATTGACTGGCTGCGCCAGCGCGGACGCCCCTTCCTGTTCTCTTCGGCAGTGACCGTTCCAGACGCAGCCGCCTGCCTCGCAGCCGTGGACTTGCTGGAAAACTCAACCCAACTGGTCGATAGACTTTGGGAAAACGCAAAATACTTCAAAGCTGAAATGAAGTCCCTGGGATTCAATACCGGTGTGAGCGAAACCCCCATCACCCCGGTCATGCTCGGCGAAGCTCCGCTCGCGCAGCAATTCAGCCGCGAGCTGTTCGAAGCGGGCGTTTTTGCAATGGCTCTGGGCTTCCCGACCGTGCCGCAAGGCAAGGCAAGGATCCGTGTCATGATCTCCGCCGCGCACTCGCAGGACGATCTCAACAAAGGACTGGAAGCGTTCAAGACCGTTGGAAAAAAACTGGGCGTAATCTGATCGGCTACTTAAATTCCCGCCGCGGGGATTTATAAGAAAAAATCTCTGCGGCGGACTTGTTATGGTAAAATCGCTGTCGCCTGGAGGGATGGCCGAGCGGCTGAAGGCGCATGTCTTGAAAACATGTTTGGGTCACACCAACGTGGGTTCGAATCCCACTCCCTCCGCCAGGCCTCCAAAGTGGCAGCTTTAGCAACTGCCCATGTGCGTTTCGAAGTTTGAAACGCCATCAAATGAATTGGGGAGGTGCCAGAGTGGCTGAATGGGCTCGCCTGCTAAGTGAGTGCTGGGTAAAACCAGTCGCGGGTTCGAATCCCGCCCTCCCCGCCACAAAAAAATACGCCCGGTTTCGGGCGTATTTTTTTGTTTCCGCCATTCATAATAACTTAGGGCGCTTCTTCACCATTCCACTCAATATCATAAGTGGTCGCCTCAAGCGGGCTGATATCCTTTTCACGTGCCAACGCCAAATAAGAAAACAAACTTCTAAATTGAAGCAGGAAAGGTAAAGGGTCACGGAAGTCGAGGATCACATCCCTGCTTGCAAGGAAGGTCTTCAGCCATTGTCGAAAACCGCCCTTCCTGCCATAGACCAGCATGGCAAGCGCCAGCATGGATGACCCGCCATCCGCCGGGGTGATGCAATCCATATCCGGGTTGAGGAAGGCATCTGCAAACTTCGGGTGCGAAGCCAGCAAATGCGCTCCGCTTGTCGCGCGCGGGTTGCACTCCAGGGCATAAATGGGACCATCCACCGATTGGATGAAATCAAAAGCAACCTGCCCGGTAATGTGATTCTTCTCCACAAAGGTCTTCACCCATTGAAAACTTGCAAGGTGCTGAACCGGTTGAAAAACGATCGCCGCCCCTCTCCCGGCTGTATAGCCCGCGCGATACGCCGCATGCGCGGTGATATGTCCATTATGACAAACGCTGTAAGTACAAAATTCTGAGCCCTTGATAAAGCGCTGCGCAACCCACGGCGTGCTCGAGTGAAGCCTCAGCGTGGATGAGACCGATCGCAACGGAGGCAGGATCATGGTCCGTGAAGCGAACCGCGAATAAGCAGGCTTAAGCACAAGCTCCTTCCAATGCGCGTATGCCTGGAACAACATATCCATGCTCGTCACCAGCATCGACTCGGGGACCGACAATCCATTCTCCGCCGCGTTGACCGCAAACTTCCACTTGTTGTGCAGCCCATTCAATTTTTCGATCGGCTCCGCGAACACCTCACATGGAAGTTCATCGCGCCCAAGGGCAATGTGGAAGATCTCCTCGCAAGTGGGGATCAACAGGTCGATCTGATTCTCTTCGATGATCTTCTTCAACGCCGAAATGAAAGCCGGTCTTTCGTAACGCGGAGCGGGCACCAGAAAATTGGCTTTGATCGCCGCTGACGGCTGACTCAAATGTCCGCGCAAAGACTCCGCCATAAAGACGGTATGCCCCGCGCGATGAAATACACGGGCAAGTTCAAGTGTCACGGGCGCGCGCCCGCCGGTCAGAAGAATGTTTGCCATGAATTTAATCCATTAACACTAAAACAATATCACAGAACACGGCTACTTCCAAGTTTGTTTTTCTACCTGTAAAAAATTTCTCGCCCAAGCCAGAGTCGGGCTTCAGTTCCGCAGCACATTAAAGGCGCGTCAGATCAAAAGGTCAACACCAGCCCGCCAATGGACAATCCCGCGCCGGTGCCAACCAGCAGCACCTTATCGCCGCGTTGAATGCGCCCATCTCGCACACCTTGATACAAGGTGGCAGGGATCGAAGCCGCCACACAATTTCCCAGCGTCTCGATCGTGCGGATGATTTTCTGCTCTTTCCAGCCAAACCGTTCCAACATCATCAAGCCGACCTTGCTTGCCTGATGCGGCACGATCACATCCACGTCGAGCATGCCTTGAGACAAGCCCGGATATAACTCATCCAAAAATTCATGTGCGATGCCGCGCACCATGCGCAAGACAGCAGGACCATCCATGTGAAAAAGATCATCCTCAGGGTTATGCCCCGCAAAGCGTGGATGAAAGCGTGAGCCGCCCCCCATGATGGTCGTAAGATACGCGCCATCGCCATAGGTCTTGAAATGCGCATGATGGATCATGGACGGGTCACCGGCTTCCGGGCGGGTGACCACCACTGCAGCAGCCGCATCTCCCACCAGTGAAGCGGACTCCGGCTCCTTTGGATTGATCCCACAGGAAGCCACATCTGCGCTGGCAATGAGGATGTTCTTATAACGTCCGCTATGGATGAAGTTCGATGCTACATCCATGGCGGCCACGAAGCTCAAGCAAGTCGTATGGACGGTCATCGCCGGAATGCCAGACTTGCCCAACCCCAATTGACGTTGGATCAATGATCCGGTATCGGGGATGGCTTGCTCCCCCGTCCCTGAGGCATTGATGATCAGGTCAAGTTGATCCGGCTTGAGTTTCGCCTCATCCAACGCTTCACGCGCCGCCTCGGCAGACATGAACGAGGATGTTTCGTCTGTCACCCAACGGCGTTCACGCACCCCATTGCGCCGCTCCACCCAGCCTGCAGAAAGCCCGCACAGTTCCTCTATCTCCGAATTGGGAACGACTCGCTTCGGGAGGTAACGTCCCAAACCAATGATCTTTAGCGGAATATTAACTTGCATGAATGTTCTCTCTCCTAAAAAATGATCGCTGACTAAAAATCCATCTTCTTAAAATACGGGATCGCCGCCTTGGATACCGCACCGATCAACTTCCACGGCAGCCGCCTCTTGCGGGGCAAATGGGCGGTGAACACAGCGTTGTATTCCGTCACAGACTCGCCGCCGCGCACTTTCTTAAATCTGCCCACCCCGCCGCTGGCATGCACCAGCAGCCCGCGCTTCACGCCTTCCTGCAGAGTGACCAATGTCAGAAGACGGTACAACCCTTCATCAAGCGGCAGAGAAGTGTCGTACCCAAAGAGCGGCTGGGTCATGGCACCGTTTCGGACAAAGAATCCCATAATGGCACTCAACCGTCCATCCTTCTTAAGTCCGTGCAGGTGCAAGATACCTTCGTCCCGAGCCAGTTTCAAAAAGTCAAATGTGAACTGCGGGTTGTAATACGAATATTTTTCCAGATACAAGAGATTGTATAACTCCACGGCGCGGCGCAGTTCGTCATCCGACAGATCCCTGCCGCCCACAACCTCGTAGCCGTTCTTTTTCAACACCCGAACATCTTCCTTGCATTGACGGGTCTTCAATGCTACAACAGGATCCATATACCAGACCTGACGACTCAAGACCAGATCATATCCCAGCTTTTCAAGGCTTTGATAAACATGCGGATTCTTCTTTTGGTCCACAGAGCGGAACACAATGGCACGGTCAGGGAACCATCGAATCAGCGCTTCGCTCAAAGCCGATATCTGGTCGCTGCTTATCGAAGGATATAGATTCGTCGACAGCAGATAATTATTGACGAAGACCACCTTATCCAGCTCTGCGTAGCGGAAGTATAAAGCCACCGGATTCATCACCAGCTTTACCGCCGCTTCTGCCAACGGGTTATTGAGGTGTTTCACTTCTTCGAAAGCGCCATAGGACACATAGTGGCTATAGGGTGAAACGGTATAGGTATTTTGCGGGTGAAAATCTGTGACCGTGATGGGGATGACCGTCTCCCCTGCCAGGACAGCCATCAACCGGGTGTGATACACATTGCGGATGTATCGCTGCGGATCGTCTGCCATTAATGGCGTGAGATAACGACGCGCGTACTCTCCGTCATCAGTTTTCGGAAAAGGCAGAGAATGGATGGTATCGCGGGTGAAAAGCCGTGGCGCCTCTTCAAGCTGAAAAGAGGTCATGGCTGGGAGGTGCGATTTACCCGGGAGTCGAACTGGGCGATCGTCTCTGCACAGTGCGAAGGGATGACATGCGTATTGGGATGGGTCTGGTAATAGTTCTGCAGGGTTCCCAGGGTTTCCCGGTAGGCAGCCGGGTCTGGAAAGAGATTATCCGCTATTTTATGCGGCAGGCGATTTTCAACGATCGACCGTTTGAGCCATGCCGCATCTGCCACAAAGAAAAAGACACCGCCAGAGTCATCGCGGGCAAAGATTCCCATCTGCCCATGGGCGTGACCGGGGAGTTCAACACCGATCAGCGAGCCGTCACCGAGCAGGTCATAGCCAGTCTTGAACGGCAGGTACTCATCAGAGAGCAGGATGGGTTTGGTGATGTCCACTTCCTGTGAACGGGAGTCAAAGTCTGTGGGGACGAGTCCGCGCAGGTAGGCATGCTTCATGTCTTCCTGGGGCGGCAGGTGGCGGAGATGTGAAAAGGCGTGGGGAAGGTAAACGAAACGGGACCAGTTGAGGTCGACGAGTGACCCGATGTGATCGGCGTGAAAGTGAGAGATGAAGACGTGAGAAATATCCTGCAGGCGGAGTCCCAGCCCAGCGAGTTGATTCACCACAAGGTCTTCCTCTCGCAGGGTAACGGGAGTCATCCAGCGGTAAATGCGCTTGGGGAATTTTTTGGTTTCATCAAAGAAGCGGTAGGAATAGCCAGTATCAAAAAGCATTGCGCCAAATTTAGGATGACGGAAGAGGGCGAACATGGCGGGGAAATGGATCGTGCGCCAGCGCCCGCCATGAATGGCGATGTGCTCGGGGGCAGTGCAGTAACCGGCATGAAGAATATCAATTTTCATATTTCACCACAAATGTTATGAAGAAGAATTGGGGTTGGCTTTCTTCCACCAGCTCAAAAATCTTTGCACGCCTTCTTCCACAGAAATTTTTGGCTGATAGCCAAGGTCTGTTTTCGCGGCAGAGATATCGAGGGTGGTGCTGTTGGCCATCATGCTCACAGAGAGTCTGGTAAGCGGCGGCTCGGGGCTGTAGGGAATCAGCGAGTAGATCAATTCAAAAGCTCCGCCCGCCAGGTTTGCGGTCCGCAGGGATATCTTTCGGGCAGGATGCGGGAATTTTAACTCATCGCAAATTCTTTCGATCAACTTCCAGATCTTTACCGGCTCGGCGTTGGAAATGTTATATTTTTTTCCAAGGGTATTTGCCGGCGACTCAACACATAACAACAAGGCATCCACCACGTTTTGGATGTAGGTCAGGTCAACCATGTTTTCGCCATCGCCCAAAATGGGAAGCCTGCCGGTCTTAAGACGGGAGAGCAGACGCGGAAAAATGACCGTATCGCCTTCCCCGAACAACGCCCGCGGGCGGATCGACACCACGGGAAGTCCACTCGCAAAACCTTTATCGATCTCTTCTTCTGCCAGCAGTTTTGTGTGTGCGTAGTTACTGACAGGCTCGGGCAGCGGGTCGGTTTCTCTCACGCCCACACGCGAGCCATGACCAAAGTAAATGCTCGGTGTTGAAACATACACAAGCCGCTTTACATTGCCATCCAGACAAGCCTGCACCACATTGCGCGTGCCGATAACATTCGCCTGATAGAATTTTTCGAAGTTACCCCACGGCGATGGAAGCGCGGCGCAGTGAAAAACGATCTCCTGCCCGTTGAACAAATCAGAGATCTCATCCTGTTTGGAAATATCAGCACGAAGCGGACGGATGCCTTCATCTTCAAGCTCGTTCAACTTGATCGGGTTGCGTCCAAGCGCGGTCACATCCCAGCCCATACCGTGCAGTCGGCGCGTCAATGCGCCGCCAAGAAAACCAGTCGCCCCGGTCACCAACGCTTTCATGACAATCTCTTTTCTGCAAGAGAGGTTAACTCTTCGCGGATGATCTTGGAGTTGTGCCGAACATCGGTCGGAAATTTTTTCATGAACAAAAAGTCCTTTATTGTTGAAGCCTGCGGATGCCGCCCTGCCATCGCCATCAGATCCGCTTTGATTGTATCTTTATTTTCCTTGACTCCTTTTTTCAACTCCACCCACAGCACAGGCTTGCCCCTCACTCCCACCAGCGCAGTTCGAGCCACCCGCGAATGCGCGTTGAAAATATTTTCGATCTGCTCTGTGAACAGCACATCATCTTCAGTGACCACGCGGTGAGATTTTCTTCCGCAGTACCAGAGCCTGCCTTCTTCATCAAAATATCCCACATCGCCCATGCGGTGGATGATGTCATCGCCAAATCTGATCTTTGATAAGCGGTTGGCATCTGCTCTGTGGATGTAACTGCCGGTCGTGGCTGCGCTTTGAACGGTGATCTCCCCAACGACATTGGATTCCACTGTGAGCGAATCCCGCCACTCTTCGAGCGGCTCGTCGGTGATGCGGATGATCCGCACGGTCACACCTTCAATGGGTTTGCCCAGGCAAATCCCCGCACCGTTCTCGGTCTTTTCCTTCATTGAAAATATCTCACGGCTTTCCACTTTGGCAATCGGCAGGGTTTCCGTCGCACCGTAAATGCCGAAGAGATCGGTCTGGTCTGCAAGCAATTTCCTAACCTCATGTTGAAGTTGAATCGTCGCTGGCGCGCCCGCAGTGATGACACGTTTAAGGGAAGGCAGTTTTGCCGAGAGGGGGATGCCGTAATCTGCAAGAATATTCAGCACCACAGGCGAGGCGAACATGTTGGTGACATTGAATTTCTGAATCGCGCCGATCACCTTGGCAGGGTCAGTTTTGCCCGGCACAGGGAAATTAATATCGGGAATGACAGAAGTGACCCCCAGCAGAGAGTCGATCAGGGCGTAGAGGGGGAAAGCGGGCAGGTCAATTTCGTCTGGCGAAATCTTGAAAGTATCTGCAAGCATATCCAACTGGGCAGAGAAATTTCCCTGAGTGTAAACCGCCCCTTTTGGCAAACCTGTGCTCCCGGAAGTGTAGATGATGGCGGCAGGAGAGGTAACTGGTGATTGGGAATTGGAGATTCGAGGTTGAGGTTGAACTTTGAAAG
>Ga0268298_10004635_pt1 | contig 13297 bp, 11 predicted proteins | sample WWTPWeurt_MetaG_FD_194462 | JGI IMG/M metagenome (GOLD analysis project Ga0268298, IMG submission 194462) | Activated sludge microbial communities from WWTP in Nijmegen, Gelderland, Netherland - WWTP Weurt | ecosystem: Engineered > WWTP > Aerobic digester > Activated sludge | place... | reverse complement strand
GCGTATTATCCCGTCCCGATGGATGAACTCCCCAAATATTTAAATATTGACAAACGCACGATCCTCATCTTAACCACCAGAGGATCTTCCGTCGATGCGGCTGGGCTTGCTCCGCTGCTCGACTCCACTGCCGCATATGTTGGCATAATCGGCTCAAAACGCAGATGGGCAACCACTGTCAAAGCATTGAAAGAGAAAGGCATCAGCGAGGAAAAGATCGCGAAAGTCCACTCTCCTATGGGGTTGGAATTACAAGCCGAGACGCCCGAAGAGATCGCAGTCAGCGTTATGGCTGAGGTGATGATGATCAAGGAAAAAGGGACAGGCAAGTCGATGAAGAGCAGTGAGAAGTGAAAAGATAAAGGCAGGATAATGCCTGGGAAAGCAGAAACAAGCTTGAGATTAAGGATGAGACGCTGAATGAGAGCAGGGAAATTTCAAAAGTATATTTTTTTACTCGAAGCACGAAACGACGAAACGTTTCGGGTTGGAATTCGTAAAGAAATAAGACTATAATTTGAGTATGATCATAAAAAAGGAGAGAAAATATGGCTAGAATTTTTGATGTCATTGAATACGCAACTGAGATGAATGATGAGATCGTCCACCGCTTCCCTGAGACAGGCATAGGTGATTTCCGCATCGGCTCGCAGGTGATCGTGCGCGAAAGCCAGAGCGCGGTCTTCTTCCGTGACGGCAACGCACTGGATGTTTTCAAAGCCGGGCGTCATACCATTGCAACTGCGAATATTCCGAAGATCATTGATTTCATCGGCAAGGCTTTCAATGACCGCACGCCGTTCCCCGCGGAAGTTTATTTCGTTTCAATGAAGGAATTCGCGAGCAAGAAGTGGGGCACGCCGCAGCCGATCATTGTCCGCAATCCGAATATGGGATTGGGCGTGGCGTTACTGCAAGGCTTTGGTACTTATTCCTTCCAGGTCAAAGACCCTCAGCAGTTCGTGACCCAGATCGTCGGTACGACCGGCACATACCGCACCTCTGAAATCGAAGAACGCCTGCGTACCATGCTGCTCTCAAAATTGCAGGATGTGCTCGGCGAAACCGCCGCGAAGAATTCCGTGCCTGAAATGATCGGCCTGACCGAGGAGATCGGCGCGGCAGTCCGCGCTAAAGGCAAGGAAGAATTTGAAGCCATCGGTTTAACACTTAAGACTTTCTATGTCGGTAACTTGAAGCCCTCTGAAAAATCGGCTCAGGAACTGCGCGATATGGGCATGCTCGACATGTCAACCTACACCCAACTACAAGCCGCAGACGCCATGCGCGACGCAGCTCAGAACCAAAGCGGTGGAGCTGGGCTCACAGCTGGCATTGGCGCTGGAATGGGAATCGGTAACTTAATGGGACAGGCCTTACAAGGTGGCATGCAGAATAATTCCCAGGGCGGCGCTCCTGCTGCTGGCGCGAAGATGCCCGATATCATGACCCCCGCTGAAGCGGCCCAGTTCATCAAAGTGACCGAAGCAGATATCCTTTCCGCGATCACTGATGGGAGCCTCAAGGCGAAGAAGATCGGATCTGCGTATCGCATCAGCAAGGAAAACCTCGAATCGTTTATGAATAGTTAGTGCAGCGAATAGTGTATAGCAAAAGAGACTTTCTGTTTGGAAAGTCTCTTTTTGTTTAAATATTCAAACCTTTAAATCTGCCAACTTATAAAGATTATTCCAATTCACTCATCACGTCTACAATACTGTTCAAAACATCACTTGCAAGAACAGACGCAGTGGTACCAAGATCTTCCGCGGCGATCAGACCTGCCTCCGCGTGAATGTACGCGCCTGCAACAGCCGCATCGTAGGCATCCAGCCCTTGAGCTCGCAAACCTACAATTAAACCCGCCAGAACGTCTCCTGTGCCCGCCCGTGCCAACGCAGGCGACGCCACAGGGATAACGGTCATTTGACCATGAGGCGAAGCGATGACAGTAAAGGCACCTTTCAACACAATCACATGCCCCCACGCCCGCGCGAATTTCGCCGCGATGGTTTCGCGGTCATTTTGAATTTCATCTTTTGATAAACCAGTCAACGCAGCCATCTCGCCCGGATGCGGGGTCAGCACACTGAGAGGCGAAAGTAATTTATGCCAATCCGTTATTCTGGCAAGCAGCTTCAATCCGTCCGCATCCACCACCATGGGCGGCAAAGTTATCGGAGCGTCTTCATTGGCTTCCTGACGAACAAATCCGATCTGGGATGTCTGCTTCTTGGCATTGGACTTGCCTGTGAGCAATCCTTCCAAAAATTCCCTGGTCTTGGCTTCGAGTCCGAGTCCTGGACCGACAAGCAGAGCTGATGCGCTTTCAAGAGACTTGGTCAGCGCGGATAGAGCGTTGCCTGCAATATTGCCCATCTCATGCGGAAGCAATACCCATGTTGCTTCAGGGAGTTGACCTGCCAGCACGCCATGCAGCGGACTTGGAACCGCCATCGTCACAAGACCCGCTCCCGAGCGATACGCCGCCGCGCCAGCCAGGTATGCCGCGCCTGTGTAATTGATGGAACCAGCTACAATCAATGCGGTACCAAACGTTCCCTTGTGTGAATCGAGTCCGCGTTCGGGCAGAAGTCCCGCCACCAGATCAAGATCCGCCACTTCGGTTCTCAGATCGTAAAAAGAAGCAAGATCGTCGGGCAGTCCAATATCCACCAGCGCCAGATCGCCGACAAATTCGAAGGCGGGCAATTTCAACATTCCACGTTTGACCGCCGCCATCGTGACGGTCAGATCAGCAGGCAGACACTCCAGCGCGGCTTCGCCAGAATCGCAATCAACTCCAGACGGACAATCCACCGCGATGATGTAAGGCGGTTCCTCCAGCTCAGCCATAATAAAAAGGGACTGTTCCAGCACAGATGCGATCTCTGCCTTAAGCGGAAGTTTGATTCCAGTGCCAAGCAATCCATCCAACAAAACATCCGCGGATTCAAAGCACATCCCCAACGCCGAAAGACCCTTGTCAGAATCTGCAAAAGTCACTTCACCACCCGCCTCAGTGAAACGAGCCACCAGTTCATCCTTCTTCTTGCGCTTGACCACATAGGCGCGCGCATGCCAGCCAGCTTCCACGAGGTGCGTCAATGCGACAAGCGTATCCCCGCCATTGTTACCAGGTCCAACCAGCCCCAGCACTTCCTCCCAATCATCATCAAAGGCAACTTCATTGACGATCTCTGCGAGTCCGCGACCTGCGTTTTCCATCATCTCGGCATAAGGCAAGCCGTTTGCGTCTGCTTCTTTTTCAATCTCGCGCATCTGCGCGACGGTTACTAGTTTCATTTTTTCTCCAAAATAAATAAAAGGGAGACCATAGGGGTCATCCCTGCATCATTCCCAAATATCCATCGCTACATCTTCCAACCTTAACTCAATCAACTTTTCCTTGGATGGTCTTCCACTTTGCATATCCCATCCGCGGGCTTCATAATACGCATTCAGCATTTCAGCAAAATCAGGGATAAATCCTTCGGCGCCGCCTTCCTTGTACGGTTCAAGAAACGCCTTGGGTAATTTATCATTCGCGCGAGTTAATCCCAAGCGATTATTGATGGCGCGTTTGAGATTCCAGCCGCGTTCGCCTGAACGCATCATGTCTGCTAGAGTCCATTCGTAACCACAGGCTGCATTGACTAGGTCCACTTGCATTTGCGGGTCAACATTGGCGAAGATACACATCACAAATGAATTAAAGAACGTCCGCCAGTTTTGATGACGCGCCACATTTGCGGCTTTCTCAGCCTGCGCATGACGGTCAAAGTAGGTGATGCCAATATTTTCCTGTGTATTGCCCCAATCCACGAGGAAATAATCAGATTGGTTATGACACGCACCGCGCGGACTGGTTGCATACGCAAGCGCCATACCCGAAACGCCGCGCGGATCATGATACGCCACTTCGAGTCCATTTACTTGCACGGCTTCATCTTCCGCACCGAATGCCGCGCCAAACTGGCGCGACCCGCGCGAAAGCAAGTCACCGATCCCCTCACGACGTGCGATCATGTGGATCAACTGCCGCACCGCCATAAAATCTCCCCAGGTCAGTTCAAGTCCGCCGATATCCTGTTTGGTCAGCTTGCCCATTTCGTACAAGTGAAATGCCAGGCCGATCGTGTTAGCAGTACTGATCACGTCCATGCCATATTTGTCACACAGTTCGCCAAGCCGCACCACTTCAACCAGATCGTCAATTAATAGATTCGGGCCAAAGCCAACGATCGTTTCGTATTCGGGTCCTTTGCGTTTTTTGCCGTCGCCAATATTCACTACACGGCCGCACGCGATCACGCATCCCTGACACGCGCTATATCCCGCCAAAATACTTTCCGACATCTTCGAACCAGAAATATTATCCACATTTTCAAACGATCCCTGATGATAATACTTCGCCGGCATCTGCCCGAGATATTCCGCAAAATTCGCGGCGCTCGCTGACCCAAGTTCATGTACGATCCTCGCCTGATTATCCTGCTTGAGTGTGCGGTTGGCCTCGGAGCGCAAAGCGAAATAGCGCTCCTCATCCGCAACCTCGATCTTCTTTTTTCCATACACTGCGATGGCTTTGAGATTTTTCGACCCCATTATTGCGCCGAGTCCTGTGCGCCCCGCCATGCGCCCGTGGTCACAACAGATGGATGAATACAAGACTTCGCGCTCACCCGCCTGTCCGATCACTGCGACTTTTGCGCCCTTGACTCCGATTTCCTCTTTAATTAATTCCTGCGTCTGATAGACGTCCTTGCCCCAAACACCCGCCGCATTCTTGAACTCAAGCCTGCCTTCTTCGACCCAAAGATAAACGGGACTTTCAGATCTTCCTGTCACCCACAATCCGTCGTAGCCAGCCTTGCGGAGCTCGGGTCCCCAGAATCCACCGATATTGGATTCGGCCCACAAGTGAGTCGCAGGACTTTTACCGCAGATCACAAAGCGGCCTGTCGTTGGACCAGATGTTCCCGTGAGCGGACCATTGATGAACAGCAACGGCGACTCAGGCGAGAGCGGATCAAGTTCCTTTGTGAGATACGGATACAGAATCCGCGCCGCAAGAGATGCGCCGCCAAGGAAGTCACGCTCCCACTCTTTGGGGATGATGAATTCTTCAGTTGTTCGAGTTGTAAGATTTATTTTGAGGATGGACTGCATGATCAAATTTATGTCGTTGCGACGCGGCTACCTTCCGCCGAAGCAACCTCCTTCTTAGTTGGAGATTTCTCACCGGGCAGGCGTGCGGCGCAAGTGTCGGGCAAAAAAATACGAGCGCCCTCGCAATGACATCTTATAAAATTTCTTCCGTGGCTTCATTCGCCACACGGACAAAATCAAGCACAACCGGTACGTTGCGCATCATATAGCCCATGCTGCCCTGAACTTTCAATTTCATGGTCATCATGGCGGTCATTGGATTCATCTTGCCCGTCAGGATGGCGGTGATATTGTTGTAAGTCGCGGCTAATGTGAAAGTGGGCTTTGGGTAGGCGGATGCATCAGGTTTGTATTCTGCTTTTCGGCACTTCCCATGCCACAGGTCCAGATAGAACGTGAGCTCCTCCTTTAGATTGCCCTCCGGCTCAATCCTAAAAAACAGATCCCCTTCCCAATTCTTCGCAATGTCAGCGTATTTTTCATCAGAGTTAAGTTTTGTTTCAAGCCCCTGTAACCACTCTTCACTTGGAAAGACAGCAGTCATAAAAAAACCTCCACATCAAGGATACTGATATTGTACCATTATGAAATTATGTACAAAAATCCTTGCACAAATGAAAAAAATAGTCTATGCTTAACCGTGCGGGATGAACATCATCCCGCGGCAATTTATTAATTGCCCAATATTTCATGTCTCTTGGAGGAGCAAATGAAAAAACTTTTTACACTGGCCAGCCTGCTGGTTCTGGCCTCCCTTGTCCTTTCTGCTTGTGGCGGGGGCGCTGCCAAAGCGGACAACGTGCTTGATGACATCAAGAACCGCGGCTATATTTTGATCTCAACCGATCCGAACTATGCGCCGCAATCATTTCTCGATACAACCGCCAAACGACCGGCTGACACCAAATGCCCGTCTGACGCTTTAACCACTGCTGAAATGCAGGGCTTCGATGTGGATGTTGCCAAAGCGATCGGCACCGCCCTCAGCGTTGAAACTTGTTTCGCCACCCCCGGCTGGGATCTGCTCACCGCCGGCAACTGGGCCGACAAATGGGATATGAGCGTCGGCTCGATGACCATCACCACCACACGCCAGACCGTTCTTGATTTCAGCGTGCCTTACTACTACACTCCCGCTGTTGTAGCTGTTGCCGCAGACTCGACCTATGACACCCTTGAATCGCTCGCTGGTCAGGCTTTGTGCGCCGGCGTTTCCACCACCTACGAAGCTTGGTTGAACAATGACATGGTCGCTCTCGGCCTTCCTGAATCATCCATCTACTCCAAAGTTCCCGAAGGCGTAACCGTGGTGCCACTTGACAGCGATCAGGAATGTGCGCAGTCCATCGCCGCCGGCCGTACCGATTTCGTCGGCTACGTCACCTCCGGAACTGTTGTGGATGCGAATCTCGCCGCGGGTTTGCCCGTGAGAAAACTCGAAGGTGTTGTGTACTCTGAGGATCTCGCCGCCGCGTTCGACAAGGCTTCCACCCTCGACACGACTTCCCTGCGCGCCGAAGTGGACAAGATCTTTACCGCCATGCATGCTGATGGCACCCTCTCCGCCCTTTCCATCAAATGGCTCGATGGTCAGGATCTGACGCAAGCTCCCAAATAATTTTTTGCAAACAAGGAAGGGAAGCGGCTTAATAACCGCTTCCCTTATTTTTTATTCGCAAGGGAGATCGGCATGAATATATTCTCAAACAAACAGAATGCACCCAAATCACAAGCCGAATTGATCTATGAAGCCCAGACCCGCAAGGAAAACCATTTCCGCGCCAATGTAGCTCTCTCCTGGTTTATTTTACTTTTTATCCTCGTCTTCACTTTCAGCGGGCAGGAAATCACCATTGGGTCAACGACCTTCAGCGGTATTAAAGTTGATACCGAGTTCATGAGGAGCAACCTGACCTTTATTGCGGGCGGTGTCGGTGAAACGATCAGGATCTCGATCCTTTCCATTGCACTCGCCATGACCCTCGCACTGCTGGCGGCTCTTGGCCGACTATCCACTCTCCCCCCCGTTTACGCGCTTAGCACTTTTTATGTCTCGCTTATTCGCGGGACACCTCTTTATTTACAGATCTTCTTTTTCTTTTTGGCATTGCCACAGTTGGGCATCATTCTGCCCGGCCTCATTGCCGGCGTGCTGGCGCTGGGTCTTAATTACGGGGCTTACATGTCAGAAGTTTTCCGCGCAGCATTAAGTTCCGTGGGCAAAGGTCAGCGTGAAGCCGCCGCCGCCCTGGGCATGACCCCGAACCAAACGATGCGCCGCATCGTTTTACCGCAAGCCCTGCGCTTCGCCATTCCGCCGATCGGCAACGATTTCATCGCCATGACAAAAGATTCAGCGCTTGTCTCAGCCACAGGCTTTGTACATGAACTGATGTGGCGCTCCACAAAAGTTGGACGCGCGCAATTCCACAATCTCGAAGCGCTCATCATGGCCGCCCTGTTTTACTGGGGCATGACCCTGATCCTGAGTTATATCCAGAGCATCATCGAAAAGCGACTCGCCAAAGGAGACCGATAACATGGTTCCCATTGTTAGGATTTCAAATCTCGATAAATATTTCGGCCGTCTGCATGTGCTAAAAAATATCAGCCTTGATGTTGAACAGCGCCAGGTCGTTTGTCTGATCGGACGCAGCGGTTCAGGGAAAAGCACGCTGCTGCGATGCATCAATTTCCTTGAAGAACCTTCGCATGGCAGTATCGAAGTGGATGGAATCAGAGTGGAGGGCGGTGAGAAGGGCGCACGCCACCGCCAACTCGTTCACGATGTGCGTTTGAAGACAGGCATGGTCTTTCAGGAATTTAATTTATTCCCACATATGTCCGTGCTTGAGAATGTGATCGAAGGTCCGGTCATTGTGAAAGGGATGGACAAGAAAAAAGCCATCGAGCTTGGCGAGGAAAATTTGGACCGTGTTGGATTGTTATTTAAAAAAGACGAATATCCGATGCGTCTCTCCGGCGGGCAAAAACAGCGTGTCGCCATCGCGCGCGCGCTAACCATGGAACCGCGCGTCATGCTCTTTGATGAACCCACCTCCGCGCTTGATCCTGAATTGATCGGCGAAGTGTTGAACGTAATGAAAAAGGTCGCCACTGAAGGCATGACCATGCTCGTGGTCACGCATGAAATGGGTTTCGCCCGCGAAGTTGCCGACCGTGTGCTTGTGATGGGAGACGGTGAATTGATCGAAGATGCCAAGCCCGCTGATCTATTCAACAATCCCAAAGATCCGCGCACAAAAGCATTGATCGACCGTTATCGAACGGGAGAACAATAAATGACCATTGCCATTACACGTGATGTAAGTCCGCGCTTCAACGAATGCGAGATCACGCACATTGACCGCACGCCGATCGATGTTGAGATCGCGCGCGCACAGCATTATGAATATGTAAAAGCACTGGCTTCCATTGGATGCGACGTGCTGGAATTACCCGCCGAATCGGATCTGCCCGATTCTGTTTTTGTGGAGGATACAGCTTTCATTCTGGATGAAGTGGCGGTTATCACGCGGCCCGGAGCGGATTCTCGCAAACCAGAGACAGAGTCCATCATCCAGACTCTAGCCCCCCACCGTGCGCTGATACAGGTCACCGCGCCTGCCACAGTGGACGGTGGCGATGTGCTTGTGCTCGCAAAAAATATTTACATCGGCATTTCAACACGCAGCAATGCGGCGGCCATTCATCAACTACAGGAATTACTCGCTGTTTATGGCTATAAAGTAACCGGCGTGGAGATGCACGACTGCCTTCACCTCAAAACTGCGCTGACAAAAGTTGATGACAACACGGTACTCATCAACCCTAACTGGGTGGATACTTCCCACTTCAAAGATCTGAATTGGATCGAGGTTGATCCCTCCGAACCGTTTGCGGCAAATTGTTTACCTGTGAATGGTCAGATCATTTACCCCACATCATTTCCAAAAACACGCGCCAAACTCGAAGCGCATGGATGCAAGATTTGCGCCGTGACTGTAGACGAACTCGCGAAAGCCGAAGGCGCGGTCACCTGCTGCAGCTTGATCATTTCGCAATAAACAGAAGCAGGTCTGGGATAAGCGCGAAACGGGCTCTTCATCAAAAAAGAAAAAATCCCCGAAACGAGTTCGGGGATTTTCATTGCTTGTGCGCTGGAGAGGACTTGAACCTCCACGCCTTACGGCACACGCACCTCAAGCGTGCCTGTCTGCCAATTCCAGCACCAGCGCATTAGCAGGGCGTATTATAATCGGCTTGCTTTTCTTGTCAAGCACAATCTTTTATATAATTGCGAGGAAAGCGGTTACTCTTAGCATTGAAAATAATCAGTAAACAGGAGCTATCATGGTTCGAATCGTAGTGGATGCAATGGGAAGTGATAATTACCCCGTACCGGATGTGGAAGGCGCAGTACAGGCGGCGCGTGAATATGGAGTGGAGATCATCTTGGTGGGCGATGAATCCATCATCCTGCCGGTGCTTGAAAAACAAGACACAAAGGGATTAAAGATCAGTGTTGTGAACGCGCCTGAAATGCTTTCCATGGAAGACAAAGGCGAGAAATTAGTTTTGAAGGCGCGCAGTAAAGACGCGAAGAATTCAATGGCGGTCGGCATTGACCTGGTCAAGAGCAGAGGCGCTGACGCATTTGTCACGGCAGGAAATACTGGCGCAGGCATGGTTACAGCGCTTTTCCGTCTGGGACGCATCCGCGGCGTTGACCGTCCCGCGCTGGCTCCGATCTTTCCCACCGCAACAGGAACCTGTGTTGTACTGGATATTGGCGCGAACCCGGATTGCAAACCTGAAAATCTCTTTCAATTCGGTATTTTGGGAAGCATCTATGCCGAGAAGGTACGCGGCGTGAAGAATCCCAAGGTGGGACTGATCTCCAATGGAGAAGAAGAAGGCAAAGGTAACGAATTGGTGAAAGGTGCGACGCCATTATTTAAAGCATCAAAACTAAATTATTTCGGGAACGTGGAAGGCAAGGAAGTCATCGGCGGCAAAGTGGATGTAGCAGTCACGGACGGCTTCACCGGCAATGTCATGCTAAAATCATCTGAAGCAGTCGCCAAATTGATCACGGACCGCATCCGTGAGATCATCAAGAACGGCAGTGTCGCCACCAAAATCGGCGGTCTGCTGGTAAAGCCGGCGCTTGGTGCGATCAAGAAGCTATTAGACCCAAGCGAACAAGGCGCTGCTCCCCTGCTTGGCATCAACGGATTGGTATTCATCGGTCATGGCCGCTCAGACGCATTCGCCATCAAGAACGCCATCCGCGTGGCAAAACACGCCGTGGATGTGAATGTGCTGGATGCCATGAAATCTGCAATTGAAGACAGTTTGAAAAACTCCGCATAAATGTCATTGCAAGAACCATATTCCACTTGAAGCAATCTCCTTGTTCATAAATTTCAGCCAGCTTCTCATACCGCCCCCGGCATGGGAGCAATATAGGAAAACATGAAAATCATTAAGAATGAAAAACTAATTTCACGGAACGGCAAGATCGGCCAGTATGTAAGTCTGGGCGCTTTGGTTGTGCTTGGGTTGGGGATGTATATCTCGTTCACAAAACCCGAACTTTTCACATACTCAGTTGTTTGTTTATTGATCGGTTTCATCATGACGCAGGTCGGCATGTACATGGGCAACCGCTGGGGACGTTCCCCGCGCCCTGACGAAAAATTTGACACGGGGCTAAAAGGTCTGCACAGCGACTTCAGCATATATCACTATTCCTCACCTGTATCGCATCTGCTGGTCGGACCATCCGGCGCATGGGTGCTGCTCCCCTATCACCAAAAAGGCAAGGTGGAATTCACGAAGAACCGCTGGCGGATGCGCGGCGGCGGGTTTATGCAAGCCTACATGCGCATTTTTGGACAGGAGAGCATCGGCCGACCGGAGATCGACGCGGAAACCGAAGTACAAACATTGAAAAAATTCTTTGCAAAAAAGCTGGATGACGCATTCATTCCTGAGATCAAACCGATCCTAGTTTTCACCAGCGATGAAGCTGAATTGGAGCCAAACGATTCACCCATCCCCGCAATGAAACTGAAACAACTTAAAGAGTTCATGCGCCAGGGTGTAAAAAACCGTGCACTGACCAGCGACCAGATCTCAAAGATCACAAGTTTATTTGAACAGGAATAATTTAATCGCGTTCGCTGGCGTTCTTCGATATTGATTATTTCAAACAGGTCGGGTACAGCTTCGGGCACGCCATTGGCGGCGAAGAATTTATGATCCTCCTACCTCAGACCAGCGCACGGAATGCCCTGTCCCTCGCGAAATATATGCATGCCAGCATCTCGGAAATGCTCCTCAACACCAACAAAGGTACGCTGATGCTTACGAACAGCATCGGCGTTACTCAATCGATTCACGACGCCTCAGAACACGATACCGTGGAAAGTCTGCTCCTGCTTTATCCGCCACCAAGAAGCCGGGCGCAACCGTACGGTCATATCTGATTCAAAATAGCAACACCGACAAAGATCGTCATTAAGCAGATACAATCAAGGCTTATGAATCTCCTGTCATATGTGGATCAAATCACCAGCATCGATCCACATAAACCCGCTTTCATCTTTTTTTCTACGCGCAGCAAAACATGGGAGACACTCAGCTTCGCACAGCTCGCGGACCTGACACAGTGCTTCACCAGCGGACTTTTAGCCTGCCGCGTCATTCCAGGCATGCGGGCTGCCATGATGACTCCGCCGTCGATCGAGTTTTTTGCGCTGGCACTCGCCATGCTTAAGCTGGGCGTCGTCCCTGTCATTGTTGACCCTGCCATTGGGTTGAAAAAAGTGGGCGAATGTCTCAAAGAAACCAAGCCGCATATTTTCATAGGAAATTCAATCACCCATGGTTTGAGAATACTTTTTGGCTGGGGTAAAGATTCAGTCAAAATCAATCTGACGATACGGTCTGCTAAATGTAAAAAGCTTAAGAATGAACTTCCCGCACCCCAATCCATGAGCACGGAGGCGCCTGCTGCCATCATTTATACCAGCGGAAGTACAGGCGCTCCCAAAGGGGTGATCTACTCACTGGCGAACTTCGCAGCGCAACTGGAGATGTTACGCAACACTTTTGGTATTTCACAAGACGAAATTGACCTGCCTGCGTTTCCACTCTACGCGCTCATAGATACCCTGCTTGGCGTTACATCCGTGATCCCTGACGTCACTTTCCCTGTTCCGGGAAACATTGATCCTGCGCGGATAGTGTCCGCCATGCAAGGCTATAAGGTCACAAACACATTTGCATCCCCGGTAGTTCTGAGCAAACTTGCGGAGTACGGTATACCCCGCAATATAAAATTATCGGGCTTGAAACGTGTCATTACCGCGGGCGCTCCCGCAACCATTCAGCTACAGGAAAAATTCAGAAAACTGCTGGATGACAAAACAGATCTTTTTGGCATCTACGGCGCGACGGAAGCATTACCCATCGCGAAGATCGAGAGTCGTGAGATATTTGAAGCAAAGCGCAAATCCGCAATGGGGGCGGGTGTTTGTCTGGGGAAACCAGTAGAAGGAGTTCGGGTACGGATCATATCCATCACTGAATCAGCGATCGAAGAATGGGACGAGTCGCTCGAAGTGAAAGCCAACGTCGTTGGGGAGATCACTGTTCAAGGCGCGGCAGTGACCGAGTCATACATCGCAAGAGGGGACGCGAACCTGCTTTCCAAGATCAAGCATGGCGATCACATTGTGCACCGCAGCGGAGATGTGGGATACTTTGATGATGACAACCGGCTGTGGTATTGTGGACGAAAATCAGACCGCGTAGCCACAAACCATGGCGTATTTTTTACTGAGCAAATAGAAGGAATTTTCAATATGCATCCGTTCGTTTATCGGACCGCGCTGGTAGGCGTCAACAGAGAACCTGTTCTATGGGTCGAGCTTGATCGTAAGACCGATGACAAAAAAATAACCCGTGAATTACTTGAATTAGCCAAAGATCATCCCCAGGCCTCCAAAATAAAAATTTTCTTGTATATGAAAAAATTTCCAACAGATGTACGACATAACTCAAAGATTATCCGAGAAAAATTGGGGAGCATGGCAAAAAAGAGGCTTTCGTGAAA
>Ga0268298_10004634_pt1 | contig 13298 bp, 9 predicted proteins | sample WWTPWeurt_MetaG_FD_194462 | JGI IMG/M metagenome (GOLD analysis project Ga0268298, IMG submission 194462) | Activated sludge microbial communities from WWTP in Nijmegen, Gelderland, Netherland - WWTP Weurt | ecosystem: Engineered > WWTP > Aerobic digester > Activated sludge | place: Netherlands... | reverse complement strand
AATAACCAGTACGGCATGGGCACCGCAGTGGAACGCGCTTCGGCTGTAACCGAGATCCGCCAGAAGGCGGAAGGCTATGGCATGAAGAACGGACAGGTGGACGGTATGGATGTGACGAAGGTCTATGAAGCCGCAAAAGAGGCAATGGACTTCATCCGCAAAGAAGGGCAGCCGTACTTCCTGGAGATCGACACTTATCGTTTCCGCGGTCACTCCATGGGCGACCCCGAACGTTACCGCAAGGCAGAAGAAGTGAAAAAGTGGCAGGAAGAAGACCCGATCGGCATCTTCAACAAGTACCTGCTCGATAAGAAAATCGCCACCCGCAAGGTACTCGATGAGATCGAAGCCCGCGTGGAAGAAGAAGTTACCAAGGCTGTTGAATTTGCTGAAACTTCTCCCGAACCGACAATGGAAGACCTGTACGCGGACATTTACGCGGATTAAAACGATACTCGATAATCGAACTTCGATCTCTCGAGTATCGAACAACGAATATCGATTTACAAGGAAACGAAAATACTATGGCTAAGATAACCATGCGCGAGGCGATCTCGCAAGCCTTAATGGAAGAAATGGACCGCGACTCCGCCGTCTTTATCATGGGTGAAGAAGTCGGTGTTTGGGGCGGTACCTACGCCGTCACCAAAGGTTTTTATGACAAGTACGGACCCGACCGCGTGAAGGACACCCCCATCGCAGAAAACGCCATCCTTGGCGGCGCAATTGGTGCGGCGATGGTCGGTCAGCGCCCGATCGCAGAGTTGATGACCATCAACTTCGCTTTCTCCGCGATGGACTACATCGTCAATCAGGCTGCCAAACTGCGCTACATGTTCGGCGGTCAATTCATGCTCCCGCTCGTCATTCGTGCCGTCGGCGGTGGTGGACGTCAACTCGGCGCCACTCACTCACAGACTCCCGACGCCATCTTCGCGCATTTCCCCGGTCTGAAAGTCGTCAGCCCTGGAACGCCGGAAGATGCCAAGGGTCTTTTGAAATCCGCCATTCGGTCGAATGATCCGATTCTCTTCATCGAGCACGCCACCATGTACCAGGTCCGCGGTGAAGTTCCCGAAGGTGAATACACCATCCCGATCGGCAAATCCAAAATTCAACGCCCCGGCAAAGACCTCACCATCGTCACCTACTGCAAGGGTCTCGAACTTTCCATGAAAGCCGCCGACGAACTCAGCAAGCAAGGCATCGAAGCCGAGATTGTTGACCTGCGCACCCTGCGCCCGCTCGACATGGAGCCCGTGCTTGAATCATTCAAGAAAACCAATCGTGCCATCGTCGTTGAAGAAGGTTGGAAGTCTTACGGTGTTGGTGCTGAAATCGTCAGCCGCATCTACGAAGAAGCCTTCGATTATGTAGACGCGCCCATCATCCGCGTTGCGCAAAAGGAAGTTCCCCTTCCTTACAACCGCACCCTCGAACAAGCCGCCCTCCCGCAAGTTCCCGACATCGTCGCCGCGGCAAAGGAGGTTTTGAAGTAATGGCTGAAACTATCAACATGCCCAAACTTGGTTTTGACATGGCGGAAGGTCTTCTCGTCCGCTGGGTGAAGCAAGTTGGTGAAAATATCAATAAGGGCGATGTCCTCGCCGAGATCGAAACCGACAAAGCCACCGTCGAAGTGGAATCTTCCGCCAGCGGTGTCGTACTTCAACACATTGCCGACCAGGGCACCATGGTTCCCGTCAACGCGCCAATTGCGATCGTTGGTCAAGCAGGTGAAAAAGTGGAAGTGGCTTCGCCGTCAAAGGTCGAAAGTCAAAAGTCGGAGGAAAAGCCTGCGCCTCAATCCACGCCGACAACTGTTGCAACACCCCAAACAATTCCCGCCGCTGATAACGGTCCCGTCAAAGCCAGCCCGCTTGCGCGCAAGGTCGCCAAAGATAACGGAGTTAATCTCGCTACCGTTCAAGGCACTGGTCCCGGCGGACGTGTAGTTCGCAAAGACGTAGAAACCGCGCTCGCAGGTGGTCAAACGTCAAAGGTCGAAAGTCGCCCCGCCACCCCAATTACCAATTACCAATTACCTGTCTCCACCGAAGACAAGATTATTGCAACAACAAAGTTACGCCAAGCCATCGGTCGCCGCCTCGTCGAATCCAAGCAGACCATCCCTCACTTCTATGTGACCCACGAATATAAGATGGAAGCCGTGATGGACATGCGCAAGCAGATCAACGCGTATTTGCCCGATAACGAAAAGGTCTCCGTCAACGACTTCATCATCAAAGCCGCAGCACTCACTCTGCGTCAGTTCCCCAATCTCAATGCCACCCTCAAAGGCAACGAGATCATCCAGTTCGGTCACGTCAACGTCAGCGTGGCGGTCACCGTCCCGGGCGGACTCATGACCGTCGTCGTGAAAGATGCGGATGTCAAATCCCTGCGCCAGATCTCAGGCGAGATCAAAGCTATGGCAGGGCGTGCCCGCGAAGGCAAAGTCAAGCCAGAAGATGTAGATGGCTCGACCTTCTCCACCTCGAACCTCGGCATGTATGATGTGGAAGAATTCATCGCCATCGTCAACCCGCCTGAGGCTGCCATTCTCGCCATCGGTTCCGCTAAGGAAACGCCCGTGGTCGTGAAGGGCGAGATCAAGATCGGCTCGCGCATGAAAGCTACCATCTCCGTTGACCATCGCGTCAGCGACGGCGCCGAAGCCGCCCAGTTCATGCAAAAGCTGGCTGAGTTTCTGGAAAATCCCGTTAGAATGTTGGTGTAAAAAGCAAACTTCCGAAGTCGATGGCTTCGGAAGTTTTTTATTTCTTTTCGTACCGTTTCATATATACAAACGGGGTGACTTGTAACACTTCTTTAAACTCACGGATGAAATGTGCTTGATCAAAATAACCAAGTTCAAGGGCTAGGCTGGTCGTTGTTTCTCCATTCCAACGTTTAAGGGCAGTACGTGCCGCTTCCAAACGCTGTAACTGTGAATATTGTTTCGGGGTCATTCCTACATGAATGTGGTAAAGCCGTTCTAGTTGTCTCTGACCGATGCCAAGCTCGTTAGCCAGATATGGAACCTTTTTGTTTGTACCAAACTCACGTTGAAGTGATAAAGAAGCCTGAATTATTTTAGGGCTTTCCAACCCAAGCGTGAGCCGTTTCCTCAACCATGTTTCGATCAAACGAATGCGAGACTCCATGGTTTTGAATTCACTTAATCGAGCGTGCAACTCCATGAGTTTATTTCGGTCACTTGTTGCCCAAACGGCAAGTTCATTTTTAAGCTCACTAAGAGGAATGCCCAGAAACGGATAAGCTCCCCCCTCTCGAAACCGGACTCCTAATAATTCAACATGCCCAATAAAACCAACTTTACGCGAGATGGTATTTGCGCCATCCAAAAACACTGATTCGGTTAGAAATTTTCCGTCAACTAATAAATTATTTCCAAAATTAAAAGCAATCCCATATCCGCCGGTCGGATTCATAAATTCTTCGTGATAGCCAATCACGGGTTGATGCCCGGAAAAATACCAATATGACCGAACATAGGGAAACAATTCAGGGCTAGGGTTAAGGATCTGAAAATTCAAAAATTTCTCTGTCATGGCAGAATGTCGAAAAAATACAATTTTTATTAAAAGCCTGCAAGTATTATACAAGGGAAACTAATGAAAAAGGAGTATTTATGGCAAAGAACATGACGATTGGTATTGTTGTTTTTGAAGGTGTTCTCACCTCAGAGGTAATCGGTCCAGCTGAGGTCTTTGGTATTGCCGCCAAAAGTCCACAATTCACAGATTCCAGAGTTTTGTTGATAGGTGTTGAAGAACAGCCCACCATCCAAACGGAGGAAGGTATCCGCCTCATGGTGGATGCAAACATCTCCGATGATCTCTCATTAGATATTCTGTTAGTGCCAGGCGGCAATGACATGTCACAGTTACTGGAACACGAAAAATTAAATGCTTTTATTGGTAAACAAGAAAAAAATGTCGAATGGCTTGGGAGCGTTTGTGCCGGGGCGTTCTTGCTGGGTAAAACCGGTTCTCTAAATGGAAAACAAGCAACGACATGGTTCGGAGGCGAATCTAGCTTACAGGCTCAATTTCGTGAGATCAAGGTCGTACACGATAAACCCATTGTGCTCGATCAGCGCCGCATCACTGCAAATGGAGGACTGGTCAGTTATAGGGCTGCCTTAGTCCTGCTCGGACAAATTGGTGGAAGCGAACTTGCTCATGAAGTGTACACCACTCTCAATATGGATCGCCTGGGCAACTGGCTGGAAATTGAAGCAGATATGTATAAATAGAAAAGGGATCTTATGTATAAAACACTTCTTGAAAAAGATTTTGAACTCCGCCCTGGAGGGACGGTCAAATTTGAAGGTACGCCACATGGGTCAGGCGCTTCGTTCTTCCATGTAAAAAACGAGACGGGTATGGGATCCAAATTACACAAACACCCCTACCCAGAAACATGGATTGTACTTGCAGGGAAGGTCCGCTTTACGGTTGGGAATCAGCAAATCGAAGCAGAAGCAGGTCGAATTGTGATAGCCGAAGCGAATATTCCACATAAATATATCAATATCGGAGAAGACTTGCTGGAACTTTTCTGCATTCACCCTTCGCCACAGATTCTTCAAGAAGCGATACAGGAATAGGCTTGGCATTCTCACTATCGAACTTCGGCATGTACGACGTGGAAGAATTCATCGCCATCGTCAACCCGCCTGAGGCTGCCATCCTCGCCATCGGCTCCGCCAAGGAAACGCCTGTGGTCGTGAACGGCGAGATCAAGATCGGCTCGCGTATGAAAGCCACCATCTCCGTTGACCACCGCGTCAGCGACGGCGCCGAAGCCGCCCAGTTCATGCAAAAACTGGCAGAGTTTTTGGAAAATCCGGTCAGGATGTTGGTGTAAAAGCAAAGTTCCGAAGTCAATAACTTCGGAACTTTTTATCTCTAATTACGGATTGAAACCTAAGGTCATTGACCCGGAGGGTACATTGGGCAGGTTAACTCTGTCGTTACAGATGAGTTTTCCTTTTTTACAAAATATGTCTGCAATTCGTCTTGCGTCAGATTTCGATTAGCAAGGGGACACAATACGTTCTGCCATTCCAAGTGGGTCAAACTCCATTTTAATTTGATCAATCGTCCGGCAGAATCGATATAAAACATTGTTTGTTGTTTCGTATTGGAACCGATAAATTGCAAATCACCAGGCATGGAATCACCGGTCTTCGTTCTTGTTCCCCAATCCCAGATTTGAGTATCTCCTTTTTCATCCCGCGTAATAATGTTTCTGACCTCGCGGTCTTCCATGATAATTCCAAGTTCATTGATCAGATCGGCTTCGGTAGATAGTTCACCCAATTTTTCAAATGTAGGAAAACGGACCAGGATCACTTTGCCGTCATCTGTGTATCCAAGAATATCTCCCTCAGGATTGAAAGAGATCGTGCCCAATTGATTTTGGACATAAGGGAATTCGCCTACTGAATCATAGTCCGAACCTTTAACAAGATCCCAAGCGCTAATTTGATAGCTACTGTTCTGATAAATTAAATTCATGCCAGTACCATACGGGCTGAAGGTTGAAGTGGAAGTATCGAGCCCTATTAACGGCTGCTTGGCAGGCGTCGAAATCGCTCCAGTGGTCACGTCCCATGTTAGGATGGAGCCATCCCGACTTAAAGCAATCAATCGGTTTCCGTCATAAAAACTCATCTTGATTAATTGGCCGTAATATTTATCCACATCCAAATGGATCTTTGACCGGCGGGTAGACGTATCTGTCAGCACAATCCCATCATCTGCCAGAGACGCCAATAGCGTCCCTTCTGGATTAAAGGTTAAAACACTTGGATTGATCGGGGTAACTGGAATCGAGTGACCGGAGGCATCCCAAAGTGTGACCCCTGAGGAATCTATAACTGCAAATAAATCACCATTTTGAGGGAACATAAAGGTATCTCCGTTAAAATCACTACCAACTTGTTTACTGGTCTTCAATTCGAAAATTTTGGAAATATAAGTGTAGGCATCGCTGACTCCGAAAAGTTTTCCTTGTTGGTCGAATTTAACTTCGGTGCCCGGCACCTCACTGCCAATCTGTATTCCCGTTTCCATATCCCACATTGTGGCAACATTTAGATCGCGATTTGCGATAGCAAGGAAATCGCTTTGGGGGCTGAAAAAAGGAGATGTGCCGGGGTAATTCTTTGTGTTTGATTTTCGGCTCTTCACATCCCAAACAATGGTGGTATTCGTAAGAAGATTTCCAACAGCTAAAAAGTCTCCATTCGGGCTGAAAACTGGCACACCACCATCCAATTCAACAGGAGCAGAGTTCCCTTCTTTCAAATCCCATACTCTTGTGATATAGGAATAGTAATCACCCACTACAAGCAATGAACTGTCCGGGCTAAAAATTGGGGTTGTCCCCGGGAACTCTGTTGGCGTTTGCTCTGCCTTATTCAGATCAAGCATCAGTATATTGGAAGCAGTTGTAATCGCGAGTCTTTTTCCATCTGAGCTGAAAACAGGGGTAGCAAAAGAATAAAATTCATCGCCTATTTGGTCGCCGGAATTGACATCCCAAACCGTAAGGGAGCCACTGAAAGGATCTCCTACTGCGACCGATTCGCCATTTGGGCTAAATGTGGGAGTCAGCCCTGGAATCTCTCCCCCAACTTTTTGATTTACATCAAGATCCCATATGATGCTATTCCCTGTAGTGGGATTCCCAATTACAAGGTGATTACCCGTTGGGCTGAAGAGTGGTGTGTCGCCAGGTAGGTGATCGCTAATTTTGTTGCCAGACATAACCTCCCATACAGTTGTAGTATATGTGCCTGAATCGCCCACTGCAATGAGAGTTCCAGATGGGTTAAAAGCAGCCAAGGTGCCAGGAAGACCACTTTGTACCTGTTCTTTTTTTTCAATGTTCCAGATCGAAGTGGTATTTGTACTGTAATCTACAACCGCCATCAGACCGCTTTCAGGGCTGAATCCAAGGAACGAGCCAGATATGGCGTTGCTAAAGTGATCGTTAAATACCGTCGGTTGACCGGTTTCCGCCGAATTCTGCAAATGTATCCCATCTTTTTCAACCCATGCCAACATCTTTCCATCCGGGCTAAGAGCAGCGGTTTTTGTTTCGTCATTCAGGCTTACAGGAGTCCCCAACGGCCAGGTCTGTGTCAAATTCCAAACCAAGATCTTATCCTCTGACCGAGTGAAAAGGGATTTTTGATCTAAGCTCACGCCTAAAAACTGGCCTGTTGTAATCGGGCTGCCTACTCGTTCCCCAGTGGCGATGTTCATGACCTCGATACCATTATTTTCATAGATCAAAATTCTGCCATCCTTAAGAATGGCCGGGTTACGGCCTGGATGACGTGTCACTTCCGAGCCGGTGGTAGTATTTATCACGGCAAAGGAGTATTCGCCTGTTGCGCTGTTCAGTATCTGATAAACAAAATAGGGATCAGATTCAATATAAGAAGTAAAATATCCCGTCGAGCGGCCACCAATTTTTGTGCCATTTTGAACATCGCAAGCAATAACAAACGGAGTTCCATCCATATCTGTTGTCGAATATAACAACACCCTTCCGTTTTCACTCAGTGAGATCGAAGGAGGATTCGGGGTGCTGCCTAGCAGGATTTCAGGAAAATCTTTACCCGAATCGACATCCATGGATTTAATTACGTAACCATTTTCCTCATCATAAATCGAGAAAGACAAAACTTTTCCATCATGACTAGTAACCGGATAATAAATGCTGGAAACGGAATCCTTTACAAGGATCCTTTGCTCTCGAGTCTCAATATCCAATACAATAACCTGCATTATATTTTCCGCAGTATAGTCTTGATATTCAAGAGAATCACCGTTCTGTAAAAGGGCGAGAAATGTTCCCTGAATAGGCTCTCCCATCGAGCGCCCTGTGCTGAGATCCATAAGATCAATGAACGAGTTCCCGTATTCGTCATAGCTTTGATAGGCAAGTACATTCCCCTGCGATGAAAGATACGAGCCCAGAATCGGTTCCCCAAGGTTTCCCTCAAGGTTTGTATCCCACAGCTGTATCAAAGGAATCCCGTTTACATCATAGTACTGAAACACAATCGTATTGTTATTATTTGCAGCAACTGTCAGGGACGAACCCAAAATCGCCTTATCAGTAATCTTTCCACTTATTGGATCATACACTTGCAACCGGTCCGATCCAGTATTAGGGTCGGGAATCACAAGAAGAAGTTCTCCGCCGGATTTTTGAAAAATTATCCGACCGGCCGTTATTTGTTTCCCCGTAACTGTATCGTATACCAGGGCTGATTCTGCACCAGCAGAATAAAGGCTTGGAGACGGAGTAAAAACCATTAAATAGCGACCGTCCTTGCTAAATTCTGTGCGAGAGGGAAACCCTGCTTGAGGCAGGAGGTCAGCTATCCGCTTTAGATCCTTCTCATCAGAACTATCTAATAAAAGGACAACTCCATTTTCCCCGCCGATGGATAAAAGGGTCCCTGTACGGTCAAAAGAAATGCTATTCGCTCCTCCTAACCCCTGGGTGAGACCAGTCTCGGATAAATTCTTTATTATCTGATGTGATTTAACATCCCACAAATAAACCACGCCATCAGCCCCCCCAGCAGCCAGTACGGTTCCCTCTTGATTGAAATCAATGCTGTTGACGGGGCCCTTAAATGCAAAGGGCAGATCATAGAGATAGATGGGAGATTTCGGATTCGAAACGCCCCAAACTGAAATTGTTCCATCCTCTGATCCTACCGCCAGTGTCTTTCCATCGGGGCTGAAAGCAACGCAATAAATTGCAGAGCCATTTTCAGAGGGGGTTTGGCTCAATTTATTCGGCTTGGACGGATCTGAAATATTCCATATGTAGATCGCCCCCCCAAGATCGCCGTACGCCAACAGCGACCCATCGGGGCTGAATGCCATTTTGATAATCGTATTTCCGCTCTGTCCTTTCGCGATTGGCTCCATCGTGTTACCCAAAGTGGCGATTTTCCAAAAATACAAATTACCAGAATTATCTGTCCCCACTAAAACCCCGTTACGATTAAGCCCGGCGTAGTTTACCCCGGTGTCCAAATTAATGGTAAATCGCCTCTTCGGTTTTTGCGGGTCTTCTATATTCCAAAGAATGATCCTTCCATCATCACCCGCAGAAACGAGGGTATTCCCGTCCTCGCTGAACGTCACATCATTGACCCATTGCTGATGCCCTTCAAGGCGCGTTCCAAATTGTTCCCACGTCGCCGTATTCCAAAGTATTACAGTTCCATCTTTACTACTTGACGCCAGAACCTTCCCATTAGGGCTAAATTCCGTGTCAAAGACAGAACTTGGGAGTCCAAGAAGAGGCTCACTGCGCTTCGTCCATTCAACATCCCAAAGGGTAACGCCGCTTTCATCAAGCACGACAAATCTCTTCTGATCTGGGGAAAACTGTACGCTTTTAACGTTTTTTCCTGCATAATACGATTTTTGAAGCGGTCCTAATTTCTGCAAAAGGGTTAACAAAGTATTTTCGGTTTGAGAGCTTCGATAGATGGAATCCGCCTGCAACTCCAGCAGAATCGCAAGATCCAATTGACGATCGGCTACATCCAATGCAATAGTGGAAAGGTTACTGGAACGGGCAAAATTCGCCATATCCGATGCATGCAGAGCACGGCTGTTAGCCGCATTAATCGCTTGAATCTGCATAAAAAAAATAAAGAGGGTAATGATTCCAACAGTCCCCAAAACCCCAACAAAGACTAGATTCAATCGTTGTCGATCCTGCTGCTTGCGGCATGCCTCCAAAAAACTGGTTTCTACTTCCGTCAAATCGTCGCTACTCTGCTCTACCCATTTCAATGCTTCCCTATAATCTTTGCTGCCAAAGAGCCAGTTATCCGTTCTGCCATTCCCAGCCCAATCGGCAGCCTGTTTTTGCAAACGACTGGTATTTTTCTTTTCCCATTCTCTATTATCAGCAAGGATTGGTTCCACAAGGCGGTCATGGGTTAATTCATAAAATATGGAACCACCGCGCTGTTCCGCCCGCACAAGATCCGATAAGGATCGAATGACACCGGCGCTCATTCCGCCTGCAGTTTCCTTTACCAATGCACGGGTGCCATCCTCGGCAATAAGTTTCTCAGAAAACCACCTTCTGATCCTACGTTCGCTCACCAGTTGCGCTTCAGCCACGGCCTTTATACGCTTCGAGTAATAGTTTCCTAAAAATTCATTAACATTACCAAGATGCTGTAAATCATCCTCTGTGATCTCCACTCCCCCTGGGCGAAGGTTTTCCCACAGGTCATAACAGATCACTTGCAGGAACAACGGCTCTACAAATTGGCCAAGATGTTCCTCCAACCTGCCATCAGGCATGGTTACTTTGATACGACGGATATCGTCAATCATTTTTTTCGCGACCCCTGGGGCATATTCACGATTTTTTACTGGCCCCTCAACCGCTTTTAATGCAGCATCAAATTCCAGCGGCTGCATATAATAGCGCATCCGTAATCGCTCCGGAAGTAAATGAACGAATGGGTCCAAGGATGCAATAAAATCTTCGCGCATCACGAACAAAACCTTCAAACGTGGTTCTTCTTCCAATGCCCGGGCTACCTGCTGAAAAAAGTCACCCCGCTTTTCCCATTCTTCATGATGAGTATTAAATAGTTCTTCGAACTGATCAATAATTAATATCCGTCGTTTGTATGCCTGCCCGCTGGTCTCTTTTCTTGACATTGCCTGGGACGCCAAGAAACTAACTATATTTTTATCAGCCAGTTCATCCACATTCCCGACCTCGGTTACAAGGCTACGCAGTAAATTAAAAACAAAAACGTTATCAACCTTAAGCCCCATGGGCGCATCCCCGCCAACCCGCCCTGTTAAAACTTCAATATCCTTATTCTTTAATTCAGGGATTAAACACGTGTTAATAAGGGAACTTTTCCCTGCCCCTGATTGCGCATACAAGAGAACCAGTTGCTCTGATAGCACTAAGGCCCGTAACTCACCGGCTTCGCGTTCACGCCCAAAAAAACGGTCGCGTTCATCCTCTTGAAATGTCCGGGGACCAATATAGGGATTATCAATTTTTCCATTCATAACTGGCCTCCATGGTAGTTACTCCAAGCATCAAATAAATCGTAAATAAAATTTTCAGATTCGGCCCACTTGATCTTAAATTCGAGTTTCTTGAACAACCTTACCATATAATTTATGGAGTGTTCTTCCACCTGTTCCTGCCCAAGATTGGGTTTAAATTGTATGGCAATGCTAGGAATCGCATCATCCATCGACTCCTTTTTTCTAATTTTCGAAATAAAACGAATAAGGGTTCTAAATTCCCAATCCTGTAAATGGTATCCCAGTAACAAAAGACCGGCTCCGGGAAGGTTCTCCCTTAAATAGCTTGGGTACATATCCATCGACCCCGCTTCTTCAGCAACATTCATCAGAAAATTTATATGGTCATCTTCGCTCAGCACCAGGGTATTCGTGTAATCTTCCAATCCAAATAAGTGAATCACAGCCGGGCCTTGCTCGGTAGGCACAAAATTTCGATCCGGCAAGTGGGCGCTATCGATACCCGTTTTGGTTTTACAAAAACATATTTGTGTACGCGGATTCTTACCTTCCGCCTTTAAAGCCCTCTCAAGGAAATCCGAGTAACTGGTAGTGACATAGATCTTCAAAGGCAGGCTGGCCAACAAGCGCAGGGGATCTTTAACCCCGTCTTGAAAACGCGGGTAACCCAATCTGCTTACAACCTCCGAAAATCTTGGTATTCTTGTGGAGGATTTTATGCTGGCTACATCATCTTTATAATTATCATTGTTTTCGTTTATTTCAAGCAGGTGGTCGATCAAAAACTCGATATATTCCTTTCTGGCGCCTTCAGAAAACCCCTTTGTAATTTGGCGATATTGAGCAACACGTGCGATATTGTGGTCATCTGACATTGGGTACTCAATTTTGCTTGCCCAAATCTTGGTTAGTTGTTGATCAAATGTATGTACCTCATCATAGAACTGGTGAGTCTGCGCTATAAGATTTGAAAGTCTTTTATCATCCCTAAAAATCTCTTCAATCCTTAAAGAATTACTTATAAATGGAATAACCCTCCCACTTTCGATAAAAGGCATCAGATAATCCAAACTTCTTATGATACCGGTACTATTCTCATTTACATTCATGGATAACCTCCTTGTTGAATTGGATTTAACTTCTCAAAACAACCCTAAACCCATATCGTGCCCCTGGCAAGCCGGCCTGATCGGGCAATTCCCCTATCCGCTTTCTAAGATGGTATGTTTCCGCCCCGTTTACCTTTTCAAAAACACAAACAACTCGCCGAATCTGACTGTTAGCCCCTAAATCATTTCGCCTATCATCCGCCCAAGGAAATTTAAAATATTTCAAATCAGGGGCATCCACTTTCTCTCCCCAAAGTGTGCGTGTCCATTGATGCAGAAGGCTGTCCAAAGCCTCTTCACCCTCGTATTGATCCTGATACATTTTTTCCAACTGTGCCAAATCAGGCAAAATATAGTGCCGCTCTGTCTTGCTTTGGAGCCATAAACAATAATCTATAGTGTCGTACCAGGTGACTCCCATAACTGGAAAATCTTCCTTACCATCCGGTATTTTTCGGCCATCCCACCCCAAAGATGGTGATACTTTTCTATTAGTCTGTCGAACAAATTCATCATACTGTAAATTAGTAATTGGGGATCTTCCAATTAAATAAGAATTCACGAAGACCTCGCTTTTCAATAATTCGGGAGTCTCCGGCTTCCTCCAAACGTTCGTTGTCATCAAAAAAGGCCCCTCAGAAATTTCAATCATCTCAGGCTCGTATTCCTGATGAGGTTCCTCTGATACCTCAAAGGATTGAATGATCACTTGGTTGTTATTCCCAACAACCACATTCCCATTTACAGAACCCTCAATTTCAATTCTTTCAACAGGTTTGCTGTTCGTATCCACCTGTTCTTTGTTATGAAAGGTTTTTTTGTCATCAGACATATTAATCCCTTCTCTTGCCTAATGGATTTAAATAACAATAAGTTCATTATATGTTTTTTTGACAGGCTTTGTCAACAATCAGTTTACAAGGATACAAATATAGGTAATTTTTGCCTAATCTTCGCTAAAGCGGCATTTGTTTATACAAATCCATGAACTAGAAATACACATATAACAAAAGCGCCGAGGTGTTCTCGGCGCTTTTGTAGACCCATAAATTCTCACGGCACATAATAATCGATCAGCAAA
>Ga0268298_10004632_pt1 | contig 13300 bp, 8 predicted proteins | sample WWTPWeurt_MetaG_FD_194462 | JGI IMG/M metagenome (GOLD analysis project Ga0268298, IMG submission 194462) | Activated sludge microbial communities from WWTP in Nijmegen, Gelderland, Netherland - WWTP Weurt | ecosystem: Engineered > WWTP > Aerobic digester > Activated sludge | place: Netherlands... | reverse complement strand
ATAATCCCAGATAATTTCAACCAGATGGTCATCACAATCTTCAGCTTCTGCATTTCCGGGAATTATTTCCGTTGGAGCGGCACCCATAAGGTTTAATGGATTTGCCACATTATGATCATTACTTCCACCGGTGAATAATCCGATATGATCGGCGCCAATATCCCAGTTTCCTAATCCACCACTGTTGTCATAGGTATCAAATTCAACAGCCAGAGAATTTCCTGTCATACCAGAATAACCCATTCCATAAGTTCCTCCTCCTACGTTCCATGGCGAATCCTGAAACACAAAACACAAACCAGCAGCCCCGGTACCGTTGCAGCCAAAGTTGACTGAAAAAAGTAAACTGAAGTCAGTAGCCAGACTCACAGCAGCATTCTGATAAAAAGAACCTGTTTGATTTGGAGTGTCAGGGGTGACGGTAAATCCACATGAAGAAGACGTCGTGCTTCCGGTTACTGTAAACTGAGCATTTACAGCGACACCAGAGGTGATAATTAAGATGAATATGATTAATCGTTTAAACATGTATGACAAAGAAAACGAAAATAGCCGGTAATACGTTGGTTTATACGTTCAATTAATAAGAAAAGTTGCCTTGTTTTGTTACAATGTTGGTATATCCTGATAAATTAGAATCATGATTGAAATGTTGCACCATCCTTATTGCACCAAAAGTGTTGCTGCTCTTGACTTTGTAAATAGTTCGGGTGTTGAGGTAAAAGTCACGGAACTCACAAAAATTAAATTATCGCACGATTTTTTGGTTGAATTATGCAGAAAAATCGGTGTTAAACCCGTGCAATTGATCAGAACGAATGAAAAAGTATTTATTCAGAAGTTTGAAGGTAAAGACTTGACGGATGACGAGTGGATTGAAGCATTAATTCAATATCCGATTCTGCTGCAAAGACCAATATTTATTGATGAATCGATGGCAGTTATCGGCAGGCCAGTGGAAAAAATATTCGAACTGCCTTCAATAAAAAAAGGATGACTTTCGGTCATCCTTTGTAAATATTAATAATGTAAAATCTACTGTTTATTCTCGTCTGTAAGTCTTTTTGGACGCAACATGTGTAATGCTCCTATAGTCACCCAATAAGGAACCATGAATCCCATTAAAAATACAAGAAGCCAGAAGGCCATAAGACCTACGCAGAGAAAGAAAGCTAAACCAAGTGATGCCATGATGAGATATTATATAATTTTGTTACTCTGATTAACGAGGTAAAGATACTATTAATTCTGAAATAAAAAACAAAATGGAATATAGAATTGAAAAAGACACAATAGGCGAGGTTAAAGTACCTGCTGATAAGTATTGGGGAGCTCAAACTGAGCGTTCAAGAAACAATTTTAAAATTGGACCAGCTGCTTCAATGCCACTGGAGATTATTCGGGGCTTTGCATATCTGAAAAAAGCGGCTGCTTATGCCAACACAGATCTTGGAGTTTTACCAGCTGATAAACGCGACAAAATAGCTGTGGTTTGTGATGAGATTCTGGCTGGAAAACTGGATGATCAATTTCCATTAGTTATCTGGCAAACGGGTTCAGGGACACAATCGAATATGAATGTGAATGAAGTGATCGCACACCGCGCCCATGTATTATCAGGTGGTAAAATTGGAGACGGAAAAACACTGGAAGCAAATGACGATGTCAATAAATCTCAATCATCAAATGATACGTTTCCAACCGGAATGCATATTGCTGCTTACAAAATGGTGGTTGAAACAACAATACCGGGTGTAGAAAAACTTCTCAAAACATTAAAAGAAAAATCCGCTGAATTTAAAAACGTGGTAAAAATTGGACGCACACATTTGATGGATGCAACGCCACTTACGTTGGGTCAGGAATTTTCAGGTTATGTTTCACAACTCGAGCACGGTTTGAAAGCATTGAAAAACACATTACCGCATTTGTCTGAAATGGCATTGGGTGGAACAGCTGTTGGAACTGGTTTGAATACACCAAAAGGTTATGACGTGCTTGTTGCAAAATACATCGCTCAATTTACGGGTCATCCATTTATCACTGCTGAAAATAAGTTTGAAGCACTTGCATCTCATGACGCATTTGTGGAAACACATGGTGCTCTGAAACAACTTGCGGTGTCATTAAATAAAATTGCAAATGATGTTCGGATGATGGCTTCTGGTCCGCGTTCAGGAATTGCTGAAATAATTATTCCTGCAAATGAACCAGGTTCTTCCATCATGCCAGGTAAAGTAAATCCAACGCAATGTGAGGCGCTCACAATGGTTTGTGCGCAGGTAATTGGTAACGATGTTGCGATTGCTTTTGGTGGTGCTCAAGGTCATTATGAGTTGAACGTTTTCAAGCCAGTTCTTGCGAAAAATCTACTCGAATCCGCACAACTTTTAGGTGACGCTTGTGTGTCTTTTGATGAACATTGTGCTCAGGGAATAGAACCAAATTACCGCAGAATAGAGGAATTGCTAAATAATTCTTTGATGCTTGTCACAGCTCTGAACCCAAAAATAGGATATTATAAAGCAGCTGAAATTGCGAACACTGCACATAACAACGGAACAACATTAAAAGAAGAAGCGGTTCGACTTGGTTATGTAAAGGCTGAAGATTATGATGCGTGGGTTGATCCTAAAAAGATGATTGGTTCTTTGGATTAATTCAAATAACATTTTAATTGTGCAGGGATGCGATTGTTCGCATCCCTTTTATTTAATATTTCATCCAATAAAAATCTCAAATGGATAAAAGAACAGAGCTTGAAAAACTTGGTGAGTTTGGATTAATAGACAAATTAGCTGAGAACATAAAAATTCATCACGCTTCAACGGTAAAAGGAATTGGTGATGACTGCGCGGTAATAGATGCCGGAGAAAAATACATGCTCGTCACAACTGATACGCTGGTAGAGAATATTCATTTTAATCTGATGTATTCACCACTCAAGCATCTCGGTTATAAATCGGCCATCGTTAATTTTTCTGATATCTATGCCATGAATGGAGATGTCAGACAAATTGTTGTTTCCATTGCAGTGTCAAACAGATTTTCGATCGAGGCAATTGAAGAAATTTACGATGGAATAAAAAAAGCGTGTGAATTATATCAGGTAGATTTGGTGGGTGGCGATACAACATCATCAACCGGTGGTTTGATAATTACAATTACAGCTATTGGTGAAGTTGCAAAAGATGAAATTGTCTATCGTTCTGGTGGCGCTGAAAAAGAGTTACTGGTAGTTTCCGGAAATCTTGGCGCAGCATTCATGGGACTGCAGGTTTTAGAGAGAGAGCGGCAGATCTATTTGGAAAATCCTTCTGTTCAGCCTGCACTTGAAGGAGTTGACTACATTCTTGAAAGACAATTAAAACCAGAGGCTAGAAAAGATGTGGTACACTTTCTCAAAACACTTGGAGTAAAACCAACATCTATGATTGATGTTTCAGATGGACTGGCGTCAGAATTACTTCACTTGTGCAAAGCTGGAAATTTAGGATGCACAATTTATGATGAAAAAATTCCAGTTGATCAGGAAACTTTCAATTCAGCCAGAGAATTTAATCTGGATCCATCAACCTGTGCTTTGAACGGCGGAGAGGATTATGAATTACTATTTTCAATTAAACAAACTGACTACGATAAAATTAAGGACAGTGAACATTTAAAAGTAATTGGTCACTACTCGGATAAAAATTCAGGTTCGAATATTGTTGGCAGAGATGGTTCAGTAATACCATTGCAAGCACAAGGGTGGAATCATTTTAGTGCTTCAGCGGATTAGAAATTAATACAGCAAAAAAAATCCCGGTTCAACAATCAGAACCGGGATTTTTTATTTTCCAAAAATCAATTCGCTTATTGACCTGAATCTACAATGTGAACAAATCCTTGTCCACTGAATACAGTTCCGTTAGTTGCAACGCCGCTGTATGTGTAGAAATAAATTCCATCAGTACAAGGATCTCCATTTAGGTCTAATCCATCCCACTCATCAGTAATATCATCCATTGTTGCTACAACGACACCCCAACGATTCACAATTGTACATTCAAATGTCGCAACGGCTTGAGCCCAGTTGTTGAAAGTAAATACGTCATTCGCTCCGTCACCATTTGGAGAGAAAACGTTTACTGGTTTAAATTCCAAAGGATCAAAAATGATCATATCTACGCACGCAGTATCTGAACATCCATTTTTATTCAACGCAACTAAGCACACTGGGTACACACCTGCATTTTCATAACATGTATCGAACACTTCATTAAAGTCGTGTGTGATTTGCCAGCCACCATCCGGAGTATTCATATTCCAGAAGAAAGTTGTATCAGTATTTGGATCTTGATCATTTGAGAAGTATTGTGAAGTGTTGGTGAATTCAACACACACGATTGCTGTTCCTTCATAAACTCCAGGATTTAAAAACTGAGCTGAAGAAATGTCAAAATCAGCAATTGGACTTACAGAATCAAGTTCCACGACTTGTGTTAAGATACATCCAACTTCATCGGTAACAGTGATTGTATAGTTACCAGGATTTAGACCACCCCAAGTTGTATTAGTCGTTGTCTGTCCGGTTGTATTATTAGTCCACAAATAATCGTAGTCAGGTGTTCCTCCGGTTGCGGCTGCGTAAACAACCCCATTACCGCTTTGATAATAGAACATACGGCAATGTGCAGGGTGATATCCGATTTCAGTGAAATACAATGAATCAGGATATGTAATGGTGAAATCAAACACTTTCGAACATCCGTTTTCATCATTAATAGTTAATGCATATGTTCCAGGCCCCATGTGATTTGAGAAAGTTGCACCAATACCTTGGTTACCTGATGGATTCGGATTCCAGAAATAAGCTACGTTTGAATATGAGCCTGTATAATTGTAAACAGTATCAACTTCAGCATAACCTGTAGGATCACCATAACAAAGTGGTTGATCAACAATCAGATCTATTGCCATTTCTCCCGGATCCTGAATGAAAATTGAATCTTCAACTGAACATCCTTCAGAATCTACAATGGTAGTGTAGTACCAACCTGTGCCCAACTGATTAATGGTGTTGGAATTTGAAAGATTGAGTGTTGTACCCGCACTGTTGGTCATGGTAAATGTGTTACCACCGTTTCCACCAGAAGTACTTGCTGTAACAGATCCATCTGTAAATAAATAACAAGTAGGATCATTATAAATGAAATCCAAAGTTAGTTCAGCTGGTTCATAAATTGAGAATAATTGAGACCATGCACAACCTTGCTGATCAGTCACAGTTACTACCCAGTTTCCACCCATCAGGTTGTTAATTGAATTTCCTCCACCAATTCCTACGGTAGTTGAATAATAAAGTCCTGTTGTATGTGTCCAGAAAACGTCATATGGAGGTAAAACACCACCACCAATATTGGTGATTTCAGCTGAACCGTTTAAGTCTCCAAAACAAGTTACATCACCCAATGAACCTGGTACCCAAGTTGCTGTAACAGGATTCAATCCTTGTCCTACGGCAACTGTTGTATCAATTGAACAACCATTTGCATCTTCTACATGCAGGAAGTAGATAATTCCACCATCCAGATTTCCGAAGAAATTATTTACCTGTGGACCAAATACATCTCCTCCTCCGGTTAACTGATAAGTAAATGTTGGATCATCTGGAAACACTTCTATTGAACCTGGGGTTCCTGGCAAGCCTGGACAGTTTGTTGCATTTACAACCGTTATGCCAGTTAAATCAATATTTCCGATTTCAATTTTAACAGAGTCGGTTACATCATAACATCCGTCGTTGATTGTAAGGTAATACCATGTTAGTACGTTTGGTGACACGGTAAGTGTGTTTGTTGAACCAGGCGTTGGTGACCAGTCATATGTAATTGTAGAACTGTATGGATTCACAACAGTTGCAATAATTGTTGCATCTTCATTTGGACAAATTGTGAACGTATTTTGATTGAAGTTGATAGTTGGTTCAGGTGCTGGACTTAGCGTCACATCGACCGAACCGGTTGCAACCGTTCCGCATGCATCTGTGATTTCTACGTTGTAACTGGTTGTTCCAACAATATTACCCGGCACGTTTGCAGAAGGACCCGTTCCATAAATTCCCCAGTCATAAGAGAATGAAGGCACACCTGCATCAGGGTTAGCAGTAATATTTACAGTGGTTGTAGGACAATCTATCACAATATCATCGGGCACTACGTTAAATGGTATCGGATCGACAATTTCGATAGTGGCATTTGTGACTATGGTGTCACCGCAAGAGTTTACAATACTTACTGAAAGTGTAACAGTTTCAGTTCCTTCAGTTAAACCATCCATACTTGGAGTAACATAAAATTGCACGGTATCAACACCTGTAGGGAATGTAATAGTTCCTGGTAAGAAAGGATAATCCGTTCCATTAGTAGCTGTTCCGCCAATTCCATAAGTAATTGTTAAAGGTCCTGAAACCTGATCTTCAGGTCTGATGAAAGTAACAATAGCAGAATCGCAAGCTTCAGTAATAGCTGCAGATCCGGTTGCCGAAGCAATCTGAACGTTTACGCCATTAGAAGAGAAAGAGTTTGCCTCGATAAAAACGGCTGATTCATAAGCCTGATCACCAGCATCAGCGATAGCTAATTTGATGTGATAGGTTTCACCGCATTGCACTGCAGCACCTGCTTGTAATACTACGGTATATCCATCAAATTGAGTTGATGTTCCGCCGGCATTACTGATGTAATAACTAGAATTTGTTGTTGGATTAACGTTATTGATCGTTACTGGAATTACCGGTGATGGTAATTGAGCAATGTTGATTGCTCCACCAGAAAACGTTCCAGATATTCCAGGTCCACTGATAAAAAATCCAAATGCATCATTAAATGAAGAGGGTGAAAATTCTGGATACTCTTCAGAGGCAAAAATGTAGTTGAACACTACCGAGTCACCTGCAGGAACAAAGTCGAATTCTAATATTGCCTCATTGTTCATCACGGCGGTGCTAATAGCATCAAGATCTGGGTCATTTGGATCTGGCGCAACGCCGGTATTATTGGTTGCGGAAGCCATGGTATTAGGCCCTAAAGCCATAATCATGTTACCAGTACCCATAATAAATCCTTCCGAAATAGGGAAGGTAGATGTACCGGCAGTGAAATACCCGCACTGTGTCTGCAATGCATTTGCCAAAGGAACTGAATAGTTGAATTCAATGTTGGAAACCACAACCCCAGAACCAACCAGTACATTGTTTACTAGCTGCGCAGGAGTTTGAGTCTGATCAATCGTTATCGATTGCGCTTTAGCGATGTATCCTGTGAACAGGATTGCCGTGGCGAGTAAAAGACTTCTTTTTTTCATTTTATATAGATTTATTGAATGTTCTGATTTACTAGACCGTATAATAAATTAAAAGGTTGCACAAGATAGCTTAATTTTTTTCGACCCCCAAAAAACAGCTGATTCCAAAGTATTGTTACATTTGTCTGAAACCTTTGAATTAAGTGATGTTGAACGCATATATCCAAGAAAACAAGCAACGATTTTTAGATGAATTGTTTGATTTATTGCGGTTGCCTTCTGTTAGTGCTGACGCAAAATACGATGCTGATGTTAAAAAAACTGCAGAATTTGTGAAGTTCAGTCTTGAAAAAATTGGATTAGACAAGTGTGAAGTCATTGCTACAAAAGGGCATCCGGTGGTGTATGCAGAGAAATTAATTGATCCTTCTTTGCCGACGGTGCTGGTTTATGGTCATTATGATGTTCAGCCTGCTGATCCAATTGATTTGTGGAACACCCAGCCCTTTGAACCGGTCATTAAAAAAACCGAAATACATCCTGAGGGAGCAGTTTTTGCAAGAGGGGCATGTGATGATAAAGGACAAATGTTCATGCATGTCAAAGCTGTTGAGGCCATGCTAAAGACCTCAGGTTTGCCTTGTAATGTGAAGTTCATGATTGAGGGAGAAGAAGAAGTGGGATCTGAAAATCTGGAGGCATTTATTAAATCCAATAAAGGAAGACTATCAGCCGATGTAATTTTGGTTTCTGATACTGGCATGATTAGTAAAGAAACTCCTTCAGTCACTGTTGGTTTGCGCGGACTCAGTTATTTTGAAGTGGAAGTGATAGGGCCAAATCGGGATTTGCATTCAGGTTTGTATGGTGGTGCTGTTGCAAATCCGTGTAATATTTTATGTGACATGATTTCTTCATTGCACGATAAAGACAGAAGAATTACCATTCCTGGCTTTTATGATGGTGTAGTGGAACTAAGTGAACAAGAACGCGCCGAAATGGCCCGTGCCCCTTACTCTGAAGAAAAATATTGTAAGGCATTGAATATTACTGAAACGGTTGGCGAGAAAGGGTATACAACGATGGAACGTGCGACTATCCGACCAACATTGGATGTAAATGGAATGTGGGGTGGTTATACCGGTGTTGGAGCGAAAACTATTATTCCTTCAGCGGCTTTTGCTAAAATTTCAATGCGTCTGGTACCTAATCAGGATCCAAATAAAATAACTCAACTTTTCCAAAAACATTTTGAAAGTATCGCACCAAAAGGTGTGAGAGTTGTGGTAAAACCTCACCATGCAGGTGAGCCTGCCCAAACTCCAACTGACTCACTTGAGTTTAAAGCTGCAAGTCTTGCGCTGGAAGAAAGTTTTGGTCAAAAACCAATTCCTGTCAGAAGTGGTGGATCAATTCCTATCGTTGCAATGTTCGAACAGGTGTTAGGGTTGAAAACAATTCTTCTTGGTTTTGGACTCGATTCGGATGCCATACATTCACCCAACGAACATTACGGCGTATTTAATTATTTTAAAGGCATCGAAACGATTCCGCTTTTCTATAAACATTACGCTCAATTAAAAAAATAAAGTTTTAATTCAAATGAAACACATCGTTTGCACCTTACTCATCGTAATTATTCCTGCCCTTACTTTTGCAGAACAGGAATATAAAGACATCATTTTTTACGGCATGGAAAATTTTGGTGTCGAAAAGAAGAATGGAAAAGTACACGTTTCATTTGATTATGTGATTGAAAATCCGAACTGGTATGCGGCCACAATCATGCCTTCATCTTTAGCACTTTACATTGCGCAGCAACCGTGCGGAGATGTACATGTCATGGAGAAAATTAAACTCACGGCCAAAACAAAAGCCGGTTATCGATTTACATTAGTTGGAGATGAATCTCAATTTGTCAAAAGTACCTTTTCATCTATCTGGAGCATGATGTCAGGCAAAGGAGTTGCTTTTACGATTAAGGGAAAATTAAAGGCAGGTGTTTTGATTTTCCGTCCGAAATGGAATGTGGATTATACCTATAACATGACATTTGACGAATTCCTTTCGTTTTTCTAATTTTTTGTTGTTGATATCTTATTATTCGCATACCTGATGAGGGTGAGCAATTACGTAACTTTACAGTACAATCAGTACAGGTCATGAAAAAGAAAGTTGCAATTGTTTACGGAGGATATTCTTCTGAATCAAAAATTTCTCAAAAAAGTGGTGGTGTGATTTATGAAAACATGGATCGCAATTTATTTGAACCTTATCTGGTAGAGATTACGGAAAACAGCTGGCACGTTCACATCAACGGCGGAGTTTCTCCAATAGACAAAAACAAATTCACATTTATTGATAAAGATGAGGCCGTTGGTTTTGATCTGGCATTTATCACCATTCACGGTACACCAGGTGAAGATGGAAAATTGCAGGCCTATTTTGACATGATTGGATTAAAATACATCAACTCAAATTGTTTTGCAGCAGCATTAAGTTTTAATAAATGGGCATGCAATAGTTTTCTCAGGGCATTTGGAGTTTCAACTGCAAAAGCAATTCTGATCAGAGAAGGAGAAACTCCAAATCCAATTGAAATTGCTGATGAACTTGGTTTCCCATGTTTTGTGAAACCCAATGATGGTGGATCAAGTTTTGGTGTAAGCAAAGTAAAAACACTGATGGATATGCCCGGCGCAATTGCAGCAGCTTTTCAGGAAGGAAGTGAAGTTGTAATTGAATCTGCAATCACCGGAAGAGAAATTACCTGTGGTGTTTTTTCTAACGGAACGGAAGTAATTGCGCTACCTCCAACCGAAATAATTTCTGAGAATGAATTTTTTGATTATGCCGCAAAATATGAAGGGAAATCAAAAGAAGTAACTCCGGCTGAAATTCCGGCAGAGTGGACTAAAACTATTCAGAACACAACCAAAAATGTGTATCGTCGATTAGGGTTAAAAGGATTCGCAAGGGTAGATTATATTGTAACAGATAAAGGCGTTCCAAATCTGATTGAAGTTAATACTAACCCTGGAATGTCGGCCGCATCTATTGTTCCGCAGCAGCTTAAAGCTGCAGGACTCGATTTAACAAAGACGCTTACCGTTTTATTAAATCAGGCATAATTATTCTACCACAATTTTGAACGTCTCCATTCTGTTTTCTGAATAGACGGAAAGAAGATAAATACCTGATGCCAATTTTTCCGCTGGTGTTATAACATTTACATTTTGTGTCAGCGAAATTTTTTGTCCCAAAGAATTAAACAAGGTTAAATTGTTCAATGTAATTTCCGGATTTTTAATCAGAATTTGAAATTCACCTTGGTTAGGATTTGGGAAAATGCTAATTAAGTTTGCATCATTCTCATGAATTCCATTTACAATATCAACCAGCACACAAGCCGAAGTATCTGTGCAGCCATTTTCAGTAACAATTACAGCATATAATCCAGTTACTGGTGCAATATATACTTGATTGGTCGCCCCTGAAATTGGTAGGCCTGTGTTACAAATAATCCATTGATAAGTTGCTGAACTGGAAAGTGAAGTCAGCACATTTTCATTTTGATCTATCGAATTATTTACCGGTAGTTGTACGTTCAAATTTGTTGTCACTACACTGTCACAAAAATTTGTTGCCGTGATGACATCTGTATAAACTCCACTGGTGGTGTAGGTGTTTGTTCCTATGGTATAGGATTCACCATAACAAATAGTCACATTTTGAGTTGCTGTAATTTCATCTTCAATAGTAAGATTAACATATGCTGTGCTATCACATCCGTTTTGTGCGGTGAGATAAATTGGATATGTACCTGTGGTAGTTTGATAAACACCATCAATCCAATGTCCGGTTCCAAAGCAAACTGAAACATCTGTTGAAGAAGAAATTTCAGGATCAAAAGTAAGTTCTGTATTTACAGTGCTGTCACAACCTTCAATAGAAACAAGCAGATCAGAATAAGAGCCGGCAGATGTATAGACAGAACTTCCAACTGTTAATGATTCTCCAAAACAGAGATTGATATTCTGATTGGTTATCAGCACAGGACAATTTTGATTTGAAAAGAAATAAGCAGCACCAGCATCTGCCATCGCATTGCTATTGTTCTCATCAAAATCCTGAAGAAATGCTCCAATTAAAATTGTGTGACCGGATAATCCAACTGAGATACCAAATTCATCGAGTGTGTCTCTGTCTGAAGCATCAATTTTTTGAAACTGCGACCAGGTACCGCCATTTTTTTCAAAGATGTAGGCTGAACCGGCATCATCTTTTACATTGGCATCATTTTCATCGTGATCATCTGAATGAGTACCAACAACAAGCAAGGTATCTTCCAATGCAAATGAATAACCAAAATGATCTCCTGAATTTCTGTCATCAGGCACAATTTTTTGGGTGAATGTCCAGGTGCCTCCTCCATTTCGTTCATACAAATAAGCTGATCCAGGATTTGTTAACGTACCGCTTACACCATCTTCCACTTCATCTTCAGAATAAGCCCCCACAATAACAACATTGGTGTCAATGTCAACTGCACAACCATATCGATCCCAACTTTCTCTGTCAAAATTTTGTATTTTCTGCACTTGTGACCAGACACCGCCTGAACGTTCAAATATGTAAGCCGCACCTGACGACCATAAAATTCCGGATGGTGGAGAAACAACTGCGTAATCATGATGTAATGCTCCAATAACTAAATAATCTCCCCAAATACTAACAGCCCATCCAAATTGATCTCCTAAATCTTCTCCTGAATATCCACCCGGATAATTTATATCAGCTGCTCGGTCTGCCGCACAAATTTTTTGAGATTGATTCCAGTTTCCAGATCCGTCTCTGTCAAAAATGTAAACCGAGCCTGCACTGTAAATATAACTACCACCTGCAACGTTGTGATCTTCTGCTCTGGCACCAACTACTGCAGTTGTTCCGTGTATAGAAACTGACCAACCAAACTCATCATCGGTTTGTCTGTCTGAAGCCACAATTTTTTCTACTTGAATCCAGTTTCCTGATCCATCGTTTTCAAAAATGTATGCAGAGCCAGCATTGGCAAGTGAATTATTTCCGTTTGCATCCTCATCTTCCCGATAAGCCCCGACAATGGCGTAATCTCCGTCAATTGCAACTGACCAACCAAAACGATCATAATCTTCCTGATCAGATGAAATTAATTTTTGATGTTGTACCCAATCGTTGATTCCATTTCTTTTATAAATGTAAACTGAACCGTGATTTTCACTTCCTCCAAAGTTATCACTGAAGGCACCGACTATTGCAAAGTTACCATCAATATCAACCGCGTATCCAAATTGATCATCTGCTGCTCTGTCGGTAGGAACAGCTTTCATGAATTCAGAAAATGTCTGACCAAAACAAATTGTTCCGGCCAATAGAATCAATCCAGATAAATGTAGTTTCATAATTACTGTTTGATAATTTTAATTAATTCCTTTTCACTTGTCAAAATGAAATAAATACCTGATTTTAATTCAGAGATATCTGCCCAATTCTGATTCTTTATCTGCATGATTTTTTCTCCCTGCAAATTGTAAATTTCAAAATCAATTTGTTTTGATAAATAAATAATTTCTCTTGCCGGATTGGGATAAACTTTTAAGGTGGAGAGATTATTTTTTTCAATACTGCTTATGTTGTTGTTTTGTTCAGGTGTCGGGTTTTGGAAAACATTAAACGTGTTACTGCCATTTGGATATCTGCCATAAGAATAATTACTGCTTGTGGCAGGAAAAGGAATACTATCTATTATTTCTCCAGTCGCTTTTTTCAGACAAATTCCCGAAACTACATTTGGAATTTTACCGCTTGTGTGATTGGCTCCCTGATAGGTTTCTGCATCAAACCAAAACAACAAATACCCATTTGCATCAATCTCTGTTCCGTTTGGTATGGTCCAGGTTTTGGCGTTCCATTCAAACTTGCAGCCTGATAAATTTAATTTCGAATTATTTGGATTAAACAATTCAAGCCAATC